>Ga0233436_1000557_pt1 | contig 40067 bp, 39 predicted proteins | sample SI_122_August201_2_FD_182723 | JGI IMG/M metagenome (GOLD analysis project Ga0233436, IMG submission 182723) | Seawater microbial communities from Saanich Inlet, British Columbia, Canada - SI_122_August2016_150_MG | ecosystem: Environmental > Aquatic > Marine > Inlet | place: Canada: British... | reverse complement strand
GCGTTACATTCATCACGAAGCCAACAGGAACGGTATGAATGGTTGTTGTGAAAGTTGTTTCCGCAGCATTATTATCAGTACCATCTTTCTCTTCGACTTCGGTAGTAAAATACACTCGGTTATCGACTACTTTAAGAATTGAAGTTTGATTATTCAACGCCATAATTTTAGGACTGGACATCACCGATACATCACCAAAGGTATCCAGTGCCTTGATCGAAGCAGAAAGATCTCTATCTGAACTGCTGTCCGTATATGTTGCCGATAAAAAAGGTGCTACACCCAGATTTCCAGCAAGCGTACTTTGCGCCAGATCCCAGCCATTGCCACTGGCAAGACTGCTCCAGTCAACACCAGCCTGAAAGTCATCATTCAGCGTAACTTCCACTACGGTTGCTTCAATTAACACCTGTTTACGCACACTGGACATAACCTTATCCATAAATTCCTGTATTTGGTCATGTGCGGCAGCTGTTGCTAAAACAGATAAAGTACCACTCTCCCTGTTGGATATAACACTCCCTTTAGAACTTCCGTTAGAAGCCAGGCTTAATACATTTGCTTCCAGTGAATTCCAGAAATCATGATTTGATACATTTGTAATGCTGGTAGAAGAGTTACTACCACCGCCGCCACTTCCTTCAACGGTACCTGTCGCTGCAATTTGAGTCGTAATAGATACATCAGACTTTGTTTTTCGCGACATATTCAAATAATCAACGTGATAAAGACGAGTAAATGGCAAGTCTTTTTGAATCACCATGTTAGGACCATCAATAAAGTAGCGCAGATTTACCTGGCGTGAAATTCGCTTCAAAATTTGCGGAAGAGTCTGATCTATAGCATTTATACTGATATTGCCATCAATAGCAGGATCAATATCCAGGTTTAGCCGGGCATCTCTAGCTAGTGCAAAAAGTAACTCACTAGCGGGTAAGTTTGTAGCTACAACTGTAAACGTTTGTAATTTTTCAACCGGCTTGGGTACAGCAATAACCGGTAATTGACTAACGACAGGAGGAATAGCCTGATCTATCGATGCTTTTTCAGGAGCCGGTTTGTCTATATGACCAGAAACAGTCATACGAGGATCTTTTTCAGGTAGCACAGTCTTACATGCACTAAGACCAATTAGAGTAACTATTATAAGTAGATATTTCATTATATTTCCCGGTCTTCCAATCACTTAACTCACCACTTTGTCAGGGCTAAAGCTGAACATCTTTGATTCTATCTGATTAAAGCAATGCCTTTTGCATTCTATAAACTGAATGCAGGTAAGGCGAATTAACACGCACAGATTCAGGTAATTGCTTCATTTTTATCTGTCCTAAAGTTATAGACGGATATTCATCATAAAACACTCTGTACATTTCTTTATCCTGCATTTTTACTTCATACAGGTAAGTTTTATCCAGTTCCAGCGGCCATTCTGTTTTCAAAAACTCAACCAGATCACGCCCGGCAGATTTACTACGCATCATTACCTGTATTGATACACTCTGCTTATCTGCGTTTCTCAACCACTGCTTACTTGATTTTATTTTTGCATCCAGCCATTGCTGATAGTCTTCATACTTTTCACTTGAAGAATCTACTTCAAGGGTTTGATTTTGCTGAATCTGTGTTTCATGAACAATACCAAGTTTAGCAGTTGTTTGCTGGTTTTTTTTAGACTCAGTCAACATTTTTTGCTTTACCGGCAATTTTACCACTTCAGCAACTGGCTCAATAGCTTTTGGCACTCTTTTATCTTCAGCAATTTCCCGTGGAATTTCAGCAGTCACTTCCGAAGGAGCACTAGCCTCCAGCTCATCTCGAGTTAATGCAGCGACAGTTTGATCGACTTTATTCTCGTTCACACTCTGATTTAAAGCCTTTTCAACAATCACGACTGGCTGAAATATTGTTGTTGCAGCCCAGACTTCTTTAAATTTAGTAAAATAACCCATTTGCATAGCTGTAATTGCTGCAAACAATAAAATCAGAACCCCGCTCATCAACCAGAACCAACCGTAGCGTGTCGGCTCAGAAGAACCCAGCTTACTAAAGCCACTATCTTTAACAGCTGCTAGCAAATGTTTATTCGTCAGCGTATGAGTACCACCCGCAAAGGCTGATAACAACATTTTATCAGCCAGTATATTTATCCGCCTGAGCAAGCCCTCTGAATGCTTAGCCATATTTCCGGCTAATTTTGGACTAATTAATTCCGGCCCTGTGTAACCAACTTCTCGCATTCTGAAATTCAAATATTTATGAATATCAGCACCCGTTAGAGGGCTTAAGTTAAAATCATGAGTAATGCGTTCTCGAAGCTGACGAATTGAGTTTTTAGCCAGGTTATCATCCAGCTCAGGCTGCCCAAATAAAATCATTTGCAATAATTTATGCTGATCAGTTTCCAGATTGGACAATAGACGAATTTCTTCCAGTGTTTCCAGCGGCATGCCCTGAGCTTCTTCTACAAACAAAACCACCTGTTTATCTTCCGCATGCTTTTCCAACAAGTAGTGGTGTAACATACTCACTACTTCATGCTTGGAAGCATCACGTGCAATATCAAACTTTAACTCACTGGCTATAACATAAAGAATATCTTCAGCAGAAACACTGGGGTTAGCAATATAAATAATCTCTATTGATTCCGGCAACTCCAGCTGCAACATTCTGCATAACATGGTTTTACCACTACCCACCTCACCAACAACTTTTATAATGCCTTCGCCTCGATGCACCGCATACACCAGCGCACCCAGAATATCACCGCGATGACCACCGTCATAAAATAATGACGTATCCGGAGTAATCCGAAATGGAGAACGCTTTAAACCAAAGTATTCTTCATACATATGTCAATACCGAAGCTTCTGGAACTATTTTACTGCCTACGACACAGAGCATTAATGCATCTCCTCTGTTCTGTCCATACGACCATAAAGCGTAGAACGGTTAACCCCTAACATGGAAGCGGCTTTACTCATATTATTTAAACTCTCCTGCAAGGCGAGATTGATATATTCTTTTTCTATTCTCTTCAGCTCATCATTCAATTGAAAACCTTTTGCTTTCAAGTTTTTACGAAAGACATCCATTTCATTCAAGTCACCATGGCGTGACGTCAGCTGCATCATTTCCTGCTCAAGCACTGATTTTTTAATGGTTTGCCCGGGATATTTCGCAGACAGGCGAATGATGATATTCCTCAATTCACGCACATTTCCAGGAAAATCATAAAGCATCCACAGTTTCTTTGATTCGTCATCAAGTACAAAACTTTTTAACTGCTGATCAAGCTTTTGCTGGAAGAACTCAAGTAGAACCAGTTTGTCCTGCTCCCGCTCATTAACACTGGGTACACGAATGCTTAACACGCTAAGACGATGATATAAATCTTCTCGAAAAAGACCTTTATCTATTGCTTCAATCAAATCTTTATTACTGGCAGCCAAAACCCGGGCTTTAGACATACGGGGCTGAGTTTCACCGACCCTGTAATACTCGCCATTCTCCAGTACACGCAGTAACTTAGCTTGTAAATCTATGGGCAAATCGGCTATTTCATCTAACAGTAATGTACCTTGACCAGCCTCTTCAAAAAAACCGGGTTTGCTTTCTGTTGCTCCTGTAAAAGCTCCCCGCGCATGCCCAAACAGCTGGGAGGCTAATAACTCATCATTAAAAGCCGCACAGTTCAGGGTCAAAAAGGGATGTGCTTTTCGCTGGCTGCAACTGTGCAGATTTTGTGCAGCCAACTCTTTACCACTACCTGATTCACCGTGTATTAACACTGGATATGGAGAATCGGCTAATTGCTTAATTTGCATTCTGAGCAATTCTATTGCTGCACTTTTTCCAACGATGCCACTAACTGATTGCAGCTCATTAGGCGTATCAGCGGAGGTTTCTACCTGCTGCTTTAATCGAACTTTTAGTTCGGCTATATCACAGGGCTTAGCTACAAAATCAACAGCGCCCAATTTTTTAGCCGCATCAACATACTTTTGCTCATCCTGACCAGACAGAACAATAACTTTAGAAGAGGGAAAATGTTTACAGATATATTCAATTACCGCAAAACCTTCGTCAGGTTTATGTGTATCGGGTGGCAAACCAAGATCCACCAGTACAAGCTGTGGTGGTGCAGGCATTACACTCAATTGCTCAATGCAGTTAACACGATCAAATGCCAGACTCACCTCATACTCATCACTCAGCACGTATTTCAGGCTTTCAGAGATTATAGAGTCATCATCTACAAGCAACAGAGATGGAAGAGATACAGAACCCATTAGTCTATTTTTCAGGCAAAGTGATTAAGATAATGAGTATAGTGTTGAATTTTCGACAATTCAATTATTACTTTAAGTATGTAATAAAAATTATTGATATCATTGGCATTTCTTTTATTTAAGGTGGTGCAGTACTCACCGTTACCCTGATTTGACGTGATACATAATCTGGATTGGCATCATCAAGACCCTGCTCAAAGGCTCCGTTACTTGCAAGAGCTGTCAGGGTGTAAAAATTAAATGCAGTCGCCGCACCTTCAGTATGCACTGTAGCTGAACAGGAGACAGACACTGAAAAACTGGCCAATGCCGTATCAGTTGCTAAAAAAGTAACTGTTTCAGAAGTGTCTGTCCCTGGGGAACAACTAGTTCCATTGAGCGCTTTATAAATACCATATTCGATTCCTGCACGTGCTGCCTGAAGTGCACGAGCACCCTGAATACTCATCACCACCGTTTGCTGTTGAACCACTCTCAAACTTACCATGTAACCCATCAAGGTAGCCAGTACCACCAATAGGAATATAGCGGTGATCAGTGAAAAACCCTGCTGATTTAACATTCTCATGGCACGTTATCCACATGCACCTGATGTAACAAACTAATTGATTCACCGACATCATCCGTTAATGATAAATCCAGTGTAATTAAAGCGCCTCGCTGAGGACTGCCTGCCTGATAGTCAATATTGCAAGCACTTAGCTGAGTCGCTACTCGATCAACATTTGCACCTAAAGCGGTCAGTTTGGCCACCGTATCGATTGTGCCTTGAGCGGACTGATAAGCATACCCATCAAACCGGGTCAGCAAACCTGTTGAACTATCACACACATAACTCACTGGACCATCTACAATAAATATTCGCTGAGTCGGTGATTGAAAGTCGAACTGGAACAGGTTATCCAGCGTCAGCTGATGCTCATCCCCGGTACTATCTGTAGCTCCCACAGGGCTGACCGAGGCCAGAGAAAATCCAGCCCGGCTGATAACACCGGTAGGAGATGTTATAACAGAGGCATCGGGATATATATCCGTCGGAGCAGTATTATAAATAACAGCCCGGTAATCAGCATAAGGCGAACCAGCAACAGTCAATTCAGTAAAATTTCCCAGTAAATTAAACTGCTGATCACCTCCTGACGTTGTAAATGATAGAATATCGTTTGTGCTAGAAAAACCACCACCAGCCTCATCTCTGTAACGGGCTCCATCTATTGTATTGACCATTTCCAGCACCCAGCCGGCTGGAGAATTATCAATACGCCGAAGGCTATTAGGTAAAGCCCTCCTGATATCTGTTTCAATTTTACGCATCGCCATTTCAGCTGAATCAACCAGCTGCTGTCGTCGCAGCTGATCACCATAGGCTTCAATCGGCCTGGTTATCAACAAGCCTGCACCGGCAGACATAATGCCCAGCAAAACAATCACTACGATCAGTTCAATTAAGGTGAAACCATTTACAGAAACTGATTTCATCAGTGATTCGTCCTGAAACCAGAAAGCACTATAGGGTCAATAACCGTATGCGTAACAGTAATATCAATTCGTCTTGAATCTGCAGCCGCTATGGTAGTAGTCCCGCTCAGAGATTGAGCAGTAACCGTGACGGTTATGTCATAATCAGTTAGCCCAACTATAGCAACATCATTCTGATCTTTAGCACCCGCATCACTCAATCCATTATAATCCTGAATATCATTGTAAGTAGCACGAGCTTCCCCTGCCTCGGCTCCACCCGTTTCAACAGCAACAGGATCTGCAAAATGCTGACTTTGAATCTCTTCCATATAGGCTTCAGCGATAGAAACAGCTTGCTGCTGAATTAATGGATCAGCACTGGTTTTAACCGTACTGATAAAAACGCTCATGATTGACGTGGCAGCAATGCCTATCACCACAATAGTGACTAATACTTCAATCAGGGTAAAAGCCCTTTCCTTAGAGATATTATTTTTACAGTATTTTAGTGAAGAAGAGACATAGGGCTTAATTAACATCGACTAATCCCGTATTCGTGTACAGGGTAAATGAATAGCTGCCCGCACTGTAAGGAGTATTACCACCTAATCCCGTAACAGTTGATTGCGGAGTAAATACAATGGTTGAATCTGGGCTTAAAGTAACCCCATCAGGAGGTGTTAAATTTTCATATACCAATGTTCGATTAGCCGGATTTAAGACATTACGGTCATAAGTCGTGGATGTACAATCAGATCCCTGCAGCAATTTGTAAGAAGTTGAAGTGGTTGTCACCTGAACACTGCACCCGGTACTCTGAGCCAGTTTCTGGGCGTAACGAAATGCATTGGTTACTTCATCAAAGTACGCCTTTTCCTCAAATACATCCATGCCTCCGAGACGTGACAAAGCAACGACAGATAATATTGACAGCAATAAAATTACTGCCACTAGTTCAATTAATGTGAATCCCGCCTCTATATGTTCTTGCAATATCACAATTATTTTCTATAATTCATTGAAAAATCACCGACTTATACCATACTACAGTTACTTTACTTTAATAGTATAAGAAAAAAACACACAATTTGCCCATATTCTCCTAAGAGGAATTTTAAATGAAAAGATCACAAAGTGGTTTCACACTTATCGAACTGGTTGTGGTTATTGTCTTACTGGGCATTCTTGGCGTTACTGCGCTGGGAAAATTCCAGGATTTATCAGGTGAGGCATCACTTGCCGCCGTCGAAGGTGTTGCTTCCGAAATATCGGGTGCTGCTGCAGTAAACTATGCAAAAAGTCTGGTCGGAACTGCCGGTGTACCTATTAGTGCAGCTGCTTCGGGTGATAGCTCGGTAACAGCCGATGGCACAGATGCCTGCTCAATATCTGCCACGACAACTGATGCGGGTTTACACAACTTATTAACTGCTGATAGATTCCCTGGTGGTTACACAACAAGTGCAAGTACTGCTAACTGCACCACATTAGGCGGAGCAGGCTCAACCTATGAGTGCACAATTAATGGTGAAAATGGACAGACTGCTGCTGCTACGTTAATTTGTACTGGATAAAAGTAAAAGTCAGTCATTTAAAAATTAAAGGCCTCTAATTTAGAGGCCTTTTTTATTCTGCAAGCAAAACAGGCTTTAAAAACTCCTGAAACAGTAATTGCCCAACCTCATCTTCTCTGCCTTTACTGAATATCATCTCAAAGCTGGAATGATCTCCATCCAGACTAACAAAGACAAGCCTTTTACTTTGTTTATCAAAATACCATCCTGCATCAGGTACTTCTGGAAAGACTGAAAGTGCACCATGATAATTTTCAGGTAATGTTCGATAAATGGCCAGGGGTACAAATGGATTTCCCTTATCAAATCCCTTTAATTCTTCCAGCCTCCCTTGAATGGTATAATCATAAAGCATCATTGCCAGAGAATGCTTTATTCCTGAGATCACCCTATCCTTCGCAACCTGATCAGTTTTACCCGTAAGATGTTCCGTAAAACCAAGAAATAATACTATGCAGATCAGGATCAAAATAATGACGGCTATCGATCTAAATCTTGTCGCATCGGGTTGAGATGAAATTGATTTATTCATTTAGTTTTACTTTGGACTTAAGACTGTCAACTTTCGACTGATAACTACCTTCCAGCCAGTTGAGCGATATCCCACATCGGCACAAAAATACCAAGTGCTAGCACCAACACCATGATACCGACAAAAACATAAATTATCGGTTCTAGTCTATCGGATAGAGTTTTAACATCATAATCCACTTCTTCTTCATAGAAATCAGCAATAAAGCTCATCATCTCATCCAGGTTTCCAGCCTCTTCTCCAACTGCAAACATTTGCATAACAACCGGTGTAAACATTCCGGTACGATTCGCAGTAATGGTTAAGGCTTCACCTCTCTCAATACCTTCTCGCATATCAGCCACATGTTTTGCAATAAAATCATTGCCGACTGACCGGGAGATAACCCCCATTCCCTGAACGATTGGCACTCCGGCACCATATGCCATGGCAAATGAACGTGCAAACCTGGCCAGATAAGCACGCAATAAAATATCACCGATGATAGGAATTTTCAGAATGAAGTGGTGCCATTTATAACGTCCTTCTACAGTAGAAATATATCGTTTAAATAAAACATATATCAAAACCAGACCAACCAACAAAAAATGCCAGTTATCTACCATAAAATTAGACGTTGTTAATAAAAATACAGTTTGCCAGGGAAGGTCAAGATTATTAGCCTCAAAAAAGGAAGCAAACTTTGGTATTACAAACAGGTTCACAATTGCCATCGCAATGGTAATCGCAATAATAACGGTGGTGGGGTATCGTAATGCAGCAGAAATATTGTTACTCATTTTCCTATTACGATCTATGTATGCAGCCATTAATAAAAAAGCTTCATCCAGCCTACCGGTATTTTCCCCCACCTGAATCATACTGATGAACAGGTTTGAAAATACTCTCGGATGACGAGCAAAGGCAATTGATAAACTACGCCCCGATTCAAGTTGTTCCAGAGTATCCTGAAGAGCTTTAGTCATTAATGGATTCTGTATAGACTCCTTGATGCCAGATATCGCACGGGTTATAGGAATTCCTGCCTTTGCCAACGCTCCCATCTGACGAGTGAACATTAACAATTCTTCAATGCTAACTTTATACAGATCCAGCTTTTGATTGATCTGGTCGATAATATCAACTTTTTTCTTTATCTCAGATATATGTAAGGGAGTAATTCCTTTTTCTATTAACAGGCCAGCCAATGCTCCACTACTGGTCGAATCCATTTCCCCTTCTGTTAATTTACCATTCTTACTACGTCCCTTATAATTAAAAGCAGGCATAACGGCACCTTTCAATAAAGATATTTATTACTGCAAATTTTTTCTGCATGTTTGCATGGCACCGGCAAAATAAAATCATGATAAATTCCTCTGCATTTTATACTTCCGGCTCTAACTCCAATTCTTCAGACTCTTCTTCCAGCAACTCATCTCGTGACTGACCGGCCAACTTAAGAACCTCCTCGATAGTTGTTAAGCCCTGAGAAGCATACTCATGAGCAACATTTACCAGTGGCTCATAGCCCTGTGCCCGGCCTGCAGCCTCGACAAACCCCTGTGTATCATCTCGCCTCAAAGCTTCCGCCAGTTCTGTATTCATATCCAGCAATTCATAAACACCCATACGCCCATGGTAACCACTGAAACCACAATGCAAACAACCTTTCCCTTTTTTATACCGATGTCGGTTAATATCTACAGCCAGCTGATCCCTTAACCAGCCACTTTCAAAAGCATCCGGAGTATAATCCTGAGCACAACTGGTACAGGTTCTTCTTATCAGTCTTTGCGCAATAATTGATCGCAGGGTCGTTGCAAGCAAATAACCCTCAACACCCATATCGATGAGCCTCGTAGCGGTAGAAACTGTATCATTTGTATGCAAAGTAGAGAGCACAAGGTGACCTGTCATTGCCGCACTGACCCCTATTTCTACGGTCTCAGCATCACGCATCTCACCCACCATGATAATATCTGGATCCTGCCTTAATGCCGCACGTAATACCTGAGCAAAATTTAATCCTATTTTTGAATTCACCTGAACCTGATTCACTCTACTTAACTGATATTCAACCGGGTCTTCTACGGTAATAATTTTTGATTCCGCTTTATTTAGCTCCTGCAAAGCAGCATACAATGAAGTCGTTTTACCACTTCCGGTTGGCCCCGTGACCAGTATCATGCCATTAGGTAAATGAAAGTTTTTGCGAAAACGTTTTAATAGCGCAGGGGGCATACCCAGATGTTCAATATCCAGCGCACCCCGGGTTTGATCAAGAATACGCATAACGACTGATTCACCATGTTGCACCGGCATGGTTGATAAACGCACATCTATCTCGCGTCCACTTACCACCATATTAAAACGCCCATCCTGTGGTAAACGTTTTTCTGAAATATTTAGATCAGCCATTAGTTTTAAACGTACAACAACTGCAGGGGCAATCTGTATCTCTTTCATCACCTGCTCATGTAAAATCCCATCAACTCGCTGTCTTATTCTGATTTCAGTTTTATCTGGTTCAATATGGACATCAGATGCCCCCATTTGAACGGCATCTTCAAAGATAGACTGCAGTAATTTAGCTACCGGCGCATCCGTCATTTCTCCCTGAAGCAAGCTGGATAATTCTGCAGAGCCATCAGAAAGCTCCTGCCCAAGTTCTTCAGCCAATGCATTAATTTCTTCAGTCCGGCGATAAACCTTATCAAAAGTCACCAGCAAATCATTTTCCCTGACGATTGCCTGGGTTAACGGTTTTGACAGCTTTTCCTGTATTTCATCAACCGCATATAAATCAGTAGGATCAGCCATTCCCACAAGGTAATCATTTGCTCTATCTTCAAGTACTATGGCACGATATCTTCTGGCAATACTTTCTGACAGTGTTCTAATCACTTCTTCATTATAGGTATAATTAGTTAAGTCAATTAGTGGAATACTCAACTGATTCGATAGTAATTTAAGAATACTGTCTTCATCAATCATGCCCAGCTCAACTAAGGTAGACCCAAGTTTACGACCCAGCTTTTTTTGCTCCTGCAAAGCAAGTTGTAATTGATCGGATGTAATAAGTCCTTTATCAACCAGTAAGTCACCGAGTCTTATTTTTTTTCTGAATGCCATAACTATTTACCTTGGTAGGGTCGCATGAACAACTTATTATCCCATTTAATACCGGGGTTTGAACCAGGCTTGAGAAGCTGGAACTTTACGGGTGATTTTTGAAAAATAAAAGTCATCATCCCTCTCCCACTATTGCCCAGAGCTGCTTAATTGCTGTAACCTTTTATGAATAAAAGTTTCCAGTCGCTCATTGAGTGCACCACTTTTCAGAGCCATTTTATAGGACTGAATAGATCTATCAAATTTTGACAACTGCTCCTGAGATATTGCCAGGCTTATCCATTGCCGGGGTTGTTGAAAATTTAATCTTAGAGACTCCTGATAGTAATTTGCAGCATTCTTATGTTGATTTGTACGTTGGTAGGAAGCAGCAACCAGATTTATAATTTTAATATCATCTAAATTATCATTATAATTTTTGATCAATGTAGAATATTTTTTATCCGTAAATAATAACCCGGCATCCATTACAAAAAATTCAGAATTTTTCGGATAGAGCTGCAAACTCTTTCCCAGCAACAACTTCATCTCTGCTGATTTATGTTGTTGTTGATACAAACTTAATAACTTAATTCTAACTTTTTTATCTACTGAGCTATTAAGTAAATCCTGTAAGTGCTTTTGAGCCTGACTCCACGCTTTCTGCTGCAAGGCGATATCAGCTTTAGCTAACCGTTCTGCATCAGAATTACCAGATAAAACAGGTTTAATTTCAAGTTTTACATTTTTAGAAAGTTGTCTATCTGGTTTTATTTCATCCGTAACAGGTTCGGTTGTTATATTTGCTTTTGCAATATTATTCTTCTTGTCAGTAGTAGCAATATTTGACTTTATATTTGGATCAACCTTCTTCTCAACGACTTTAACCTTATCATCTTGAGTTGGTTTTTTAAGTCTGATAGCCCATAAATAACTACCTTCTTTTTCCTGATGAAGTGTTTCAACAAGAACTTTATTCTTAGTAAAAAACTGAATCTCCAGACCTGCCTCTACCTCTGACACATTAATACTTGTCAACCAGGCATTATCCGTAATTTCTGGGGCAACAACCTGCTTCCCAGCATTTGAAATAAAAAATACATAACGATTTAAACCGCTCTGTTTCAGGAAACTTTGCGCACCCAATGGCAATTGAAGAGTTAACTCAAGAAAATTTTGTTCTTCATTCAGTTGCAGCCCTGTTATTTCTTTTTTCACCGTTACAGGTTGTTCTTTTTGAATAAGAATCTTGTCAACGGGAACTGTATTAGTATTAGAAACTTCACTGACAGATTCAACAATCTGGTCTTTACTAAACATGTTGAAAACATTTTTTTGACTGAAAAAAAATACAGCCAGAACTATCAAAGCTAAAAGTAAAAAACCAATAACCCAGATTCTAATATAAACATTAGTTTGTGTTTTAGCATTCGGAACATCTGCCAGCTCCAAAGGCGTAAAAGCCGATGGCTTATTCTCTATTTCCTTCAGAACATTATTAATAACACTCATGATACTGGTGGAATAAGCTGACTCAAGGAAAATGAAATAGCTGCCAGCACTCCAGCATTACCCACCAGGTCAGCTTTTTGCATCACAACTCGATTAACCTGTTTACTATCCCTGGCAGCCATTTGTACGTGCTTTTCTGACACATAAAATTCACCTGACGCATAACAGATCATCATCGCCTTATTACACAGAAGATTAATTAAGCGAGGCACTCCTTTAGTTTTTTCAAACAATTTTCTTATGGCAGAATCACTAAACAATCTCGGCCCGAAATAACCGGCTGATTCCAACCTGTGCTCGATATACCGCGCTAAACCTTCAATCGTTAGATTCTTTAAGTGACAGGCATGTACGATACGCTGCTGTAACTGACGAATGCTATTTTGCTGGAGTTTGTTATCTAACTCAGGTTGTCCAAATAAAACTATCTGAATAAGTTTTTCCTTTTCAGTTTCCAGATTACTTAATAAACGTATAGCTTCAAGACTTTCAATTGGTAGCGACTGTGCCTCATCTAACAGAATAATAGTTTTAATATTCTGTTGAGCATTTTCAATCAGTTTTTTATTAATACAGGAGAGATAGTTATTATCCAGCACTAAATCCAGCAGACCCATTTCCTCAACAACAGCGCGTAGCAGAGCATCACAGCTCATATAGGGGTTTGGAATATAGATGGTTTGAAAGTGATCATCCAGCAAGTCCAGTAACTTACGACACAACAATGTTTTACCGGTACCTACTTCACCCGTTAGTTTTATAAAACCATCGCCACTTTTAATAGCAACCAATAACACGTTCAAAGCTTCCTGATGCGTCAAACTCTGATAGTAAAATTCAGTATCCGGTGTCAGATTAAATGGTTTTTCAACCAGACCATAATACTGTTCATACATTATTTATTCTCTGATTGAGACTGCTGTGTCTGTTGAAGTTGGTCAATTCTGCTTTGGCTTTGTTTTATATAATTTGTCCAGGTTCTTTCACTATTCACAACAATTGGTTTCAGCAATATAACCAGTTCACTGCGAGTATTTTGCTTACTTGTCTGCTTAAATAGGTTCCCCAGTATAGGCACTTTACTTAAAACAGGCACCCCCCCATCATCATTAGCAGTACGATTTTGCATTAAGCCGCCAATTACAATAATTTGACCACTTCTTGCTTTAACCACTGAATCTGATTCACGTACCGTACTTAAAGCCAGGGGTAATTGTTGAGTCTGTCCAGCCAACGTAATATTTTTAGTTTGATCTTTAACCTCACTGACACTTGGATGAATGTGCAATATCACTTCTCCATCCTGACTTATTTGCGGGGTTACATCCAACGCAATACCAGAGAAAAAAGGAGTCAGAGTAATGTCAGGTGTTGTCACAGTTGAAGTAGCGCCAGCAGATGTAGTCGATGAAACTTCTGTCACAAAAAATTCGTCCGAGCCTACCTTGATAACTGCCTTTTGATTATTCAATGTTGAAACACGTGGACTTGATAGCACCTGAACCTCTCCCTGGTTTGACAGCAAACGCAATAAAGCACCAAAATTATCTGCCGTACCACCAATCGCAAATAGATTAGCAAAACCCGCTGCACCCAGTCCGCTTAAGGCAGCTGACTTATCAATATTCCCGTCCACATCATACAAACTGGCATTTCCATCTATGATATTGGACTGCCCGAGAAACAGGGACTCTCCAGATGACTCAGCTAACGCTGCCCAGTCAACACCTGACTGAAAACTATCATTCAGTTGAACTTCAATAATTTTCGCTTCAAGAATTACCTGACGCTGTAAATTTTCCTGCGCACTGGAAAGGTATTCCTCTACATCGCGTAACTCACCCGGCATTGCACGCACAATAATTAACCCGGCATGACGATCAACAACAACAGAGCGGCCGTCAGCTTTTCCAACAATCGATGTAATGGTTGAATATAATTCAGCCCAGAAGTTAGCCTTACTGGAAGTCTTAATACTGCTGGATTGTGACGTCGATGACTGTGAGCTGTCCTGCCCAGAATCTGAATCACTGGAACCGGATGATGCAATTTGCCCCGAACTCACCGTCATACTGGATTCACCATCACGGTTTATATTCAAATAATTCACATGAAAAATTCTGGATTGAATTCTTGCCGGCAATACAATATAACCATTCCCAGTTTTCTTATATTCATAACCGTACACTTCACGGGTCAACTCCATAACGTCTTTAATAGTTACTTTTTTTAGATCCAGACTAATGGTTCCAGACACACTGGGATGAACAATCATATTTATATCTGTTCCAGAAACCAGGCTCATAAAAAAAACATCTGCAGATGCATTAGCCACAGAAATATCAAAACGAGGATCAGGTAAAATATCAGCTTCAAGCCCGGGTATGGAAATGCCGGTAGCGGGCATAAGCTCATTCATTATATCGGCAGATGGAACAACCGGTTGCTGTACTGAATTTAAACCAGCCTGTTCCAGTTCAGTGCGAATAGAGTCTCTGGTTTCCTGAGCACTACTATCAATTTGTCGTGTTGAGCACGCTGACAGGAGCACTAACATTGCACATAGCAATAGTTTTAACTTCATCATATTTTTTTCTCATTGAGAGATTTTTTAATCGACTTAAAAATTGGTTGAGAATCAAAGATTTTTAAATCGATAAACTTACCTTTTGATAGCAGTCTGACACCATCCGGCTTTAAACCAACCAGTTTAGCCCCATTAATTATGTCGCCTTTTTTAACTAACTGATTATTTATAATGGCATGCTGCCTATTACTGGAATATAGAATAGAATTCAATTCAAAAGCTAATTGTTCAACTGCTTTTTTTGGTTTTATCTGTCTTTTTACAGCAGAAGGGGAATTCTTAAGTTTCTGTAATCTGAATTTTTTAAGTGCATAGGCTGGAGGACGCATAGGGTCATAAAATGCGGCTCCCACACTGTGGATGGATATCAGGCAACTTATTAGAATTAACAAGTATTTCACTTAAAAACCTACCCAATTTTTATTGTCACTTAACGTGGATATTTCTATATCAACAGCGATTACAGGGTATTCATTGGTTTTAAGAGTTATTTGATCCCAGATCAATTTCCACTCCAGAGATTCCAGTTTTTGAATATATTTTAAGATACTTTCAAACTTACCTTCAAAACTCATCTGTAATACATGCCGGTATATCTCCGGCTGCTGTTCTGGGTTAGATTCAGAACCACCGGAAGAAAAAATAGATTTGACCTCTTTCCGCTTCATTCCAGTTAATTTCAGTTTTGATTCTGCAAATATTAATTGCTGCATCAATTCGAACATTTCAGCTGGCTCTATTAAAGCTTCTGTTTTGCCTTCAAGTAATTCATTAACCTTACGTAACTCCTGCTTGAGCAATGTCAGTTTCTGCTGCTTAGTTTTAAACACGCCATCTTCAATGCGTTTTCTGATAGCCGCAGCGGTCGCATTAATAGTGATAATTTCAGTTTCAAGAGCCTTAGTTTTTTTATGCAGCCTTTTAGTTTTATCCAGTAAAGGCAAGGCAAATAAATTCCACCAGATAAAACCGAATAAAACTACGACAGTCACTATAACCATCAATCGTTCTCTGAAAGATAGTGCATTTATTTTCTCAGAGATTTCTATGAATTGCTTATTCATCAGAAGAGACCCTGCTAGCAATCAGGAAGTCAACTTTCCAGCCCTGTTCCTGCACCCTGTTTAATTCAAAAATTTCAAATTCATTGCCATTAAACAAGCGCTTTTGTCGAAACAGATTAAAGTATTCAGGAATTGTTTCGGCTTTCAATGCGCTACCGGACAGCTGCATAAAATCTTTAGCCAGAGATATTTCATTTAACCAGATATCGCTAATTTTAATTTCAGTTAAACCATCCAGGTTACTGGAGAAACCCTTTCCAGAACCAAACTGATGGCTCTCCACAAAACTAATTATTCTTTTTCGGGCGGCTATATCAGTCGATACTTTCGATATTTCAATATCAATATGATTGTTTGATAATATCAACTGTAGCTTTTTTTGCTGGGTCTTAAGCGACCTGTCTGCCTGTTCTTTTGTTTGTAAGCTAGCACTATGTTGTTGCTCTGCTATTTTATACTGGTTGTCATACCAGTAACTGGAAAAAAGCAGTATCACAGCAGTTAAACCCATTAGAAACAACAAATGAAATACGGAAAGCCAGATTCTTTTTTCTTTAAAGCGGTCCTGATAGAGGTTGATTTCCTGCACTATCATAACTGGATACCACGTAATGCTGCACAATAAGCAGGGAAGCAGTGTTTATCTAATGCTTCCTGCTGCCCATCACCTGCTACATTTACCTCAACAAAATCCAGTTCATAGGAAACATAGTTTTGTACATATTTAGCCATCCGAACAGTGCCCGGGGTTTGCGGGAAAATCACCATTTTTTGCACCATACCTAGACCATAAGTACTTTCAAAATAGTCCATCGATCTTTGCAACTCAAGCAGTAGAGAGTCATATATTGCCTCATCTTCATTCAAAGCGGCATCAATATCCATTAAACCGATTTTAAAATCTCTGGCAACGTATAAATCCTGATGATGATAAATAGTCACCAGCCCTTCATTATCAGAAAACTGTAAAACCGCCACTGTGGAATCCTCAATACCGCAAACTCTGCAATAATTTTTTGTTACCAGATCATGCACATCTATAACCTGCAAACTCAATCCAGTCTGTTTTATGCTCTCGACATAGCCACCCACAGTGACTTCATTGGCAACCACCGCATTGATATAGTTAACAGGACTTTTTGGGGAAGGAGGTAATTGAAAGACATCAACTACAGCCGTTTCCACATCATAGTTAATTAAATCATTAATTTTCCAGCTCACTGCCTGCAACAGCTCTTCATCTGCTACTGCTGGTTTTTCAAGCTGGAATAACTGAACATCATGTTTAGCAATTAAACTTGTACAATTAGCATTTAGCAATTTATTTTCAGTGACCCACTGCTGCAAGACTTTAACCTGCTCAGAACTGCCCACCGATGGTAAAAAATCACTTCGTTTAACCAGCCCACGATCTTTTTTAGCAATGCCCACTTCAACAGCAGCAACGCCCGTTGGCATGAAGTCGACCCCAACTTGTGAACGTTTATTTTTAGATGTAAAAAAGCCGGGCATTCAACTATCTCAATTAAAAATTTGAAGTAATGAGCGTTTGTTTCTTATTATTCTAGATTTTGCTTAAACTAAATCGCTTAACTTATTGTCATATCGATAAATTTTAGCTCGTTATTGAGATAATTCAAGGAATTTCAAGCATTTAGTTAATGAGCTCTTTTTCTAGCCATTTTTACCCTGCCATCAGCAGCAAAAACGGCTACTTTAAAGTAAAAACTGCATATTCTTTTGCCGATACCCTTTATTTAGCCCCTGCAAAGCCAAGCTGACGCCAGGCTTCATAACTGATAATAGCTACGGCATTGGATAAATTTAAACTACGGCTCGTAGGCTGCATTGGAATTCTTATTTTGTATTTATCTTGAATACTCGCATGAACCTGTTCAGACAAACCAGAAACTTCCGAACCAAAAAGTAAAACATCTCCAGATTTGTATTCTATTTGATCATAGGAAACCTGCCCACGGGTAGTACAGGCCAATATCCTACTATCTGGAAAAGCCTTAGAAAACTGATCAAAATCAGCATAACGAGTAACATTTGCAAGATCATGATAATCAAGGCCAGCCCGCCTTAACTGCTTATCTTCCAGCTCAAAACCAAGAGGTTCTATCAAGTGTAAGCGGCAACTATTGTTCGCAGCCAGGCGGATAATATTACCCGTATTTGGGGCTATACAAGGTTCAAAAAGAGCAATATGAAACATCAATTAATCACTACCCAGTAAATTTCAACTTTCGGACATTTAGATATGTCACCAGGAAGAACTCTTAGACTTCAGCAAATAACATTTAGCACAGTCAGTCTATGCCTGAATTAACTAAACCTATAAATATTAATCTTCGTGCACTTCGTATCTTCGTGGTGAAATTCTTTTATCCTTTTCAATTAAACGCAAAATAATTACTCATTAGTAACTATAAAGGCTAAATTTCTGATTTTTGCTCGCGACCTTCAAGTTCTGACACCGCCTCAACAGGAGATTTACCCTCGTATAAAACCTTATAAACCTGCCCCATTATAGGTAAGGCTATAGATTGCTGTTGTGCCATCAGGTAAATCGCTTTTGCAGCCCGGTAACCTTCTACGGTCTGACCAATAGACTGTATTGCCTGTTCTACACTCTGACCCTGACCTATAGCCAGTCCGAAGCGCCTGTTCCTACTCTGATTATCCGTACTGGTTAATATCAGGTCGCCTAAACCAGAAAGCCCCATCAAGGTTTCTTTCTGGGCACCCATTTTTTCACCAAAACGCATGACTTCTGCCAGCCCTCTGGTTATCAGTGCAGCACGGGTATTAGCCCCGAAACCCAGACCATCTGCAGCACCAACCGCTATTGCCAGCACGTTTTTAAGAGCACCACCAATTTCCACACCAATAACATCTTTCGAGGTATAACAGCGAAAATGCCCACCATGCAATAACTCGGCAAACTCCTGGGTAGATTCTTCAGTATTGCCTGCACAGGTTACAGCAGCAGGTAAATTTTTAGCCACTTCGGTCGCAAATGTTGGGCCTGAAATAACGCCATAATGCTCAGCGGCTAATTCTTCTATAACCAGTTCGTGCAAAAACTTACCGCTTTCTATCTCAAAACCTTTACTGGCCCAGAAAACACGGGTTTGTTTATTTATCAGCGGCTTTAACTGGCACAAAAAATCACGGTAAGCCTTACTGGGTATAACGATGAGAATATGCCTGACATCTTCAACAGCTTCATTTAAGGAAGCCGTGGGTAATAAATTTTCAGGAAAAGGGTAACCGGGTAAATACTCAGTATTTTGATTATCGGCCAGCAAGCTATTTATATGCTTTTGCTCATGCCCCCAGAGATTAACCTGGAGATCATTTCTAGCCAGCTGAAGTGCTAGCGCAGTTCCCCAGGAACCCGCTCCAATAACAGCAACTGTAGAAGCCATTGTCATCGGTGAAAAAGTTTAATGCTTGACCTCTTCACCGGCTTCCTGTTGTTGCTTCTGGATAGCCTGTGCAAATAACGCATCAAAATTAACAGGATTTAGCAATAAGGGAGGAAAGCCACCTCTGTTTGTTAAATCTGAAACAACTTCACGCGCATATGGAAAAAGAATATTCATGCACTGGGCACCGAGGATATATTTCAAATCCTGATCATTAAAACCACTGATATTAAAAATTCCAGCCTGATGTACTTCCACCAAAAAAGCGGTTTTATCATTATTTTTCACTGTGGAAGTCACACTAAGTACGACTTCATAAACACCATCGGAAATCTTTTTATTTGCATTATTTAAATTCAATTCAATTTGTGGCTCCCAGTTCTTAAAGGTAAAAACTTCTGGGGTATCAGGAGACTCAAATGAGATATCTTTTATATAAAGCTTCTGGATTGAAAACTGGTTTTCAGCTGCAGGTTTATCAGTCATATTCTTTCTTTATCAGAGTTATTGGAAAAGGTACTGTTTTTAATCACATAAACAGCGCGCAAAGATTACCAGAAAAAAAGCCAAGTTGTTAGCTTATACGAGGGATAGAGTTGTTCGGAAGTAGAGAAAAGTTCTAAGGGTGAGGGAAATTTAAAAGTTTGAGAGAAATTAGCTTCGTAAATATGAAGGGGTAAAACCAGTTCCTTAATTACTTTCCTGCAACAACGGGTCGAGCTGACCCTGCTGATCGAGTTTCACCATATCGGTATAACCACCAACATGAAAAGAACCAATAAAAATTTGAGGCACTGTCATCTGACCTTCACTTTTTGACAGCATTTCCTGTTGAGCACCTTCAACCTGATCGATACGAATTTCACTATATGACGCCTGCCTTCCATCCAACATTTTTTTTGCCCAGGAACAATAAGGACAAAAACCACTACTATAGATAACTATATCAGGCATGTATCTACTTTTTCCTTTTTGTAGAAACAGGAAGATGAGCATCTTCCCAGGCCATAATACCGCCGGCCAGGTTATAAACCTTTTCAAAGCCTCTACCGCTTAATGTACGACACACAGATCCAGAACGACTTCCACTACGGCAATAGACCAAAACAGAATCATCTTTATATTTATCCAGTTCTGCCAGCCTTTTGCCAATTCCACTCAATGGAATATGAATCGCATCATTCAACATACCCGCCTTAATTTCACTCACTTCACGAACATCAAGCAACATCGTATTGCTCTTGTTAATAATTGAAATAGCTGCAGAAGGCCCTAACGTAATAAATTTTTGGGATAAATTACGAAATTCGGTAAATAAAATCAGGCCTGACAACGCCAGGAAAGCGACTACCAAAAACGGATGATTGGTAGAAAATTCTAAAATTTGTTGAAGCATAGATTAGTTAGTACAGAAAACTTCTTGCATCATACTGATTAAACGCAATGTGCGCGCATCACCCACTCGATAGTACACTCTATTTGCATCTTTTCTGGACGCTAAAATGCCTTTATCACGTAAAATGGCCAAATGCTGTGAAATATTACTTTGTGAAGTACCAACATTTTCCACGATTCCCTGAACACTAACTTCTTCATCGCCCAGTGTGCATAAAATCTTTAATCGCAAAGGGTGCGACATGGCTTTAAGTGACCTGGAAGCTCTTTCGATATCTTCATCACGAGTTAATAACTGGGGCGTACCGCCTGGCAGAATTGTATCTAGTCTCATCAACTATAATCATTTGCTAATATTAGTTTTCCATTATGGATTATAAAAAAAGGTTTGTCTACAGTTCGCTATCGCGTTAATAGTGTAATTAAAGTATTATCTTGACAGAACAGGATTGTTTCTTGTCATTTAATTAAATTATTCCTTTTTATCCTTTAAATTCAATTGTTTAAAAAATATTTTCAAATATAAATGCGTTTTTTATTTTTACTTTTTTTCAGTTTAATTTTCTCTTTTAATAGCAATAGCTTTGCATCTGATAAATCAGAAAAGCAGAAAAAGTTGACACAGCTCAAAACTAAAATAGATAAATTACGAAAAACTATCGAAGTTAAAGAAAATAGTCGGTCCAGCTATAACCGCCAACTAAGATCAATTGAAAAACAAATAGGCGGCATCAGCAATAAAATCAGGAAATCTAACAAGGCTATTAAAACCAAACAACGCGCATTAGCTAAATTAAATAACAGCAAAAAAAGCATTCAGAAAGATATTTTCACCCAAAACCAACAACTATCAGAACAGCTCCACACCGCCTACACACTTGGAAATCAGGAACAAATGAAATTACTCTTTTCCCAGCAAAGTGCAGAAAACTTACAACGTAATTTGACGTACTACGAGTATTTTTCAAATTATCGGCTTCAACAAATAGATGTTTCAACTCAAAATTTTGATCGTCTTGTAGAAAATGAAAAGAGTATTAAGCTGGCTAAAATTGATCTGGAAAAAATATTAAACAAGCAAAAATCACAAAAATCCAGTTTAAGTAGCGATCGCTCTAAAAGAAAAAAAATTGTCACCAATCTCGAAAATCAATTAAAGAAACAGGGTAAATATCTAACCAAACTAGAAGATGACGAAAAAAATCTAAAACAACTTATAGACTCCCTGGCCGAAATTCTAATCCAAACACCACCCCCTAGATCCACCAAAAAATTCATCTCATTGAAAGGAAAACTTTCCTGGCCAGTTAAAGGTAAAGTAAAAAAACTATATGGACGCCTCAAACCACCCTCTAATTTACGCTGGCAAGGTGTGGTGATCAATGCTAACAGAGGTAACAATGTGCGTGCAGTTTCTCATGGTAGAATTGCTTTTTCTGACTGGCTTAGAGGCATGGGCAACCTGATTATAATTGATCATGGTGATGGATATTTATCGCTATATGGACATAATGAGTCTTTGTATAAAGCTACAGGCGAGTGGGTCGAAGCAGGAGACATCATTGGCAGTATTGGTGATAGTGGTGGTCAGAGTAACAATGGCCTGTACTTCGAAATTAGAAAAAAAAGCAAACCACAAAACCCAACTCGCTGGTGTAAATCCAGCAACTGGTTCACTTCTATCTAAATTTTAGTCAAAAACCTCTTTAACCTGTAAAGAATTAACAACACATTTATAAATAACAACTTATCGGCCATTAATTGGTCTACAATAATGACTTATTAACGGAGATTTTTATGCTTCAAAAACTTAGAACATCAACATTTTTTATTGCCGGCATATTATTAGGCCTTTCAATGGCTATCGGGCATAGCGTATATGCCCTGAAAGATGACAAACAATCCATTCCTTTTGAAGACCTGCAGGCTTTTACTGATGTTTTTTCTCGAATTAAATCTGATTATGTCGAAGCAGTTGATGACAAAAAATTACTAGAAGATGCTATTCGAGGCATGTTATCCGGACTCGATCCTCACTCCTCATTTCTTGACACCGAAGAGTTCAGTGATTTACGTATCGGTACTACCGGTCAATTTGGTGGCTTGGGTATCGAAGTTGGCATGGAAAATGGGTTCATTAAAGTTATATCCCCCATCGACGATACTCCCGCATCTAGAGCCGGTATACAGGCTAAAGATTTAATCATCAGGCTCGATGAAACACCCGTGAAAGGTTTAACATTAACCGAAGCCGTAAAACTTATGCGGGGCAAGCCTAATACAGACATCAAACTCACTATCGTGCGTGAAGGCGAAACTAAACCTCTAATCATTAATATTACTCGTGAAATCATTCGTGTTAAGAGTGTAAAAAAACGCATGTTAGAAGAAGGTTATGGCTACGTTCGCATTACCAACTTTCAATCACGAACCGCAACTGACTTACTTAAATCAATATCAGCTTTACAGGAAGAGTCAAAACTAGACGGTCTTGTTCTCGATCTTCGCAACAATCCTGGTGGCGTTTTAAATGGTGCTGTCGGTGTTTCAGATGCTTTTCTTGATGAAGGATTAATCGTTTACACAGAAGGTCGAATTAATGATTCCAGCCTTAAATACACTGCCACACCCGGCGATATTCTTAACGGTGCTTCACTTGTCATACTAGTTAATGGCGGGTCAGCCTCTGCATCTGAAATTGTTGCTGGCGCCATGCAGGACCACAAACGTGCAATCATAATGGGCTTTAAAACCTTCGGTAAAGGTTCTGTTCAAACTATTCAGGAATTACGTAATGGTTCAGCTGTTAAGCTAACAACTGCTCGATACTTCACTCCCAATGGTCGTTCAATTCAAGCTGAAGGCATTGTGCCAGATATTAAGTTAAGAAATTTAAAGGTTTCTGACCGTAAAAAAGCGCCAAAGGCTATCTCTGAAAAAGATCTTTCAGGGCACTTAAGCAACCCTGAAAATGGTGTCGAAAAGAAGGGTAGTGAATCTACCTCTAAAGATGGCACTAAAGAGGATTCTTCTCAAAACTTATCAGAAACTGACTACCAGTTATTTGAAGCGCTTAACCTGCTTAAAGGAATTACTATTGCGAACAAGATCCAGCACAAAGGATGATAAGAACTCTCGCCTTATTACTCGGTTCTCTTTTTGTCACCACCAGTACCAATGCGGAGAAACCCGTATTGGCACTGGTGATTGATGATCTCGGCTATTCTTTCGAACTGGCCAAACAAGTTTTAAATCTTCCCGGGAAACACACCTTTGCGATAATCCCAGATACTACTTACGACAAAAAAATTGCTGAATTTGCTCACCAAAATGGGCATGAAATTATGCTTCATATGCCCATGCAATCATTAGCTTCTGGAAAAAACATCGAAACAAGTACTCTCGATGAAAGCATGAGCGAAGATGAAATAACCTCAAATGTCGATTACATGCTAAAAGAAATTCCCTATATTCAAGGCATTAACAACCATATGGGAAGCAAGCTTACCGGTATGGGGTATATTATGCGCCCAATCATGGAATCAATTAAAAAATTCAATGGGAAGCTTTATTTCCTCGACAGTCGAACTACAGCTTTGAGTCAGGCTTATCAACAAGCCTTAAGAGCACGAGTACCCTCTCTAAAACGCGACATATTTCTAGATTATGATCACACCAATCCAGAATCTATTTCGTTTCAGTACCAATTGTGGCTGGACAAAGCCAGTAAAAACGGATCAGCAATTGCCATCGCTCATCCTTATTCTTCAACCATCGAATTATTAAAGGAAAAATTAACTCAAATTTCCTCTGACTACCAATTCATGACTCTTTCACAGCTGATTAATTATCAACAACAGGAGAAAACAACATGGCCAAGGTACTTGTCCCACTTGCAGAAGGATTTGAAGAACTAGAAGCCATTACGATTATCGATTTATTACGTCGCGCTGGCTTTGAAGTTATCACTGCCGGTTTAGATGACCAACCTGTTCGAGCGAGCAGACAAAGTTTACTCATCCCTGACACGTCAATTGATAAAGTTTTAGATGAACAGTTCGACCTGATATTTTTGCCCGGAGGGTTGCCTGGAGCTGATAATTTACGTGACAATGAACAAGTTCAGCAACTTATTAAAAAACAGCATAACCAGAACAAAAATATTGCCGCTATCTGTGCTGCCCCAAAAGCATTGGTTGCTGCAGGAATTTTAGATGGTAAAACAATCACCTGCTACCCTGGTGCACTTGATCAAACTGTTTGTAACAATTTTCAAATATCAGATAAGGCTCTCGAAATAGATGGTCATATCACAACTTCAAGAGGCCCTGGCACGGCCATGGATTTAGCTCTCAGTCTAATAGAACAACTTGGTAACAAACAATTACGTGATACAGTTTCAGCTCAAATGCAATCGAGTAATAAAGCTGAATACTGATACCCTCTGAAAGCCCCGTTCCACTCTTAAATTCTATATACCCCACAGCACACCTTCATTGCCTTCTTCCTGAAGACCTTCAAATAAACGTTGGATATTGAACAACACCGAGTGGAAACTTTTCAATGCAGTTTCCCCCGAATATCTGGTAAGTTTTGCATGCTGTTTAATATCTTAAATCGTTAGAATCAGATGGTTTAGTTTTGCATAAGGCTTATGTAGAGATACCTCCACGGGTAGAATATCAGTTATCAAAATTAGGCAAGAGCCTGGTTCCACATATGACTTGCCTGTCAAAATAGGCAGAACAGAGCCAGCATATAATTCTTAAGCCCTGAAGTCTTTATTATTAATACAACCTTAAAAAGTCTCTTTTGGGTGACCGATAAGTAAGCAAAGTTTTAGCCCGAGTAGAACCCACAGAAAACACAATAAAGGCCAATACCCGGCTGTGTATAATCATTCAAAACTGATCTCAATTGATCAATTATGGGGACACGATAGAATGGAACTAGGCTCAGCCCTTCTATTGTGCCCCAGGATTTAACCGTACTGGTTCGACAAATTCCCAATCGAGAATCAGTAACCAGCAATTAACACTAAATCCCGATAAAGAGAAAATCAGGTTTTAGTGTCTACAAAACTAGATATTAAGTGGTCGCTATTACAAATGTGATCGACTACCCAGTGAGCTAATAAAGCGATGAGTTTATCTCTTTCTTCCAAGCTATTATCAAAATCAGCAACAAGATCATTTAGTTCATCAATGAATGTTTCATGCTCCTGTTCATGTTCATAGTACCCGGGATAGTTTACTTTTTTCATAAATTCCTCTTCCAGGGTGAAATGTTCTCTTGTATACCTAAACACTTCCATAAGAGCTTTTATACTTTGTGAATCAGTTTTAGCCTGTTCAAATGTTGCGGCAATAGAAAAAAGGCGTTTGTGTTGCTCATCGATTTCATCGATACCAATTAAATACTCATCATTCCACTTAAAAATATCAGACATAATTACCTCTTGAGTTGATCAGCAAAATACTGCACTGTAAAAGAATAGCTTTAGGTTAAATATATAAGAAAATTAAACAGATTCTCATAATTCTAATCTACATATGACCCTTATCATATAATTTAGAAGAGTAGAAGAAATTGCTGCAATGTATTCGAATCAAGAAATAGAGTGAGATGAATAGCTGAGCGGGGTTAAAAGCACATTTAGATAGACATTCAGGATCACCCTATTGAACTGAATTGCATCATTTATTGAGCCAAAAGTGTGTTTTATTTGCATTTTGCCTTGACCCACTTAGTTTAAATGCAGCACTGGTGTAAGAACGTTTTTATCGATATATAACGGGCTAAAACTCGGTGCAATTACTGGTCAGTTTTAGATGCAATTTAACAGTAAGCGCCAATATCTCAGCCTATCTGCCCCTACTCAACTATCAGCATTTTTTAACATTCCAAGGCAGTAAAGCTTCCAGTTTTTCTACCGTGTCAGCTGCTGCAATATGTTGTAAAACATTATGAAGATAATCATAACTGGTCATCCATTGATCAACTGAATGATCAGCAACTGGTTGATCTGTTTTATCCACAGTCCTATAATAGTGCATCCAGGGCATTCCAGTTGCCTGACTGGGTTGGGGAGCATCGGGAGTTAAAGCACAAAGGTGTGACCAAGCAACTGCTATGGGAAGAATATTCGCAAGCCTACCAAATTAGAACTGTTATATTCATGGCCATGCTCTCTGCTATTCAATGCAATCCTCTTTTCAAAACAACTTACCACCGTTTGGTTGAAGCAGGAAAACCAAAGAAAATAGCCATCATTGCCTGTGTTAGAAAATGATAGTGATACTAAACTCATTGGTAAGAGACGGTGTTTACTGGAATGAGAATATGACAAAAAATAACTCATTGACACCATAGTCACTTGTTAGGCATTTTTACTGTCCATTAATATAGATTGCTCATTAAACCAATCGTCGAATTTCTCTACTAAATTTTTAAATAGCTTCACATCAAAAATATGGCTATTTAGCTGCTCAATATTCTGAGTTTTAAATAATAATTTCAATTTATCATTTGGCAGTTTTAACAGAAATGACATCGGCTCACGATCAAACACTTCAGCAAACCCATAATCAAATCTTAATTTATGGAACTCTAGCAATTCACTTTCAAGACCAAAGTCATCATGACCTGGATTAAGCCACGCATTTTCAAGAAATGAATATATTTCTTGATCGTCTTTATCACCGAAAACACGTATTGAGAGTTGGTCTACCACTTCAATAACCTGATTTAAATGAGTAGTACACTGTGCAAGTCCACAGTGCTTATCATTGTAATCTCCAAATTGAATCCCTGAGACCCATAAACACATACGTCCCCAAATATAAAAAGGAGGTTCTAGTTCGGGCTCCAACATTGCCTGTATAGCAAAGTTATATTCATCTCCAATTATGACCTCCATTTTCTATGCCTAACGAGGGTATAAAAAACCCTTGCCTCAAAAATTTACTAAAAAAATAGCAAAAAACACCTGAAAAATGGAACCGTGTGTAAATTTCAGGTGCTTACCTTTGCAACATATTTAATATTTAAGCTCTGCTCCACCAACATTTTACTCGGGACTTTTTCTACAGCCTGAACGGCCAGCATCACCCGGAAAGCAAAGCTTAGGGAGGAACGACCGTAGCTTTGCTTTTTCCGAGTGCATGCTTTTGTTAGCTGATTTATAATATATTAAATATACACCATTACAATTAATTATGCCTACTATATCGATGTTTTACGGAATTATTATAAGAATGTATTTCTTTGATAATCAACAACATAGCTCTCCTCATATTCATGTTCACTACCAAGATGATAGTGCAATTATTGAGTTGCCCTCAGGTGTCATTATTGAAGGTAAATTGCCAAAAGCCAAGCTAAAGCTTGTTGAAGCATGGGTTGAAATTCATAAAGATGAACTTATGGCTGATTGGCAACTTGCTATCAGTGGTGAACCTGTATTTAAAATTGACCCATTAAAATAGGTGGCCGATATGAACCCTCGTGTTGTATCCGTTGAAGTTACAAATAAATATACTTTAAAATTGGCTTTTGAGAATGATGAAACCAGACTTTTTGATGCAAGTCCTTTTTTAGATAGAGGGATATTTAAAGAGTTGAAGGACTTCAATTACTTTAAACAAGTAAAAGTTGCATTCGGTTCTATTGAGTGGCCTCACGAACAAGACTTTAGTAAAGATACTCTTTACTTATTGAGTACTCCTTCACTCAGCTAACGAGGATGTAGAAAAAGTCATTTTTGAGTAAGCTCTCACTGCTTCCTTTTATCTATAATGTTGATTAGTTTGCCTGTATTTTATATCTTTTCAACGGATCCTTTAATTTACAAGTTCTCAACTTTAATTGGTTACAACACTAAACCATGGCAGCAAGCTTGTGTTGCCAGTACACAAGCCAGGTAGGTTTTTCCACAACCCGTAGGGCCTGTGATAAGAACATTATGATGATTGTGTATCCAGTGACTGCTGAGTAAATCAGCAAACTGACTTTCCTTTATTCCAATGCGTATATTTTTGATTTTCAGATATTTGAAAATTCATTTCAATTCCTCTTTTTATTGGATGGAATCAAAGTATGAGCTGACTACCTGTTAGGATTCATCCAAAGCTCCTTAATTTATCTAGATCAGCTCATCTTATAGATTTCAGGAGTTTGAATGAATTAATCTGTTTTGGCTTAACCGGTCGTTGCCGACGATTACAGTGAATGCGTACAAAGTGCTATAAGCAGATATTTGGGTATACCTGTAGTAGTAAATAAATCTGGTGTGATTAGTATCTCCATAGCTAACCAGTCTTTCCAAGAGGTTAATGCATTATCACATTAAAAACGCTATATTTGGTGTTTATCAAACGTATCAATCATGTGATTAAAATGAGGCTTCCAAGCCCTAACATAAATTATAGTTTTATCAAGATAAAAGGGATTCTAAAAAAACCAGAGATCTGGCTCATTATTTGGGCAGTGTATGTACTGGTTTCGTTATCCTGGATGGGGTACAAGGATGCACTTCTGGGCTTTATGTGCATTACACCCAGATGATATTCCAATACTTCAAACTTGAAGCGTCATTTGATAGCTTGCTTACTCCATATAGAGTGCATGCCGATAAGATCATGGTCAGTATGAATAGCTTTTTAATGGTTGTTTGTCTGGGAATTGCTCCTATAAGAGATACCTATCTTGATGCGATGTTGGTTGGCCTACCCACTCTGGCTCTTTCCTTCGCCTTTATTTATAGGTATCCGGGTAGCTTGCTGACACGGATTTATATGGGCTGTGCTTTCATGGCCTTTACCGGCTTGATCATTCATCAGACCGGCGGAGATATAGAAGGACACTTCAGTGCCTTTGGACTGATTGGCGTACTTCTGTACTACCGGGACTGGAGGACAATATTGGCTGCTACGATCTTCATTTATCTTCATCACTTATTTTTAGGTTATGCACAAACCCTTGGTGTCCCAATCTACGTATTTGATGATGATCGATTTTGGTTGTTATTTGGTGTACATGTGGCCTATTTCTTACCCTTCATTTTGATGATGATGTATCTGTCTATCTGGCTTAGAAAAGAAGGCTATGAGGCACAGAGGGTGTTAAGCCTAGCTCAGCAAATCATACAGGGAAACCTCCTTGGAGGGGAGGAAATTGATAAGGTTGATATTGAGAAACCACTCATTCACTCTGTGGTTTCGATGAAAAACCGACTTCTGGATCTGTTGAAGATCATTCCGGTTCCAACTGTTGTAGTACGTGTTGACCAAGCCAAAGTGGTTAACTATAACGAAGCCTGGATAAAAACACTTGGTGCAATTAATAATACTTCAGGAGATTTTAATAAATCCTTTATTTGGCCTAAAGATGGCAACTGGGATTACTTGCTGGAAAAAGTTAGTCGCCAACAAGGCCATCTTTTAGAGAGATTTGAGCAACCCCTAATAACCGTAGATGGAAAAAATCGATTTTGTGAGCTATCTGTAATACTCCATGAGAATGTCAAACCCGTTATGGCAATCATGACGGTTGAAGACATTACTGAACATCGTAAAGCTGAACATACCATGGAGAAACTTGCTTATAGCGACCTTCTTACTGGGCTACCAAACAGAGCTTCTCTTCGGGTTGAACTAGATAAGTGCATGGCGAATTGGATAGAGAATCAAGATACATTTGCAGTTGTTGCTTTTGATTTGGATGGATTTAAACCAGTCAACGATACTTATGGCCATGATGCGGGTGATGAAGCACTTAAAGCAGTAGCTTCCCGTTTTATATCTGCCAAACGTCAAGAAGACATGATTGCTCGAATGGGAGGTGATGAGTTTGTTTTAATTATCAGAAGTTGTAGTAATGTTAACATCATTGTTGAAATAGCCGAACGATTCATCAGATCATTAGCTGAACCAATTCATTTGAGAGGAACTGATACTAAAATTTGGGTTGGCACTAGTGCCGGTGTATCTATTGTCAGCTCAAAAGACATGAGTATTGATATGCTATTAAAACGTGCGGATATAGCTCTTTATCAGGCAAAAAAATCTGGAAATAATAGTGTTGTTTGTGCAGAAATTGAATAATGTGATAATCATGAATGGCCGCAACGGGGTCGGGAAGAGCCAGTTTCTGATGCGGAAGGTACGGCCGGTTTGTCCATATATGTAACCATGTCAATTATGTAGAGCTCTCCATTGTTGCCGATCCACAGCCCTTATTCTACAAAGCTTTTAGTGATTTCAACCCCAAAATAACTCGACATAGTTTTAACATCCGCAGGTAATGGTTCTCCCTACCACCGGAGATCACCATGAGCAATATTCACGATTTTTGTACCACTAATACAGACTGGTTTACCGACAGCTTTATTGGACAATTTGCTGAGATTTATTTCCAATACTTTGAAGAGAAAAAATATGCGGCGAGTACAGTTCGCAGCTATTTGTCTTGTCTCGCTCATTTTTCACAATGGGCAACAAGTAAACACCTTCAACTTCATCAGGTTAATGAGTCGTTAGTTGCAGAGTTTCTAGACAACCATTTACCACACTGTTGCTGCAGTAAGCCATGAAAGCGTTAATACGACCCACCGCTATGTTCAGGCAGATCTTGCAATGAAAGAAAAAGCACTATCTCGTCTGGAATCAATTGAAGCTACCCCAGGTCGATTTTAGGCGCCAGACTCTCTAAATAGCATTCCTTCAGACATTATAACTATGTTGACATCACATCGGCTAAATACTGATTAAACAAGGCCGGTGTGATGATTTTCCAAATAACTCCACATAATTGACATGGTTACATATATGGACTTATGTAGAGCTCCACATAAGTCCATTCTGGAGCCAAATAGAGCTGTACTGGGAATAACCGGTATCGATTGATTTCAAAGGGAAAAAATGGTGGGCCGTTGGACTTGAACCTACGACCAATTCACTATTCATCAATGGTTCCACTGACCCAAAACCGCATGACCCTATGACCATGATCCTATGAACGCTGAAACTTGATTATAGCCGAGGTGGTGGCGAGTTCATCGAATGCGTCGATTGTATGCAAATCAGGGAAAGCTGAAGTTCCTGGTTCTCGGGCGTTTGGCTCTAGTTGACCTTAACTGCCATTTACGCTGGTGTTATCCCGTGTAAGCCAAACCCTATCCGGCTGGATCTTGAAACCATGGCAAATAACTGCAAATAGCTGGAGACAAATACAATCTGGTTCTGACCCTATTGATAATAGTACCGGCTAGCCTGGGTTAGCTTGGGTAATGGGCGACAGAGCTGGAATCGTAATGTGCTCCCTGAACACGCGCAGTCGCTTTCCATTGATCGTAAGTTCAGTATAACCTATATTTTCGCTGTTATGCGAAGACTGGAATCGCTGCACCTTCTCGGCCAGAGAGTTCTTCAATAGCGCTTCTTGTTCGTCCTTGTGCTTTTGATCCCGATGTTTTTTGGAAACCCATTCTAGCATGTGATACTCCCCCCAGAGGAAACGGATAATTATAACTATACCTATTCGCTTGAAATATTCTGCTACACCTATCACAAATTTGAATAGACAGTGTGGAATTCCATATTTTTAAATGGAGGTCTGCCATCGATTAACCCAGCAACTTAGTATGCCGTATTATTAAGCTTCCGGGCACGGGCGAGTGTCTCGCTCTGGATTCCCATATTGATATGTGGAAGTGTTTCATTTATCCTGAATTTACTTTTCCTGTTCCAGTAAGCTCAGACATTTGTGAGCGTGGTTGGTAGTCTATGTCTCACGAAATCCTTTGTAACCACATCGCTCACCCGCATGAACCCAGATAAACATCAGAATGCACTGAATAAAAGTGACCGATTACACTGGTACGAGATCGAATCCATCCTTGGTCAGGGTGGTTTTGGTATTACCTACCTGGCGCTGGATACCAACCTGAACCACAAGGTCGCGATCAAGGAATATCTGCCAGTAGAATTTGCGACACGCAACCTCTCAGGTGATGTGCTACCCATTTCGGATAAACATGTGGAAATGTTTGACTGGGGAAAGAAGCGATTTCTTGATGAAGCCAGAACACTTTTTCCTTTCAAACATCCGAACATCGTACGTGTACTCAGTTTTTTCGAGTTCAACAATACCGGATACATCGTTATGGAGTACGTGGAAGGTGTGGACTTTGCTGATCTTATCAGGGCTGGCGAGCCATTTAGTGAAGATCAACTGCTTGGGATCATCAATCCTATCCTTGAGGGACTTTCCCTGGTACACGACCAAGGTTACATCCATCGCGATATTAAGCCCCGAAATATCGTAATTCGAACCGACGGCAGCCCGGTACTGATCGATTTCGGTTCTGCACGACAGGCTTTGGGAGAGCAAACCCGCACACTGACCACTTTGGTAACACCTGGGTACTCACCATTGGAACAATACCACGGCGCCAGCGGACACCAGGGTCCGTGGACTGATATTTATGCACTGGGCGCAACACTCTATGCCGGAGCTACAGGCAGTGCACCGGTTGACTCAATGCAGCGAAATGCCGCATTTACCGATAATAAAGACGATGTCTATAAGTCTCTTGTCAACATCATCGGTGATAAGTATTCCGAGCACTTTTTAAGAGCGATTGATCACGCCCTGGAATTTAACGCCAGAGAGCGTCCACAAAATTTGTCTGAATGGGGAGATAGCTTGTGTAGAATCAAGCCCACACAAGAGGCAAGCGCAAACAACAATACACTGCGGGAAAAGACCACTCGGGTAAATGAATTTGGTGCTGGCAATCCGGTTTCCCCAATACCTTCGCTATCGATAAAACGCCCTGCTGTAAAAAGCCAAAAGAGGATCGGACTGTTGCTCCTGGTCATTGCACTAGGAATTTTCACTTATCCCCGATGGGTATCGACGCCGGATATCACAAGTACCAATCCTGAGCCAATTCTGAACAACAACCGGGCAGCTGCGAATGAGAAAAACGAAAATTTGGTTAGTAAGAAGATACCACCAGGCAACCCGGGGATACCCAAAGTCCGAGCCACTGATTCAAAATCACCGCAAACAATAACAAAAGCAACCACGCGAAAAAACAGGCTTAAAGCTAGCGTCAGTATCAATGGCTTTTACGGCTCGGAAATAACCTATACCAAAAACAATCCCGATATAGACGGGCACTGGTATTTTGGTGAAGACCAGGATATCCAGGTGAAGATTGAGCAACGCGGCAATGATGTACTCGGATTTATTAAAGGTGCTCGCGAAGGTCGAATCGAGGGCTCGTATTCAGGAAATGAGATCAATTTTCGATTCTACATTATTGACCCCGGGGGTAATGCCAACCACGGTACAGGCGTCTGGTTTGTGGCCAGAGATGGCAAAAAAATGATTGGTAAATGGTTCTTGCTGGATCTGCAAGATCGTACACCATTCCTTGAAGGCGACTGGATACTGACAAGACCCAAATAACCGTTAACCAGGTGCTGTAATACCGCATGCTTTAGTTGGCGAGGATGCTCGAGCAGACCAATACCGACCCATTGCTAATCGTAAATCGATCACCCATAAAAAAAGCCCATGGGTTTCATGGGCTTTTCAGAAAAATGGTGGGCCGTGGGCGATTCGAACGCCCGACCAATTGATTAAAAGTCCATAGCCTTGATACTGTTTTCCTATCCTGTGGGAGCCTCGTATATTGGGTATTTGGAAACAATCCTATGAACGCGACTGCCAGTGCAGTGGATTTTTTCTAGCATGTAATACACCAATTACTGAAATATTCTCCTGATCTATGACAAAGTAGATGCCAAAAGGAAACCTTCTCACAAGCGCCCGGTGTACTCTTTTATATATTCGCTTGTACTGCTTTGGATTTTTCTGGATTCTTGCTAGCGATTCTTCAATGCAAAGTACGAAATCTGATCCGAGATCTGTTCGACAGCTTTCGTAATATTGGTAGGCTTCGGCAATATCTGCTTAGGCTTCCTTCCGAATGGATAATGCGTAGTAAATCACTATCCAGCGATTACATGTTTTTTGACGTTTTCCCAGGTATCGCCATCGGATGCCAAAGCCGTAAGTCTGCTTTCCAATAATTCGATTTGCTCAGGAGTCACTTCTATTTCATCAGACTTGGTGCGGACACTGTCCCACAGCTCTTCTGCCAAAAGGATGCGCTCAGGAGTACTTAGTGATTGTATATCCATTGAAATAGTATACAGAGGAGCGAAGGCATTGTCTGTATGGAAAAACAGGGTACGGATTAATTCGCCAGGTTGCGGACCAATTTATCTAGATCAGCATTTCAAGGGATCAATTGATTTTTAGTCAATGGTCCCCCCATAAAAAGTCAATCCACCCAAAAAAACAGACTTAATTTACTAATCGTCGATTCGGTACAGACTTAATTGCTAAGGAACAGACTTAATTTTTCCTAGTCAATGGTGCGAGACCAAGGCAAACTATTCAACCGTTACAGATTTTGCCAGGTTCCTTGGTTGATCAACATCGGTGCCTCTCTGAACAGCCACATGATAGCTCAGTAACTGTAAAGGAATTGTAGATAAAATTGGAGTCGTCCATTTAGCGGTGCATTTCATTCCAATGACAACATCATCTGAATCTTCATTAATACTGACTCCTTTATGTGCAAACACATAAAGACGTCCGCCCCGTGCCTTAACTTCTTGCATATTCGAGTGTAACTTTTCTAGCAGCTCATCATTTGGTGTAACAACTATGATAGGCATATCAGCATCTACCAGGGCCAAAGGCCCATGTTTCAACTCACCCGCAGGGTAAGCCTCCGCATGAATATAGGAAATTTCTTTTAACTTCAAAGCACCTTCCATAGCTATTGGATAATGTTCTCCACGCCCTAAAAATAAAGCATCGTTTTTATCGATGAAATCTTCAGCAACAATTTTAATTTTTTCATCAAGCTTAAACAAGCTTTCTACCTTACCCGGAAGCTCATTTAACTCAGTTACAATTTCCTTAAGCAAAGCAGCATCCATTCCTTTTGTCTTACCGATAGTTATCACCATTAAGATCATGGCAACTAACTGAGTAGTAAAAGCTTTTGTAGATGCTACCCCAATCTCTGGACCTGCCCTTGTCATCAATACCAGATCTGACTCACGAACCAGTGAACTTTCGGGAACATTACAAATACTTAAACTACCGCAATAATTTTTACCTTCAATATCTCGAAGTGCCGCTAAAGTATCTGCAGTTTCACCCGATTGAGAAAGAGTTACAAACAATGTGTTTTTCGGAACGACTGCCTTTCTATATCTAAACTCACTGGCTACTTCAATCTGGCATGGAATGGATAAAATATCTTCTAACCAGTATTTGGCCACATAACCTGCGTGATAACTTGTTCCACATGCAATAATTTGAATATTTTCTACTTTGCTAAATATTTCATCCGAACCGGGACCAAATATCGCATCCAGAACATCACTATCAGTGATTCTACCTTCAAGACAGTCTGATATTGCTGAAGCCTGTTCATAGATCTCCTTAAGCATGAAATGTCTGAACTTACCTTTGTTAACTGAATCACTGGTTAGTTCAGATACATTAATATCCAGCTCTTTTTCAAGTCCATCAGAACCATAAACTTGATAGCCTTTACCTTTTAAAACAGCAAAATCACCTTCTTCAAGATAGAGGAATCTGGATGTTACAGGCAGCAAAGCAGAAACATCTGACGCAACAAAATTTTCTTCAAAGCCAATACCAAGTACCAATGGACTTCCTTTACGGCATGCTACCAATTCATCTGCAGAATCCAGAGCTATTATTGCCAGAGCATAAGCACCTTCAAGTTTTGCTGTTGCCTGCTGAACAGCACTCAACAGATTATCTGTATAACAACTGTCAACAAGATGAGCGATTACTTCAGTATCTGTTTCTGAACTGAATATATAACCGGAACTTTTCAGCTCCTCCCTTAACTCTTTATAGTTTTCAATAATCCCATTATGAACTACGGCAATTCTGTCATTTGAAAAATGTGGATGGGCATTTTGCTCCGACGGCTCACCATGTGTTGCCCATCGAGTATGTGCTATGCCAATCCGTCCATGTTGATTATCTGGAATTTTATTAGCCATCTGTTGAACTTTGCCGAGAGATCGGAAGCGTTCCAGCCCGGAGTCATTAATCACAGCTATGCCGGCAGAATCATATCCTCGATATTCTAACCTCCTTAATCCTTCAACCAGGATTGAACTGACATCTCTTTGCGCTAAAGCACCTACTATTCCACACATGTTTTTAGTCTCTTTTAAATATATTCAGTAATTATTTTTATTTATTTTTTGACGGCCTTATCCAACCACTAATACTTACTTGTTTTGCTCTAGAAAATGATAACTCACCTTCAGGAGTATCTTTAGTTATAGTCGAACCTGCACCAATTGTTGTATTTTTTGAAATTCGAACTGGTGCAACTAATTGCGTATCTGACCCAACAAAAACACCATCTTCAATAATTGTTTTGTGTTTAAAGGCTCCATCATAATTACAGGTTATTGTTCCTGCCCCGATATTTACATCAGTTCCCATTTCTGTATCACCAATGTATGTTAGATGATTTACCTTACTACCTTCCCCAATAACTGATTTTTTAACTTCTACAAAATTTCCTATTTTGGCTTTATTAAGGGTCTTAGTTTCTGGTCTAATCCTGGCAAAAGGTCCAATATCATTGTTTTCACCAATTTCTGATTGATCGATGATACACATTGGTTGAACTTTAGTATTTCGTCCAATCTTACAGTCTTTTAGTACACAATTTGCACCTATTTCAACACCATCTTCTAGCTCTATTTTTCCTTCAAGAACGCAGTTCACATCTATCACTACATCCTGTCCAGCTATGACCTCAGCTCTGATATCTATTCTGGCAGGATCTACAATTTTAACACCCTGGGACATCAGGCTTTCAGCTCTTCTTCTACGATAAATAGTTTCAATTTCTGCAAGTTGAAGCTGGTTATTCACTCCTAATACTTCACTTTCATCACCACAAATAACGGCTGCAACATTATGATTTTTATTAACCGCATGCTTAACAACATCGGTCAGATAATATTCTTTTTGGGCATTATCAGCATCAAGTTCAGACAGTAGTTCACCATACTCACTACCCCTAATATATAAAATACCAGAGTTAGATTCTGTAAGTTTTCTAACATCATCACTGGCATCCTTCTCCTCAACTATTGCTGTTACATTTCCACTTTCATCTCGAACAATTCGTCCATAACCAGTAGGATTTGCAGCATCAAAACTTAACAAACAAACTACATTATCTTTTTGACCTTTAACGATCAATTCTTCTAAAGTAGTAAGCCTAATTAATGGCACATCTCCATATAAGACCAAAATATCATTTCCCGGTTTTAATTCATCATGGCATTGCAAAACGGCATGACCAGTCCCCAATTGTTCGACTTGCTCTACAAAAATTAAATTCTGCCCCTGCATAGTTTCAATAACTTGCTCAGACTCATGCCCTATCACAACAATAACTTGTTCCGGGTTTAATGATTTACTGGTGTCGACTACATGCTGAAGCATTGGTTTACCAGCTACATCATGGATAACCTTCGGCTTATTTGATTTCATCCTGCTGCCTTTACCGGCTGCAAGAATTACTATACTTAGTGACATGATGCTTTCCTTCTTACGATGTAATTTTTTATAACGAACAGAATAAACTATTTTATATTTTAGTCGAAAATTTAAGCCAAAAAAAAGGGAGCAAATGCTCCCTTTTTGTCAATATGTGAACCAGGTTTAGTTAACGATTAATCTTAAGCTTCTGTATCGCCGCTATTTGAGCAGCTGCTGATGCAATTTCAGCTCTCGCTTTGGCGACATCAATATCAGATTTTTGATCAGATAATGCTTCTTCCGCACGTTTTTTAGCTTCAATAGCTGCTGCTTCATCCAGATCATGAGCACGTATGGCTGTATCAGACAAAATGGTTACAACGTGTGGCTGCACCTCAAGTACACCACCCGATATAAAGAAGAACTCTTCTTTTCCATCACCTAGATCCAGTCTTACTTCACCTGGCTTAAGTGGGGATATTAATGGCGTATGTCGTGGAGCAATACCAACTTCACCCATTATCGCAGGCGCATAAACCATTTCTGCAAGGCCAGAGAAAATTTGCTCTTCGGCACTTACGATATCAACATGTATTGTCATCGACATAATTAAGAACCTCTTTTAGAGTGCGTCCGATTAAAGCGATTTAGCTCTTTCAGCAACTTCATCTATACTTCCAACCATATAGAAAGCCTGCTCAGGATATTGATCCATATCACCGTCTACAATAGCCTGAAAACCAGCAATAGTATCTTTTAGACTAACGTATTTACCGGTAGCACCGGTGAATACTTCTGCCACGAAAAATGGCTGAGACAGGTAACGCTGAATTTTACGAGCACGGGCAACTGCCTGTTTATCTTCTTCAGATAATTCATCCATACCCAGAATCGCAATAATATCTTTCAATTCTTTGTAGCGCTGTAACGTACCCTGAACTGCACGAGCAGTATCATAATGCTCAGAACCGACAACATTGGGATCAAGAATTCGAGAAGTAGAATCCAGTGGATCAACCGCAGGATATATTCCTAATTCAGCAATTTGTCTGGATAGTACCAGTGTCGCATCAAGGTGAGCAAAAGTCGTTGCAGGAGATGGATCGGTTAAATCATCCGCAGGAACATATACGGCCTGAAAGGAAGTGATTGAACCCGTTTTAGTCGAAGTAATTCGTTCCTGTAATGCGCCCATTTCTTCAGCAAGTGTAGGCTGATAACCCACCGCTGATGGCATACGTCCTAACAGTGCAGACACTTCAGTACCTGCAAGAGTGTAACGATAAATATTATCGATAAACATCAGTACATCTCTACCTTCATCACGGAAATATTCCGCCATGGTTAACCCAGAAAGGGCTACACGTAATCTGTTTCCAGGAGGCTCATTCATCTGACCGTAAACCAGGGAAACTTTATCTAAAACGCCACCTTCTGACATTTCATGATAAAAGTCATTTCCTTCACGAGTACGTTCGCCAACACC
>Ga0233436_1000553_pt1 | contig 40364 bp, 39 predicted proteins | sample SI_122_August201_2_FD_182723 | JGI IMG/M metagenome (GOLD analysis project Ga0233436, IMG submission 182723) | Seawater microbial communities from Saanich Inlet, British Columbia, Canada - SI_122_August2016_150_MG | ecosystem: Environmental > Aquatic > Marine > Inlet | place: Canada: British... | reverse complement strand
GGAAAATTCCCACGATTGGTGAATTTCCAGCAGGACTGATTATTTGATAAGGAATTGCTGCTAAGTGCTTCAACTCCGTCTCTGCCATCACATTCTGAGGCATGTGCATATTCATTTCGTCTCCCGACGAATCCCCAAGGTTTCCCAAGGGGCCGGACTGTATCTTAAGCAAACTCAAGTTGATTAGACTATCATTGTTCACCCATACCCGTTCAGTCTCTGAGCGCCTGTCATATCCTATCCTAACGGACTTAGACAGTTACGCTGCGGATTGTCCAATCCCACGACATTATTACCATTGGCTTCGGCTATTAACCGAGTTCCCTCATTATGTTTCCATTATGAGGTGGTAGTCGTGGGCTCTAAGGAGTTTCCCGCATCAAGGTATGTTGCCATTTGTTCTTTTCTTAATTTGTTTATAAAATCTATCGCCATTTGTTTACTATCTTCTAAACTTATATGGACTCCACCAAAATCCGCCTTTTTCTTATCAATATATACATACCAGCCGTATTGCGAATTGTCTCTCTTCAAAGGTTTGATATACTTTTCAATATTATCATCTATTCTCGAAACATTCTTGAAGCGTTCAAATTTCTGTTGTGAGTAATACTTGTGAACTCCTTGCGAAACTCTGCGTTTACTTTCAGGAGTATGTGCGAATTGTGTACCACCCAACTTTAAATTATATCCATTTGGGAATATAGCGTCGTTTAAGATGATATGATGGGTTTCGCGCTCGTCTGACTCGGATACTTCACAATACTCCAACACTTCTAATTCAAAATCATTCACACCATACTTGCGTATAGCATTGTTTAAATAATGACTTTGATTTTTTTTTGTTGAAAATGCTTCGGATATATGACATCTAAATCTTCCACTGCTACCATAGGGACGGTATCGTTTATGGTTAAGTATGTGCGACACCGCTTGACCTATGTAGCATTTATGGTTTGTAAGATTTGTAAGTTTGTATATTTCACAATACCTAGTTTCTGGATCGTCTAAAATTTCTTTTGATAGTTGTCGGCGTTTTGATAGTGGTGGGTGTTTTGATAGTGGTGGGCGTTTTGATAGTTCCATATTTAATATAGAATTAGATTTTATTTTGTATTTTTATTTTGTTTTTTCTAAAGAACATTTGACTAGGGGGTAGCAACCTTTTCAGTCCCCCTGTTTCCGACAGAGACTATTATCTGCGACATACGCGCAGAGAAACAAATCGTTTATCGAAGTCAGCATTGTAAGGTTTCGTGTCTGCAACATTCATGCGAAACGTATCACCTTTCTTCATCACTTTCACGATGTGACACATCATAGACATTCTATGAAGACTGGGTTGTCTGTTGAACAACACCGCATCTCCATCCATCATATGACGATGAACGGTATCACCATTATCAAGGCGAATAGACAACTTGTCCACATAGCGTAGATAAATGTTCTCTCCGTTCTTCCTCTCCAAAATCTTTGCTCCAGGATAAGTATCCGGACCATTCTGGACAAGTTTCATCAAGAAGTCGCGATTCTTGTCGTTCACCTTGACTGGTTTGGTGATGTTCTTCGCAATCTTCATAGGCACGCCTAATTGACGAATAGACAAGTTGGGGTCACCAGTAATCACAGAACGAGCACTGAAGTCCACACGCTTACCCATCAAATTACCTCTGATACGACCATTCTTGCTATTCAGACGACCCATAATACAATTGAAAGGACGACCGGAACGTTGCGCCAATGGTTCAGCGCCCTTGGTCTTGTTGTTCACAATCATCGCAATATAGTATTGCAAGAACTCTTGAATGCGGTCAATCATGTTGGAGGCAGCATTGTTGGCAATCTTATCACGCAAGTCATTATTATACTTGATAATGTTGTGATAAATGTGGGTCAAATCATCTTCGCTGCGTTGTTGAGCATCGTGCTTCACAGAGGGACGAACTGCCGGAGGAGCAACTGCCAAGACTTCGCAAATCATCCATTCAGGGCGAGACCAAACAGGACTGAAACCCATAAATGATACGTCATCGTCGGAAATTCGCTTAAATATCTTCATCGCAATCTCAGGCGTAATCTTAATTTTTTTTTCTTCGTCACCATTTTCTCCCATCTTTTCCCAGATGGCCCACACATTCGCCATACCCTCTTGTTTAATTTTGTTCATATGTTTATGTCCACATCCATCATCGCTGGATTCGCCACAATTTTTTATCTTGGAAGCCTCTTTATATACATAACTCCAACGGTCTTCTGGACTCATATTCAACGCATGTTTATGTAAATCTTTGTTCAATAGTAGTCGACTACATTTGAAACATACACATTTCGCAATTTTCATAATCTCTTTCAAATGTTGAATATGAAATACCGGTCGTGCAAGTTCAATATGACCAAAATAACCAGGCGTATCAATATACGTATAACCGTCTGTTCGACAAATTAAACCAGGTTCCAATACTCCCATACGAACATCGAACAGTCCACCTGCAACAGGTTTTCCATTCATGTAGGTTTCCTTAGACGTTACTTCCACGACTGATGCTTTTCTAATTTCATCTGGAGATAACATACTAAACTGTACGCCTACAATCTTCGATATGGGAATATTATCCTTCATTGTGGATCTTTGTAATGACATAATTTTCTCCTATATTATAATCATCAGATTTTTTATATGTTAATTCAATTTTATAATCTTTCATATTTATTCTGTAGTGAATAGTTATTTTATTATTTTTTGTATCTATTCATATAGAAAATTGAAATAAATACTATTTCTGATTATACTCATAGATACAGACATATTATGGTACGTAAAACAATGGTCGATACACGCAACACTAACAAGAGCAAGTCTTCCGACAAGAAGCACAACAAGAAGAGAAACGAGGAGGATTCGGATTCTGAAAGTAGTGAAGAAGAAATATGGGAGACTGAAGACGAAGACGAACGCGACTCTGACGGAGAAAGTCTGGGTGAGAGCGATAGCGACGATGAAGAGTCAGATGACGATGAAGAGTCAGATGATGAATCTTATGTCCCTTCTAAAAAAAAAAAAAAAAAAAATAAGTTTATCGTTGAAAGTGAAGAAGATGACGAAGAAGACGAAGAAAGTATCACTCACGATGAGTTCCAAGAGATGCTTGCCGAGATGTTTCCATCAAAATATATGAAGAAAAAGGTTGATTCTAATAAAAAAACTACGACTACTAAGAAAGACAAACAAAATAAGAAGACTCAGAAAAAAGACAAAAAGGATAAGAAACAGAAAAAGAAGCGTGTTGATGTGAATAGCGAAGAAGATGAAGATGATGAGGACTACGAAGAAGAAGAAGAAGAGGGAGAGGGTGACGGTATATTCAATATCTTATTGTCTCTTGGTGGCGAAGGGGAAGATGATAATGAAGAATATTACGAAGATGACGAAAATGAAGACTGTGATAGTGAAGATGAGGCCCAGTTTATGAAAGAAAACTATACTCCCGGCGAAACGTCTTTGCCGAAGAAGAAAACAAAGAAAACTAAGAAAACAAAGAAGTCTTCTGAAGACGAAGAAGACATTGAGATTGTAGATAATGCTGAGCAAGAATACCTTGATTTGATTGAAACAAAGAACATGTTCACTAAGCAATTATCTTCAAAACCTAACAATAAGGTTATGAAGCGCGCATTAAAGGACTGTAATCGAAATATCAAGGAACTTGTAAAAGATGCTCGTAATAAAAACGCAAAAACGTATCACAAGTTGATTCATGCCGATAAAAAGAAAACGAATGAGATTGATTACTTCAAGAAAAAACTGTCTAATAAGCAGCAACTTCAGGTCATGCGCGACCTTAAGGAAATTAACAAACATACGAATATCACGAAGCCGTATAGATTGCGATTATTGGATTCGTCGATGCCCGCATCTTTCAAGGCACTCGCTATGCAGAAGTTGAACATGTTGAAGAATATGGACCCTGGAGACAATGAATATTTCAAAATCAAGAATTGGGTAGATACCTTTATGAAGATTCCATTTGGAGTTCACCAGTCACTGGATGTAAATATCGGTCAAGGCGTAGACGTATGTCACGATTTTATGCAGAACTCGTATGACACTCTCAACAAATGTGTATATGGGTTGAATGATGCAAAGATGCAAATTATGCAAATGGCCGGTCAATGGATTTCCAACCCATCTGCTATGGGCACTGCTATCGCAATCAAAGGTCCTATGGGCACAGGAAAGACCACTCTTGTAAAAGAGGGTATTAGTAAGATTCTTGGTCGCGAATTTACCTTCATTGCGCTTGGTGGAACCGGCGACAGTAGTTTCTTGGAGGGTCATTCTTACACATATGAAGGTAGTAGTTGGGGTAAAATCGTTCAAATCCTGATTGACAGTAAATGTATGAATCCAGTCATTTACTTTGATGAGTTGGATAAGGTGAGCGATACTCCTAAGGGCGAGGAAATCATTGGTATTCTCACACATCTCACAGATACTTCTCAGAATAGCGAGTTCCACGACAAGTATTTCTCCGATGTTAACTTTGACCTAAGTAAGTGTTTGTTCATCTTCAGTTATAATGACGAGAGTAAGGTGAACCCTATTCTGAGAGACAGAATGTACTGTATCCAGACGAAGGGATACGAGCCCAAAGAAAAGATTACTATTGCCCGCAATTACTTACTCCCTAGCATTCGTTCACAAATCAATTTCGGAGAGCAGGATATCACTATCCCCGATGAGACCTTGAGTTATATTATATCGAACGAAGCTCTCACCAAAGAAGAGTCGGGTGTTCGTAATTTGAAGCGTTGTCTTGAGATTATTCATACCAAGTTGAATCTATTCCGTCTTATGAAACCTGGAGTCAAACTATTTGATGAAGAACTTGAATTGGATGTGACGTTCCCTTTCACGGTCACGACCAAGGATGTTGACATTCTTATCAAACATAAAGACTCCGTTAACCAGAGTATGCTAGCAATGTACGTGTAACTCGAGTAAATTAAATTTGTTATTGTAATTATATAAACATTTTTTATGATTATATAATAGCGTTCTATCCTATGAGTTCAACTACGTACGATATAGATATTATGAGTCAAATTATAGGTATGCTTCATTCATTGCCGCGAGAAGAACAAAATCCCGACTACAAACATATTATGGACAAGGTGAATAATTATTTGTTAAAAAATTGTAAGCATGTTATCGTCACCGACCATATTGATACTGATGTTGAACACAGTGAAAAAATTAAATATTGTGAAAAATGCTATTTGACCTTTGATTAGGCACCGATTTCACTAGGTCCTGTCGCAGAATTGCCACCACGTGTTCTAAGTAACCTGATTGTTTCATCGTCGAAACATAAAGGTCCTCTCGAGTTACTGATGCCGTAAGCCTTTTCGCAGTACAGGTCTCCTTTAACGGAAGAAAACTTGTCTAATGGTTCACCATTGTTGTTGATTCCATTAAAAAGATGTTTAAATCCGTGAACCATCGCCATTTCAGGTGCATCCGCGTTTTCTTGCTTGGTGTTCTGAGTGTTGTAGTCCAATGGTTTATCCATTGCTTCAAACCCCTCGACATTGGTAGCTTGTTTAGCCACACCGTTTTCGGTATAAGGAACCGCGTCCATACAACTGAATAGAGACCCCATTATCAAAAATACTAGAAATAGTATAATCGCGTATTGTGTGAACGTTAATTGCATCTTTTATACATTTAGTTTATATTTTTTCTACTAAAAATATAGATATATATATATTAAATGTTGTCTACCAATAAAAGTATTTATTATTTTTTATTTGGATGTATGCCTGTGCGTATTATACTGACATTACTACCGTTATATATAAATAAAGAGTGGTTGTTCTATTATGGCTTTGTCTTGGGAGCAATTGCCTTGTCTTTTTTGTATTTGTATTTCGCAAATATGCGATTGAATGCTTTTGAAGCGGGTGGACATACTTGGTGGGCAAATTTCCGAATCTTACACGGATGTTTGTATCTTGTTGCGTCGATTTATGCATTCCAAGGTCTACAAATTACTTGGTTGCCGTTATTCATAGATAGTCTTCTAGGTTTAGGTTTGTTTGTCAATAAACGCCTATTACTATAATATACTTTTGCGTAAAAAACATAAAAAATATATACTTAGTCTTATTATAATGTCTACTCTATCTGAAAGTGAACGATTAAATTTAAAAAGGCTCATCAATGATTCCGAATGCGAGGATAATACTGAACACATTCGCAAAGTAAAACATAGCGTTCTACTCCGTGATGCTATTCGTAAACTTGATACATTGAAAAATACAGAATCTGAGTTGAAATCTCGCGATTTTGAGGCATTCAAGGAAAAGTGCATTGCTGAAACTCCCTTCTTGTTCAATAATTATACGGACATTTTTAATAAAATGATCAACGATGAGTTAGATTTAACCATTATGACAAAAATGTTAGTTATTCTAAAATTAATCGAAGACGCAAAAGTCGACCAACACGAGGGTTCCGCAATGATGGGTAAGATTTTGAAAGAGTTGTACGTAGATAGTGCCACAAAGCGAATGGATAATCTTGATGCTAAATATGATGCGGATAAACCTGTTCTTGACGAAGGTAAGAAGGTTTCATGGAAAGAGTTCAAGAAGAGTCGCATTGAAATAATTTAATCAAACTATATAAACATATAATATGCAATCATAGTATCACTGCATATTATGTTTCATTTTGTGTCGCGCAATAATGATTCTCAATCCGCTCGGTATGAAGATGAAATCTCGAACAGTATTTTCCAAGCAGGTATCCGACTTTCGTCTCTTACTACCCAAACGTTTCATACACAACCTTTCGCAATATTGAAGTTGTACATTGATGACGAAGATTTAAAACAAAAATATATTGAAAAAGTGAAAGAACACAATGAAAAAATGCTTCACGATACTTTCCCCGATTCTGGATTTGATTTATTTGTCCCTCAGTTAGAAAAGTTTACTCAGCAATTTTCGAGTAAGATGATTGATTTCAAAATCAAAGCAGAAATGCTTTATAGTGATTCTGGGTCTCGAGAAACCAATTTCTGGACTTCGTGTGGTTACTATTTGTATCCACGCTCCAGTATTTCAAAAACGCCTCTTATGTTGGCCAACCATACTGGCATTATCGACTCCGGATATCGCGGATTTATTAAAGGAGCATTCCGTCATTTAGAGAGTGTTTCTGACCAACAACCTTATTGTGTAGAACAGAATAGTCGCCTTTTACAAATATGTCATCCTACATTATGTCCAATATTGGTAACAATCGTAGAAAATGAGTCTGAATTGTCCGATAGTAGTCGAGGTGATGGCGGATTTGGTTCCACAGGCAAATAATTGTCAGAGTTCATTCTTTTAGAATATTTAAATAGGTGTTTTAAATATTCTCGTTATTTATATAATGAAGGAAGTTATACCAGAATCCAGTTATATTTCTCTATATAAAGGAAAACAATTCCATAAAAAGCGGAAAAAACGTATAAAACGGGTAATCGCGTTTGATTTAGATGAAACCCTCGGTTCGTTTGCGGACTTGTATATATTGTGGTCTATACTTCAAGATATGTGCGAAAGTCATTATCCGGTGGATTTCAATAAATTATTAGATTTATATCCAGAATTTTTGCGTTATGGTATCCTTCATGTCTTGGAATATCTCTATGAAAAAAAAATGATTGGTCAATGTGAGAAAATCTATATATATACGAACAATCAATGTTCTGTGAATTGGATTAAGTTAATATCAAAGTATTTTGATTATAAACTATCAGTTAAATCGAGTTTATTCGATAAAATTATTTATGCTTTCAAAATCGACAACAAACGCGTTGAACCTGAACGAACTACTCATTCCAAAACATATGCGGACTTTATGAAATGTACTATGATTCCGAATAGTGCTGAAATTTGTTTTGTTGATAATTCATATTATTCCAGAATGAAAAATGAAAAGGTTTATTATATTCAACCTACATCCTACAGACATTCTCTTGATGTGAATACTATTATTAATCGGTTCTTGCAATCTCCATTGAGTTTGAAAGTGCCTTGTAAAAAGAAGGGCGATTTATATCCATTTATCAAACTACAATTCGATATATTTTCTTCTCCTGGCACTCCTCGGGCCAAACATGATAAATTGAAATTACAAGAAATCGATATACTGGTGATACAAAAAATGATGTTTCATGTGAAAGAATTCTTTTTCGTAACCAATATGAAAAAATATACCAAAAAGAACAAACTACCTATAGGTAGATTTACTCGAAAGAAATATAACTAATTATCTTCACTTGTAACATGTTGGTTCACTGTTAATATAAGTTGTTCGTCTATAGATAATTTTTGGAAAATGACACAGTCGTCATATTTGAATTGTATGAATCTATTCATTGCGTTTTTACACAATACATAGATACCGTTTTTGGTAAATTTTACTTCTACCACAATTCCACCGTTCGTCAGTTTATGTGTTCCTCGTCGTATCCAACGCACATGTTTCCCATTATGTAATTCACCCACCTCATCTACCAAACGGTAATCACTCAGTTTATCTAAGTAATTTTCGACGATTTCTTGGTCGTCTAGTTCATCGTTTAATGCTTCATCTATGTCTTTTTGTATTTCAAGTAGTGTTTTATCTTGTAAATAATCATTTTTTACATCATTCGTATCTTCCAATAACTCATCAATGTTTATATTCGATAATAAACTCGGGTCTTGTTTTGCTTGTTCAAATATTTCTTGAATATTCATTATTCGTTGTTTGTTGTTTGGTTTGCTAATTCAATCATGTTTGAAACTCTTTTTTCAATTTTGTATTTCTCCATATAACCATAAATCGTATTGATCACCCCCATATTAATTAATAAAATCATCGCTGCCGAGAATATAATGTGACTATCAGTCTTACTTAATGTGTGTTCACGAAATGGATGGAATTTCGCTATCAGGAATAAACAAATAAAACTATGTATGACGGTTTTGAATATCATTAAATATTCTATATTCAACACAGTAAACCCTAATACAAATAAAGCGTATAGAATGTAAAATGTCGCATTGATAGATTGAAAATGATTGCCTACAAATGTGAGTATTGTATCAACCAATGATTGCATGATATACTATTATTAGATATTTTATTCATATACATATAGAAATACATACATAGGTTTATTATGCTTGAAATAAATGAAGTAATAAACAACCGGTATATTATTGAAAAAATAATAGGTAACGGTACTTTTGGTCATGTATATAGAGCAAATCATGTACGGAAATCTATGTTGTATGCTGTCAAAACTGAACCGCTAACATCCACCTATACCACCTTAACCCATGAATGTAACATATTGAAATATTTATATGATAATCGTTGTCGCAGTATTCCATCCATTTCTTGGTATGGAAGGCATACCAACATGTTTTGTTTAGTTATACCGCTCTATGATATGACGTTGACTAATTATTTATGTGACCGTAAGTTATCATTGTCATCGTTATACAAGTTATTTCCAAAACTAATTACCTTGATGCAGACCATTCATGAATTACATGTTATCCATTGTGATATTAAACCGGATAATTTTATGGTAAAAAATGGTGAACTGTTTCTAATCGATTTTGGATTGGCGCGTGTATGTGTCGACGAACAATCAAACCACGTAGAAGATATTCAACAAACCGAGATTACAGGGAATATCCGTTTTTGTAGTTATTTTGTCATCACCGGCCATCGACCATCTATTCGCGATGATATTATTTCACTCGGGTATTTATTTTTATATGTAATCAATATGGAATTGCCATGGGACAATATACCGCGTATTGAAGATAGTCAATACCTTCGAAATCACGTTTTACATATACGAAATCGTAAAAATGCTGAGTATAAAAAACTATCGTCTATTAAACAATTTTCTTCCACGATAGACAAACATCTTATCATGTATTTTCAATATATTTACAGTATCCCTTATGGGGAATTGCCTTGCTATGATGCACTCCGGAATTTATTTGCTTGAAATATATTACAAAACAATATAAACAGCTATTCATACAATAGTCTATAGTCTATTATGAGTTCTACTACTGATGCTGTTACTAAGAGTATGATTGGAAAGGTTAAATGGTTTAATAACAAAGCCGGTTATGGGTTTATTACATTGAAAGATGGTGACGATATGCGCGATATTTTTGTTCATTATTCCGCTATTAAAGTTACCAACTCTCAGTATAAATATTTGATTCAGGGTGAATACATCGAGTTTGATTTGGAGAAGTCTTCTGACGGACCTCACGAGGTGAAGGCTGTCAATGTTACCGGTGTTAAGGGAGGTGAACTCATGTGTGAGACCCGGCATAGTATTCGTCCTCAGCGTAACGGGTCGAATGATGATGGATTCACTCCAGTAAAAACAAAGCGCAATCATCCTCTCGATAGTAAGTAAACGCTTTCAAATTTAATTACAAACAACATATTCGTTTCACATCTATATTATAATAACAAGCTGTTTTGTTATTATACATTACCCATTTTTAGCAATCAATACGTCTTTGATTACATTTCGGATGATCTTGTCTCCGAATTGTTTGCTTTCACATTCCCCAAATCCACCTAAGATTGCGTCCGACAATTTCATAAACTCTCCGTTCTCAATTGTGTCCATTTCGGTATAGTTGGGATTTTCTTCGGTCCATTGACGCATTGTTTTACAATTTTTATTTGCCACTTTATCCACCAATTTTCGTAAAGTTTCGTTACTATTTTCTTCTTTTTCCCATACATCGTTGTCGCGTATATACAACGTTTCCCGTTTTAAATCAGTACAATGCAACGGACGTTTATATGTATCTAATTCACGTAATTTATTGATAAATATGCGAGATATCCCGTTTACATATCCTAGACGACCCGTTTCTAGCAAATCTTCCATATCCAATTGCATATTCTCCAAAAAATCGGAGATATTCATTGCGTCTTTACATTGTTCGTTCAAAAAGAAGTTCAGATTAAACTTGTTGTTACTATTTACAGTGTTATTGGTTACATGTTTTACATCTTTCACTGCTTCTAATAATTGTTTTTGTAGACCTTGGTTCTCTTTCTGTTGTTCTACAAGTAACTCCTTGAATTCTTGATTTTGTTTTATCAATTCAAACAACGCTGTATTTGTGTCTTCTTTTTCAATCACTTCTTGTGATAATATATCTTTTTCCGGTTCAATGTTAGTTGATTGACATTGGTCTAACCCGCATTTTTGTTTATGTTTCCATAAACTACTGCGATTATGGTATGATTTGTTACAATATTCGCAATTATTAGTCTCCGCAACTTTGAGCAACTTTTTTGTTTCCATATGTTTCCCCAGATGTTTTGCAGTGGTTAAATGTTTTTTATAACTACTCAGTTTACTCGTATTATAGTCACATTTTTCACATATAAATTTAGTAGCAACTTTTAGCAACTTTTTTGTTTCCATATGTTTCCTATTATGGAAACAGAAAAAGTTGCTAAATCATTTTTTCATAAAATATATATTTTTTTTATGCAGTCAAATATTTTAAAGAAAAATACAAATCAAAGCATTATGCTATGAACCCGTTTTTAAAAACTTCGTTTTCGGAAACTATTCTGGGAAAATGAAAATTGGACATTTTTAAAAATGTCCAAAAGTGAAAAAATCTTCAGAGAGTTGAAATCTAAAAAACATGCACTTTATATTTTGTTCACCATGACTTCTTTGATCACTCCACGAATTATTTTGTCTTTGAATTGTTTGCATTCTTGCTCGCCTAATCCTCCCAACACTGCTTGAGTCAAACGAATATATTCCATATTATCAATCGAGTCGAATACTTGATATTCTGGATGGTCGTTTGTCCATTTGTTCAAATTCCGACAGTTTTTATTGGCTACTTTACCTATCAGACTCGTCAAATTATCCTTAGAATTGGTCTCTTTTGACCATTCATCGTTTTCTTTGATGTATAGCGTTTCACGTTTCATATCGGTACAATGAAGAGGACGCTTATATATATCCAATTCTTGTAATTTATTGATTAAAATACGTGAAATTCCTCCCACGTAACCCAAACGGCCCGTTTCGGTTAAATCTTCTATGTCTAATTCCATATTTTCGATGAATTCAGACATATTTATCGCGTCTTTGCATTGTTCATTCAAAAATACATTCAAATTAAACTTCTGGTTATTATGTATTGTTTGATTATTGTTCAATGTTGTCGGTTTTTGTGCCAATTCGACCAATTGTTTATTTTGTTCTACAATGAGTTCTTTGAATTCTTGATTTTGCTTTATTAGTTCCATCATATTCGAAATCGTATTTTCATTCCCTCTTGGTAGAATTGGTTCTTCGTATTCTTGTAATAAGGTTATTGTCTCTTTGTCTTCGATTATACACTTTTGTTTATGTTTCCATAAACCCATACGAGATTTGTAGTGCTTGTTACATTTATCGCAAATAAATGCAGTGGGGTTTTTTGGGGTAAAATGTGTAAACTCTGTAAACTTTTTATGTTTTGCAGTGGACAAGTGTCTTGTATAATCTTTCTTATTGCTTGATATAAAAGCGCATTTTTTACATTCAAATATTATGGGTTTTTTAGGGGTAAAATCTGTAAACATTTGTAAACTAAATTCTTATAATTAGTTTACAAAAAAAACCCCTAAATCGTTTCACAACCAAATTATAATAAAAAAGTATGCAGTCAAAATTTTCAAGGAAAAATCGAAATCACCGCATTATGCTATGAACGTGTTTTTAAAAAACTTCGTTTTCGGAAACTATTTTGGAAAAATGAAAATTGGACATTTTTAAAAATGTCCAAAAGTGCAAAATCCTACAGAGAGTTGAAATTTAAAAAACATGCACTTTTGAAAAATCCATGATAGAGAATACAAAAGAATATAACCCGTATTGTAATATAAATACATTATGCATTATTGTATACAATGGATAATAGGTTGTATGAAAATAATTATACTAATATAGTTGAACCAAAGTATGGAAGTAAAAGAGATATCAACACTGATGAGATACTCGCGAATAACATATCTGATATACATCTCTATTCTATAAATAATAATGAACGTGTCGATATGACATTGTATGATACTTATAGTATAGATCCCATTGGTTGCAAAGATGCGGACGATGCTTTTTCTATATACACTGAAAATGATAAATTGTATTTTGCAATTCATATTGCTGACCCAACTGAGTATATAGACTTACAATCCGGTTTATGGAATGATATTATTAATAGAACCACTACAAAATATCCGTCAAATCGTGCTCCAATCCATATGATGCCGAACCAAGTATTAGAACTATCTAGTTTACAAGGAACGCGCGAAGGCAATATAAAAAACGCAATTACAGTATTGACCGAAGTAGATTCAGCCACATATGAACCAATTCATGAAATACAAATATTGTTTACAAATGTATTTGTAAAAAAAGACAATGCGTTTAGTTATAATGATGCTGCTGCTGTTTGCGATGACATGGATGCGTTCAAAATTGGATTAAGAATAAGCGAAACGTTGAAAACAAAACGTTCTTTGAAAACAAAAGGAATCAAACTAAACGAGGTATCTATAGCATATCCCATATATGAAGAAAACAATGTGTATCTATATGAAGATACGCAAAATGAACGACTGATAAAACAAATGATAGCAGAATTTGCGATTTTTGCGAACTCTTTTGTTGGTGAATATTTGAAGATAAATTTAAATACCGGTATATTTCGAACATGTATTGCGAATGAGTGGTTGCAAACTGTTTATAATGAAATAACTGGTGAAGAATTGTTACAAGAAATTATAACGAATGGTATTCGTGCCGACTATATGTCTAATGTAGAATCACACGATCTAGTAGGAATGCCTGAATATTGTCATTTTACGTCCCCAATTCGTCGTTTATCCGATTGTATATGTCATTATTTGTTAAAATATATTTATTTTAACCATACACGTAAACATCAAAATTATAATGTACCTTTTTCTGAATTGGAATTAGATAAATTAGCAACGAAATGTTTGAACATAACGCGTACTGAGAAAAAAAATCAATATTTAGATATAAAGTTTCGTTTATTGCAGGTGATGGATAATATGATTTCAAAAAATAACAAAATCGATATTGAATATTATATTACTGGTTATAGTGGATTATTTTTGAATATTATTATTTGTAAAATAAATGAGTTTCATGTTCATATGTCGTATACATTACGTGTTCGTGATTATTCAAAGGGTATTAATCCAAAAGAAAAGTATTTTTTAAGTATTACTAATGTAAATTGCTTTACAATTTATGATGAAAATACTATCCCCGAGTTAGATAGACATATTCTAGAATAAACGGTTTGAAAATCCATAATTATATGTTCTCAATATAAATATATATGAATTCCTTCATCGAGTTATCTGATTTTATAAAAGAAATATGTCCAGTGAAATCAATGTCTTTCGATTATTTTATGCAAAACTACAAAGTCCGTGTAAGTAAAAAGATAGTGCCATTAAAAGAGTATTCCGATAAAAAATCATTGAAAACGGAGAACCTTGTCTTATTATTTAATGAGATTGTAAATATTGAGGCGTATTTAGAACGTTTTTACAACATGTCTCTATTAATAAAAGATAAAAACGTCAGTTTTGGAGAACATTATAAACCAATGAAGTTACAACAAATTAATAACAACCAAGAACCATTGTTGAAAAACCTAATTCGCAATTTGCATTACAAACATATTTTAGAAAATACCAAATCCGGCATCGAGAACGTACCTACTTACATGGATGTATTAAAATCATTGTTACGTGATAAAATCATCGATTATAAAATACTTACGCCAAGTTCTCTTCATTATATAGAAAAACGTAGGTTTGGAAGTGTCTTGTCTTCTTATTATTTTAGAGCATCTATTTTGAATCCATATGTTATTTATTCTTTGAACGAGAACCTATTACAAGGTACCAAGATATTTACACCTACGTTAGGGTGGAGTTCTTATGCTTATGGATTTTTTGAATCTTCTATGGTCAAAGAATACGTGGGGACGGATGTTATTCCCGATGTATGCAAAAAAACAGACCAGTTGATTACGGATTTATATCCAGACGCGCAAAAAGACATTTATTGTAAACCTTCAGAAGATTTGGCAAAAAGCAAACGTTTTATGAAAAAATACGAGAACCATTTCGATACCGTGTTTTTTAGTCCCCCTTACTATAAATTAGAGTTATATGAGGGTAAAAATCAAAGCACTACCAAATACAAGACATATGAGGAATGGTTGGAGAAGTATTGGGAAGCGACTATCCAATTGTGCCGCAAGATATTAGGACCAAATGGTAAGTTGTGTTATATTTTGTCTGGATATGGTTCTTCGAATACACGAGAACAATACGATTTAATTAAAGATATGAATACTATTACTACCAAATATTTCAAACAAACTCACGATTTACCCATGTATAATAAAAATGTACATGTAACCACGCATAAACAACCAAGCGAACGCATCCTAGTATTCTCATAATGTGTAATGTTCTCATCATTTACATATTATGTTTTGTATTTATTCTATCTCTTTCAGTATTTCTTCAGGGTAATTGAGGTCTTTTAGGACGCGAATACCACCTTTTAGAGTAGATATTCCTTTTTTTAATTTATATGTGTAATTAAATTCTCCTGTGTTCTCCACGCCTACTTCCATCTTATGGTTGGTAACTTTTGTATGTCCTTTAAAGAACTTGCAGATTTTAAAATAGTGAGTAGTCAATATGAAATCAACATTGGAGAACTTAGATAAATAATTAATAAATGCTTTTCCTGCCTGAGACGCCTCGTCTGGGTTCGTTCCCGAGTATAATTCGTCGAAAATACAGAAATGACGAGAACGTGGGTTCTCCAAAATTTGGTCAATAATATTTTTACAACGACGGGACTCCGCTTGGAACAAACTATCTCTCTGAGACGTGTCGGGAATATTCAGATAGGAGTGAATATATTGATATGGTTGTATAACGGCAGACTCGTAGAAACCACATCCGAATTGTTGGGAAAATATGATATTGAGTGTGGTAGTCTTCAATATAGTAGTTTTCCCGGCTTTATTGGGTGCCGATATGATCATATTATTAGACAGATCACAATTGTTTTTCACCACGTTCTCGCAAATCAAAGGAGGATAATATTGTTGCTTGATATTTGTATCCACTTCATCACTATATTCAGCGTACGACAAATGGGTATTCTGCACGTTTTGACATATTCCGTGCATATTATTCAAATAACCTTCAAATCCAAAAGAAAAAATCATCGTTTCTTCAATTTCTTTGTTGTCGTGTAATTCATAAAAACAGCGGAGCATATACCCGTTCGTTGTATAATCTTTCAGTGACCCCGAAAATGGAGGTATGTTCTCTACTAACTGTTTTATATACTTGAGTTTGGATATATGCAGCGTAAGTTGTTCACGGAATGTAGTATACGTGGAACAATCGTTCGATAAAGAATGGAACTTGGACATCTGTTCAATTGAACGACTAGTGAAACCTTCAATGATTTTCAACGATTGATTGATTTTCTGAACGTTTTTGTGGTATTTCACACAAGTAGTTACATTTTGGTAGACTTGAACACCATATAAACCAAACGTAATTAATAAATAGACAAAGTTCTCTACCGAAAAATTCGACATAGTAACAATTGCCTTCCCAATGAAATGATGTTTAGCGAGTTGGGTTAATATTTTGATGTAATTCGCAAAATCAATCGGCACTCCCTGTATTTTCAACAAGACAAACGGAAAGACCATAAAAATAATAGGTATAATCAAACTAATCAGAGGCGACAACACAGTCATAGTAGAGAGAACCTGTAAAAAAGGAGTTGAATAATTGAGACTTTTAAATCGGTCCCAATCTATATAATTATACCGGTCGAGAAATGAAGTGTCCTTTTTCAACATTTTCCAAACTGGTATAATATGTTCCACCTCTTCTGTAGTAGAATATTCAAATTTATCCATACTACGCAATATACGTTGTGTGTCATGTAGGAAAGGAACGTCGTTTGTAATATGGTCACTCCATAATTTCATTGTGCATTGACCAAATACATTCGTAGGATTAAGAGCATGATCATACATACACTTTGCGTTTTCTTGAGTAGAATCCATTTCTAGATCGTCTTTGACGTGAGATTGTATAGGATATACATGGGTATCCGGCAGATAACGTATAGGTAATGTAAATGATAGCGTTTCATCATATATATCCTCTTTTTCATAGTCATTAATAAAATTATTGGAATTATCTGTATTTTTGGGTGTATCAAAATACGTATGTATAATGTCTTGAAAACTCATATACGTTAATTGGCGATTATGTTTTACTCGGGTGAACGAATAGAAGAAAATAAATACAACATATATAAATACAACGTGTGTATACTTTATAGCCAAGTATGCTGATGCGATATACAATCGATGATTATGAACAAATAAACACCGAACCAGTCGAAAACGAGAAGTTGTCTGAACAAACTATTCAAGATTTCGAAGAATTATATAAACTGGTGAATGAATATATTGCTACACTTCCTCCAGTTACTGCGAATGAGTACCCTCATTATGATAAGAAAAAACAACGAAGACATTATAAACACAATAATAATCGAAAATATGATAATAATGGACAATGGGCTTCACAAACACCATTTAAAGCAACCAAATTAGAAAGGAAAGAGGGCATTGATATAAAATATAGCGAGATGAGAAGCATATTGAATAAAATCACGATGAAAAACCAAGATTCAATGTTACCCAAAGTAATAGAAATTGTAAATTTTATTATGAATGAAGAAAATTCCGACAGCGAAGATGAAGATTCACAAGAACTAGATAGTTATTCGCGAATTATAGACGTATTGTTTGATATTTCAAAAAAGATGAAGACAGGACATGAAATATACGTAATTGTATTAAAAGAAATGATTCAGTGTTATCCTAGTTTTGCTACACACATATCGAAATTTGTAAATACATACAATAGTAGCTACGATAATATTGTGGACATTGACGCAAACGACAATTATGACGGTTATTGTGAGTTGGTAAAACAAAATGACCATAGACGTTCGAATAGTAATTTTATGGTAAATTTGACAGACTACAAACTCGTAGATGAAGATGAGTTGATAGCAACGATTGATAACTTATTTAATAAGGTGCTAGACAATATAGATGAAGAATTAAAAACTGTATTGATAGAAGAAATCACCGAGAATTTGTTTATATTTATCATTCATTCGCATAAATTTTTAAAAACACATAGTCAATGGAAGGTATTAATTGATAAGTTGAATCAATGTAGTAAATTAAAAGCTAAAGACCATAAAAGTATATCCTCCAGAATAGTATTCAAATATATGGATATTCAAGATGCATTAAAGAAAATGCGGTAAATTGTCTACTAGACATAACTAACATAAAAAATGATATGTAATGCTATAGTATATATCATATGGTAAAATCCTTTATCTATCCAGATAAAATTCAATATAATGAAATAAAAGAAATAAATAACGATGATATCGGACACGCATCTACAATATACGAAATTGAGTACTTTGATAAACCGATACAGATAGCACTGGGGCGCGAAAACCATAGTTATTCAAACGACAACATTGTCTATTTTTCAGTATATTTAGTATCAAATGATAAAATACATTCGCGAATAGGTGTATTCGAAGTAGAGTCAAATAAAATGATTTCAATTATTGACGAAGACGGTGATGTTGATATTGATCAAGGACACATATTATTATTTGTTGATCAGCAATATATATTTGAAAATACAACTCCAGTTGAAGAACAAGACGAATTTGTGGAAACCGTCCAAACAGAACGGTTGGATGGATTAACGTTTGTTGAAAACGATGACAATGACTGGATTGCGAATTTTATGAAAAACAATCAATATCACATAGTCGATAATGAAGGTTGTGGAGATTGCTTCTTTTTGGTTATACAAATGGCTCTAGAAGATACTGAATTACAAACGAACGTAGAAGACCTACGTAAAATTTTATCGGAGAATGTGAACGACAGTATTTTCGAACAATATCAAACAATTTATATGGGCATCCATTCTGAATTACAGAATATAGAATCCAATATGAAACATGTAAAAGATAATATTCAAAAGTTAAAGAAACAATACAATACTATTAGTAACAAACAGGACAATAAGGCCATGTTGAATAGAATTACCGAGCTACGTGAGAACTACGCAACAATGAATACTGATAAGAATTCGGTGAATGAATTAATGAATGAATTTCGATTCATGGAAAACATATCAAGTATAGATGACCTGAAAAAATATGTCCTCACTTCTGAGTATTGGGGTGATACGTGGGCAATCAGCACACTAGAGAAAAAACTGAATATTAAAATAGTAGTGTTTTCCGAAGAAGCTTACAAGTCAAATGACCTGGATTCCGTCTTACTTTGTGGCCAAGATAACGAAACGACCCAAGCAAGTAAAAACCCTGAATTGTATATTCTGACATCTTATACAGGAAACCATTATACATTAATTACTTATGATACACGCAAACGTTTTACTTTTGGAACTTTACCTAGTCAAATCAAATCATTAATCATCAACAAGTGTATTGAAAAAAACGCGGGACCTTATTACTCCATCCCCGAATTTCGTCAATTAAAAATGAAATTAGGTATTCATGTAGACGAAGGTAAATTGGATGACCCCGACGATGCATATTTAAATGATCATTTGTACAATAACAAAACTGTATTTATGTTTCATGCAAATTCAAACGGAGAACCAAAACCCGGAAAAGGTTCCGGTGAAAAAATCAATAGCGACGATATAGTCATGTTTAAAGACTTATTGCTGAAACATAAGAAAAACAATTGGCGACGTCAATTAGACGACAGTCATTTATCACCTTTCACATTGGATGGACATCGTTGGAACAGCGTAGAACACTACAAATTAGCATCGCAGTTTAGAAAAGGGTTTCCTGACTTTTATCGCAGTTTTTCTCTAGACAGTGATAGCACGATTTCAAAAGACCTGGTAAAAGCACGCATTGCAGGAAGTAAAACCGGACGAAATAAAGATAAAGTATATCGTGAGCGTCATATTGTAGTAGACCCCGACTATTATGAATTTGGTTCCAACCCTCGTCATGAAGTAGAACGATTTGAATCATTAAAGGCGAAATTTTGTCAGAACCCGGATTTAAAGAATATGTTAAAAAATACGCATAATGCCAAATTAATACATTTTGTACGCGGTCATGAACCAGACACAGACATATTATTAATGAAACTCAGAAAAGATATTGACCAATTATGTTCTCAATAAGTAGTTTTATGTAACCATTGCCATATACTATATATAAAATTGAATAAAGAATAGCGTTCTATAATAATCATAGTGATAACATCTATTATTATTATTATTGAATAACATGAGTTCCCTTTCTTACGCTGACGACCAGGTGAATAACATGGCTTATGAGAAACCTTGCGTTTATTTTACTACTACCAATTTGATTGAGAAGGAAGATACGATGAAAGATACCTTGAGTTTGCGTGTGACCACCCTTCCAAAGAACTACACTGATGAGGATAGTGCGAAGAAACTATTTGAGGAGGTTCTTAGTATTGGAAGAGTATCGAATGTGACTATTACAGAAAAAAATTTCTTTAATCGCAGACTGAATACAAATACCACTACCCATAGTGCGAGCGTCGATTTTGAATATTGTAAGAATACCACTGCTACTAAGCAACTAATTCAGCATTTTAACGACAATATTCATACCAAAATTTCGATTGTCGCGAACGACCAGTTGTATTGGGAGAATGGCGAACCAATGACTCATTTGTCTGTAAGTAAGAATACTTCATCTGCTCAATCTCTATTCGGTGTCTCAAAAGATACCGGCGATAATCGCGAATTGGAATTGTCAGATAAGGATTGGAAGAGTCTATACATTCCGTTCATTGCTTCCAATATGCTCATTGCGACACCCGAGGGGTCGACTACAAGATTTATTCCCGCGATTCGGGACTATATTGAATCCACTCTTTGTATCGGTAAGATTTCACGAGTGGACTTTGTCGACCGTGAGTTGGAAAATGGTAGTCGCGGAAAAGCATTGTTTATTCACTTTGAACGTTGGTATAGTTCCGAGTACACAAAGAATTTTCGTAATATGCTTGATACTACTGGACATTATCGTTTCAAGGGTGAATATAATAATGGGGTATTCTGTAAACTGTATTCTATGAACGAAGATGGCGACAAGGTACCTGGATACATTGTATTCAAGATTAACCACAAACCTATTCCTGAAGTGGAAAATGAGGTGAATATCCACCAACTCCAGGCAGCAAACGTATATTTGACCGAAGAGTTGGAAAAGAAGACGACTGAAGTGGAAGAACTACAGAAAGAACTAGAGCGTTATAAGCAATTGGTTCAAAGTACCGGAGAGACCACCGCGACTGATGTAAATACTGTTTAATAATCAACCATAATCTATAAAAAAATAAAAATAAAAGGTGCATATGTACTTTTTATTTTAACAAAGACCATCATTTCCCATTGAAATATTCAAATAGTTTAAATGATCACTAATGCTGGTGCACTTTACAGGTGCACACGAATCCGAACAAGACGCATCTTCGCTATATTCATCATCACATTCAACATAATCTGTATTTATTTCATTATACCAGACTTCTCGTGAGATATGTTTATACCCTAAAAACTCTTCCGGAACATGAGAAACAATGTCGTAGTAATGGGTAACCCGAATGGAATCTATTTTACAACTAGACATGTAACTTGAGAATGCGTCGTTACCTACACGAGGTGAACCAAACGTAATTAAGGAATATACTTGATAAGGCAGGTTATAATAACAAATATCAAATGCGAACAATGTTGCAATCGCTCCTCCTAACGAGTGACCTGTAAATAATACATCATTTGTACCATATTCACTTATTGACTGGTTGAGTGCCAGATATAAATCGTTTTTTAACGCATTATATATCTTATAGAACCCATCTTCTACAGAAATAGCGTCGTCGTAAGGTGTTATTTTTTTTACTTGTAAGTTATCTAACCAGTTTTGTATATTCGACGACCCTCGAAATCCAGCGAATAGCGTATTGTATTGTTTATTGTAACCAACTATGACTAATTCGTTTTTGTGTATGATTTTATTTTCATATACATTAGTCTGCGTACATGTGGCACACGTCCATTTATCTAAATCAGACATACAATATGCGGATTGAGAAATATTTAAGGCAGAGTGAACCAACTCCGAATTATATGTGGTTTGTACTAGCGTATACATTTGAAGCAATAAAATAAGGATGAACATGATATAAGTGAAATATAGATAGAAATAAAATTAATGCAATCAACCGAAAAATTGATTGTGTTATTTCACCAAATATAGATTGTACAAAACTAACCAAAATATGGGAATTAAAAATTTGAATAGATATTTGAAAGAAAAATGTTCGAATAATGCGATTTATAAAACAAAATTGACTACATTTGAGAATAAAACATTAGTGATAGACACAAGTATATATTTGTATCAATTTATAGGTGAAAATGCGCTTATGGAAAATATGTATTTGTTTATTTCTATAATGAAATCTTGCAAGATAACCCCGATTTTCATATTTGATGGGAAACCTCCTCAAGAAAAGCGGGAATTGCTTAAAGAACGCAGTGCGAAAAAAAAACTCGCCGAAAAAAAATTCAATGATTTATCCAAATCATTAGAAGATAACAAAATGGATGAAAATGATAGAAGAATGATGGAAGTGGAAATGGACGCATTAAAAAGACAGTTTATTCGCGTTCAAAATACAGATATTGCGAATGTAAAAACACTCATGGATGCGTATGGAGTTTCTTACTATGACGCTCCGAACGAAGCAGATGAATTATGCGCATATTTTGTAAAGACGGGACTCGCTTATGGATGTATTAGCGATGATATGGATATGTTTCTCTACGGATGTCCAATTGTTTTGCGAAATTTTAGTTTATTGAATCAATCGGTATCATGTTACGAAACGCCGAATATATTACATGACTTGGGAATGACTGAATCACAATTCAGAGAAATACTTGTTATTTCAGGAACTGATTACAATACGAAAATGGAAACAACTCTACATGAAACGCTGAAATGGTTTCACCAATACAAACATTACATAAACCATAGTATTGAAAACAATAAACAATATTACGGATTTTATTTGTGGTTAACAAAAAATACAAAATACATAAAAGATTTTCATGTACTCATTAAGACACATCAATTATTCGTGATTGATGAATCTACATTCACTCGATTTAATTATGAATATAAACAAAAAAAGGAAAATACCGTGTTATTACAAGAAATTATGAGCGAAGTAGGATTTATATTTTCGTAACGTTGGCGTGCTATAACAGATATTTTTTATCACATAATACTAGACAAATAACATCCGTTGTATTGTTCAGTTCCAGTGTGAATCAAATTAATTGTGACATCTACATAAATCGAACCGCCCAACTTTCGCCATCTTTCACAAAACATCCAATCTTCAGATAAATAATGGTTGTTTTCGACTCCACAGTCAAAGAGGGCGTATGCAAAATCATTTTCATCCCCGTTCAAAAATCCGATGTCATCTGTATACTTGGTATATGGAAACCCATCTGCCATACGATGAATGACATTCCGCTTCATCATCATGAAACCAGTTGCTATGTGACGTACTTCTGTCATATTATCCTTGATAACCACTTTATTTTCTACGTAATTGAGATTATAACTAAGCATCTGATGCTGAATATACTCTTTATCACTAATCATATTTTTAAAAATGCTCCTGCCCTTTTTTTCTATCCATTTTGACAATACTTCCGTATCTTTTTCACCTGATTTAGATTCAATCAATCGGTCCCAATTGTATTTCTTGAGAGGATATACTCCGCCACATAAATCCTTATTGGAAATAAGTAATTTGATAATATCATCAGGATTCCATGTAATATCCGCATCGATAAACATAATATGAGAGGTTTTGGGGTTTGACATTGCCTTCGCAATGAGATTATTGCGTGCACGCGAAACCAAACTATCACTGTTACAGAATTCTACGTGGATGTCAATATTATATTGTTTTAACTTTTCCACCGTGTTCATAATTGACCGGGTATAGCTTGTGTAACAAACACCTCCATAACAAGGAGTCAAAATATACAAGCATGGCGTTTCGTTTGCCTGTAAATAACTCTCAATCGTTTCTCGATGTGATTCGGGGACTGTAGTCATCTACAAAGGTAATAAAATAATATGGATACAATTATTTAAATGCTTTCGTGTGGTTAACAATAAATAATCTAGCCACTTGCGTTATGTTTTCCACATTGTAATTATTACACAATCGTCGGAGCATCACCTACGATGGTCTAACTGGTCTTCTTCCTTTTGATTATTTGAAGAAGGTGTATATGGTACAGAATACAAATATATTACGAAGATATAATATATTTGTTTATGGTGATAGGTAATGTAAAAATACGGGAGGTTATTCATTTTTTTTTTCTGTTTTACGTGTTTTAGATAGTCTCACCAGCCTTAGCGAAGTGAACCTTCATGTATCTCTGAAGGTTGAAGAAGGTAAGCTCGTCCTCCTTTCCAAGACGGAGAAGCTTGGACAGCTTGGCGTCAGCCAGGATAATACGCCCGTTAGAAGTATCCTGAAGGCTGTTAGCCTTGATGTACTTGGTGATCTCCTTGCTCACCTCAGTACGCGCCATCTCGGTACCAACAGCCTTTCCAAGGAAGTTGGCAAGCTCCTCGCTAATAGGAGTAGCCTTGGTAAAACCAGAAGGCTTACGGGGGTTGGTGTTGCGACGCTTCTTGTTCGCAAGCTTCTGTGCAACCTTCATCTCACGAGAAACAGTCTTCTCAAGGGTCTTGAAATCACTCTTAAGAGTAGATAGCAGACCGACGAGCTGCTGAAGCTTAGCACTATACTCGTTCATCTTACCGGACATAATCGTAGCCGCATCCATCTCCTCTACGGGAGCAGCGGTCTCCTCCACCACAGGGGCAGGAGGAGGGGTGGCAGCCTGGGCCTCAGCCTTAGGGGCAGCCTTCTTAGTAGCACGGGGCTTAGGGGTCTCGGGGGCACTCTTATCAGTCTTAGTAGCTCTAACCATTGTGATTATAATATATAACACGTATGCTTTTTATATTGATTTACTTAATAATATAAATTATCAATTTTATCAAATGATAAATGCGTTGATGAATATATATTATTAAGTAAATACATATTAATCTGGTAAAATCAACGAATAAGTGGGTTATCTAGATTACCGATTCGTATAACCACGGCATCGCTAATCGAGCGTTCCTAGAAACTAAGGTAAGCGCAGATAATGCATGAAGTGTGCCTATTTTTTTGTGGTCGTTATCAATACCACAATATACCAAATTTTCAATTAGCTCCAATGAAGATGATTTTAATTCATTGTAATCCAGAAATGAGATTTCTCTATATCCCAGATTACGATGTCGCGTGAACGGCGAAGACGCGTTGTGTGATACCCCGTAACAAATGTTCTTTTTTGTAGAATGTGTTAGTCCCGCACGATAATACCATATATCATATAGTCCCCTGTAAAATAACACTAATTCCCGGTGACTTAATGTATCAAACCACGTATGTTGTGTATAATTCCCCAATTGATCTATTTCTACGAATAGTGCACGTATGCGTTCATCTATCGTTCGACTACGTAATTGTGAGACTCGTGTTTGAATAATGGAAAAAACACTTGATGTGGCGGTTGACTCTTGAAATTGGTTACGCAGCGACTCCATGCGACTCTGTATAGACATCATTGTATTTGCTGTATATTGACGTCTTTTTGATGGTGTATCGAGTTTTTTATTGTTTTCGCGAAACTCCGCAAACATTGCATAACTTCCCCTGTACACACGGAATACATTTTTTGTTATTTTGCTACTTACAACACCTCTCGTGTATGGATTAAAGAATTTTCCTTTGTTCTGTATGTGTGGTATAAGTGACGATACATCAAACCCATATATAAAATTGTCATCATCTTTATATGAGAAGAAAAATGGTGTTGTGACCTCATCAATTGGTTCCAGCGTAGCCATATCGCTGTCATTCGTACACAGTTTTCGATTTTTCAGAGCAGGCCCTCGCAATGTTTGAATAAACCTTAAATACCATCCTCTGAAATGTCTTTGAATAATAATACTATGTTTTATTTCATTGAACCGTCTAGTAATACGTTCGATGAGTTGTGGTTTATTACCAGTTATACGTATGTTTCCTAATTTTTTTATAGCTATTTTTAGTTCACCTACGCTATATTTTTTTAAATCCATGTCACGTGTCTGGTAGTTATCATAGGTTATTTCATAGTCGTTTGTTTTTTTTGTGTACTTTCGTTTTATTTTCTGCGTATTGGCTTCCATATTGTATGATATGATATATATAGACATAGATTTTATATTCTTATGACTTATATTATAAAGAGAACATTATGACATAATCCACTGCATAATAATGCGATATTAAATACAATAATTTACAATCCATCTAGAAAATTGATTTAAAGAATAGACTTATACTATATTACAGTTATTATACCTTATTTATAGTTATGTCATCTAATCCTCGTGTTGTTACTAGTGGTGAGTGGGAGACCTCCGCCGTGCGCTATATGAACCCTCGCGTAAGTGACCGTGGTCTTACTACGGTGAGTGTCATTAGTGGTCAGACTGGCCGCAGTTTGTACCTATCTACTCCTTTGATTATGACTTGGGGCGTTTCCGATTACGTTGATGAGAAGACCGGCGAGTCCGATGGAAAGTTCAAGATGAGTCTTGCTTTCCCCGGTGCTGAATATTCCAATAAAAATACTGATATCTTCCTTGAGAAGCTTAAGGCGTTTGAGGAACGCGTAATTGACGATGCGGTTGTTCACAGTGAGGCATGGTTTGGTGTGGAGAAGTCTCGTGAGCTTGTGAAGGATGCCATGTTTCCCTTCATGAAGTATCCTAAGGATAAGATTACCAAGAAGACTGATTACACTCGTCCTCCTACTCTTTCTCTGAAGGTCCCTTGCTACCAGGGACAGTGGCAGAATATCGAGATTTACAACACCCAACAGGAGTTGTTGTTCCCTAGTGATAACGAGAATGAAACTCCGATTGACTTGATTCCTAAGAAGAGTAAGGTCGCATGTGTTATTCAGTGCGGAGGTGTTTGGACCACTGGTAAGGCATGGGGTGTTTCTTGGAAGTTGAGCCAGTGTGTGGTCAAGCCAAGTGAGAATACGACCATCTTTGGAAAGTGTAACGTTCAGTTGTCTCTTGATGATTTCAACACCATCGAGACCCAGAAGGTCGAGGAGAGTGACGACGTCAACGATGAGGTGGAGGATACAACTGATAAGGTTGCTCAAGATACCGCTGCTCCTGATAGTGACGAGGAGGAGGAGGAAGTTGAAGAGGCACCTGCCCCTGCTCCCGCACCCAAGAAGAAGGTCGTCAAAAAGAGTGCTCCAGTAGAGGAAGATGCTCCTGCTCCTGCTCCTAAGAAGAAGGTGGTGAAGAAGAAGGTTGTCGCCGAGTAAACAAAACAAACTAAAAATCAACAAAACTAACTAAAAATCAACAAAACTAACTAACAAACTAAAAATCAACAAAACTAACTAACAAACTAAAAATCAACAAAACTAACTAACAAACTAAAAATCAACAAAACAGAAAATAATAGCCAATTCTTTTGGTTATTATTTTTTATGCATTTCCACCTTCTACAAATTGAGTTTACGATACATGTAAATACACGTATATATGTGATTTATTTGATACATCGTATATGTTGTTGGGATTTATTTGTGAAATCCCCGCATTTTTTAAACATATAATTTGTTTACTTTTTAATGTAATCTGTTCTATGGGTATCTCTATCTTGCGTTTACCCAATTCAATATATAATTCTTTCGATTCCCATATAGTACGTAAACTAGTTACGTGCTGAACATGAAGATTGTTTTGTTTATCTATTTCCACATTATCGTCCAGTATTGGAAAACATTTTACATAAATATCATTCCCTGAGTTATCATATACCAGATTGTTATGCCATAATGGAACAATGTAAATATGATGATTGATTGTTAATTTATACAAATTATTCTCGAATAAATCGTTTATATGCGGTTGTAATATAACACATTCGTCGTTTTCGATCTTTCCACTTATTAATTCTTCGATTTTATCTAACAAATCCGATTCAATATGTAAGTAATGTTTATTTTTCTTTAAAATCTCATATATCTTTATCAGTGATGGTTTTTCGAGGTTTTGTAATAGTTGTATGGCCTTTTCGCTACATAATGTCGTAATCTTTTTCAATACAGCATATAATAAGGATTCTTGCGAGTTCCCCTTGATTGTATTCTTCAAAAACGTAAACAAGTAATATTTATAATCCATGTCGGATAATGTTTCATCCTCCTCATCATTGTATTCATCGTGATTTTCATGGTCTAATAAATAGTGATATGCTTCAGATAATTCTTGGAACCTCGCATTCGCATCTTCTGATGGGTTTTTATCTGGATGATACAATAAAGCTTTCAATCGATATTGTTTTTTTATATTTTGGATAGACACGTCGGTAGTCACTTCTAATAATTCACACGCTTTCTTGTATCTCATAATGATGCAATTTGTTTATTATATACAACATCATACTCTCTAAGTGATATATGGGTCTATAATTATTATTATATTGCTTGAAAAAATGAAAGGTTTTTATCATGATATCAGAGCAATCTTCCGCACTCAACTTGTCGCTTGTTACAAAATGTGATACTACCACCCAAACACATTCAAACATGTCTATATTGTAAATCAAAATATCGTACAATGTATCTCTGAATTGTGTAAATTGAAAATCGCGAAGGTCCGTTATACTATTTATTATTTTATCACAAATAATATCGAATGTGTCATCGGGTATGTCTTCTGATTTGTTCAAATATGTAAATAGTTTCATTTCCTTCAAGTTGTTAATACACTCACTATCGATTTCTTTAAATACAGCGTTTTCTTTGTAGGTCGGATTGGTTTGTTGAAATTGTACTTCCGGTAAACAAGTAGATATTTTGGTAGTAAAATTACTTAGGTACGTGTTTTTTGCGACAATATCATTAATTTTGTTTAATTTTTCATAGGGTTCGTTTTCTAAGCGAGGGATTGTTATCAAATCACATATGTTCGTCATTTTGTTCGGAATGAAACTGATTTGTTCGGTTATTAATACAAACTTGATTTGAATGTTGTCGTTCCGGTCGTAATGTTGTATATAACTATAAAACACGTCGAGTAGTTCACTATTTATATGATGGAAATTCTTACACAATATTATACCTATTTTTTCCTTCTTCGTTGACACAATATCCACAATTTGAAAGAAAATTTCGTGCCATAATGTTTTGGCATTACATCCAAGTAACGACATATCTATTTCATAGTGTATATCACTGAAACGCATTATATAGTCTTGTTTGTCTGTTAGAATTTCGAGCTTTTTGTCATATTTCAATAGACTTTCACTGTATTTTGATATAATTTTCAATGTTTGTGTATATTTTCCTACACCTGGTGGTCCATATACGATTATATTTTCCATCTGGTTTGCTGAACGAGGAAGTCTATTCTGAATTTCTTCCAATTCTGGATGAATATTGTACAAATTATTTGACTTCAAATAATCATCAAAAGACGTTTCATAATATTTCATTGCTGCTTATGTGTTTTAATAAAACATATAAGTATTTTTTATACTGTAATTAACCATTTGTTATTTTACAGACGTACTTTTGAGAACTCTCTCGAGTTTCCTAATGTCGCAGACGACAAAGATAGCAGATACAATCCTCCACATAATATACCAACACTGATTACATTATTCCAATTACCTCCATAATTAATAATGTTGACCAAATTGAAACTGATATTTTCATAATAATATAAGAAAGAGCCTAGAACCAGACCTAACAATATAGCAAATATTTTTTGTGATTTTCTGAAGTCATCGAATAATAACATGTTCTTTGTAGTCATATCTAAACTATTTCCTAGATTTTCTGAATTCTTTGAGCGGACTGTCATCAACGATAAATTCTCCAAGAACAAAGCACAAGAGTTTATCAAGAGAGAACCTAAAATACTGAATATAATGGTGTATTGTAACATAGAGGTGCTGATTCCTTTACTCGTCATATGATAGAAAATGTCTTTGCTCATATACATTAAAAATGAGGTGTTTATTACAAATAATGCTAATATGGAGATAGACTCTGTATATTCTTTGTAAGAAAAGAATATCGAGGTCGCATACATAATCGCAAAAATAAGGTAGTTTATGTATGAATGTTCTTGCATAGTTATATATTGTGAGAATATATTATTCTACGTGATAAGTATCTTTTATCCATTCAAGTAATATTTTCACATCATCATCGAACGAATTCCCCTTGTATTTTTTTAGATTGAAAAACTGCGGCTTTGCTGAACTTGGGGATTTATAATATATATAGGGACCATATTTCCCTTTTCGAATACTTAGATTGGCGTTCAATGTTCGCAACGCACTCTTTTCTGGTTTTTCTTCTCCAAGAATTGGAATAATATCTTCCAGTGTAATCTCATTCGTTGGTTTGTCAATGTTCTTCAAACTTTTCTTTTGTTCGTTCCATTCTACATACGCGCCATATCGTCCTTGTTTTACATATACTTCGTGTTCTTCATACATACCTACACATTGATTGTCTTCTTCTATTAACTCTTCGGCACTATATTTTTTGTTTTTGATGTCTTGGATTGTAACATTCAACTCTTTTTTGATACTTTTGTATGCTGTCTTGTTGTCTTCCGTTGTATACCGTAAAACCGGTCCGTATTTTTCTATGATAAAATCATACGTCTCATCCAATGACATAGAGAACTTGCTCACGTTTTTCACGTTTTTTGATAATTCTTTGATTTCTTCATAACAATCTTTACATACTTTCTCCCATTCTTCAATAGCACCTTCTGATATTTCGTCTAGTTGAGATTCCATATTCTTCGTGTATTCATAAGAGAATAATGGATTGTAATATTTCAGTAAAAAGTCGAGAACCAATGTACCGACTTCTTGAATCACCAGTTTCCCCTTCTCTTCACCATACTCTTTTGATTGCGTAGACTTCTTGAGTTTCCCAGATTCGAGAACATAATTCGTCGTTTTATGTAATATGCCTTTCACATCTTGTTTTTTTACATACCCGCGATCTACAATCGTTTCTACCAATGACGCAAATGTCGATGGTCTACCAATTCCAAAGTCCTCCAATTTCTTAATCAACGATGCCTCTGTGTAATGACTGGTCCCTTTCTTAATCGTGCACTTTGTTTCTATTTTATTATAAGCAACTTCGGTGTTTTGTTGACTCTCTAATTTCAGTTTTAACCCGCACAATTCACTTTGTATTTCGATGATGGGGCGCTTTTCTTCGATTGTCTTCCATCCATACTTAGTTGGTATGTCCAACATATGACTATACAATGCCTTTATTGGAGAACTAATATTTATTTCATATTGGTCATATTTATAGTCTTCCATGCAACTTTCTATGGTATTTCGCCAAATTAATTTATATAAAGATAATGTTCTTGTGTTCTCAGTATTGATAGTTTGTAGAACTAGTTGAGTAACACGAATTGCCTCGTGCGGATTGGAAGTTGATTTATTCTCAAGGGTTTGTAAATTACTCATTTGAGAACCTTGACCATATTTTGTTGTAATATATTTTTCAGCATATTCTAAAAACTGTTTTGAATATTCTCTACTGTCTGTTCGCATATACGTAATATACCCGTTTTGATATAAGGTTTGACTATGTTTCATTGTTTCTCCTGGAGACATGTTCAATGTTGAACTCGCTAATTGAAGCAACGAAGACGTATTCAGGGGTTTTGGTGGAGAACGTCGTAATTCTTTTTTCGGATTTGTTGTGAGTATGTGTTTATGATGCACCGATTTCTTCATACATTTTTCGGTATCTTCGATTGACTCGAATTCGTGTTTCAGTACAAAATCCAATTTATCAGACAAGAAGTTACCATGAACCTTGTATATCGGAGAACTTGTCTGGGAATTTTGTATTTGTTGTTCGTTATCATACACCAGTCGCAATGCTGGTGTTTGACACCTACCGGCGGATAACGCATTGTTCTTATCATTGTATAAATATTTCCATAAATAAGGTGAAATCTTGTATCCAACAATTACATCGAGAACTTGACGAGCATGTTGCGCCTTTATTAATTTCATATTCAGATATATTGGATTATCCACCGCTTTCTGTAAGGCCGGTTTGGTCACTTCGTGGAAAATAATACGCTTGGTAGTTTCAATCGGTAGACCGAACACCTCACAAATATGCCATCCAATCGCTTCACCCTCTCGATCATCGTCCGCACCAATATAGATATTTTTATGTTCAAATCGTGATATTATCTTTTTCATTTCGTTCACATGATGTTGTTTTTCCTCTATCATATCAAATGAAGGTTCAAATGTGTTTTTCGTGTCGATTGATTTCAACCCATTCAATGTGCGAATGTGACCCATGGACGCAATGCAACAATATTTGTTTCCCAAATAAGACTCTATCTTCTTGCATTTGGACGGAGATTCGACAATAATTAAATAAACCGCATCGTCTAACTGGTCACTATGAATTTGCTTGGGTTTGTATGTTTTTGATTTTGATTTTGATTTGGATGTTGACTTATAAAATGTAGACATGGAACACGATATAGTGTACTATCATCATCATTCTATATGACTACCATAAGTAATGTGTATATAAATTGTCCAAGTTGAAAATTGAAATAATATATATTCACTATTATTTCAACACAAAGAATGATTGGTCCAACTCTATTTCTTATCGGTATGATGCCGTCGTATATACCTTTTGTTCGCAATCACTACATATCAGTATGTTTGAATATTGAATACAAAAAATCCATGCGATACGATGATGAACTCGTTCAAAATGTAAACTTGGCGTTATATGACCTACAGTATGGTCAGTCTAGGTCTATGGAACAACAGGCATTATATAGACATATCGTTAAGTTGAGAACTGCATTGGAAAATCGTCATAAAGTGTATTCAAATCTCCTACAAAGAGTCTTCGATGGACACACAGGTCCGTATCATTATTATGAACGTCGCGTAGACGAATTTCAAAAGTTACTATTTAAAATTTCACCCGTTTAACTTAATAAAATTGAATTAGTGTATATTTTTTACATTGATTGCATATAATCATGAGCCTATACACGACTCTTTTCAACTTTGTTTTGTGCACAATTGCCAAATATAATATTGATGAATCTCATGGATTATCGCATAGCATGAACGTTTTACATAATGCACATACTCTATATCAAAGTGAACTGAAACGACACCCCTACTTGGAAGACCAAGAGAAAATTATCTATTCTTCTGCGATTTTACATGACATGTGCGACAATAAGTATATGGACGTTGAAAACGGATTGAACGAAATAAATAATGTGCTTACAAGTGATTTATCTCAAGAAGAGATAAATATTGTCAAAACGATTATTAATACCATGTCGTATTCGAAAGTAAAAAAACAAGGCTTTCCATCAATGGGTAACTATCAATTAGCATATCATATTGTTAGAGAATCCGACTTGTTAGCAGCATATGACTTTGATAGGTGCATGATTTATCATATGAATAAAAATGACGGTGATGTGCGAAAAGCATTTCATAACGCAGAAGAGTTGTTCGATAATCGAGTTCTGCGTCACCATGAAGACAACTTGTTGGTTACTGAATATTCTCAATCGCAACACACCTTATTATCGAGTTCTGCTCGTATTCGTATGCGGAGCTGGAAAAATATATTAAAAATATATTAAAAATATAAATATAAACATAATTTATAAATTATAGTGTACAACAATGAAACACTCTTTTTTGATTCATGTTCATAATCGTGACTATAGTGACTATGAATTTTTTACGAATGACCAGAATAAGCAAACTGACAAGGTTGAATTAGACATTGACCCCATTGACCATTGTCTATTTCACGGAGATATTTTTACACTTGATGACCAACGTTGCGTTTGTATTCAAGAATCCGTCGTACGTTCAAAGAAAAATCTCCCAGGCGTGCTTGTCTTACAAAATAATCGCACATATGGACGAACGTCCAATAAAAAACGTTTGTTGTATAAGTGCATTCCATATGACACCAACCTACCAGCATTTTTAGTTCCATATGATGTTTCACTTGACTTTTCAAAGTGTGTGTCAAATAAATACGTATTGTTTAGTTTTCACGAATGGTCTTCTCGACATCCACAAGGACTCTTATGTGAGAGTCTTGGTGATGTAAATGATTTGGACGCACTCGCGGAATATGAATTGTATGGACACCATTTACAATATTCGTTGAAAGACATGACTAAGCATTTGAAGACGATACTTAAACCACAAGATGAGATGATTGAAGATATATGTCGTAGTTCACATTTTAAGGTGCAGCACAAACCCGAACAATACGTCTTTTCGATTGACCCTCATGGCAGTAAAGATTATGACGACGCTTTTGCGATTGATACAATCGACGGACAGACATTCGTTACCGTTCATATCGCAAATGTTGCTGTATGGTTGGAATATATTCAACTTTGGACACATCTAACGGGACGCGTATCCACTATCTATTTACCTGACCGCAAAAAAACGATGCTCCCTAGTATATTAAGCGACCAAGTATGCTCTTTGCAACAGAAACAGCGAAATATTACTATGTTTGTCAGATTCCCTGTTTTATCTAACGGCGACCTCGATTTAAAAAATACCACTTTTGGTAATGCTGTCGTAAAAGTTCGTAAGAATTATGACTACGAAGAACCGAATTTACTGGCGAATCAACGTTACCAGGACCTATATAAAGTTACACACGCCATGGATTCGTCTGTTTGTGATAGTCATGATGTAGTCTCTTTTTGGATGATACAAGTAAATATGTATTTGGCAAAGGAATTACAACAATACGATATCGGTATATTCAGAACTTCTGCCTTGAAATACACTGAACGGACGACTTTAGGCTTCGACAAGAATATATGTGATACATTGTTTCATTATAAAAATGCTTCAAGTAATTATGTGACCAGTGAACAACGAGATTTACAACACGTAATCATGAACAAAGACCTGTATACACATATTACCAGTCCTATTCGGAGAAAGGTGGATCTGTTGAATCAATTAGTTCTATTGTATAGATGCCATCATATATCGGGTATTTCACATTCAGCACAACAAATGTTGATTTCTTGCATGAATAATTTGGATAAAATCAATGAAGATACAAAGAATACTAAGTACGTGCAAAATAAATTACAATTAATCCATACATGTCGTGAATATACACACCTATACGATGATAATCTTCCGTGCATTGTTGTAGATAAAGACAAAAAAGATGATATACATCATTATAACGTGTTTGTTCCCAAGTTGAACGTGTTCCTACCTGCTATTTCAGATAAGGAGTTACTAGAATACGACACATGTGAGATACGTGTATTTGTCTTTGAAGACGAGAATAATGTGCGCAATAAAATAAAAATACAATTATTGTAAACATTCGATTTATTATATTTATGATTTTAAATATCATCAATATCCACTTCTTTTACCTTATTAAGAGTAAACTCCTCGGTAAATTCATTGGTTGACGGCAAGTCATCCGTTGGTTCATTATCTTCCGCAAAATCAAACATATCATCTTGCTCTTTGGATACTACCCCATGCGCACCTAGGCGAAGTTTTAATGAGTTTTCTATGTTTAGTCTGGGTATGTTTTTTATTTGTTCTATCTGCGAGTCGCTATATATTTCCATAATATCACAATTTTTCACCGGGTTTTCCCATTCGCGAAGTCCAACCATTACAATGCTGGAAGCACTAATCATATTGTGGCGCTTTTGACGACCACGAAACTTGTTACGAATATGCGCTATCAATCTGGTACCTTCTTCCGTGTATACTTCACACATCCCATTTCCAAGCATTTTGGTCACACAACAAATCTGTTCCAATTCACTTGATGGTAGAATCAACTTACCATCACGCGACGCAGTCTGATGCTTTCTCGCAAGACCTTTTGTACCGGTTCCTCCAGTTGTATTTCTTACCATTTCGAATAATATTATCTGTGTAATGTTATCAATTATACTTCTTTGATAATTCAATCAATTTTTCATATAAAGTATTTCTATTATATATAATAAGTTCTTATGGGAAAACACGAAAATATCTTTTATCTACGATTATATCAAAGTGGTAATCCGCAACTAGTCAAGAATTACATTAGCGGCCTTTGTAATAAATTAAATGAAAAAAACTTAGATTACCAGTTAGATTTGTATTTAGATAATATGTTTCAAGATGAAGTGTATGATGGAGGAAGAGGACCCAATACTACCTATCCATATATAAAATTCGAAAAAGTATTCGATGATATGGGTAACTACTTGTCTATCGATATGAACAATATGAACAATATGAATGTTTCAACCCCTGACATACAGACTCACGACACTCTTTCTGAAATCCTATCCGAAGCAGACACTCCTTCGATAGAACAACCAACCGTTTCGAGTTGTTCAGAATTATTAGCAAAAATACCTGATGATATGCAAAATGAAATCGTATTTGAATTGAGAATACATACAGAAACTCCACAAATTTATAATCGGGGTGGAGTAATGCAACTCGAATATTTATTAAAAAACATGTAATATGCTTTTAATTATTGTTTTTATGATAATAATTAGATATTTTAAGGACTCGTATCAGATGGTTCAGACGGAGCAGATGATGCGGATAGTAGTTGATGTTTGATGAAGCTAGTGCGTAGGGGGGAGAAGTGTTTGAAAGAGTGAATGGAGGTGTGTATGAGTGTGTGAAGAGTGTTTTGTGTGATAGGAGTATGGTAGGAGAGGTGTATGAGGAAGATGATATATTTGAGGGTTTTGTCTGGAAGAGTGTGAAGGAGGTGAGTAGAAGAGATAGATTGAATAAGTGGAAGGATGTGTGTAGGGTCATGGTGTGTAGGGTCATGTAGTGTAGGGTCATGTAGTGTAGGGTCATGTAGTATGGGGTCATGTTGTGGAGTAGATGGTAGTTTAATTTTGCGAGGCCTACCTCTAGGTTTTTTGGGAAGGACCTCAACGTCAACCTCAACCTCAAGTTTAGATTCCGATTTGTCTTCGAGTTGTATATTTTTCTTAGGTGGACGACCTCTCCTTTTCTTCTCTATCGGTTTCTCTTCCTTTTTCTCTTCCTTTTTCTCTTCCTTTTTCTCTTCTGGGTTTTCTTCCTTTTTCTCTTCTGGGTTCTCTTCCTTTTTCTCTTCTGGGTTTTCTTCCTTTTTCTCTTCTGGGTTCTCTTTTTTCTCTTCCTCTTTCTCTTCTGGGTTTTCTTTTTTCTCTTTTTTTTCTTTTTTCTCTTCCTTTTTCTCTTTTTTCTCTTTTTTCTCATTTTTTTTCTTTTTACCCACTATTTTCTCATCTTGCAATAGGTCATTGACTACCGACTGAATATCCTTTTTCTCGGGTGATTTGGGGTACACTTCTTTTGATAATTCCATTCTTAAATTGTTAGTAAAGACTTGTTAGTAAAGACTTGTGAATGATTGATTGTTGATACTTGATTGTTGTAATTACATGGATTACAACAATATTTTCAATTTTATATACCAAACCCTTTGAAAACGAGAACCTTAGAAATAAAATGAGAACCTTAGAAATAAAACGAGAACCTTATAAATAAAATGAGAACCTTAGAAATAAAATAGAATTTTATTGTTCCAATAGACACGCGAATTGTGATTTCGAATAGTGTTGTTCTGCAGAAATGCCTTCGCTGGGTCCATATTCGATTGATAATATCTATATGGTATCTCCCACGAATGTAGATGATGCGATATCTTGATTAAATATTGTTGTTGACCCATTCTATAACATACCTTTTCAACCTGTCTGAGCGTCTTAGATGACCTTGTTTGAGAACATAGATTTGTTCTAGAGGATGTTCTGGGTATTTCGATTGTTGGGTTCTCGTTATTTTCTTCCTTTTCGATGATTATCATGCACCCTTTTCTTTACTATTCTTATTATATACGTTTCTATATATTATTTTTACTTTCTTTGAGAACATCTATTGTTTTCGGTATTTTAATTCATTACTCATTTCTTGATTTGTCACTCATTTCTTGATTTGTCACTCATTTCTGTAATTAAAATAATTAAAATAATTAAAATAAAAACCTTATAGGTTCTCTTCTACCTACTTTCCAAACTCTTCTTAGATTATACACTTCATAGAGTATACTGTGTGCACTCCTTAGATGAGACACTATAAAAATGATATGTATGAGAACCTACACATCATTTTCTTTTATTTATTTATTTATCATGATTTCTTTCACCACACTCCGGAGGATTTTATCGCGATATTGACGATTTTCGTCTTCTCCGAATCCTCCAAGAGATGCATTACATATATTTACATACTCCAGGTTCTCGGGTGTATCGAATACTTGAGACTCTGGGTGTTCGTCTCGCCATTGTGGCAAGTTTTTACAGTTCTCATTCGCGACTTTATTGATGATAGTCTTTATCTTTTCTTTGGAATTCACCTGTTTCTCCCATTCGTCATTCTCTTTTATATACAATGTCTCGCGTTTCATATCTGTACAGTGCATCGGACGCTTGTATACATCCAATTCTTGTAATTTATTCACCAAAATACGTGAAATGCCGCCTACATATCCTAATCTACCCGTCTCTGACAGGTCTTCCAAATTTAATTCCATGTTCTCCAAAAAGTCGGACATATTGATAGCATCTTTGCATTGTTCATTCAAAAAGAAATTCAAATTGAAGCGTTGGTTATTGTTGTTAATGTTCGTATTCGTCTGGTTCTCTATATGTTGTCCCACTTTGACGGCTTCTATTAATTGTTTTTGTAATTCTTGGTTTTCTTGTTGTGTTTCTTGCATATTTACTTGCATTTCTTGAATTTGTTTGGATTGTTTTACCATGAACTCTTTGAAATCTTGATTTTGCTTTAGTAAGTCTATAAATACGCTCATATCAGGCATAATCGGGGGATTTTGACTTGTTTCTATGGGTTCTATGGGAGTTTCTTCTATCGGTTCTTCTTTCGGAATGCATTTTTTTTGATGTTGCCATAATCCAGTGCGAGATTTGTATTGCTTACCACATAATTCACATGTAAGCATAGTGGGGATTTTTGGGATTTTATCTGTTAACATTGTTAGTTTTTTATGTTTTGCAGTGGTTAAATGTTTAGTGTAATCTTTTTTATTGCTCGTAACATACGCACATTTTTCACATTCAAAATGTAAGGGATTTTTAGGGGATTTTTTTGTTAGCATTGTTAATATAATATTCTAACAAAAAATCCCCTAAATCATTTCGCGTCAAAATAATAAAAAAAAAGTATGCAGTCAAATATTTCAAGGAAAAATCCAAATGACAGCATTATGCTTTGAACGTGTTTTTCAAAAACTTCGGATTCGGAAACTTTCTCAAGAAAATGAAAATTGGACATTTTAAAAATGTCCAAAAATGATATGTATGAGAACCTACACATCATTTATTTTTATTTATTTACCATTATTTCTTTCACCACACTCCGGAGGATTTTATCCCGATATTGACGATTTTCGTCTTCTCCGAATCCTCCAAGAGATGCATTACATATATTTACATACTCCAGGTTCTCGGGTGTATCGAATACTTGAGACTCTGGGTGTTCGTCTCGCCATTCTGGCAGGTTCTTACAGTTCTTATTGGCGACTTTATTGATGATAGTCTTCATTTTTTCTTTGGAATTCACCTGTTTCTCCCATTCGTCATTCTCTTTTATATACAATGTCTCGCGTTTCATATCTGTACAGTGCATCGGACGCTTGTATACATCCAATTCTTGTAATTTATTCACCAAAA
>Ga0233436_1000552_pt1 | contig 40373 bp, 33 predicted proteins | sample SI_122_August201_2_FD_182723 | JGI IMG/M metagenome (GOLD analysis project Ga0233436, IMG submission 182723) | Seawater microbial communities from Saanich Inlet, British Columbia, Canada - SI_122_August2016_150_MG | ecosystem: Environmental > Aquatic > Marine > Inlet | place: Canada: British... | reverse complement strand
ATCGTTAGCAGTCAGTGTCTTAAAAATAGTAGCCATTATTTTGTTTTAACTCCTTTTATACTTTTCTTACATATCGAACTGGTACGTCAACTCTATAACCTGTAGTTGCGCCAGTTACTCTAATTGTACTATCAATATAGTAATAGTCTGAACCATCGATGTCAAATACCCCACCAAATCGAGTAAAGTTGTAGGTACTCTGTTGTAGCTCTGAAGATGCTGAAATTCTGAACTTTAGACAAGTTCCTCTTGGTCCTGCAAACACCATTGGCTTACCATCTCCATCAGAAACACTTGCATTTGCTCCAGTTGATGTTGGGATATCCTCAACATACATCGGATCAACTCCAAATGATACAAAGTAACTTGCAATCATATCATCATCGATATAACTCTCTTCTTTTTCCTTCCCGGCAGTATCTGCTAACTTACCAAAACGACTATCCATCTCTACAATGTATCGCCTCTCTGTCAACTCTGTTTCAAGAGCCTTGGCAGGAGTTAGGGCTGTTGTGTTCATCCCTTGATCTACTCGAATACCTCTTCCACTTCTTGGAATATACCCATTCATAAAGTTAGTATCAACAAGATCAAGAGCAGATTCTTCATCTGTTGCGATATAGAAAACTCCACCATCAGCATAAGTTTCATATCCAGAAACATCATCATTGATCTGCATCTCTGGAAGATACAATAAATCATTTCTGGCAATTGTTAACAACTTAGTATTCATTGTAGAAGTGTTATTCGTAAATGCTTCAAGGATTGGTGTCTGTAAAATACTCAGATCGTAATATGCAGATCCACTTGCATTAGAGGTATCGTATAAACCATAATTAATTTCTTCATCACCAAGAGCAAACTTTGTGATTTTAAAGTCACCTCTTGCCAATCGATATCGTCCCTGATCGGTAAGTACGAGATCTAAAATAATATCTCCTGAGTTATCTAAAAATGCCATAACTAAATTATCTCCTTAATCTTTCTTATCTAAATAGAAGTACAATCTTCTTTTTGTATTGTCTTTATTGCTGTCGGAACTACATGCACGAAGGAATTAGGGTCAATGTATGGAATGTGCTTTCTATCAGTATTGATATTCAAAAACATTGTCCTGCCAGTATGTTTTGACGTAATCTTCATTACAAATCTTTTGCCCCATATCTTTTCTTCCAATTCATCAGAACCAACTATAATATCTGATTTCGTTACTTCTTTTGCACTATTAATCTCTTTCTCGTTTGCCATTCTGAATACTGACTGAAGGAAGTTTGGAGATAGGTGAATGTATCTCTTTGCCGATTTTGATACTTCTTTTTCTACACCACCTTCTGCAAATTCATCCAAAACGTTCATATCAAGATAAACTGCTCCATCATTATTTACCAACCTAATCTCAACAACTTCAGATTGATACGATAAATGATCATGCTGATCAATTGACCTAAACATATAATAGTAATACTTATTTGATTCTATATCATCAATGGCAGACATTACTGGGTATATTAATGTTTTTATTTTCTTCCCAGAGAAATCGCTATACGACAATGGTTTAACATCTGTTCTAAAGATTTGCACATACTTTGGATAATCATCTGATGTGAAGATGTAGTTACTATCTTCTGGATGGGCAGTTTCAAAGTTTTGAATTAAAGGAACATCCTCCTTATCAACGATGAATCCTTCATACTTTTGTGTCATTGTCTTGTCATCAACAACTACCATTCCAATACCGTTATTGAAGTTCATCAGTATTTGACTGTCATTCCCTCTAAAAGGAACAATCTCAAAGTCTGGTGGTAATGGAGGATAGTCATAAATGACTCTTTCAATTTTGTTTGTCCAAGGAATCCTATAGATATTTTGTAATGGTTCAGATAACAGTTTAACTCTATCATCTTCTCTTCTAATCTTGAACTTCCCACCAATCACATAATAGTATGCAAAGATTTGATATACATATTTTTTTCCATATTTTACTTGGGTATCAATGTAATTAATCACCCTTTCATCATTTAAGTCTGGTAGGACGATTGTTTGAAGTAATTCTCCAGTCTCATCTCTCTTCTCGATCTCATACAGTAGAATCTCACTATAAGATTGGTTATCATTAAACAAATCTGTTGCAGATGCTTTATTGTTTTCTGCAAAACTCATCATCTTGCTTTTTAAAATCTTCATCTTAAAAAACTCTTCAATACCAATACCATTATTCTCATCAAAAAGAGTTGTCAATAGTTCTACGAATTGAATATCTTCATCTCCCTTAACGTCCCATATGACTTCTTCAAATGTTGTTTGAATGTTTGGATCGTCAGGAACGTAATTGACATTAAATGTTTTTGAAAAAGTCTCCATTGGAAATGACGGAATCATTGTTAATACCTTTCCATTACCAATCTTTCTTAACATCTCTCCAATTTGTGATCTTCTTGTAGTTGGAAATTCAATATCCATATACATTTGATATTGTTCTTTTGATTTATCTCTCTTCTTTAAGCTACTATATTCTTCTGGGATGATTGTGATTCTTTTTTCTTCTTTGTTCTCGAAATAAATGTTCCCAAGACAATCTTCCCTTAACTCTCTTCCTTCCAACTTTTTATCATAAAAGTTATATTCAGGATTGATACTGACGTACAATTGATTGATATATGACCCATCATCTTTACGATCTATCACTGGGAGGTAATCCATCAAATTGTAATAATGATAATCTAAAAACGATTGAAATACAGAAGAATCTTCATTAAAGTGTCTATCCAATATCTCTTGAGTACTTGTTTGTGCAGAATTAATCGACGTTCCTTTAACTAGCCTAAAGTATCCAATCAAACACTCTTTTAAACCTTCATAAGAGATGTCTCCATCCTTCATCTCCCCACAAAATCTTAGTGCATCAATCACATCATTTTTCGTCTTGATATTTATTTGCCCATCAAGAATGATATTCTCTTCTCTTAATTGAAACAACCTATTAGAAGGAAGCCCAACAATTGAAGCGTTGGCAAAATCGATCTCTGCCAATTCATTAATTTTCAAAGGAACTTGAATTAGTGCCTCTTCTTCTGGAGTAATATTTACATCATAAATTGTCATTTTTATTTAGCCTTCAATACGAAATACTCGTCATAAATAGGAAGCTCGAACTCTTTTTGGTATTTAATGCCAACACGATCATCGAGATATTGCACAATACGACAAAGTTTATCTTTCCTTGTTGCAAGATCTCCCTCTTTCAATAATCTCCAACTTTTACCTGTTAAAGATACTCTACCAATATCATCTGAGTATAATACACTGTCAAGTACTTCAACCTTGACGAGATTAAGATAGTTCATCCAAAAGTATCCATAATTTGACAAATCTTGGAATAATGAATTCTCCTTATCATGCCAATCATACTTCGTACCTTGTGCTGGCGTTAAAAACAGTGCCTTGATATGATTCGGAATTTCTCTAACATCTTCTTTAGACATCTTATTCTTATTCAACAAGTTATCTTCACTTAACGCCTCATACTCTGTAATGTCTGTAAAAGTTGTGTTCAATGCTTTTAGCAAAGCAGAATACATTAAAGGTTGAAATTGTGTATTTACTTCTTCTCTTTCTTCTTGGGCATCTGTTTGTTGCTCATTGTAATCCATGGAGTAATTCTTGCCACTTTCAACTTTTGCCTCATCTCTTGTGACGTTCTTAAATGTTACTCCCATTCTGTTATACATCTCTGTAATGTTTTTTGTTGCCTGTAGTTTCATCTCTTTTGGTTTCTGATTTGTCTCGGGAAGTAGTTTGTCATCGAGAGAATTATATACAAACACGTTCATCAACATATCTAAAGACTTTTGTGCAATCTCTTTTGTCGGGATTGCGCCAATAGGATTAAGTTCTGCCGTTCCTTGTAACTTGACCTTTGATGGTGCAAGATAGGAATATGCACTATAAGCAACGGAATCAGGGTTTATATTAATCCCCTCATCAGTCTTCCACAAGAATTGGAAATTCTTTGTATTATCTGCAAACAAAAGATTCGTTTCAATGTTTGCTCTGTTCTTCATTATTGCAGATGTGATAATCTTAATCCCACTTGTTTGCCCTTCATCTGCCTCTGTTGGAATTGAAAGATAGTCATATCCTGTCATCTGATCTTGTCTAATATCAAACACTTGATTTGTAAACTCTTTTCTGATTAGGATTGAAGTATCTGTTGTGCCACTAACTGTCACACTGTCACTCTTGTCTAACTTACCACCAGAAGTCACATGTCTTTCGATTACTGTCAGCAGGTTGTTAAATGCTGCGATTACTCTTTCTAATCCGTTAATATCAAATGATGGAGAAGTAATTTGCTCAAGCTTTCCTTTTATCTCTCTTACCAATACGTTTCCACCAAAAACACTCATTAATTCCAAATAAAACTGAATTGCTGTTTGAATGTTTGTTCTATAAAAAGAATCAATCTCTTTTGGACTTACAAGTTTTTGATTTCTGATTGTCAAATACTCTTCAAGTTGATTTACCATCACTCTTAAGACTCTCAATTCGCTTTGTAAATACTTGACAGTCCCATCCGTTACTGTTAATTCGACAATATAGTGATAGCTTCCTCCATTCAATTCTTTTGTCTTTTTATCTGTTGCATTAAATGTTCTGATGTTGTTGTTTAATTTAACTTTTATTAGTTCTCCGATATATCCTTTTTCATCTTCTTGCTCAATAAGTCCACCTCGTTCTCCATCCGAAGATAGGATTACAGACTCTTCTTCGGTTCCTGTTACTTTCTTTCTTATAATCTCAAGAGCATTAATTTTTGTCATTCTAACAAGACGTTCTTTCAGATCATCATCTGCATTGTCATATAACTTACCAAAGCGAGATTTTGTTTTCATAATCCCGTCATAATCTACAAGGATAACAAATTTAGCTCGATTGTCTTTATCTCTTGCAGTCATTAAGTTAAGATATGGCAACTCTGGTAGCAAACTTGTTATCACCTCATTTGGCTTAAGTTGAGTCAATTCATTTGATAAAAGTTTGTTCTCAATAAAGTTAAAATCAAATGGAATTGCTTGTTCTAATTGATCAAGATCTCTTGTAAAATCTTGAAGCTTTGACGACATTACTTTTCCATCTTCAATTAGGATTTCTTCTATAATATCTCCATACAAATCTTCGAGTTCATAACCCTCAAAATCATCACTTGATAGTGTTGGTCTTATTTGCAATCTAAGATTTTGTACATCTTCTTCGTTCTCAAATTTGTAGTTGATTCTCTCAAGGATTGTGAAGATATTCTCTGCTTCGTCAATTTTGAATTCTGATTTAATCTTTTGCTTACTTATTAACCTAATATTGTCAGCAAACAGTGCGCTATCAATAATCAAACGATTCTTAATAAAATCAAGCTGTTCTGTCTCTGCCAATTCAAACAATTGTCCTTCAAGTTTTAGATCAATGTCAACATTGTATCCAATATCTCCAAAGGTTTCCAAAGTCACTGTTTTAACTTCAATATTTGGGAACAGATCGCTTTCTTTAAACATATGTTATACCTTCTTAATCCTTTCTCTGATTGATGGTCTGATTGATGGCAAGAATGTAGTCGAACCTTCAATCACACAATCTGGGTCTGTAAAATCTTTTCCATCAAGCTCAATATCGTAAGATGTTGTTCGTTTTCCAACTTTCTTTCTATCTTTACAATTAAATGTTGTTCCCAATATGTAGTCTTCTGCCTTATCTTCTTCGACATTTTTACAAAAGACTTCTACATCAATATCTTCATCTACCTCGATATCAAAATAGTAATCAACAAACTGTTGATTCAAATCGTCAATAATATCATAAGTCTTCTCTTCAATCTCATCTACCAGAATACCATTGACCACCTCTTGCTGCTCTTTTGTAAAATACATTGGAACAAGTTCTTTGGTGTCACTGTGTTCATAAAACATTTCAATATCAAAGTTCTCACCTTCATATGGAGCATTTTGTTCTTTGATGTCGATGATTAGAAAATCATTGATAATTTGGATAGTTGTTCCATCTTCATAAGATGGGAAGATGTCTTCATCAAGATATTTTATCTGTTGCTCATATACCTCTTCTTCACTTAAAGTATCTTCCTTTACTCCATAAGTCTTGTAGATTAAGTCTACACCAATCTCTGGGACTCTTTGCGATGGTAATTCTGACTGAGTGAGATAATTAATGCTTCCAGATATAGTTCCCTTCCAAAGTTTTAAATCCCATGCAGGATTTTTATCAAAACTCATCTGATCTGCAGTACCGATTGCCATCACATTATCCCACAACTTCTCTTTATTCCCTTGTAATTTATAATTCTCATCTCCAACACTGTTGACAGAACCCTTATCGACTCCTTCGGTTGATACTTGTACTTTTAATTTTGGAGTTGTTTTAATCCTCTCAACAATATCGTTTTGTCCTTCAACAGGATTGTTACTATCATAGATGATGTCTTTATCCATAAAAGAGTAATACTTTGGCTTTAGTTTGCCTCGCATATATTGTTCTCTGCCAAACTTTGTTAATTTGACATCTAACACATCTTCTTTCTTATTAAAAAATGCCATTATCTTGTTTGTCCTTGAATGTCAATTCTTGGTACCGAAATTGGGGCCAACGCTGTTGGAGCAATTGGAATGCTAACAATAGGGTTATTCACAATTGGGGGAACTTCTACCAATGCTTCTGTTGCAATCGGAATGTCAACAACAGGGTTATTCACAATTGGAGGAACTTCTACCAATGCTTCTGTTGCAATCGGAATGTCAACAACAGGGTTATTCACAATTGGAGGAGTTTCTACCAACGCTTCTGTTGCAATTGGTAACTCAACAATTGGAGGGATGTCTGTAATTGGTTCAATACCTTCATCGTTATCTGGAGCAAACTCAACTTCGGTGTCAATCTGGGCTAATTCAATCAGGCTGCAAAAATCCATCGGCCAATTGTAACTGTATGGTAGTTTATCAATTCCGCCTTCGCCACCAATATTGAATTGTTCGGCAAATCTTGCATCATCTGTACTATCTGCAGTTACGTTGTAATAGTTCCATTCTGCCTTCTTCTTAATCTTAAATACCATCCACTTGAGATCTGTTGGTAGCTTTCCATTTGAAAAGAACTCTCCACCTTCAAGTGTGTGAGAAATGGTTTTACTATCCTTCTCTGCAGTATATGAAATGTCTGGCATAACTCCTTGCCAAATATTTGCCAAATCCTGCTTTGATAATGTATGTTTGAATTCAAAGATGTACATTACAAGAGGATTAAGTGTTGTATCTTTTAAGAAATCAAACTGTGGTGGCAGTAAGAACCTTTGCATCTTGTCTACCATATCTGTAATGCTTGTTTTAATTTCTTTCCCCTCGGCAAGGTCTCTAAGTGATTGATCGATTTTGACTTGTTCAATGTTGATGAATTCTTTTCTTGCTCTTCTTGTCACAAATGGAATTGCCACAACTGCCTCTGCAATTTCTTTTTTGTCGGCAATCTTGCCAATACGTGATGGGCGAACCTTTTTAAATCCACAAACGTCCATAAGAGATCCTGTCAGTAAAGGATCGTCAATATCTTCAACTTTAAACGATTCTTCAACACTAAACCAAATCCCTGTCGATCCTGTCAATTCTTCTCCATATTGGTGCCACATTCCTGTTCCGTAACTGCCAGCCTTAGAACCTGTCAGATGCCTATAGTTTAAGACTGGGCTCTCAAACATTGAAGAAATAACCCACTTGTCAATATCAAGAGAGGTATCTGCACTATCAACTGTTACACTGTTTCCAACAATATTAAAGTCAAACTTCTTGTCAATTGCCTTTCCAAACAAATTAATTGATGCAGAAATTGGCATAAAGTTATCACCAGCAACAGTCCCATCAGAATTTGAATAACTATGTGATGACTCTACTTCCAAATTTGCAAAAATATCTATCAAAGAATATTGCCCAGTTTCTGTAGGTTCAAAAATCAATCTTGCCGCAGATCTACCATGGTAATATGGTGGTGTATACGGAATGTACATATCAGATATGTGCGAAGCAATTGTTTCTGGTCCGTATCCGATTCCGACAAGTGTTTCTCCACCAATAATGTTATGACCATACATTTTCATGTCATCTGTCCGATATAGCTCGACATCCATGTAGTATTTATTACCAGCAACTACAGTCTTAAATTTATTTTCTGGTTCGGATACATATGTTGTAAGAGTCTCGTTCTCCAAGAAAAACTTCACACTCTCTGCTAAAAAGTTGTGCATTCCAAGTTCATATTTTTCAGCAGAAAATCCATCCCACACAACAGAAGAATTGGCAGAACCTAAAGGTTCCGCATACTGAATTTCTGTATTTGGTAAACTTCCAATCTTTGGATTAAAAAGCTCTTCAAAACTAACTCTGTAGTTTGGAGCTCCAGTAAGCCACTCAAAACCAACTACGGGTTCTACAGCAGAACCTACAGATCCTGTATAGATTGGAAAATCTACTGCAATACCTGACTTAATCGAATTAAATAAAACCCCAGGAGACATAAATGGTCTCAAAAATCCCATAAATGTCTCATCATCACTTGTAGTTCCTTTCAATTCTACGTGATCGCTATATGACTGTGAAAACATTGTCCCCAATTGTATCACTCTTGTTTGCGGATAAAACCCATCATAAGGGAGTAATTTTTTTACAGTATTACAAGTTAATGATAATTTCTGTTCTCGAATGCCATTCTTGTCGTGATCATCATTGATCATTGCAAAATGCTTCATCATATCTGTGTGAGAATATTCTCTAAAGAAATTGTCGTCAAAATCTGCCGTTGCAGAAATCGCACTACTCGTTACATCTGCCCCATCAAGACGAAGGAAATCATTCTTCTTTCTTGAAAAAAAGTCGTTATCAAGGTAGTAATCCATGTGATCAGAAACTCTATATTCTGGCAATGTTGTATATTTTGTTGCAATCTTTTTAATATCTTTTGCATACTCTTCATAGGAGTCAAAGAATGGAGTTCTCCCTGATTGTTCTGGGATATCGTAAGTATAGTCTCCGATAGCGAGACTCCCAAAAGCTCTGTACAATCCTGGTCTCGAATATACCAAAGATGCAGAAACTGGCTTATATCCTTCTCCATACTGCATATCGTTACGACACATCAATTCTCCAACATCATCAGGGTTGGATACTGCACTGCCACTAGCATTCGCCATTGGCCAAATACTCAAACCGCCTAAATTATAAGACTGGCTAAAGATCAATTCATTTTGAGAGTTTCTTGCTACTCCTGTTGTTCTCTGCCTGTCTTCTGCACTGTCCCTCCAGAATGTTCTGTGATCCCTCTCGTCAATCTTCTCTGCTGTCTCTTCATAGTTCTCTCTCGTATTTGTTCTTGAAAGATATGTATTCTCTTCTCTTGGGTAGATCACTTCCTTATATGTTAATGATTCGAACTTCTCAATTGGGTTGTATTCCAATGGAATGTCAGTATCGAGATACAAGCTCTTTAGATCATCATACATTTGTGGGAAATCTTTACTTGTAAACACATATCCCAACGCCTTGTCTGTTCTGTTATAATTGTTATCCATTGATGCAAAGGATACGAGATTGTTTCCATATGCACTTTCTACTTCCACTCTTTGTCCTGTCTTTAATAGGAACTTGTGCTTCAATGGGAAATATTTACTTGACACTGGTGTCTCTGTTACATTTCTATACACATAAGGATTTCTCTTATCCCCTGCCATGGTTGATAAGATATTATTTTCTCTATTGTATCTCGCAATCTTATGCTCACCTGTTCTTGTTTGTTTCCATGATGGGTATTGATATGGACCGTTCAGTCTAAGATTTACCAAGAACATCCCAACATCTATTCCGGCAGGGTATGACAAAGTATTTGTAGAACTCGTCAATTCGTATTGAAAATCTGGGCTAGTTATCCACAAATAATCTGAAAATGGGATGTCAACTCCGTCAGCACCTGTCAAAAACAGAGGTGCAGTACTCCAACCATCACTGCTAGAAGTCCAACCATCGCTTGGAAGATATCCAAATACATTATAAACATCAACAGATGCGGTAATCCATGTATACTGTTTATCACTTTGGGGAATGGCGTGTTGAACAAAGGCATTATCGTACACAGACGACAATGCGACAACTCCATCTTCCCTTTTGAGGTAGTAAGCTGCATTCTTATTTGTTTTATGATAAGAAGCTGTTGGATTCCCAAATGTGGCGTCGTATCCATCATTGTCCATGTGATGCTCTTGAAGGGTATCTAGAGCCTCTCTGACAGTGGTATTTCTCCATGGCATCGCGTTATATGCAGAATATTCTTCTGCCTCGGCATCGAGGAATCCTCTAGACATAACTTCTACCCCACCAGGAGCAGAGAATCTTTCGACAAAGATCGATCTGTTATTGCTTCCCGTTAATTCTGGAAGGATTCTGTCGTAAGTTCCAGATACCCAAATTGATGCTGTTTGAGTTAAATCAATACCATTTTCTTTTGTAAGATATCTGTTGTTATCCTTTCTGCCCGATGTCTGTACAACTTCATAGTTATGTTGGAAGTTTCCAATACCTTGTGATGATGTTGTAAACCTCTTATTCTCAACAGTCAGTGCAGAATCTGTTTTTGAAATATGGTCATACATATCTCCAGGTTCATCTTGATTATAGTCTGGAATTCTCTCTTCAAAGTATCCCAAAGTTCCTGATGGTCTATTCACCAAATCTGAAGTGAAGACTCCAGATCCTGATACTGCGTCTTCTGGATCGTCCAGTCTTAACTCTAATGTTGGGAATTTTGTTCTGTACTTACTTCTCTCAAGGATGTGACTTTCAATTACTGTCTGGATCTCATTTGAGAAGTCGGCAGAAGCCGGTACCAATTGTTGCAAAAAGATTGAAAGTGATTCATCAAACCACTTATAAAACTCAACAAACTTATCAAAGTCTGGTTCATTCTCTACTCGTGCAAAAAACTTCTCTCGTAGATTACCTAAGCTCTTATAATCATCTCTATATTTATTTACTGGCTCACCAATAAGGTTGTTGAATGCTTCGATAGTTGAGAACCAATTGACCATCTCTTCTGAAATGATTTGATTCATACTCTTCTCGAATGCATAGAAATAACTTACTGGTCTTGTGTCTTTTGTAAATACAACATCATCTTGTTGCAAGATTTGAATTGCATCTGATGTGTGGAGATTTTCTGGCAATTCTTGTTTTTGAGAATTAAGATACTCTCTTGTTATCACATTTGTACTGTTCTCTGCGAAGAACGAACCTTTCCCAGGATATTGCTGCCCAGTAACATCCTCAACAAGAGCTGCACTAACGCTTCCTGATGAAAAGTCATCAACAAGAAATTCGCCATCTGTATCTGAATTTGTAACTGCCTCAAAATCCCAATCAAGTAGTAGCCTTCCTATCGATGAATTGTTAAGTATACATACCGCATATTCGTATGCTCCAATATCGGCATACTCATTATATGGTGTTAGATTTCCTGCAATATCTGTTGCATCCCCAGTATCGAATCCAACATTAATCAATTCTGATGATCTTAGTAATCGATAATCATTGTTTGTCATATCGATAAACCCGGGATCTGCCTGAGTTACAACATCATGTGCGCCAGCAATTCCAGAGATTGTGACATAACCATTGTAATCCCAATTTGAATCGAGGATTACTTCTAGAGATCTTCCCCAGTTACCTTTCGTAATTACATTTGGGTTGCTGTGGGTTGACTCATCTTCAATGCCTCTGTTTGTTGTGTTGAAGGTATTTCTATAAATCGTAGTTGTTGGAGTATAACCACTGTCAGGATCGAATCTAATTCCAACATTTGTATTATAAATCAAGTTAAATCTTGCATCTAACGAGGTGTTGATCTTCCCAGCCACATAAATACCTTCGTTTGTAACATCTCTAATAACCGTTCTCTTAATAGATACAGAACCTGCAACACCAGTAGTAGAAAAAATACGAAGACCGTGACCGCCAGAATGAAGAAGACAATTGTCAACATTAACATCTAACAAGTTATTTGAAGAACCCTGAATGTTCATACAATAACTTGTTCCACTACTCATTATCGTTGCGTTAGATAGATTAACCCCGCAAGTAGTTGATCCTGCCAAAATATAGAAAGATGTCCCATTTGTGTTGTTGAAAGAGCAGTCTGAGATATCAATCCCTGTCTTATCGACGACACGATATGCAAGAGAACCACCTCCATCAACAACAAAAACCATAGTTCCTGCAAGAGAGGCAAATGTCCAATCATCTCCAAAGTCCAAGTTGGTACTCGACGTTAGTGTAATTGTTATATCAGCACCTGTTGCATTTCTTAGAGTAATTCCAGAAAGTGCTGCATATGAACTTAAATCCTCCCCAGAATAAGCTACCCCTTCAACTATTGTAATTGTATCATTATTTGATGCTGCAACAAACGCAGTGGCAATGGTAGTATATATGTTTCCAACTTGCGAAGGAAGTACTGTAATGATGTTAGCCATTATTGTTCGTCCTCAAACGTATCGTTAATATAATTTTTATTGATGATAAGTTTTTTATCTTTGATTATCTTTTGTCCTTTCGAACATTTGGGGACACCTTCTTCTTCAAGATCGAGCAGAAGAAAGTCAAAATCTCTCTGTTCTGTTGTTGACCACTCATGATCTTTGTCTTTAATGGCAATAATCCTTCCATCTTTCGCATGACATATTGATTTTGTTTTTTTTGTTTTCTTGGCCATTTAGTTATCCCCTCTTCAACTAAATAGTTGTATTTGCACTTCTGCCAGGATAACTCCGTCCATAATTTGTCACTCCGAGGGAATGATTATATACTTCTTCATCATCAAGATAGTCTAACCAAGCCCTCATTGACAAAATCTTCACATCTGTCTGTTGCAAAACTGAACCTGTAAAATTCGTTCTGTGTGCTCCAACATACAATCTTCTTGAATCTTTTACCGTGCCTGGGTTGGTAATTGTCACATCAATAGAACTAGAAATAGCAAAAGACTCCACAATCGGTTCAGTTCTTACTCCGTACAATTCAATATCATAATTATTCATGCTTCCAGATTGACTAAACTTGTCAGAAGCTCCACTTACAAAGTCTGGAACGGGATAATTGTTTGGCTTATATCTGACTGCCAAGGTCCATCTTGAGTCGTCATATACATCGTAAAAAGTACTACTTGTCAAATAAAGCCCAATACTGCTTGTCAATACAAAATAGACATTTGCTGAGTTTAATCTTTCTTTTACAGCATATACTTGAAAGTTTGGATAATCATTGTCGGGCCACGTATAATCTTCTTCAGTCTTTACTCCGTGAGTCCCAAAAATAGATGAAGAAATCGGTGTTGAATAATAAAGTTCATTATCGATGTCAAAATGTCTAGGGAATACGATAGTTGACTCGAAGGTTAATGGAATCTTATCCGAGATATCTTCCCATCCTGGGATAAACATTGCCTCTGTTCCGTAAGAACCTGAGCTTTGGTAGACTGTTGCATTGGAGTTTTCTGTCTTATGGAAGTCTAATCCTTTCTTTGGAGTTGATGATAGTTTTCTATTATCCTTCAACTCGTAAGTAACGTTGTCTCCATACATGTGAAGCTTAACAAGCTCTTCATCAATACCATAACATCTCATCAAATTCCTGAAGGATTGTTCTGTTCCTTTTGACTTATAAATGTGTACAAGGTTATTGTAAATGTTCTGATAGATTGAATTTTTTACTTCTTTTAGCTCCTCAGAGAACTCGATGCTGTCTCCTCTGTTGTGAAATTTTTCAAGAGCACTTGCATCAGAAAAGATCTCTGGTACTTCCAGACCCTTGGATCGAAGCATGGTGTCAACAAATGGCTTTTGCTTCTCGCTACCACTAACATAATGAATGTGGCCTAGTGATGGTAATATTTCTGACTGTAAGTGTAGTGTATCAAAATATGATGAAACAGTTTGGATGAGATTCTCTAATACTTTTCCCTCTCTATCTTCTTCAATAACCCATGAAGGGATCTTGTCAATCATTCTACCGTTATTCAAATTATCATAAATCGATCCTGATGTCTGTTTCTCAGCAAGATAACTTACAACGTCAGGATGCGTTGAATAGATAATTGGGTCTTGAAACTCTGCCATTGATGCACTACTCTCTTCTAGAGCAGAATCGGTACTTCTTGAATTTGTTCCATAACCTGTCCAAGACCCGTTTGATACTCTTCCAGAATAGTCAAGGACAACAGCATCAGTTGCGGCAATCTCTGTAATACCCTCATTAAACTTGTAATACACGCCCAAATCTGTGTTAGACGTGTCTGTGTTCACTCCACTTCCGACCTGTGTAAACCAATATTTCTTAATATCGTCATCACTTCTTTTTGTCTTCCAATATCTAAACTCATCAACAGAACCAGACAACTTGCACCAACCAAGACCTCCGACAGTTCCTCCCGCCATTGGTGATGGATATTCTTCCTTCATTGCGCCAAGCGTCCCAATAATTGCTCCAGTTACTTCGTTAAGTGCGGCTCCTGCAAAGGTTTCTGTGGTAATTTTGTCAGAATTTATATACTGATCGATTACAAAATCACTACCACTATTGTATGTCCGATACACATAATGAACCCATTGATCTTCAATTGTTGAAAACACATCAACAGGAGTAGTCATTTGATTGGTAGTTGAACCAGAAGAAACAAGAAAACTTGAATAAACTTGTCCATCATTATAAATAAAGAAAGACCACATTCGCCCATAAGACAAACTTCCAATTCCAGAAGAATAGTTTGATTGATCAAATGTTGTAAACATATTTGTTCCAGAAGGAAATGTTGGAACCTTTACAAACATCTCTACCGTTACTCCGTCATCAAAATTCATTTGAAGATTAGATTCTCGATGAGAAGCTGTATCATAAATGTTATTTACATTTGGACCACCATGAATTGTGACATATTCTTTGATACTCGGCTCTCCAAGTGTAGATGCTGTAAATATCGTGTCAACAATTGTGTCCGAATCTGTTTGGGTGCCCCATCCGTCAGGAGAAAAGGTTGCGTATCCAGTTGTTCTTGGGTATTCCTCTTCTAAAATATAATTATCAAAATAAGATGAACTGTTGTGCCATTCTACCCTTTCTTTTAAAGAACCATCGTAAGGATATGTTTGATAAATCCTGTAAATCGTATCTTCATAATACTTCTCTGCAGAACCGTATCTGATAAAGTTTGAAGGATTTGAAAAATCTATTTGAGGAACATATCTGTCTTCGTAATCTTTGTACTCTGAAAAATATTGTTTTGATTCTACCTGTCCTTCTGCGATAGCAAGACTGGCAGATGTTAACGTCTTATTAAAGAGACTCTTTGCACTTGTCATTCTTACACCTCTTCTTGAGTAATTCTAAATTTAAATGTTTCTTTTTGTTCTTCGTATCGGCCATCTGGCATTTTATACAACAAGCCAATCTTGTACATATAATCTTGTTCAAACAACGACATATCTAAATCAAAATAGTTACCACTCTCATCATAAGATAAAAGAGTATATTCAACACTACCTGTCCCATATTCGATAATGTCCTTGTTATCTGTTGCTCTGGTGATTTTGTAGTATGCATCTTCAACAATTTCTGTCGTAACTGTTTCTTGCATAACTGTGTAAATATTTGGTCTCCATCCCTTCTCTCGAATGAACAATCTAAATCTTGGGGTTTCCAACCTGTCATATCCAAAATTCATATTCTTAATTGAGGTAACATATCTTGGGCTTAGACTTGTTTCACTTGCGCTGAAATCTTTTAAAGTAATGCTGCCGCTATAGTAATCGTTACTTCCACTAAACCAGGCATCTGTTGCCAAACTTGCAGTTGTGTCGATAGCAAAAGAAGCTGAATATATTCCAGCGGAAACGTAGCCTCCCGTAATCGCAGTTGGAGTAAGCAAGACATCGTTTGAATCATATAGGTTTAAATAAATCTCCCCTTCGTCTATGTCTGGGATGTTCGTCAAGTTTCCTCTAATAGAATTATACAGATAAATGGTATTGAGATTGTCTGTTGCAGAGGCTAGAGAACTACTTGCATAGAATGTCCCTCGATTGTCTTTCAATGAAGAGTCCCATCTCGCTTCGAGAGCGGGCTTTTTAAACCAATATTCACTACCACGAGCAAAAAATCTCTTTGTATAATATGATCTCTCTTCCTCTTCGAAACTTCCAGAAAGCAGGATACCGACACCATTATTGTCGGTATCCCCTGCAATCCACTCTTCAACAAGGTATGATATATCTACTAGAACATCTTCCTCTCCAGAGTCAAGATGCTGTGTGTATTCTGGGCTGTCTAAAAAATCACCCCCTTCTGACGCCCAGAGTGTTCCTGTCGAAGAACTCAACCAGTTTGCTGCCCCTATATCGCTATAATCTTCCATGTCTAATCCGTTCCCTTCCTCCCAAGAAGAAAGAATCGGAAGCACTTTAAGTGTATAATTCTTTGGTAATGTTAACCCATGTTTTGCATTAAACAAACGAAGATAAAAAGAAACACTTCCACTTGCAGGAATGTTCCCAGCAACCCTTTCTGACACAACGTCATCTACTGGGAACTGGATTAGTGTCCTTGCCTCCTCTAGAGATGCAGAAGATGCTTGCCCATAAATCCCAAATACCTCCAAAATGTCTGAAAGTCCCTGATTGGAATCTTCTCCTCTGTCTACCAAGTTTGCCTTAAAGGCATTTGTAATTGTTGTATCTTTATTCGCAACAAAACGTTTAACTGCCATTATCTTATATTCCCTTTAATATCGTTATCAAAATCCTTCAATTCTAGAATTACATTATTAGGAACAGCGATTACTCTCCCATCTGTACTTCTATTTTTGTCTAAATTGAATCTAACATCAGAATAATCTCCACCACTTTTCTTGATAATTTTGACACTTAGAACATCTACAACTCCCTCAACGTTTTTGAGAGCCTTGTAAATATCTGTAATAATTAATGATTCTCCAATATCAAAATCGATATCGTATAATCCTGCGATTGCCAATCTCATATCTGATTCTAGACTATACTTATTTGTTGTCCTATCTCCAATCACTGAATATTCGATTCCGAAATTAACGATCTTGGCATCCAAAATATCAATGGTATCATTAATCATTTTATTTACTAACAACCACTCTTTTAAGTTTGATTTGATTGTTTCACTCGCCTCGGTTAAGTGTCCTTCGTGATCTTGTGATATAACATACATGTTTAAATTTCTTTTAAATGAATCGTTATCTTGCATAATATTACAACGCTTAATAGAGCCAAACTCTGGAGGCATTGAATATACTAGTGTTTTATAATCCTGCTTTGTTACTGCTCTTTTTTGTGCAGAAAATGTTCCTTGAATTCTAACCTTCAATTCGTCAGACACTAATGAAGTTGAATCTCCTGTGATTGGATTCTCGTTTTCCACTTCAATTGATGATCTTACATTGTTTACGCTTCCCTGATTTAAAGATGTTATGTCTTCAAATTCCAAACTTGCTCTTAAAACTGTACTAACTGAAGTAGCTCCAGCATTAGTGTCATTCTTGACGTTAGCACGATACGTTACATATAGTGTTGTATTTACAGGAACAACTCCAAATTTATCGCTCTTAGTTATTTTCCCAGGATCGAAACTTGTATCAGAAATATAATCTCTTCCAGTCCTTTCGAGGATTGTGTTGCTAGGATCTGCCATTTCGTTTGTTGACATTTCTTCTTCCGATCCGTATCCAAAACGAATAAAGGTATTCCCTGCTCTATTCTGTTCTGTTACAAATCTGCGAGCCGCAATATAAGGCTTCAATATAGATGAAACACTATCATTATCGGCAGAATAATTTATAACAGACTTATAGATAACATTTTGAGATAGGTTGTCTACCTCATAATACTCATGCCCTTCAGCATCAACAATAGATTGAATCTCTGCCACAGTTGACGATTCTAGTTGCAATCTAAGAAACTTCTTATAATCGGTAACTGCAAAGGTCTCTCTAAACATCTTCCCAGAAATAACCTGCCCATATGTCTTCATAACATATGTTAGTGGTAAACCAGTTGTCGTATCTACTGTTGCGACTTTAATTTCGACAGAACCCTTATTGAATACTACGTCTTCATTTAACATAAAGACTCCGCCACCACTAGATTGGAATGTACTTCCCTTCTTAATGATTGGAGCATATCTTAAATCTGGCTCTCCAAAAGAGTTGACAGGAATAATTGCATACAAAGAAACCGTTCCATAAGACGAAGTGTTAGCTCTATATTTATATCCGTGCTCTTTTCCAATTTTGATAATATTGTTATTCTCTAATGCAGTCTCTAAAAATTGCTCATTTGACTGGTAATCAAGATAGTAGGATTCAACATCTCCAACATAAGAAACAAGATCTAAAACGAGTGCTCCAAAAGACGCTTCGTTGTAGTCCTTGAAGATGTCAGGATAATACTTCTTAATATATGTGATTAAGTCTGAATGGATTGAGTTAAAATCTCTTCCGGTATAGTTAATGATCTTTTTCTTCATCAATGTAGCCCTTATCTTTTATCTAAATAGTTGTTAAAACAAAAAGCCAGTATTGAAAATTGTAGTTGATAAAGAACTGCTGACTCCCAACACATCAATTGAAAAGGCAATATAAACATCTACATTGTTATTCTTTACAATATTTAGCTTTAGCTCGTCAATTGAAATCATTGACATATATTTTCCCATCTGTTCTCGAATTTCTGCCTCAATATCTCCTAACGTTTCTCCGTTTGCTACTTCAAATAAAAAACTTGAAAGACCAAAATTTGGATGCATTATTCTCGATCCCTTTCTTGTCAACAAGACCATCTTAATATTTTGCTTGATAACTTCTAAATATGTCTTGTTTAAGCCTAACCCATCTACTTCATTATGATTTAGTGGAAGTTGTACTGATAATCCTGACATAATTAATTCTCCTTGACCTTTTGTCTCTTCTTTTGTCTCTTCTTTTGTCTCTTCTTTTCTCTAGAATAGTACCATCCAGTTTGGGTTGGGTAGCCGCTGTCATCAACTTCTGGTACTAGGCTAGTAAACATATCTACAATCAGTTTCTTGCTTCCCTTCAAAACTGAATTGTCACCCAAAAGCCAATCAGAATAACTCTGAACTAAAGATAACATTGTTGGAATGTTTAAAACACTATCAAATAAAAACTCAAAATCTTCCTCATTATCTTTGATTAGTTCTTTCTTCATGATTGTCAAATTGTATAGCTCGTCTGCGTTTACTACTTTTGAATCAACATCCAGTTCGTTCCCAAAGAATATAGAACTATCCAATTCAACATCTTTCTCGCTATTAAACATTTCAAAATACGAAATCGTATGAGAGAACGTTAATTTTCCAATCTTCTCATTTTCGATAACTTGCTCTGCATTCTTCATATTGTCTAAATACTTGTTATCATTTAACCCTGGGACATACAACAGTCTTAGTCCTAACCTGATATGTTCAAATAAATCTTCCCACTTTTCGTCTCCCAAGAATGTGTCTTCAATTTCCTTTTGTTTATCTAATATTTCTTTCTTCTTGTTCTCAATTTGTTTCGTTTGTTGGACTTCAATCGTCTGGTCTATTCCTTCACTGTTGCTAAAGCCTTCAAGAATGCTTTCTAATATTCCCAACTCTTCTTCTAATTTTTTCAACTCTTCTTTAATTAAGTTCTTTGGGACTCCATCCCAAAATGCATCCCAATCTCTTAAACTAACCTTGCCAACATAACTTGAAGGATAAAATGTTACAATTCCTTTTTTCTTAAATTCATCATCGATCTTAAAAAGATTATTGCTCCCTTCTTCTGCCATTACTGGCTTTACATCAAGATATGTCTCTAATATAAAATCTCCATTATAAAAATTGTTATCCGACTTTGTTGTTTTAAAGTACGCTTCCTTGTCGTCAAATCCGTTGAACCAATCGTTGACAATCATCAACCTTTGAATATTTGGATTAGCATACAGTTGTCGATCAACAGTGGCAATCCAATCGTCAAGGAATCTGTTTTCAATTGGTTTTGATGTTTCTTCTTTAAAAATTTTGTCTAATTCATCAGACACCTTCCTAAAAATAAAAGCTGCTCTTGATTTGATTAATTTTTGAATTTCTTCTTTGTAGTCGAGCCCCATCAATTCTTCTTCTGTAATATAAAACAACTGCATCGAAACAGTCTTTAGAGCATCTCTTGGGGAACCTTCTGCAACCTCTCCATTTAGTTTTTTGAACTCAATGAATCTCATAAAATAATTAACAAAGTCTTTATATTGTTCGTCAGACAATCCATTCACAATTTTATAATAAATATAATCCCCAAGAACCGGGTCTTTAGACGGACTGTTCATATTGAATTGTGATGTTGTAAAAATACTTTGTAGAGCAAACTCTGTAATATAAACATTAACAAGGTAATATTCAATAACATCTTTAAAGATTGACAACTCTAGAGGATCTGGCTCAATAACGTGACTGCCATATTTCTCAAATTGCTTCATATCATCAAAAACAGGGACGTTATCATCGTAAAACTCTTTAATTCTGAATTCTGAATTCAAAGGACTGATATCTTGGTCATTAATCAACATTAAGTCACTTTCGCTTGAAAACTTTGTTGTTAAGATATTGTTAACATCAAACAAGCTCGAATAAGATGTTTGTCTTGCAATGTTTTGAATAAAACCATCCAGACTGTTCGAATACCCTCCTTGAACGAGATATCTATTTATTTCTTCTCTCTCGGGATAAGTGTAAGTATTGTCTTTGTCTAGCCATGAGTTAAATGCTTGTATTTGTATTGGAGATTTGGAGTGAAGGTTTTCAATATCAACATCTTGTTTTCCTCCTCCAACCTTTATACCTGCAACATCAAAAGTGTATTGATCTTGTTCTGTTTCGTATATCATTTCTTTTTCAGAAAACGGATTAACTAATCTAAACCTAACAAGATCCTCTTCAAGTTCTACTCTAATACTATCATTACTCTCTAAAATCTCTTTAAAGACCAAAGAAGCATACACCTCCTTCTCTGATAAATTCAAGAAATCTATTATTGCAGGATTAGCAAGAACAAGCAGCCTATACTTTGGATTGATACTAATTGACTGTATTGTATTTTCTACTTCAAATTCTACTGTTCTTTTTACTACATCCGTATAGTTTCTAATAACAATGTTTGTTGACAGATCTGTTGGATTCAATTCTGGATCGTCTCCAATTCCTTTATAGGCAAGAGACACAACCCCATCTGGGCCGACAATTCCATTGTCGGGATTGTTAGGATCGCTTTCTGGGTCTTTTACTCCAATAACTGGTCCAACAAGACTCTTTAATGCAGCTTGCGTTCTTTCCTTCTCTTCTTCGTTAAGTTTGTTTGCTTCCTCTACAGTCAAAGGGGGTTTTTCAAAGATTACTCTTCTTGCATTCTCGATTGCACTAGCAGGATCTGATTTCAAATCACAAGCAAATGTTGCAAACCTTTCTTTCTTTTTGTTCTCGTTCTTGTAATATTCTTCGCAAGATGTATAATTTCCCATCTCCTTCATTACATATTCAAGATTCTCTTGATTCTTCAATGCATTTAGTGTTGGGTATTTCTGATCGATCAATTGGTTAATCAAAACAATCGAACGTCTATTGACAGGTTGTCCATTCAACAATTTGCAAAATTGGTCCTCTGTCAACAACGAAGAAAGGTCTGACACGAATTTATCAAACTTCTCTTTGTTTTCCTTTGTCAAGGCTGACTGAATAGATTCGATTTCTTCAACACATCTTTTCTCAACATTTTCAATCGGAATGTATTGAGCGTTAACATCTCCTTTATCCCCAAAATTAACGCTGCATGGTTCCTCTTCTATTGGGAATTCTACAACAATCGTGTCAGGAGCCTCCTCACACTTCTCCTTTGGCTCACTATAGAAGTCAGTGTTAAACAATTCATCAAGACCCTTTTGCCACCTTTCAACAAAATCGTCATACTGTTTTACAAATGGACCGAATTGTTCTTCCAGATCTGTAGAAAATGGAATGTTACAAAATTCTTCAATAGCAGCAATCATCTTTGACACAAGCTCTACCAACAAGTTGGCAATGATTGTGTTGATCAGCCTTTCAAACTCGTCGCTAACCTTTTTTAGAAGGTCCGGCATTGACAATTCTGGGAACAATGGTAATGTTAGAAGCCCAAGATTAAACTTACACTTTTCAGGGTAAAGCATACAAATAATCAAAGCTGCCAATAATGCCAACAATAAAAGACACAGAAGGTCTTTGTTTGAACCATTCTTGATAATGTCTAAGATATTAACTTCGAATCCGTAAGCCTCATACTTTCCAAAGTTGAAAATTGCAGCCTGCGCCTTCTCTCTGTATTGTGTTGTTTTGTTTGCAGCCTCTCCAAGATCTTCCGTATAGTTTGGAAGATAATTTAATAAGTCATTATTACTTACCTTCCCTTCCCATGCTTGACTAACATCTCCAGCGATTGCTCGCAATTCTTCCATAGTAACATAATTGATAATCTTATCAGCCATACTGTCATCAATTCCTGCACATTCAAGAATCCAATCACACATATCACTTAATAAATCTTCCAATGGTGTTTTGGAAATTACACAAGCCAAAGCTATTCCTGCAAATCCATTCCAATCACCACCAAAAACTTTAATCATTTCTTGCTGAACGATTAGAATTTGCTCTTTTGGATTTTTTGCCTTCATCAATTTTTTACGAAGTTCTTCTGGTGTGAAGTTTAGGTCAAACTCATAAGTCATTCCTCCTTTGTACTGAAGAGCTTCTCTTGTACTTTTAAGAACTTCCTCTACTGCTGTTACTTCTTGTTCTTTTTCTCTTTTATTCTTGATCGTTTCAAATTCTGTTTTAGTTTTTACCTTAAATCCTAACGGATTAGTTTTCTTATGATAAGTTCCAAAAGCATATTCAAGATATTCAGGATAGTTATCCTTTGTTAGTTCTCGAATAAAGAGTGCTTCTCTTTTGTTGATACAAATTTCTTGCACTTTTGTTCTTTTATACTGCTCACTCTCTAGTAATGCATTTGTATTGTCTAAGTTGGCAGGAGAATTGGGATCTTGTGGAACAAAAAACTTTGATTCATTCGCCTCAGTATAGAATGTACTGTTTACATAAACTCCACCTTCGGAAATGTCGTTAAATGCATAAAACAGCGTAACAAAATCATCTTCATTTGTTCTATAATCATATCCGTTTGTTTTTAATAACCTCGCAATTGTGCTTGGAAATCCAGATACAAAAAAGCTTGTCGATTTTGTATCAACATTCAAATCGTATTTGTCGCTTTGAGCAAACTCGTAGCACTTATTTAATTTCTCTTCAATTGTGTTACATTGATTTTCAATATCTTTTGTGAAAATCGTTGTTGATTCGTAATTTTCTTTATTAAAAAGAAATAATTCATTATTGGAAGCTTGCGAAAAGGGAATCTCTTCTCCTTCTATTAGGTTTAAAAATCGAACATAATACCTTCTCTTTGTCGTTGAAAATCCAGAATAAGAAGCCTCATCATCTTCTGCAACAATTTCAACATTTTCATATGTATTTAACTTTTCAAATATACTGTCAGCATTTGGAACAAAATGATAGTCTTGCTTTAATGCTGTTCTGCCAATTAGGTGCCCAGCATCTCTTAGAATTCCTTTAACATCTTCAATTTCTTTTCTAGATTCGAAAACTAATGCAATTTGAACATTTTCTTCCTCTTTATAAAAATAAATATCATTTTCATTCGTATCAAAAAAGTCGAAATCTTCGCTAACCATAACTTGAGATAGTACTTGCCCTTCTTTTGTTTGTGGAGAAAAAAGAAGATCAGATAAATTTTCAACCCTTTTTAAGGTTGGAGGGAGAATTGCCATTATTTTTGTCCTTAGTTCGTGTTGTTATATGAACTATTAATATAAGTATCTCTACTGCCAGATAAATATTTGTCTCGATAGACTTGAAGGTTATATCTCTGGTTTACAAGCCCTCTCTGCACCTTTGTAAGCATTTGAGATGTAGTTTGGGGTACAACAGAGGCCAAGCCAGGAGAAGGCGATGTGGGGCTTCCTGGAGGGGCTGACGTGTGTATATGAGATGCTATTGCTTGGTTTAGCTGAATCTGTGTCACTACCAGATTGTTGAGTAATCCGTTTAATTGTTCAATCTGTTTTGCCATATCGTCTAATGCATCTTTTAGATTGTCACCCTTTACCATTGGTTGTAATTCTGTATCGTCATTTCCTGCAAGCAGATCGATTCCATGAATTCTTGTAGCCTTTTCTCCTTGAGAATTTTGTTCGTCTGTCCCTGTTACTAACTTAATTCCTTCTCTTGCAACAAATCTAATGTTATCAGCTTTCATCCCGATGCCAGATCTTGCTCTTTTTGTCCCAACCTTACCTTCTGCAAGAGGAGTTCTGCTCATGTTTTCATCTATGTCGGTCTTCTGACTCATATAGATAAATGCAGCGTCAGATAGAGAGTCTGGGTCTACATAAACTTTACCACCATCTTCAAGCACTTCTTGTGGTTGTGGAGACATTCTCCCAACTACCAAGTCTAGAGATGCTGCCTGTGTATGTCCTCCCCCACCATATCCATCAAGCTTTGTTCCTTTTCCCTTCTTCCCTCTCCGGTCTCTGCCAAACACAACCCATTGGTTATTGTTCCCTTTTAAAACAACTTCACTTGGAACTTTATTATATTCAGGAATAGGTTCTACGAGTTGTTCTCCTCCCATCCCTACTCTTGTCTTTTCAAGCTCTGCGTCTTGCGCTTTGGCGGTAAACTGATCTTGCTCTCTGCTGAGTCCTTTAAGATTTTGAACTTTCTTTCTCATTCTCTTTCCCTCTATGCAAATAAAGAATCAAGTGGAAAACTTGCAACATCCCATTTTACAGGTTTGACATGATAGTGAGCTACAACCCCGCTCCAACTATTAAAATCCGGTGTTATCTCTGAAAATACTTTGTCTTGTATTTGTGGTGTTTGTTTTGGAATACCAAAATAATCACACAACATAGTAACTAAAACAGAAACTGCCTCAACTTGTCTTGGGTAGAATCCTAGAAACTCTTCGTGTTTAGACCCATTAATTCTCAAGTCTCTTACTGTTGGTCTTTCTCCAAATCCATTTTTGACATACCAGTCTTGATATTTTGGGAATACAGCATTACTTATGTCAATGCCAATACCGCGAGGATTGAACTTTCCAGCATGGAACCCAACCTCTTTGGCAGGGTCCAGACATTGGATAATTGATCCATCATTATCTACAAAAAAATGAGTACTTATATTCTTCCTTTTAAGCACACCAATTCCGCTTTTTGCACTTTTTGCACCATCCCAATGAAGGATAATATATTTTATATCTTTTGTCCTCTTCCTCGAATCCAATTTTATCTCTGTTTGATGGACATTGATCCCAATATCATAATAGGCATCATCTATTATGATTGTTTGAGAAGAGGCATCTCCGTCAGGAAGTATTCTTGGAATACCTTGATTAACAATTCCTACAGTATTTGAATTACTTTGATATACATTTTTTGAGGACGTATTTAACTCTCCGTTATATACAATCCTTTGGTCTACCACTCCAACAAAAACTGGACCTGTCAGTAACTCTCGATCTTCAAAATCGACATAAACGGTAGACCCAAGAACCGGAATTGGAATATTAATGTCTTTTGCAATAAATGTTGGATGCAAATCAATTAATTGATCGTCCTTATCTCCTAACGTATTTGGTTCAGGAATTGCTAGGTGAATGTTGCTAGGTTCAATTATTCTTGCCTTAATTGCAACTAAAGTCTGCCCATCAATGTCTAAGGAAGTATCGACCCAGTTTCCAGGACTTACATAATCCTCTTCAATCCTCAACACAATAGCCTTATAGGCAACACCAATTAAGGTCTCCTTTCTGGTAAAGTATTCTTCAGACATGATTCGGGCAGCATCAAGTATATTTCCTCCATATGGAAAAGCTCTCTTAATACTCATTTATTTATCCTCGTCCTTGTTTTGAACTGATTCGAAAAAACCATCCCTATCGTTGTCTGAAAATTCTTCATTCTCTTCATTCTTCTTTTCTAGGGTTAAAGCAATGGAGGTAAGTTGGGCGTTTGATCTTTGTAGGGAATCGATTGCCTTGGCCGCGATTGGACCTAGTGAACGGTAGTCTTTACTTTTTGATATTTCTTCCATAATGCCAACCAATAAATCGTTAGCAGATTCTCTATCTGCTTCGATGTTTTTGATTGCTTCGTCTAGGTGATTTCTTTTTGACATTTCTCGATCTCCTTTCTGTTATAATTAGTTCACAACAAAAATTGATCAATGCCTAGTCGTAATAGTAATCTTCTTTGAAATCTTTATATCTTGTTCTAAATCTCTTGAGAGATGCCACTAAAGACTTGGTTGGTAAATCCGTAATCTCTCTCGCCAAGTGATATACTGCTTTTTTAGATAAAAGTTCAATATTGTCTGCATTTTCAAATAATATCTTAATGGCATGTAATACCTTTACCTCATTATCTTTTAAATCTTCCAAATCCCAAGTATCAACCTCGGCTTTAAGTGCTGCAAAAAACTCCTTATCTAGCTCTTTGTCAAGATAGTCGTTATGTATCATTAGATTTTCATGTTTATGAACATCTAAAATCGCCTCGTGTTGTACTTCTTTTCTTGCTGTCTTTGTCATCTTTTTGGCAGCTTGAATAAAGAAATTCTTTATGATGATACTAAAGTACGAGTAACTCTTTGAACCTCTATCTTTATCATATTTCGTTAGAGCTTGTACTAGATTTGTTTTACAATCATTTTTTAATGATTCAATATTTGGAAGGGAAGCAAAATTAAAAGTAGCAACAATTTTTGAAATTAATTCGTCGAATACCGGGTTAAGGATCTCTTCGTAGATCTTGTTCTTCTCGGATAGGCTATCTGTACTCGCATATGCTATTACTGCATCTTCGTGTTTTTGTGTGTAATAATAATTCGCATTCTTTTTCTTTCTTTTACCTGTCATAATAAATTAATGCTCCTCAGATAGTTTGTTTGTATCTGAATCGTAGTGAGCAGTTGAAAATTCAATCAAAACGCTTTCCTCTAACCCAATCATTTGATGCCTCATTCCTCTCGGAATTGTAAATGAATCCTTTGGATTAAGAACAATCTCTTCACTTGTTTTGATGCTATTCCCGCCAGAATACTTTAACAGTACTTGCCCAGATTGAACATAAATTGTCTCTTTCTTTAAAATATGAAATTGCCAAGAAAGCTTACTTCCTTTATCGATGTATAAAAGCTTTCCACAATACTCCTCGTTATTCTCAATATGCTCTTCTTTTCCCCAAGGTTTATTCACCGTCTTCATCGTTTTGCTCCCGAACACTTTCAACATTAGCCTTAAATTGTTCAACTTGTTCGATAATGCCTTGACTATGTGTCAACAACTCTTTCAAAGTACTATCTTGATAATACATTTCCATCTCTGCAAGACTCACGAGATGTTCGTTAAAATTTGTCAAGGCAGCATTGAGGTCTGTCATGTTCTTCGATGAAAACCAAATATGATACATTTGTTGCACATCTTCAACAAATGCTGTAATACTTTCAGTTGTTCTTTCTTCAGATGCCTCAATACTTTCAGTTGTTCTTTCTTCAGATGCTGCAATACTTTCAGTTGTTCTTTCTTCAGATGCTGCAATATACGCAGTAATATCTTCTTTAACTTCTTTCTTTGAAGTTTTGATGTTAAGAAGCGTTGCCGCCATCAAAATTACCATCAAAATCGCCATCACACTTACAAACTCTATCATGTTGTTCTCCTTATTTGTTTTTTAAAAACATTTGATAATCAGCATTATACATACCTTTTGCCAACTTGTCAAATGAAATCTTCGGTTCCCACTTTAAAATCTTTTTTGCCTTTGAAGCATCTCCCAACAATAGGTCAAGTTCTTGTGGTCTAAACAATCTCTCGTCAATCTCGACATGTTTGTCGGGGTCTAATCCTGCATGATCAAATACAACATCAAGAAACTCTCTAACAGTGTGAGTTTCACCAGATGCCAAGACAAAATCATCAGGTTCATTGTGTTGGATAATCTTATAAATACCTTCAACAGCATCGATGGCGTGCATCCAATCTCTACTTGCATCAAGATTGCCAAGGAATAGCTTATCTTGCAATCCTAATTTAATCTTTGCAGCAGCCATCGTAATTTTTCTTGTCACAAATGTCTCTCCTCTTCTCTCGCTTTCGTGATTGAACAAGATCCCATTACAACCAAACAGATCGTATGCCTCTCTGTAGTTCCTAACAATGTTATATCCAAATACTTTTGCACAAGCGTAAGGGGATGCGGGATCCATAATTGTATTTTCATCTTGCGGAGAAGAAGAATTACCAAACATTTCTGATGAAGATGCTTGATAAAACTTGGCATTTGGTACGATATTCCTATATGCTTCAAGCATACGTAAAACACCAAGCCCAGTGATATCGGCAGTGTATTCTGGAATATCATAACTAGTTCTTACATGACTCTGTGCTGCCAAATTGTAAATCTCATCTGGCTTGTGTTTGGTGAGAATTTTCCACAAACAACTGCTGTCTGAAAGATCCCCATATTCTAAATGGAAATTTGGGTTATTGAAAATGTGATCAACTCTTTCTGTATTAAATGAAGAACTTCTTCTCTTAATCCCTACAACTCTGTAGCCTTTCTTTAGCAAAAGTTCTGCAAGAAAACTTCCTGTTTGCCCAGTAATCCCTGTGATCAGTGCTACTTTTTTATTTAACATATTCCTTCCTGTTTTCTTTTGCTTCTCGAACTTGTTGCTCTAACTCTTCTCTTGTCTCTTCGATAAATCCTCTAACAACCTTGCCAGAAGTATCATCAACTATGTTTAGAGAAGGAGTGTTCCAAGAGCGAGACATGATGTACCCACAGTCGCAAATTGCAGGCACATCCTTGTCTTTAATTGTTCTTGTTTCTGTTTTTATCGAGTGACATTTCCCACACTTATAGTCGTACCTTGGCACTATTCTGCCTCCACTTCCTCTGCATCGGCGGCATTATCAAACTTTACAATTGGAGGATTAAGAACGACAAGCTCATTGTTCTCGTTTGCAACGATCTTGAGCTTCTTTAACGTCTTCGAAAGATCTGTTCCCTCTTCGTCTCCTTGATATGCTGCTGCAACTGCCTTCTGCATTGCCATCATAATTGATGCAACTGCCTGATCTGATAGATGTACTGCTTTAACTTCCATAACATTTTCTCCTTATTGTTGTTTTATGTTATTCTCGTACCATTCGTAAGTAGTCTTAAATCCTTCCTCAAACGATGTAAAGTCAGGATTGCCAATTAACTTAATTAACTTCTTGTTTGATCCATCCTTTCTGTGTTGCCCATCAAGCTTTCCATTGAATACAAACTTGATATCTTTTCCAACTGCTTTTGCTCCAATTTCTGCCATTTCTTTGATTGTTAAATTTTCATTCGGAGTAACGAGTAGAGGGATATCACTCAAATGTTTCCCCATCAAGATTGGAATAATCCTGCACAAATCATCAACATACAACGGTTGCCTTAGTGGAGTTCCTGTTCCCCATAATTCAATTTTATCTCCATTCTTTGCTTTACTAATCTTTCCAATCAATGCAGAAATAAAGTGAGAACTATCATCATCAAAGTGATCTCCAATTCCATAAATATTTGACGGAGAGAATGTAGTGTACTGTCTCCCGTGTTGTTTATTGTAAGCCATACTGTGGATATGAAGTAACCTTTTTGCACAACCGTATGTGTAGTTGGTTTCTGCAGGCGGTCCTGACATCATATCTTCTTCTGCGAAAGGGTATTCCTTTACAACATCAGGAAAAGCACACGTACTCAATGATGACAATACTCTTGGAGTATTTGTTTCGTTAGCTGCCTTTAGAAGATTGTGATTCATTTGGATATTCTCTTCTAAAAATTGAACAGGATTTTCTGCATTTGCCTTAATGCCTCCAACACGACCAGCAAGATGTATAATAACTTTTGGTTTTAAAAAGACAAGAGCGTGCTTTACCTCTCGATAATCAAGAAGGTCAAGCTGTTTAGAAGATGTATAAAACCAACTTGGTCTATGGTGTTTTAGTCTTGATCCTAGAAAACCCGTTCCTCCTGTTACTAAGATTGTCATACTCTCACCCCAACACTTCTTAATTTCTCAATTACAATCTCGACCAACCCTGTGTCAGACTTTAAATGGAAATTATCTCTAAAGTGCTCCATTCTTGTCAACCCATCAGAATCAATCAACTCATCAACCAAAGCAACAAAAGGAATCTTGTGAAATAGACACAATTTTTCCAAACTATCGCTCCAGTATTTGGCAATCTTATTTCTTCCTAGACATTCTCCATATACTGGGGAGCTTGGTCTGTCATCGTGTCCACCAGTTGTAGAGGGATGTCCTCCCCAAACTACAATATTATAACCTTCACTTTTAAAGTCTAGTATTGATTGAAAATATCTATCAACACATTCTTCAACAACAGATTCCACATTTCGTTCCTGCTTATTTATTTGGAATGGAAGATGCCATCTACAATCAATCTCTCCAACTATTGGCATTACATAATCAGATTCCATAGAAAAACTCCCAACATCCTTTAAAGCTTTCACCACTTCTAAATAATGATTATTTTTAAAATTATAGGCAATCATTGGATTGGCAAAATATGACATAAAGATATCTCCTTTTGACCATCTAAGATACGCTCCAGGTGCCGTATTTGTAAAAAAGTTAGCATGACTATTCCCAATACAATATATCATTTACCTACCACCTAAACGTCTCCTTTTCTTGCTCAACAATTTTCTTCAATTGTTCATCAAAATTCATATAAGGTTCCCAACCAAGAGCGCGAAGTTTGCCATCATCAAGAGCATATCTTTGATCTTGTCCAACACGAACACAACCAAAATCAACATAATCTTTCCAATTTGCATCTTTTCCATGATAATTATAGATGATTTCTTTTACTGTGTCAATATTTTTCTTTTCAAGACCCCCAGAAATGTTATAAATATTATTAATTTCTCCTTTATTCATAACGGTTAAAATGGCGTTAACAGTATCTTCTATATGAAGCCACGTTCTGATTGGTTCTCCTTCGTTGTGGAGCTTAATTTTTCTTCCTCTTCTTAAATTCTTAACAGACAAAGGAATAAGCTTCTCGGGAAATTGCCCTTTTCCGTAATTATTTGTGGGACGCATAATGTTATATTTGATCCCATACGTTCTTGCCCAAGCTAACACTAACAGATCCGCAGATGATTTTGAGGCTGCATATGGGTTACTTGGATTAAGCATATCCGTTTCTGTGTGAAATCCCTCTCCAAGGTCTCCATAAACTTCGTCTGTACTGATTTGTACAAATACTGGCCTATCTGCTACATTACTCTGTTTTGTTCTCACTAATTCGAGAAGATTTTGAACACCAAGAACATTACTATTCATAAACTCGTTACTATTAATAATCGAGGTGCCTACATGTGATTCTGCAGCGAAATTCACCACCCAATCACAATCAGGAAGGTACGTTAAATCTTTAATATCTTCTTGAACAAATGTAAAATTCTTTCCATTCTTGTGATCATAAAAATCATATATAGCATTATCATTTGATACTTCCGTCATCTTGTCAATACCATATATCATATATCCCAAATCTAAGGCCATCCTTGTAAATGTTTGTCCTATGAATCCACAACATCCAGTAACTACAAGTAATTTCATTTTAAATCTTTGACTCCTCAAAAAACTTATCTACAATTGTCTCAATGTAGTTCATCTTCTCTTCTGTAATCCCAACATATACTCCAAGGAAAAAAGAACCTACCGTTACGTCATATGATACTGGAAATCTTTCTCTCAAGTCTCCATATTCCTTAGCAAGTTCTTGATACCCAGGATGAGCTAAAATGTTCCCAGCAAAAAAGGTTCTTGTCTGAATTTTATTCTTCTCCAAAAATCTTGTGAAATCTTCTCGTGTAAATCCAGCATCACTTTTTACCGTTGCCAAATACGAAAACCAACAAGGATCACTATCTTCTTTCACTTCTGGGAGTTCAAAGTACTGCTTATACTTTGAAAAAATCCTTCTCATACTCTTGTGGTTTCTTCTTCTCGCTTCATTCATCATTGGAAGTTTCTGTAATTGTTGCAATCCAATTGCAGCTTGAAGATCCAAGGGTTTAAGATTGTATCCGATTCGCTTAAATACATATCTATGATCATACAGCACTTCTGGCATCCCTGGTAACCACTTTTGAAATCTGTTACCACAAGCAGTTCCTTCTGTAACATCTCCTGGCTTTTCAATACTGCAAACACAAGCCCTTCCCCAACTATTGTAGCTTGCAATTTCCATCTTTGTGCCATAATCGTTTGTCGCGACAAAACCTCCTTCTCCTGTAGTCATCATGTGTGCCGGGAAAAAAGAACAAGAAGATATGTGTCCAAAAGAACCAAGAAGCTTTCCTTTGTAATAAGAGCCAAGAGCATCACAAGTATCTTCAAGAAAAATTAAATTATATTTATCAACCAAAGACATCAACCTATCCATGTCAGTAGGAACCCCAAGAACATGAGCAAATGTAATCCCTTTAATGTCTGTATCATTCTCCAGCAATTCCTCTACCTCGTCAAGATTCAGATTCAAACTTGGCATCTCAACATCGACAAATACTGGTTTAAGATTGTTTTGCATAATTGGATTAACTGTTGCTGGGAAGCAAGAAACTGGTGTGATAATTTTATCTCCATCTTTCCAATTATAAATCTTCTTTGCCACAGAGAACATTAGCAAATTAGCAGAACTTCCAGAATTGGTAAATACTCCATACTTTTTTCCCAAATAGTTGGGGAACTTCTTTTCAAACTCTGACGTATTCTTTCCATGAATAAGCCATTCCTCTAGCAGAGCAGAAACAGAAGCCACATATTCGTCTCCATCAAATGTTGGGCCAGAATATCGCACCCAATCTTTCCCTGGTGTGAACGTTTCTTTCTCTCTTTTCTCTTCAATATATTCTGCCACTAATTTAAGAATCTGTGCTTTTTTGTCTTGCAATTTCCACCTCCCTTTTAAGCCAATAATCTAAACTTTTAATGGATGATTTCCTACCTTCTAAGATTCCTCTATTTCCGGTATAATTAAACCCACCATGTAAATCTACTATAATCTCTTTATCTGATCTTGTCAACTCTTTTATTAATATTGCTATCTGATTAAGCGAATACTTCTTATCATATACCAAGTTAATGTCTTTAATTGGATCAAGTTTCCCCTCGATATATTCTTTTACAACAATCCCAACATCATCAATATGAAAGAAATCCATATCTTTATCTTCAATGATATGGATACTTTCTCCCCTCAAAGATCTGTTAATTGAATTCTTGATAAATCTTTGTTCTTCTTCGCCCTCGCCAAAACATCCAAACAATCTTAAATTAATCGCATTATCAAGTTTTAACACTTTTCTTGCAACGATTGCTTTGGACATCCCATAGTAATCAATTGCAGACTTGTCATACAGATTAAAAGAAAAAGCATCATTAATATCGTATCGTCTATCAAATGCTGCTCCAGAACAAAAATTAATTAACTTCTTATATTTATCTTTATTCTCAAGAAGATTATTAAACATTGAAAGGTTGTCAACAAAATCTTGAAACGTATCTTCTGTCCCTCTTTTTCCACCTTTAATGGCACAATGAATAACTATATCAATCTCTTTCGTATCAAAGAAATGATCGACAGCAGCCTTGTCAGTTACATCCAACTCTTCATGTGTCTTTGCATATACGTTGTGTTCATTTTCTTCAAAAAATATTCTATTAAGATTTCTCCCAATAAATGATGACGCTCCCGTAATTAAAATATTCATATTAAAATTGATGCTCTTCGACCAAGATCGTTGAACGACCATCATTTCTCTCATATGCATTTTTGTATGCTGGAAATATTTGATCTGCTGTTTTTAAATTAACAATTTCAACTGTTTTTAACATTGTCCTAAATGCTTCAGAAAAATCTCCAACATGTTGTTCTTGAGGATCTATTACTCCCTTAACTCCTGAAGCTACGCGAATTATGACCTTCGGTCTGTATGCCTCATCTGTCATAATGGAGATCTTATCTAAATGGTTAACCAGTTGATCTGCCGCTAATAATAAGAAATTCCATCTAGGATATACAGAAATTGGTACATATCCTTCCAAAGCAAGTCCGGTTGATATACCTAGCTGCATATTTTCTGCGATGGGCATTTCGATCATCTTGCTAGAAGGTATATCTCCAAATGTTTGGGCCATTGCAATCCCTCCATAAATTAAGTTTTGACCAAGAAAAATTGTATTATCTTTAAGTGATAACCATTCCATTGATTTTATTAACTCTTCTCTGTAAAGATTCAAAACATCACCTTCTCTCCAACTCCTGCGTGTGGATAAGTATTTGTATAAGAATAATATAGACAATTTCCAAATTTGTTAACAGATTCTTCTATTCCCTCTCCCCAGACTTGGCTAGTTGGCGTTTCTACGCTCAATCCATTATCTGCAATAACAAAAGTAATAGGTAAATCATGAACTAGAGAATATCTGATACTTTCTTGTACAATTCCTGTAAAATATGTCATGTCTCCAACAAAACACCAAACTCGCCTATCTTCTTTTCTTCTCTTAATCGCCATCGCTGTTCCTACTGCAATAGGAATAATTCCTCCTACAATACCAGAAGACATAATCCCAAATTCTCTAAAAGATAAAGAAATAGATTTATTATTTAAAATTGCCTTCTTCAATTTCTCTCTTGGAACACCTTTTAATAAACATTCTAGATGACTAGCCCACGAACAAAAACAACTATCACTTTCATTTATTCGCTCTTTGAATAGTTCTCTTAAATATTCTTCATTACCTCCTCGCAAATGAATTGGAGATTTAATTTTTCCATTTTTAAATAAATTGAATATCTCCAATTCAAAACTTTTAAGTTCTTCAATTGTTACTATTTTTTCCACTTTTCTCTCCAATAATGTTGAATCATTGCATCGTAGTTAATCCCATCTCTGTGAACTCCCCAAGACGCCTGTTCAGGATGCCATCTGTAATAATATCCTAAATTAAGAGGAATTGGATAAATCATAATATCTTTGTCTGCCATTTGACAATACAAATCGTAATCTGCCGCTCCACCGTACAGTTCTGGCTTTGTTTTTATTTCTTCATTCTCGAAGATGCTTCTATGGTATACGACAGTTGGAGTATTTACAGGACACCTAAATAAACAAAGTTCCTTAAACTGCTCAATTGAATTATAATTGTATAAAATATCAGACATTCCTTGTCCTTGAATCGTACTTTGAATTGCCTTAATTTTGTCTGGTGCTGCTGCGAAATATCTCATACAATATTCAATAAATTGAGATTCCAAAACATCGTCTGCTGCAAGAATATGAATATATTCTCCTTCTGCATGTTTTAAAGCTTCATCCCTTGGTTCATCCCAACTGTGTTTGTATAAATTGGGAGCATGATAAAACTCGACTTGAGAGTGCATTAGTACAATGCTTTCGATAATGTCCACAGAGTTGTCTGTACTTTCATTATCAACAACGATAATTTGAACATTTTCATATGTTTGTCTGATAGCAGACATGATGCTTTCACTAACATATTTCTCTGCATTAAATACCGGAATGATGATTGTTACCTTCTTATCCATTTAACATCCTCTTAACTCTTTCAACATATGTATGGTTATCTAATACGTTTTGAATATTTTCTCTCTTCATTCTCGATAGTGTCTTGTCATCAAAACTACAGTATTCTTTTACCTTGGCAATCAGATCTTTTGGCTCGTTTGATGTATAAACGTTTGAAAAGAGATTAGTTACCTGATCCACATCATCACTTACGAGAAGACCATTAATTCCAATTGACTTGAAAGTTCTTTCATTTGTGTCGAGCCCCAACTGTCTTTGATAAGCATCATGAATGTTTAGCGATACTTTTGAAGTCAATAATAGCTCATTTTCCTTATCGTGAAAGATATTACGATCAACATAGAAAGCACATCTCAATCCAGATTGAACAAATGCATCGAGCATTTCTTTCATGATGTAAATCTTTTCATCAAATCCGTTGTTTGCTCTCCCACCAATAAAAACAATGTCATTCAAATATCGGTCTGGTGGTTTATTAAATGACTTATAATTAATCGAATCAAATGCCAAAGGAATAGAACTAACATTACTCCACATTGTATGATACGGAAAAGAACTAGCAAAATTCCAAAGGTACGTATTGTTGAATGAATTTAGCTTTCTAACTATGTCAACAGGACATTCAGAAACAAAATTAGAATGAGTTCCCCAAGGAATTGGATATCTGTTTGGCTGAACATAGACGAAAGACTTCTCTGCATCCTTAATGCGATTAATATTAAAAGAACTGATGTCGGCGTCGGATGCCATCACATAGTAATCTTCATCTGGGTTGATGTGAGATAAGTTTTGATAATATTCTACATCATACCCTAGCGATTGCCATGCAGAATGATATCCTTGATAGATCCACTTCCCTGCACCGCTTTTATACTTTTTGATATATACTTTTTTCATTAAATTTCCTTAATTTGTTTTAAAATGTTAGTTAATCTTTGCTTCGCTTCGTGATCTTTAATAAATCTTTGATGTCCTGTTTCCGATAAGTGTTTAATAAGATTTGGTCTCGATAATAATGCCTTTGCTTCCTCAACCATGCTAAACACACTAGAGAATGTTACAATCTCTTTATTAATCTCGAAATAGTCTTCTAAACCTTCTGTATATTCTGTCATTAATAAACTTTGTGCAGCAGGTACTTCAAACATCCTTAATTTCATCTGCGTTTGTCTCAACGGATCGTTGTTGTTAAGGCTAAAATTAACACCAATCTTTGATGTTGCTAGATAATAGTTCATATCTTCGTATGACAACCCGGCGAAATTTTGTATATTGATATTGTTTTTCTTAAATTCCTCTACCATCTCTTGTCTTTCTTCGTTCATTCCTCCGCAGAACATAACATCAATATTCTTCTGTTCAAATGGAATTGGAATAAACATGTCAGAATTAACATACCACTGTCCAAGAACAATATTATCATATCCTATGTTTTCATAATTGTCAATATATTTCTTTTCAGGAGTAGAACAAATATTGAATTTATTACAAACCTTGCTTGAAAAAGAATCAAATCTCCAAGTATCATCACAAAACCAATTGAACGTCTTTGTCCTCCCAGACTTTGTTTCTGCCTCGATATCTCTCCAAGGCTCGTGAGGAGTTAGCCCAAAATCTCCAGTCATACAACAAAATAGAAGATTTGGTTTAAATTGTTCAATAATTTGAGTTAGTGGCCTTTCTTCTCGAACCGTATCGTAAAATAGTACGTCATGTCCTAATTGAAGTAGTGGGATGTAGGTATTAAAATATCCACCATCAAAACGATGGATACCATTCCTACTTAACGTCTTGTTTGTTATTAGGATTATCTTCATTGAAAACCTCAAGAATAGTATTACATATTTCAATCTTTTTGTCAAGCATCTTTTCAATCAGATCGACACCTTTTAAATTAAACCAAGGCTCTCCGAGTGCTCCGATTAGATCGTTTCCAATCACATCAAGATTTAGCATCCTTGCCTCTACTACAACTCTTGATAGTGTCTCTGGCGTTTTAGGGAAAAACACCAATCCCTTATAATCAGACAACTTATTAAGAAATGTTGCATTATCAGATGGGTAGATCAAATCGTAATCAAGCTTCTTATATTCACAATATCTAACAGCCTCTTCTGTATTTTTATGAGGAGTATTGCTCCATAGTACTGCATATTTGTCGTCATTTGGTTTGTCCGATAATCTTTCCAATTGTGTCAAGGCTTCTGCCGACCACATATTCCCAGACAAATTAATAAGGTTGTCAATACGAAGATTTTTATAAATAATGTCCAATTGCAACTTTGACTGACAAAGAACTGCCAAGGCATTTTCGTACAGTCTTCTACGGATAACATATTCAAAAGGCGCAACAAAATCTACAAACATGGCAGGGTTTCTATTTGTCAAATATTTGTGGTCATGTTCATAAATAATATATTCCAAATTATCTCGGATATAGTATTCCGACTCTTGAGCAAGTCCCATAAAATTCCCAATAACATACTTTTTATCCTTATTGTTCTTGAGATAATCAACGGTTACATCTTTACTATACATTGTTGACAAAACATGATCTGTTTGTTCGAGAACAAAAGAGATAAACTCTTCATTATTTAATTCTCCACCACCAACATAATCTTCGGCAAAAATGTCGGCAATAAATACAATATCCATTTTAGTTAAACTCCTTTGTATCAAAGTTGGCAAGCCACGTATTAATATCTTCTTCGGACACATTAGCATCTGGAGACACTAGTTCAACAATCTTCTCAAAGATCTTGTCCTTGTTGAACTGATCACTTTCAAGAATATGCTTCTGAAGCTTCTTGGCCTTCTTGACATACTTGGGATGATTCTTCAATACATCACGCAATCTCATCTTATAAGATCCCTGATCTGCAAATGCCCACTTGGAATCTTTGATGATAATATCGCCCCAGACGGCCTCTGGCTGCACTTCCGATAGGTCATACTCTACTTGTGCGAACATAGCCTTCATCTTCGTATTTTTGGTCTTCTTGCTCTTCTCAGGGGCATATAGGAAGTCTGTCTGTCCGCTCCAATTAATTGTAATGTTTGGTACTCCAAGTTGTGCAGATTCAAAGATTGGCAATCCATAACCCTCTCCGTGAGCAATGTTGATGTTGGCCTTAATTCTTGGATCTGAATGTAAAATAATCATCTCTTCATTTGTCAAATTACCATGTAATAATAGTACTTTGCATTTTCTATCTTGGTACTTTGACAATAGCATTCTCAGCCTTCTTTCTGTTTCTTCTCGATCAACTAGTGATCCTCCACCTACAGAAGTCTTGACAACAAGACCAACGTCCTGATCGAAAAACTCCTCTACAAACCATGTGATGGTCTCTGGAAGGCTTTTTCTTGGTCCCCATTGTGCTACACACAAAAATGAATTGTCGGGGATATCAAGCTCAAGCCTTGTTGGTGTTCTAATTCCATCAACATATCCAACAATTGCATCATCGACATGATAGGGAACAACCTCGATTGGTGTAGTCACCTTCAATGTCATTGGTTCCTTCGTATTTACATCATGTCCTTGATAGACAGAATTTTCTGCAATTTGTTTTGCATGTTGTGACGGGACCAACACCAAATCCATTGCATTGATTCTTTCAACCCATTGGTGAGAGATTTTTGACGTTTCTACCATTGCGCTAACTCCAATATTAATTGGAGCCATCAATTCAAATGCAGACGGAATATCTACTTGAATGGAAATGTCATAAATTGGTTTACCTTGCATTTCGTGATGGTATCGGACAGTCTTTTCGATAAGGGCATCTACACCATCTCTCCACGAAGATATCTCGCTTTGCCAAGAACAATTGCCCCAATTTGTTGGGATGATATACAAATCAAACAGATCTGGTCTTGTTGATAGGGCATCATAGATTAGCTTGGCATGTTGTGCATAGCCTGATTGCGTTAATAAACAACTTTTTAGCAAAATCTTCTTTTTCATTATTCTGTCTCCTTGTCTTTTTTGTCTAGTTCTTTTAAAATATCGATCATCTCTTCGATTTCTTCTTTTGTATATTCTCTTTCTTCAAATAGTGTTTTGCCTTCTTTGATTGTGGCATACCACTTATTAAAACCTTCTTCTTCCCATTCAACTTCATTTGTGGCCATCATTCTCCATTCTGCATTAGCTTCATCTACAATTGCTCGATAATAATATTTGCCATCTCTTTCATAGTAATTGGTAATATAGTTGTCTCTGATGTTATTGTCAAACCTTTCTTTTAAGACAATTCCTACAAATTTATTTGTCATCTTCTTTCTCCAAACTCTCTTTACAGACTTTCTGTACTCTTCGGCCTTTGTTCTTCAATTCTTTCTTCAATTTTCTTTTGGCTTCGTTGTATCTTTTAACAGAATGATAGAAACTATCCTTCCAAAATTCTACCGAAGAAAG
>Ga0233436_1000536_pt1 | contig 41687 bp, 43 predicted proteins | sample SI_122_August201_2_FD_182723 | JGI IMG/M metagenome (GOLD analysis project Ga0233436, IMG submission 182723) | Seawater microbial communities from Saanich Inlet, British Columbia, Canada - SI_122_August2016_150_MG | ecosystem: Environmental > Aquatic > Marine > Inlet | place: Canada: British... | reverse complement strand
TGCATCGGTCTTTTTTGGAGTGGGTAGTTCAAGTGCACCGGTCTTTTTTGGAGTGGGTTGTTTAAGTGCATCGGTCTTTTTTGGAGTGGGTAGTTCAAGTGCATCGGTCTTTTTTGGAGTGGGTTGTTTAAGTGCAACAGGAGTTTTAGTCTTTTTAGGTATATTTTTTTTGGAAGTAGTTTTTTTGTGGTAACCGACATCCATAGAAAATAATCCAGGTAAATATTTTTTAGAAGTTCGCATATTTATATAATAATTATATAAAAAAATAAAATATATATAAAAATATTCAATAATAAACGCATACTTAAATTAAATTAATAAAGAGATGTTCTTCTAAATCCATAATCATTTACTGCTTTACGGGATTCAAAAGACTGTATTAAATGTCGAATATATATTATATTGTACATATCTGGAAATATAGCATATATGTCAAGAAGACCCAAAATATGTTTATTGTATAGTTCTGGTAAAGTATTAGCAACTTGTTGGGCAGATACCTTTGTTTTATTGTGAATACATACCCTATTATATATATCATATATACTATAATTAATTGTTTTATATATATCAGCCCATAACAACTTGATATTTTCGTCTGAACCAGTTATTTCACATTCAAGTTGATGATTAGCAATTTGTTCTTGTAAATAATTGAGACTTTTTGTATTAATTAGCTTGCATGGTAATTTTGTGCCATTCACATATTGCCCGGTTTCAATGTCAGTTGGTTCAATGTCACTACCACTATCACTATCACTATTATCCCACGAAGGGCAACATGCTCGTAAAATATTTTTAACTGTTGAGATAAACATAACTATTTAATATGTAATAGTTTATGTTTGTTAATTCATTTTTATTTTTTATAATTTAATTTACCCCAGAGTTTATAATATTAATATTTTCAGTCAATTCATTTATAATCCATGTGTAAAATGCTTCAGACATTAATTTAAGCTGAGCAAGTTTTAATTTCGAATAATAATTTGTAAAATTATAATTGGCTTGAATATTAGTAATATGTATATCACTAATATTTAGTTTTGTTGTTTTACATGGCTGTATTGAAATATTAAATGTTATAGTAATTGTGTTCTCGTTATTATCCGAATGTTTTGTAACCGATGCCCAGTACATATTATTTTCACTTGAAAAGCCATATATATTGCACATATTAAACAAAAAACGTGTGTCGTGAATATTAAATTTATTATATGGCATTTTTGATGGCATAAAATAAGACGGGTAATTATGTGTTAAAGTTGTCATTGACTATTTTAGTTTTCGTTTATTTTAAATTATAAATAATGTTTAATAAAATCATTTTTTTTATAACATTTATTATAACACATAATGAACAATAGATTAATTAGTTTATGGGCTTATAAAAATGGTGATTCCAAATCAGACTTATTTTATGATATGGATATGGCAACAGATATGATTGCGCAAAAATGTGGCGTTGATATTAAATTATTAATTATTAAAAAAAACGAATTAAGTAGTATCACCCATTCAGTTCTTAATAAAAAAATAGTTAATGAAGTAAAGGTTCAAAATGTTAATCCAACAAATATTATAGGAATACATGATATTGATTATAATAACAGAAGACATAGAATTGACATAGATGGAGTAAGAAGCCGGTTTTCATCAAAACGACTTTTAACTCGAATATACAAAAAATACAAACAGTTGTCAACCGGTTTTGAAGATTTTTTACAAAAATTTTATTTCCATTTTACATGCAGTTCTCGAATTCAATCAATAAAATTACATGGGTTAGTATCATCATCTGAACCAACAATTGATATTAATGGAGGAAGGTGTGCTAAAAGAAAAAAAACACATAACAAAAAAAGAAATTTAAAAAAAACACATAACAAAAAAAGAAATTTAAAAAAAACTCAAAAGAAAAAAACGTCCAGATTAAAAAAAATATTTTCGCTTTAACAAAAAATTATTTAAAATATTTTAATTTATTTTATTTTAATATTGCATTACTTTATAATATATAATAACAATGCCCCAAGACCAAATTAAAACTGAACTTTTAAACTATTTATCAGGTGACAATGTTCCTCAACGAACCAGACAAAGAATTAGTAGAAATAATGTTATTTTTAGTGTGAATGAAATGTGTACTAACCCAGGATTTGATGGAACATATGCGACTTTAAATAATAATTTGCTTATTAATGATATTATAAGTGATATTATTGCTCATCCAAACCAATTGTTTTGGAATGAAAATATGTTAGCTGCCAGAAAAGATATGACTATTGCGTTATACATGCAATATGAATCTCAAATAGACTTTGACATTAACATGCTACAGGAAAATCGGGCAATTTCAATTGACGATGTTTTTTTAAATCTCACTCCTGAACAATTTGTTTGGTCAATATTGATTAAAAAGCCCAATTTTACCAGGAATATGATGTTGGATAATCTTGGTAATATGGATTGGGAATCTATAATTAATAATAACCCCAACTTACTCGATCCTGAATATTCAATTGACCCCCTTTAAATAATATACAATTATAAATAAACAATTTAAATAATTCATTATATAATACATTATATTATGGAAACTTCACAAAATTTGAATTCATCTGTCGAAAACGAATCTTCATCTCAACCAAATACTCAAACTAAATTAGTTAACGCCCCTATTAATTCTGAAAATGATGCATTAAATATAATGGTTCAATTTTTAAATTTAGCACAGCGTCGTGGAGCGTTTTCAATTGACGAATCGGCTAAGATTTACAATTGTTTCCAAAAGTTTAAATAATTATACAAATATAAGTTGACATACTGTGTCAATGTCACATCACAACGGTGTGAACCTTACACTATATTATACTTATATAATATAATATAATGACAGAAAACATTTCAAAAAAAATTGATTTATCAGGAAAAAAAATACAACAATCTCATTTAGAATGTGCTGATTTAAAAGGCGCTAATTTATCAAATTCTAATTTTAAAGATGTTGATTTGTCAAATTTTAATTTAGAAGGTGCTAATTTAAAAAAATCAATTTTAAAAAAAGTTGATTTAAGAAACGCAAATTTAACAGGCGCTCATTTAGAAGGCGCTCATTTAAATTACATTAGTGGTGACAACATGATTTTAATAGGTGCTCATTTAGAAGGCGCTCATTTAAACGATGCTGAGTTAACAATGGCCAAATTAATGGGTGCTAATTTACAAGGTGCTGATTTAACAGATACTTATTTAGGAGGGGCTAATTTAACAGGTGCTAATTTAACAGGTGCTATTTTTGAAAGTACTAATTTAGAAAGTGCTGATTTAACAGATTCAATAATACTAAATACAAATTTAAATTTTGATTTAACAAATGCTATTTTTAAAGATGCCAAATTATCAAATTCTATTTTTAATGAGGCCATTGTAGATGGTGCTATTTTTAAAGGTGCTCATTTACAAGGTGCTCATTTAGAAGATATTGATTTAACAGGTGCTCATTTAGAAGGTGCTCATTTAGAAGGTGCTCATTTAAGAGATACAGTATTAAAAGGTGCTCATTTAGAAGGTGCTAATTTAACAGGTGCTGATTTAACAGATGCAGTATTAGAAGGTGCTTATTTAGAAGGTGCTAATTTTGAAGGTACTATTTTAACAAATACTAATTTAAAAGGTACCATTTTTGAAGGTATTAATTTAGAAGAATCCGATTCAGAATCAGATTCAGAATCAGATTCTGATTCAGAAGATGAACAAGGAATAGCATATGAAATACATAATAATTCAAATAAATTATTAACAAATAACATTTTTTTAGATATTATTGATTTTAAACCAAACTTTTATGATGTAGGACAAGTTAACTATAATAGAATTCAACAATCTTTTGTTAATTTTATAAACAATACAAATAATTTTAAAAATACTAATAAAATACAATTAATTGACAAATTAAAAACAGTAATAACTAAAGCTGGTGAATGTGGTAATCCAGAGTGTAATATGGCAAGTATTATAAATAGCTCAATTAATTTTGCGTTTAAACAAGATAGTCGTTTTACAGAAGCATATATTCATATTTTTATAGACGAAACATCAAAAGCATTTGATACGGGTACAGATACTCTCAGCTGTGCAGCAGGAATTAATGAACGTTTTTATACTTCTTTATTATCAGCATCATTACAAGTAGAAAGCATACCAGATTTTCAAAAAACATCTAAACTAAAACAATTGTATTGTATAGCAATTGTAGGAACCGTTCAAAACGACCCCAATAAAATAATACAAAAATGGTCTATATCTTGGAAAGGAAAAGACAATACCTGGAAACAAATGTCTACAAAAGAAAGAGAATATAACTTTAAAACATTTATGTTGGAAGATTACAAGAAATTTGATTGTTTTGAAGAAAACAAAACAACAATTATAGAAATAATACATAAAAAGGCAACAGAAATAAGTTCTGTATTTAAAAATAATGAAGCAGTGGATAATGATGGAGTTCAATTTGGGGGTAAAAAGCGTAAGCGTAAACATATAAAAACGCAACGTAATAAAACGCAACGTAATAAAAAAGTAAAAAAATCAACAAAAGTAAAAAAATCAACAAAAGTAAAAAAATCAACAAAAATAAAGAAATCAACAAAAATAAAGAAATCAACAAAAATAAAGAAATCAAAAAAGGCAAGCCGTATAATAACTACCCACAGAACAAAAAAGACCAAGTATTAATAAAAAATAAATATCATCATAAAGTAAAGAAATATAAATTCCATCTTTATAATTCATATCATCATAAATTTGTCTGATTGTTTTTATTTAATAAATTATTAATAAATTATTAAAATATAATATAATATTAATATTTTATATAATGGGTGCTGGAATATTACCTGCAACAATACATAACGGAAAATTATACTTTTTATTTGGTAAAGAGGGGAAATTCGAAACATCCGCACCGGGATTTTCTGACTTTGGCGGAGAAACTGATAATAAGGAAACATTTTTTGAAACGGCTGTAAGAGAAGCTGGTGAAGAATTTACAGGGTTTTTAGGTAACGACACTGATGTCCGCAAAATGTTAAAAGCCTACGGAACATATGATATTGATATTGAAACTAACGGACATAACAAATATCGCACACATATATTCCCTTTTGAGTATAATGAGTGGTTGCCCTTTTATTATAATAATAATCAACGTTTTCTTCAAAAAAAAATACCTGATAAGGTCTTTAAAACTACCAAAATTTTTGAAAAAGCTGAAATCAAATGGGTTTGCGTCAATGACCTTAGAAATATGCGACCACATTTCCGATTTTATTTTCGGGAAATTGTAGATATGTTAATTAACCAACAAAAACAAATCAAATCTTTCTTGAATCCTTCCATAAAGAAAAAGACACAAAGGCACATAAAAAGAAAAAGAAAAACAAGAAAATCATATTAAAAATATTGTTGATTGGACAAATCAGAGAGAAATGGAGTTGTCTAAAGAAATTCACGGGTTCATCGGAGGGGCAAAAAATAAACTAAAACAATTGTATTGTATAGCAATTGTAGGAACCGTTCAAAACGACCCCAATAAAATAATACAAAAATGGTCTATATCTTGGAAAGGAAAAGACAATACCTGGAAACAAATGTCTACAAAAGAAAGAGAATATAACTTTAAAACATTTATGTTGGAAGATTACAAGAAATTTGATTGTTTTGAATAAAACAAAACAACAATTATAGAAATAATAAATAAAAAGGCAACAGAAATAAGTTCTGTATTTAAAAATAATAAAGCAGTAAATAATGATGGAGTTCAATTTGGGGGTAAAAAGCGTAAGCGTAAACATATAAAAACGCAACGTAATAAAACACGACGTAATAAAAAAGTAAAAAAATCAAAAAAAATAAAGAAATCAACAAAAATAAAGAAATCAACAAAAGGCAAGCCGTATAATAACTACCCGCAGAACAAAAAATACCAAGCATTAATAAAAAATAAATATCATCATAAAGTATTTAAAAAGGTTCATTACATTTTTTAATCCAAGAAATATAAATTTCATCTTTATAATTTATATCATCATAAATTTGTCTAAAATCATTAGCATTAATATTGCACATACATATTTTTTCTTTTTTATTACAAATATAATTTATTTCTTTATCTTTATCTGTCAAATAATGTTCCAACATACTATTTATAATATGTTTTTTAGATACATTAAAATAATCATCTCCAAACATAGAATAATTTACTTGTAATTTATCAATCCATTTAACATCTATAATTTTAACATCTATAATTTTATATTTTTTTCTAATATCATCAATTTCATTTAATTTTACGGTTGATATATTTTTTTCGTATATATCTTTTTCTTTATGATTGTTTTTATTTAATAAATTATTAAAATATAATATAATATTATCCATTTTAGATATTTAATATTAATTAAATATATGTTTAAATTGTTTAAATAATAAATGATTGTATTTTTATTCATAACCATCATAACTAAAATCAATAGACATACAATGTAATTTATTATTATTTCTCAGAATATCATCCAAATAAGGTCGTGTATATGCCTGTATTTCTTTTTTTCCATCAGCTTTATTTAAATTATCTAATAATTCATCATTTTTTAAAAATGTTTTACAATTGTCTACCAAAATATGCGAATTTTCTATATTGTTATGATAGTTTTGTTTAATGTATTTTATTACGAAGTCTTGCATATTGTTGTCCACAAGGTCATCGTGAATTTTTTTTATTTTTAACACATACTCCTGTTCCTATGTATTGCTTCGGGTCAAACCACCGATCGACTTTCAAATAATAATGAGAAAGGGTTATTTGTAACGGTAAATTATCTATTTTTTGTTTGATGGCATCAGACATAATATCTTGTGTAAATTTATCTAAGCCTCTTTGTCCTCCAAAGATGGCGCGAGCAAGCATAATGTCCATCATACCATATGAAGCTACATTGCTTGAATGAAATGGTCTGTTACTATTACAAATTGCCCTTACGATTGGTTTTTTAAGGTGATATGATAACATTAACAATATAATTTAATTAATATAAATGCACAATATGTTTAAATTGTTTTAAAAAATACAAAAAAATACAAAATATATAGTAAATTGTTATATTATTATTTAATTTAAAATAATTAAATATCATCAATATCAATATTTAAATCATCATCTTCATTAGTTTCGTTAATTATATCTAACCCAACAACAATTGAAGGTGTATTATTTGATTCACTTTTAGATAGTGTCATTAAGTCGTTATATTCAGCCTTACTGGTGTCTGCACTAAAAGTAAGATAATCATCTGTTTCATCATTTTTAGTATTCGCATCAGTATTTGTTGTTGTAAAAGCACTCCAATTAACGTCTGGTTCTTTATCTCTTAATTGTTGTTTATCTAATTCAGTGTAAACTTCCATTAAATCACACTCTTCTTTTTTTTTATTATCACTACTTGAACTTGCCCATGTGCGAAGTCCAATAAGTACCCATGTTCCTAACTCAACTTTATTGTCTCTTCGGCCCCGCCCTTTAAACTTTCCTCGAATAATACATAATCGAGTTTTTAAGTCTGAACACATTACGTAGCATTGCCCATTGCCAATATATTTTGTAACCTGAGCATATAATGCAGCCTCGTTATTTGAAAGACGAACAGACTTTGGGGCTGCTCGTCCTATAATATTTTTTCTTGCCATATTCTTTGACTTTTTACCACCATTTAAATTTTTTACCATTTTGATTATTTTTATTAAGTCGTTATATTAATATATATAATAATCATTTTTTTTTAATAATAAAACAATAACAAATATATATTTATAAAAAATATATATGCTCCAGGAAAAAGAAGATGACCCTATATATAATGCATATCCATTTATTTATCACAAGCATTTACTTAATATAAACACAAATAATACACATCCAACATTTGTTGTTACACATAATACTATTTCAAATGAAATAATAAATAAAAAGTGTTTAACATTAGTTACACATATTCATTGCCAAAAACTTGTTGATTTCTCTCGTTTCTTTTTTGAATTTATAAAAAGTATACAAGAATGTTCATCATTGGTTATTATTACTTATTGTGAAGAACTACAAGACCACACGTTTATTTATCAATTATTTTCAGGTACAAGTACAATTTGGTTAAAAATACAAAATAAAGGAATGGATATTGGTGGAAAAATTGTGGCCGCTCATTATTTAAGAAAAAATAACATAAACTATACTTATATGCTTATGGTTCATTCTAAAACAAATGACATAAAGCGTCGAGATTATATTGTTCCACTTTTGCGAAATATTAAAAATGTAATTGAAACATGTTCGTCAAATTTAATGGGGTATTTTCCACCGGCTATTCAAAGTAGTGCTTATAAGTCAATTATTAATAATAATGACATAAATATACGACTTATGAATTGCCCATTTACTCGTAAAAACAAACATCAAGTCTCAGAAATGAGAAGTGTTCTTGGTATTAACTCATCATTTTCGGTTTTTCCAGAAGGAAATACATATATGCTCCACCAAATAATTGTGAATGATTTATTTCGTGATGATTTTTATTCATTATTAAATGCACCAACATCTTTTGATGCACATTGGGTTATGACTTTTTATAACATGTGGCAACTACATAACCCTCCAACAATTCATTATATTTATGACATGTATACCCGTTATAATTTATGTGGAAATAATATTGAACGTCGGTTAAACCGCGAATTAACAAATCATCCTCTTTATAAAGACCATCCAGATAGTCAATTTGAACATATTTTTGAACGAGTTGTCTGGAATATTATACAAAAACATAAAGGAGAAATTGATATTGCTCCTTATTCTAAAAAATCAAAAGAATTAACCCACGTATTTGTATATGAAATAAATTATGAACACTTTATAAAAAAGCACTCCCCTTTTTTTTACCAACCTCAAAATAAAAATTATTTAACTTGTGAGTCCATACCCCTTTATTATATAAATCAGTATTGGCATGAAGAATATGTAGGAAAACAAATATACAATATTGCAAATACTGTTCAGCGTAAACAAGCGTTTTTATTTAACGGTCCTATACAATATACAGACTTATGTATTTGGATAACTCATATATACTCAATATATAATGCACTAAAAACATATCCAAACTGTCCATTTATTATATTGACAGAACTACCACAAAAAGATATAGTTATTAAACCTAATGTACTTAATGAATTATTTACATATTTCTCTCAATCATACAATAAAACAAAACTAATTTGTATTTATTTATATAGCACAAAAACATATGTATTATCAAGAAATTCTGCACAAAAATTAATTAATATACAACCAAATACAATTATTTATCCTATTTTAAAATATATATACTCTCAGCTTAAATGCATAAAAAAAATATGTTAATCAATGTTTGTTTAATAAAATTAAAATTAATGTTACTCCATAATAATGTCGTTTTCTATAATAGAATTTCGCCGAGTTAATGTCCAACGAGCATATTCAATGCGATTAATAAACATTGCATACCTATTAATATTATTATATTGAACTATTGAACTGTTTGAATATTCCATATGTAATAATATCTGAAATAATTCATATGATGTTGGTCGAATAAACCGAAATAAGTCATCCACGCTTGGCTCAGGTTCTTCATCATTATCATTATTATCATCACTATCAGTATCATTATCATCATTATCATCATTGTCATTATTGTCGTTATTATCATTATTATCATCATTGCCAGTACCAGTATTAATTTCATCTGAAATTAATTTAGTTCTGCAACATGGACATGCTTTATTATATACATGAGACGCATCGGGTCCATATGAATGATGTCCGTTATTGTTGGTACATACATGAATCATAAGACATGTTGTATGAAACAAATGTCCACATGGCGTAATTGTTCTATTTACATTATTGTCAATATTTTCAAAACAAATAGGACACTCAACTATTAACTGCTGATTAAGTTCGGATTGCGAGTTAACGTTTAATTTTAGTTCTGAATTATGTAATAACTCATTATCTGTATTAATAATTTGTACAGTTGAATAATCTTGATTATTAAAAATAATTGGAAATCGTATATTATTTATTAAAGTGATCCATACTGAATCAATATAATATAAGGTATTATTAATTACAGAATTCATTATTTATTTATTACTTATATGTATATAATCAAACTATTCATTTTTTATTTTTACAATAAAAATAAAAAATGAATAGTTTGGTTATAAGTATAAGTAAGTAATAACACACAATATGTACCATTTTCAAACTGAAGCAGAGGAAAGCTTGTACGACACGATAATGGATGCGGTAATGAAGAATTTTAAAAATCTTGAAGATCGATGTAAATCGCTTGAAACTGAAATTATTGCTATAAAAAATGATAATCAATCATCGCGTCGGCATTGTTTACCAAAATTACCAAACGAATATTTTGAACAAATAACACCTCCTTCATTTCGATTTGGAAAACTAATTAAACATATTTCTGTTAACGATGAAGATGTTACAACATTATTTGATTCATCCGTCAAATCAATGTTAAATGAATTATTAACTCGAAACTTTCATGAATTATATCAGAACGGAAATATTCCTGTTCACGTTTACCAAAATAAATTATATGTATATGATATTAACCGCAATGTGTCTGAAACAAATAATAGTGACACTCATTTAGTATGGCAACCAATTTCCTACAAGGAAACTGAATTAATTTATTTGTTGAATTCAATTCAAAAAACAATTATTTCCAGATTAATTGCGTGGAAAGCAAAGCAAGATGATATTCGTATTAGTGCAGATGTTTGTGATTTAATTTATCAAAAAACACTTCAAAAAATACTTAAACTTAATTGTAAGTCCCGAACAATTATTATGGTTATTCGAGTCATGATGAGTAAAATATGTGATAATTTGTAATAGGTTATAGTATTTATAGTATTTTTAATCAATCTCATGAATGTATATTATTTTTTTTGAAACAAACAAATAAATAATAACAATCAATAATTTATAAAGGCCTTAACATGGCAATATAAGTAAATTGTCCCTCGTATATTCCCCCCCCACTTGCCCCATTAGTTCCATCCTTATAATTACCACTAATCACAAATCCAGTTTTTGTTATCGCTGTAATATTAAGTGTTATCATTCGTGTCAAAATTTCACCATATAGAGGTGTTGCTACGACTGATATATAGTGGTCTTTATTCACGTCACCTTCAATAATAAATGGGGGTGAAAACTCAATAGTTTTTTGGCCCTGCACACATGTACCTCTACCCGACCTCATAAAATTTACTACTCCGCTCACATTTAAGCCACTATTTATATTTATAGTACCTTCTTGTATGTCAGAATATATACTACCAGCAGTTCCAAATGTTAAATATTTCCCCTCATCGATGTACATATCATGTGTTAATACTAATTTATTACTAACTTGAACTTCATCATTTGTAATTCTAATACCATTATGTCCCTTTGGACCAATAACAAGACCACTACTTATATTTGAACCATTGTTATTACCATCGTCAGTAAACACAATAGCTTGGTCATTTTCTTGACACAGTGAATTAAACCCACCACTACTTGTTCTATTACATATAATTAATTTGTCACCGGTATTAGTGGTTTGTTCAATTTCAAAATTTTGTACATTTTTATCAGTAGAAGATGAAGAACATTTTAAAGCAGCATTAGTAGAAATAATACGAGTATTATTACCATCTAAATGTATATTACCTTCAGTTGTTTTAAGTCTAATAATAGCTCCATCTGTTTCGTTTTTTAATTCTAATGAAGTCGCTCCTGTATTTGGGGTGCCAATAAAAAATCTTCGTGTTCCTGTTACATCGTCATGCTGTGAAACATATCCATGAGTACCAATTAATTTTACCCCCCCACCATCGCTATATATATCTAATCGGTTTTCAAGTTCAACATAATTTTGACTATTAAGACTGAATTTAGAAAGAATATCTTTATGTTCAGTCGTAAACGCTGAACTTTGTTCACTTGAATCATTAAAACTTACACTTCCCTTTATACTAAGGTCACCGGATTTGTTTAACTCCATTAATACTGTTGGGTCGGCTATACTTCCATCCTCAACTGCAATTCCAAAAGAATTATCATCATTTGAAGCACCTGTACTATCTTTATTTCCTTCACCAATCATACCCAACCAATACCGTCTATATCCCCCATATGTGCGATTAAATTCAACGCACTTATCAAAATGTGGACTCGTGTGCATATTAGTTAGTGTAGTGGTACTATCACCAATTTGAGCATTATCAATAACAATTGTACCATTTCTATAATTTCTTGGGTATGGAGTAAATGACATTTATTTATATATAATATATATAAATAAAATAAAGGGGATATGACTATTTTAAATTGTATTTTTACTTTTTCTTAAATTTAAATCTAAATATAATTATTAATTATTAAATAAGTACTTTGTAAAAGTAAAAATGAACTATTTTGATGCTGACCCTAACAATTATACTATAAATGATTTACTTGCCTTAATGGATATTCAAACTTTAACGCGCACTGAAATTATGTATAAAACAGATTTAAAATTAAGTGAAGTATCAGAACCATCCGTTATTCAATTTTACTCACAAATTCGTCAAAAACTGCTCAATGAAATGGATACGTCCAAAATATATAATAATACACACTTATCAACTGATAGTTTTGATATTCAAGACAACCATAATACATTAGACCTTCAATTTGAATTAAACTCAAATACAGAATGGGATTCTGAATCAGAACATCAAGAAGTTGAAGAAGAATACCATAATTTTAAATCATTGACACCACAACTTACATCCCCCCACACTTATGAAGGATTTACATCAATTGAAGAAACATTCGACAATAACGACAATACCTCTATTAATAATAATAATAATAATAATAATAATAATAATAATACGCTAATTTCTAATCCAGGGGTTAATCCAAAAACAACACAAAATAATATGTTTGAGCTTCCTGTCGCACAAGGTGATATTAATCCTAATTTAAAAAACACAATTTCACGATTTATTAATTTGGACAGTCAATTTCGACAAGTAAGCAATGCTAATAGCTCAACCAATTATACGCTTAATTTATCAAATACACTATCCAATGTTCTTAGTCTTAGACTTTATTCTTATGAAATACCCTTTATGTGGTATACATTTGACAAAAATATGAATAATACTTGTTTAAAACTTAATATTATGACACAAGATAATGACCCAATTATTCAAGAGTCATTTACTGTTACAATTAATAATGGTACATACTCATCAAGCGATTTTGTTACTGAGCTTAATAGAGCATTTGGTGAAGTTCTTTTCGAACCAAATTTAAACACACCTCTTCCCCCAATTGTAAGTTACAATAATAATACTGGAAAAATAAGTCTTGCACTTAATGGATGGAATGTTATATCAAAAGTTGATAATACAACTATTTATACATTAGACCAAACAACCCAAATTATGTTTTTTGATGTAAATGGTATTAATTGCATACCAGGGTCATGCGGACGACCCATATCTAATTATGTTAATCAAACATTGGGATGGTATATGGGATTTCGAGATTCAGTTATTTATATATCAAGCACTTTAAATACTGGTGATTCTATTGCTGATTTTATTGGAACTAAATACATTATGTTAGTCGTTGATGATTATAATCATAATCATGTAAATAATGAACTTGTTACTATTTCTGAATTACCCAATATTGCAAAGCTCCCTGAGTATTATTCAAAAGATATGGATGATGAGTGTTTGCCTGTAGTAACAACTCCTGCGTCAACAATTAATGTAGCAAATACTATTATGATGGGAAACCCTGTTGTCGAATATAATAAAACACCCCAAGTAACAGTTGAAAGTGTAGCTGCTTCAAGTATATACCATCGGTCATTAACAACTGCTCAATTATATACAATTAATGAAATTCAAAAAAACCGAAATAATACAACCAGCTTAAAGGCTCGTGCTCCAAACACACCAGGAATACTTGCTATTATTCCACTTAAAAAAACGTCATTTACCGTTGGCTCCATTATAACAGAATTTAATGGAACCCTTCAAGAAAACGAACGAACTTATTTTGGACCTGTTAGTATAAACCGAATGCACATAAAACTTATTGATGATAAAGGAAATATTTTAAATATGAATGGGGGAGACTGGTGTGTTACTCTTATTGCTAAGTGTCTATATCAATATTAAATTAAAGTATGTTGTTTTTTAAAATTTGTAAATATATTTAAGATAGACATCAACCCAAACGCATATAAAAATATTTTTGTATGTCCATCAATACATACTTGACCTTTTGTGCGAGGAAAAAATAAAATCATCATAACAATCCCCATTAATACAATAAATAAATGTTCCATCTTATTTTGGAAATCTTCATATTTTTGTACTTGCATAGGCGTTCCTTTGTGTGACGCATACAAAACCAATACCATAGAAATTAAAAATAATACTTTAACACCTAAAATAAAGTACAAAAATACTTCAAATGCAAATGAATGTTGAACTGACATGTATATATTATATTAATTATTATTATTTATACAACACTTTTTTTGTTCTTGTTCTTGTTCTTGGTTTTGGTTTTGATTTGATTTTTGATTTTGATTTTAATTTTCGTTTTCGTTTCGTTTTCTTTTTTTTCCTGGGGGTACTCTTTTTATGTTTATATTGTTGAGTATATTTATTTTTTATTTTTTTATTTTTCCCACCTATTTTGGAAAAATTATTCATAAACTCATTAATTGTAATACCGGATTTAAAGGGTATTTTTTTTTTAGAAAATGTTTTCATTCCGCCCATATATCTTTTTGAATTATACACAATTAACCGCCCTCCATCATTTTTAATACCATTTTTATCTACTGGAATATTCCATAACTCATTTTTATTAAAGGGCATTTCGCGAAATATAATATCAAAATAATGTTTATTTAATAAATAATTATTAAAAGCACCAGTTGTATCCTGAGTAATATTTATATATTGTTGTGCTTGTGGATCCATCATGTAGATATTGGTTATATTATTTATTACTGTAAAATAAAGGGCAATTGTATGACCCGCATGTGAATCACGTCCTTTATATGTATCAGTTTCATATAATTTTAATATAATAAATGTATCATGTATGGATGTTGTATTATTCGGTTGGGATTGTATTAATGCATTTATAATAACACCCAATTGTGATATTGGGTATCTAATTATGGTCCATGTATATCCACTTTGTTCAAGATTACTAAACATAATTAATTGCGTTACTAAATTAAATATTGTTTGTCCTGATAATGGTAAACATACTACTTGTTCCCGAGCAAATGATTGGTGTATTATTTTAAAAAGTGAAAGAACATTAAGCCCACACCCAGCATGAGTAATTTCTGCCAACGCACCAAAATTATGTATATCTGACAATATAGTAGAATTATTATTTTTAAACCGAGCAAACATATAGTTCATATTATTTTTTAAAGTGCTTGAAAATATATTTGGATTTATTTTTAAAGCATTAATTTGAGGGTCTTCTTTTGTTTCCGGTGAACCTAACAAATTATATTCAGGTAAATACCGTTCCATTGTGCTACGACATGTTGCAAAATGAACACATACAAAGTCTTGATAATATTCATTTATTTCATATTCTTCATCTTCAGATATTTTTTTAATATAATCATTAATATGTTTGAAAATAATACTATAAGTTATTTGTTTATATTTACTAGTCATCTGAACAATATCATTAAATCCTAAAAGTTGTATGGATGGCTTATTTGGTTCGTTTGGTACTTGTTGGGGATGGTACCACAACCCCATATTATTTGTGTATATTTGATTAGTACTATCTTCAGAGTGTGCCCCGAATACCATTGGTGGTAAACTGGCAACATTTGTATTTTCACTATGTTCGCTTGTGTTTATAACGAGAGCACGCGTTGTCCCAAATTCAGTTTCAACTGTCTTGCGTTCTGAAAGTAAGTCAAAAGATGATAAATAAAAAAGTTCATCATGAGGTACATAAAACAATAACACATCAATAAATGACCCAATTGGTGTTTCAAATAAAACATCATTAGCTGATACAGATGCACCATGCGAACACCATATAAAATTATGCATACTTGAATCCCATGGCATATTAATATATACAAACAAATTATAAAAAAAATATTTGTTTTTTTATAATTTGATTTTTGATTTTTGATTTTTTGAATAAATATATATGTTTATTCAAAATACCTTTTTAAATATTTTTATTAAAGTGTCAATTATGTCTATATGTTCACAACGTTCAAGCTTCATTATTTTGTCTGTTATTCGTGTATATCCTGTTCCTCGCTTCATATGAGTTTTGCCTTTAAATAACACAGCATCAAGCGTCTCAACTAAATCCAAATTTTCTTCTATTAATTTCTCTCGTCCAATTCTATATTTTCCTCGATATACAAATCTATTATAATTTATTTCTGAGTACATTCTATTTTTATCAATAGAAATACGATTTCGTATAAGTCCAACTCCTTCAATCATATTTTTTGAATTATTCATTTCAATAACAAGTACAGAAGCATCAATTGGTACTTTACGACTCATTTGTGTTTGGTCACTGTACAAACAACCAGTTATTTCATGAAGATCCCTATATTGTTCATTATACTCCCATGTTGTTGTATCAAATCGTGTTGTTACAATATATGTTTGTTGTGTATATTTTTTGAGATTAGTTTCTCTCATTGAGAATCATTAAATTATAAATAAATATAAGTAATTATATAATCACTGTAATTGTTCATTTTTTTATTTTATATAAGTACTTGTTGAGAGAAAAATGAATAAAATAATAAAATCTTTTTCACCGTGCTTTTAAAAAAGAAGTAAAAAAACAAAAACAAAATTTACCTTTTTATTTATTAAATTTTTAAATTAATACACAGAGCATATTACACAACACAACACAACACAACACAACATAACATAACATAACATAACATATATAGGTACACGTTCGTAGCAATATTCAATATTAATAAATCATCATATCACCATAATCATCATCCAAAACATTTGGGGATAACTTATACCAATCTGTTTTGTCTTTAAAGTCTTCCCTATTTTTTTGTATTCTTTCATTCTCTTGTTTATTGTTTAATTCTTCTTCCCAAAAGTAGTTATCATACCGACCGTGTTCTAATTCCATAATTTCTTCTTCTGATATAAACTTACAACAACATTTAATATTTTTGGGAATTGGGTCTGTGTCCCTCTTTGGAACAAAATCACCACACATAGTACAACAATTACTTCCAATATTAATAGGATTATATTCAACTCTATATTTACCTGTTTCACACCGTCTCATGTCATTGTTATTAATTTCATATAACATATAATCCAAAATGTGCAATTTTAACGACTTAATATCCTCCTTTAAAAGATATTCTTTATATGCATCTGACCTAATATCAAAATATGTAAATTGATGAATAATCCGCACAATATCATCAGGTAAATGTTTGTCTTTTTTACCACCACGCGACCACCCAAGGGCTTCCAACATTACAGCCTTATCAATTAAACTCATTTTTACGTCGTTGTGTTCTTAAACTCCTTATAAATATTTAATTAAATTAATAAATAAATATTATATTTCATTTTTTTTATATTTAACTGCAATAATTGAGCAATTTATAATTACTCAAAATATTACTTTTTAAGCCCGGTTGTCCCAGTTGAACCAAATCCACCACTCCCTCTCAATGTTGGGTCGCCCAATTCCTCTTTTGTTTCTACAATATTTACTACAATTGGAGAAAGGTCGGGTGAGCATATTTGAACAAAACGATGCTCCGTATTTTCAGAAATATCAAATGGAATTCGTACATCAAACATTCCAATTAGGTGTCCTCTATAACCAGAGTCAATAATTCCAATTGAATTAGCTAAACGAAGACTAGTTTTGGACAAAGATGAACGAGGATACATATAATAACCTGTATTATATGATTTATCTGGCTCTATCATTTTTGCTGAGCATGATATATTAAAATCAATCTTTATTAAACTTTGAAACTCCATATGTTTTGTTTGAATAAAATCATTGGTTGCCATTATATCAAATCCAGCATCAATATGAGAAGCTGATTCTGTTTTTGAATTATTTAATAAAGAATTATTGTGTTTATTTGCGGCATTAATATAATAATTACGCAATTTATCATTTTCTGTGTAAATATTTAATACCATATACCGGTTATATTTATTTAAAATAAGTTGTTCCATTGTTGTATAAAAATATATATTAAGATATAAAAACTCTTTATATTAAAAAAAATATAACCGGTATATGGTATTAAATATTACTCGTCACTATTACTACATTATTTATTATTTATTTAGTTAGTATGTTACAAACACTTTTAAATAATATTACTAATTGGGTAAATAACATATTTGGTACATATATATTGTCAAACGATTTACTATTTGACAATTTACTATTTGACAATTTACTATTTGTATTATTAATTGGCGATGATAAACGATATGTTTGAAATGTAATATCTTGTATGTTTATATGCGAGTGATTATACTCAGAATTAGATTGATTATCTAAATCAATAAACCACCCCCAATCATTTGTTACGCCCGTAACCAAACAACTCATAATTATTTATTTAATATAAAAATAATGAATTTAAACTCATTTTTTTTATTAATATTAATTTGCAATAACATTATTTTTAATGGACACAGAATTCTCAAAAGATAAGGATAATATTATTTCTTTAAAACGCGCGTCATCCATAGATTCAATTATGACATCCGACACAACTAAACGATCAAATGAACAACTAAATAAAATACCAGAAATAATTCATAATGATTTGGATGATTCAAGTAATGCTACTAACATGACCCCAATAACTAAACACCCACATGATAATGAACATCATTCACATATATTGTCATCACAACCAAAATATAAAAAGCTTAGATATAAAGAGGTTGAAAACCAAATTAATGATAATTATTTTGAACCTCGTCATACATTTTCCAATTCATTAGATATTATTGCCACTTACTTGCGCGGCCAAAAAATTATTTATATGGAATCAAAATCTCATTCCGAAAAACGATTAAATAAATTGATGATGCCTGCTATGACTTTATCTGCTGTAGCTACAGTTATGGCTCTTTTTGCTCGTAGTTATTACTGGGGTGCACTCGCACTTTCGTCTGTAAATGCAACTATTGGTTTTATTTTATCTGTTATTAGTTTTTTAAAACTTGATGCGCGAGCTGAAGCATTTAAATCGGCATCTCACCAATATGATAAACTTCAATCAACTGTTGAATTTAAATCTGGTTCAGTATTACTATGTCCATATTATAAAAATGCAAGTGCATATTTAAATAACAACCCACATAATAGTGATGATGGAGGAGAACCTAATAACATAAACGGGCATAATCATCATCTAAAACATCGCTCAATTAGTGATACATCTATTGATAATGCTCGAATAATAACAAATCAAAATAACGCGGTTATGGAAAATACTGTTGTAAAAACATTAAAATATATTGAATCCAAAATTATTGAAATTAAAGAAAGAACTCAATTTATTGTGCCAAGAGAAATTCGAACCAAATACCCTATTATGTACAATACTAATATCTTTTCACTTATTAAAAAAATTGATGATAAAAAAAAACGGGTTATTACATCTCTTCGAAATATTAAAAACGAAATTAGACATATTTCATATAGTTTATCAAAAAATAATAAAATACCCCAGTCTGAAACAATCGAAAAACGGTCAAGATTAGTATACTTATCAAATCTTAAGAAAAATAATTTAGATGAACTTCTTATGCTTAAATCCGCTTTTTCAGTTGTTGACCAAATGTTTCAGCAAGAAATTGCCAATGCAGAAATCATTAATAATACGTGGTTTTGGTATTACTTTTGTGGATACAGAGATCCCAAATTAATAAATCCAGTAGAAATAAACTCGTTTATGCAAGAAATTATGGACCCATTTAAAAAAATAGATAATGATGCATTACCAACAACAAACTTTAACTCATATACATACCCAACTCAACAATTAAGCGAGCGCAACATTAACACACATAATTATTTAAGTGGTCATAATGATTTGTATTTACAAGGACGTCATAAAAACAAAAAGACATCCATATATAATAAGTTATGTGCATATTTTAGAACTACCCCAATAACTCAATTACCACATCATGTCGACCCATCTAAATTTCAAATGATGCATTATCCACAAGTTTTGTCTAATCCCAATTTAAATGATGTTGAATATGCATTTTCAGTGCCTGCATCGAGTAATGAAACGGACTCTATATATTACTCTGATACATATAATAACAAACAACATCAAAAGTTAAACAGTAACGAAACACACCCATTATCATTACTATCGCCACCACCCGAAACATTATATCACCCAGTTATTCCAACTACTCTTCAACCAATACAAACAAATAATAAACAATCTTATAAAAAAAGAAATACACAAGAACAACACAATTAAATTAAAATTAAATTATTATTTTGGACACATAAATTTGTTAAATAACATATCTGTTTCGGATTTTATATCCAAGTCTGGAGCCAAAACAGCCGACTCATTTGTTTCATTTGTTTCATTAGATATCAAAGTATTATTGGAAGACATTGCTTGACTATTACCCGTATGTGTTTTAGACGAATGTATTAGTTCAAGTGTTTTATAATATTGTTGAGCATCTGCGTTAATAGTTATTTTGGATACATCAAATGACTTCAAATATAGCCCATCTAAACTTTTTATACGCGATAGTGCAACATATGTTTGTCCATTACTGAATACCCGATTACCAACATCAACATCACCTTTATCTAATGTTATTCCCTGAGATTTATGAATTGTAATAGCCCATGAAAGAAGAAGAGGTAACTGTAATATTCCAATCCATGGGATTTTTTCACTAACCCACGTATGTGGTTTAATAGTTTCCAAAATACCATTATCAAATTGAACAATTGGATATTTTCCATCATCTGTTATACTAAAATCAACTACCATCCCTTGACTGCCATTACATAACTTAAGTTTATCATTATTGGACGTAACATTAATAATAATCATTACACGCGCTCCCTTTTTTAATCCAACCAGTTCATCACATGTTAAATTAGCTGATAAATAATCCAGCTCACGCTGAACATCATCATTTGTTACACGATGAATTGGTAATTTTTGAGTTTCAGATACAGGAAGATTCACCATTCGTTTCATTGGATATTGAATTAATGGAGCATCAATTTCAGATAATTTTGTCTTGTTAATATTATCAACCATTGACCTAATGGGAAAAATCTGAGTTGGAAATGTATTTTTAGCCTCATCTGGAAATGAAGCTAATATATTTGTCCAAAGACGACTGTTTAATTTTTTTATACTACTTTTTTTTATAGTACCAATTCTTAACTGATTTAATATTTCGGCATATACTTTATCGGTTTGACGAAATATTTTAAGAAGTGGTATTTGGTGATGGGGATTAAATACTTCATTCCACTCTTCACATTGAAAGCAAAACTGACGTGTTGCTAATTCATTATTATTTCCAATTGGTGGTAGTTGATAGAAATCACCTGAAAATATAACTTGAATACCCCCAAATGGTGATGTATTTTTTCTTATAATTTGCCCAATATAATTTAGTTTTTGAAATAATAAAGCAGAAAGCATACTTACTTCATCAACAATAAATACTTGAGCGGTTTTCCAAAAAGTAAGGGCACGCTTATTGGCTCTAATTTGACGAACAAGTCCATCCACGTCTTTATTACCAAGACCAATACCTGTGCAGGAATGAAGTGTTCGGGCATTACAATTAAGAAGAAGAGCGGCAAATCCAGTCAAAGCGGTTACATAAACATTTAAAAATCGTCGGTTTGAATCTTTTACAATTTCTTGAATTAAATGAGATTTACCAGACCCCCCTGGACCTGTAATAAAAATATTATGCCCCTGTATAAATAAATTATATGCTTCTAATTGTTCAGGTGAAAACATTATTGTGTATTATTTAAAAAATATATATATAATAAATTTCATTTTTATTTATATATCTTAAATATAATGGACTGTAGTTTTTCATTTGACGGGTCATCTCAACCATTACTTCCCCCAAATACTTGTATATTATCACATTTAACCCAAAATCAACAAGACCAAAAACAAGAACAAGAACAAGAACAAGAACAAACACTGAAAAAAACGTGTACTTTATTTATGACTAATGCAAAACATACATGTTGGAATATATATATGAGTATACACGAGTTACTACACCCAACTGCTATGCCTTTACATAATAATGAAAAATAATATAAGTATATATTGCTATAAGCACTTAATACTTAATATAAACATTATATTATGGCATATAATATTCAGCATAAAACAACTGGTTATGAAATAACATTTAATTATACACATACTACATTGGATAATATAATGGCTTTAAAAAAATCAATTACAGACAGACTCAGTTCTGTTGATATTGATGTTTCAGTTGTAAGAGGGGATTCTGATATTTGTATGATTATTAATGCAGATAACTTAGAACCATTAAACACTGCAATTAAAAAGGTTCAAAGTATGTCTGAAAAATATAAATTATTAGTTCAAGTTATTTATGCATTATCCAACCAACTTATTTATTTACTTGATAAAGAAAAACACTGTTTTTATAATTATACAATGGAAGATGTAATACTTATTAATGGGGGTAAAACCGCATTTTATATATTACCACATTTATTGAAAACGAATTACTCACCCAATAAAAATTATACATACATGACCCTTTATAATTTTCCAGAACATCAAAAAAATGAGTTTGCATCTCCTGAACTATTTACTTTATCAACACTTCCTGCAAAACTACCAGTGTCAACTATTTTTTGGAGCATGGGAATGTTGATTATTAGAGGAATTTTAATCAATATGCCCATAGAAAATTTTAATAATATAAACCCACAACAACTACTTGACCAATGTGATTGTATTAAGGGGACCAGATTATTTAACATGCTAACATATTGTATTAAACAAAATCATCGTCTTAGAACTATTAATTGGGGACCATTGAAATAAGTAATATAATAACGAATTAATATTTATAATATTAAATATTAATTTTTAATACATGGTATAATTTTTCTTGTATTAAATACAAAATCAACAATGAATTTTTTTAAATCACCAGAATTAAACAATCATGCATTTACCAGTAAATTATATGTTCTTGACCCACTGTCAGTCATTGTTAAATTAGCTATTTTATCAAATAAACCGACTGGTACAAAAATAACTATTCAACAAAACGCAATTGAAATTAACGATTACTCGTTTTTTCAAGGAATGTACCGGCTTATTAACGGATATAATAAATCAGATTTACATTATCTTCATAATCCAATTCATTTTGCATGCAAAACCTATTTAACATCGAATACTCAAGAACTTTTTTTATCAGCTCAACGAGGAATAAAACGACTTATTGATACATACAAACAATATTCTCTTATAACAGTGTGTTTAACTTATTATGATTCAATTATTAATGTATACATGGAATCATTAAATAATAAACAAAATGATAATAAAATAGTAGCTTCTCATAATGACCAAATGACCTCTATGTATACTCCTGAATTATTATCATCATTATCAAATATGTGGACAATTAAAAATCTTAAAATTATTACCGACCTTAATACATTTTTATCACACGACGACTTATCGAATTCAAGTTCAAATCAAAATGTTATTGCACTTGAAAATATTATGAATGGGATTGATAAAGAATCGCGTGATATTATTTTAACCATATAATATAATATAATAAACAAAATTAAATATTCATACTTTTTAAGTTAAAGCGAAACAAATATATTACATATAACATACTTGTTTATATAATGTATGATATTTTATCAACGTTCATAAAAAATTATTTTACGCGTCCAATAATATGGATATGGTCGTGGTTATGGCAACCACGACATATAAAAAATATTGAAACAAAATTAATAAAAAAAATACAACAACTATATGAAGACAAATATAAAGACAAATTTAAAAACATTGTCGAATATGTAAATAATAATAAAGAATATAAAAATAGAAAGGAACCCATACCATTAACATTATTTGTAATGGAAAACACTCCATGTGGACTGGTCATTATGAGATATAATGAACAGTCAAAAACATTTGAATACTATTGTGACAGAACTACAATTATTCATAAATATTTAGAAGTTGTTGCTCGTAAATACTCAATAACATTTATTTGTCCACAAATTTATTCAGTTATGGATACAGAAATTAAATTAAGTAATGAATTATTTAAAGAACAAAAAAGAGAAAGGGAAAAAAAAGAAAATGATAATAAAAAAAACGGACTTATTACCAAAAAAAGTGTATTTGCTCGTCTTAAAAACACCCCTTTTGCTAAATTACAAACTAAACCGCCTACAAAATCAATTATTAATCAATATTTACGCATAGGACATACCAGTGAATTTAATCCACTTAATTCACATATTACGTCGTCAATAAAAAATACACATAAAATAGAAGACACCATACTTGCACCAGGAACATATGATAATAGTAATAAAAAAACACTTAGCTATAAAGATTTTGTAAATAAACATAATATATCAACTGCACCCACTACAAAAATAAAAGACATAGAAGTTTTACAAGCATCTCCTGATAAATATGTTTTTCCAATTCTTATTGACCATTAATTTATTTAAATAGTTGGACTGTTAAACTCTAACAGTTTATTAAACCTAACTTTTTTTGTTTGAAGAACACTATTATATTTATTAAGTGATTTTAAGCATGATTTTCGTGTCGCTCCTCCTTTTTTTGATTTCACCCGCTTCCCCCCATTTAATGAAATAGAAGGAGCTTGAGCATTCGAAAATTCAGATGCAGATAAAGCAATTCTCTCAACAATATCTTTTTGTTCATCAATTATTTTATTGGATATATCAATTGATGCATTAATTGTATCAGATACATTTGTAATAACCTTACTTCCAGTATCAACTACCGATGTACCTGCATCAACTGCTGACATTATAGCAAATGGTACTCCTGCAATTGGCCCAAAAACAGAAGTTAGAGCATATTTCCCAGTATCTTTAACCGAATCAATTGCTTTTCTTGCTCCTTCTGATGCAACATTAATACTTTCATCAATAAGTGGCTCTGCTAAAGGTAATAACTCAACTGCCACATCAACACCTATTTTTCCAACATCTTTTCCGATTTGAACCATTTTTTCACGATTTTTTTCAGATGACATTAATTTGCCAAAATTATTTAATTGAGACTGGGCTTTTGTTGGGTCAATTACATCAATACCAACAGATTCCAATCCACTTTTTACACCCGATGATATAACTTCTTTTCCATGGTCTTTAATGGTTTCAATTGTATTATTTGCCGCATTTGTTATGGCCTCAACATTTTTTTTAATATTTGTCCCTTCTAATCGAGGATTGTCTAAAGACCGGCGTTGAGCAGCAACACTTGTTGCGTTAATTGGTTCTCTTCCTCCGGTAGTAATACGACGACGAAATGAATTTCGTGTATACTTATGCTTATGTTTGTTTAATTTAAAATTCTTTTTTGTTTTTGTTTTTGTTTTAAGTTGTGTACGTTTATTTTTAAATGTGCGTGAACGAGTTTTTTTACGATGGGATGTATCTATATTAAAAGAGGGCATTAATAATTTATACAAGTTTATATTATAATAATAATATTTCTTATTATGTTTCACATAAATTACATGTGAAACATAAATAAAAATGATTGAAATAAATACACATAATAACATAACAAATAAATTTAAAAATGATTAAAACTACCAATTTTCAAAACCCACCATTGTCAGACCTTCTTCAAGAACAAATGAAAGACCCACTTGTGCAAGCATTTGTTGACCAATTATCTGATATTCAAAAAGTTGGACTTAATGTATCAATTAAAATTTTACCCATGACCAATATTAAAAAATGCAATGGATTTATAAAGTGGAAAAAAGAAAATGGACTATAAGTACAGCTAATATATTAAACAGTCCGCGCCACACAAATTAACTGATTTGAATTGTCAGTATTTACTCGTATATTGCTCATGTGCATCATTTTAGTTACTTCTGTATCAATTGTATAGTTATGTCTTGATAAATACTGAAATAAAATTGGAACGTCATCTGTTTCCATATATGGAATATCACTATTATAATTAATTAAATTTCCACTACAATCTATTTTTTTAAATGCCCACGTACAATTACTTGTTGTACTTGTATTTGTAAATCCTTTAAAAGGCGATAATTTAGGTATGCGAACTTGTACACATATATTTTTTAAATCTCCAGGTGGAAAACAATTTGTTGTAATAATATTCCTATACAATTTATTTGTTGAACTTAAATATGGCTGGCTAAACAACCAAACGGTAGATGGTGGTGTTGGTGGTATATAACCGGGATTTGGACCAGACTCCGTAAACTGCATTTATATATAAACAATTATATAAAATACATTTACATACTTTATGGTTGTTATAAAACAATATTAAATCATTTAATTAATAAAATAAAAATACAAATTATTAAATGGCATTTATTTTAAACGATATTTATATTGATGTTGAGAGAATAAAAGTATTGTTTACATCCGACGATTATGGATTCAGTCATAATATTACAAATGTTCAAACACATACACTTATCCCATTTGATTTTTTATGTAAAAATTATTTGGTGACATGCGATGCTTTGGCAAATATTTTAGAAAATCCATTCATTTTACCTACTGAAATAAAAAGTACTTCCCCTTGCAGTTGCGTTAGCATTGATAAACATACACAAAATTACCCAGTATCATTCCCAATACAAATTACTACAACTTGTTTATCTTATCCAACTCATACTGATTTACCTTCTTTTTTAAGAATAACCAGAGAAACAACTTCGTCTTTTTATATAGACTGCAAAAGAATATACTTTTTATTATTAGAACATGTAAATATTGCTCATCAACACGGCATATCTCTTTTTAGGTTTTTAAAAAATGGGTCTAATTTAATTATTCCATGTAATAGCACACGGGATATATTAATTTATCCAACAAAATATTGTTTATCTATTCGATTAGCTACTTCTTCCAAAGGATGGAAATATATGTCAAGTATTCTTTTGTATAAAACTGAAACCGAAACCGAAACTGAAAATGAAACTAAAAATGAATATATACCAGACCCATTAGACGTACTTATTATAAAAGCTTTAATTAATGCATCGTCACCATATTTAACAGAAGGATTAACTTATCAAACATGTGAAAAAATTGCTGAGCAATATACTAATACTCTTTTAGAAATATTTGAATTATGGCCTAATAATTGGGTATCGACTAAATTTACCAAATATACTATAAAAACATATGTATTTAGTTTATCTAAAAAATACGCAACACAATATGCAAATGTTGACCCAACCAAGGCATTCAACATGCTTATTCGAAATATAACCTTATGGGACACACAATGTATATCATTATTTTGTCTTCGATTACTTCTGTATAATTCAGAACATATACATTTAAATGACCGCAACTCATTCGAACATATGTGCGTCACTTTATTTAATAAGGGAATTACAGATATGATTAACAACATCAATTGATGTACTCCATTTTAAACCATAATTTGATAAATTATGAACTACGGGAATATTCATTGACTCACATTCTTGGACACTATTTGCATTTCCATCATGCTTAGTTAATCTTAGCATTATACAACACTTTTTATATATTTCAGGCATTTTATTATGAGGATATTGATTGGTCGAACTATAAATATACTGAAAGTTAACATTAGGTTTAATTATTGCCAGTTTTTTTATAACTTCTTCATAAATGGATTTTCCATATATTGTTTCCTTTCCAGGTGAACGCCCATTATAAATATAAATATAAACACAATTATCAATTAGTTGTGATTGGTTATTGGTAAATAATCCCTTATCAACCAAATTAAAATAAGCATATATACATTGAGCATTTGGAAATAACCAAATTAATCTACGATATAAACACTCACTAATACAAATATGCACACACGATTTTAATCGTGAAATTTCAATAATTGTTTGACGAGAATGTAAATTAGTAATATTTGCATCTTCTCCCCCCCAAATAATATAACGAGGCAAATGCTCACAAGACAATATAGCATATATATCATCATCCGTATAAACGCCAAAAAATACAACTTGTTTATTACTGTCCTTTTGGGTTGTATATTCTGTTAAAATTTCCCATTTGTATTTTTTAATAAGCTGTTCACGTAAATGTTGTAAAGCAGGTGAAATCCATACATAACAATTTGAAGTTAAAATATACTCTATTGAAATACTTTGAGCTAATACATTATTTGGATAAGGAATTTTTCGTACGTTGTATTCGTTATATTGAACTATTTCATGAGTACGCCGATTTTCATGTCGTCCATATAATAAGTAATGGTTCATTGCTAACAATTCGGTTGTTATGTTTAGTTTTTGTAAATCAACATACAAATTTACATAGAACATCCAATTAAACCGAGGAAATATTGTGTAAAAAGTAGAAATAGTTGGCTCTTTTAAATTTGTTAAACATGGAGCACTAACATTATTTAACTCACAGTCCTCGTTTTTTATTTTATTTGTATTGGTAGTACTGGTATTAGTAGGGGCTGTATTAATAGTATCAGTAGTTGGGGTGTTAGTATTGGGCAATAAACCGTTGTGACCAATTCTATCATTTTTTTGGGTTTTACTAAGAATATAAGGTACTACAATAATATTGGGAGTTGGGAAGGCTGGGAAATAAAGCATTTTGGTAAAAAAATTATGGTCGGCATTTTGTTGAGCATTCCATATAATATTTCGCTGTTTTGGAAATGAATGATGAACACAAAAACTTGATGAACCAATTTCGCCAATTGAAACACATTCAAAGTTAGGTGGGAAAATAATCTTATCAGGACGAGCAAATTTCCACACATACATGGAATTAATGGGACTATATTCAATAGCTTGTTGAACTGCATATAAAGCATAAGGGGTAGTTAACTTATCATCATCGTCAAGGTAAATAATATATCCATCAGTAACCATATTAAGTAAATCATTACAGTATAAATTATAAAAATATTCAGATTTTAATGACCGCTCCACCGCATTTAGTTTATTAACTTTAAACACACTGCATTTATTATTTGTAAGTTGATTATTCAAATAGTTAAGACTGATATCAGTGTCATAACAAATAATAACCCGAAAATTACTATATTTCTGAGAAAAAATACTATCCATACATGCTTTAAATAAATTAGGACGGCTTGATGTTCGTACTAATATATTAATTAATGGTTCATTATTTAAAGTGTCGTGACGAACATCATGAATATTTTTAAGTTGAAACGAATCATTCTGAATATTATCATTTATTTTCTTAACGCACTCTTTTAGCATTAACAATGTTCCAACACGGTTTTCTTTTTTCCCATATGTTATATAATGATGATGAGCCGTTGTTTCATCTATTCCAGCTTTTTTTAAATCGGGATAAAATGATAAATAAAATTCACTATCAAAACTATTATTTATAAAACTCATAACTAACAACTAACTAATTACTTTATATACTTATTATATATATACTAATACTATTTCAAAATAAATGTCCCATTTTAATGACGATTTTGATGATTTTATTGAAGAAAATATTAAAAAAACAAATGAAAGAAAAAAAACATTAAACACACATACATACACACCAACAACTATTATTAATAATATTCAATTCCCTATTGCCCCCAAAACAAATATGCATACATCAACAAAACAACTTAACCAACTTCCATCAACACCAATTTCATTAGATAAGTATCATGAGGTATTTACACTCTTTAAACTTTATATAACTAAATCAAGTCATAATATGCGGCTATTTATTAAACCTGATTATATAACAAATCGTGTATTTCAAGAAACAAAACAACTAATAAAACAACTCAATGAATTTATTAATAACATGAACAAATCATATAAACACAAACATGTTGACTTTGACGAAATACTATATTATAAAGATGTTATGTTTGTTCGTTCTTTATACCAACATCTTGTTTCTAAAATTATTAAACATTTTCGTCCATTTTATAAAAAACATAAAACTATTATTGATAATATTAATGACATAACAAATATTAGCACTGGAGCTGGTAAAAAAAACAAAAAATACAAACGCAAACACACACAAAAACCCAAACATAAACACACACAAAAACCCAAACAAAAACCCAAACAAAAACGCACACAAAAATACAAACATAAACGCACACAAAAATACAAAATTAAAAAAAACATAAAATGAAAACTAAATATTATACTGCTCCCTGACATGATTTACACCCGGTTGTATTAGTAAAAGTATCCATCATACTGGTTAAGTTTCGATTTATTTTTCGAGTATAATTATTATGATTTCTATTACGGTTCATTGTTCGACCTAATGTATATCGAGATTGGGAATTAGTACGTCTGTTTTTACTTTGTGAGTACATAAGAGATGGACGATGATTTAATGATATTTTGGGAATTGTATTTGGTATAACGCCAAGCTGTATATTTTTATTTGGTTTATAGTGTTTCTTACGAGATATTAAATTAGATTGCCGATTATCAATAGAAACATATTTATTATACATACGGGATGACATAAATAACGGACGAGATATTTTTGTTGTTTTTATTTTATTAACTCGGTTAGGTAACCTCATAAACACCCGTCTTTTGGTTTTATTACGTAATGGAAACATAGTATTTATTTGTATATGTATTAAGAGTATAAAAAAAATGATGTATATAATCGTATAATACACCATTTAAACAATATAATATGACTACACATCAACCCCAAATACATTGTACAATATTTTTATCAACAAAAAATTCGCATCCAAGAGACACACGAATACAATTTATTGAAGAAGGACATAAATATATTATTAATCCACCCGAAATTCCAAATCCATATACTTCTGTGACAACATTGGTTCATTCTAATTTTGAAAAATTTGATGCCGATAATATTATTGCTAAAATAATGTCAGGACACTCATGGGGTCCTGGAAATAAATACTGGAATATGACACCTACTGAAATTAAAAAACAATGGAATGAAACGGGTAAAATTGCAGCACAGCTTGGAACAGAACTACACTTTCGAATTGAATGTTTTATGAATGCCGGAATTCCATTGCCTAATAGCAATTTTATTTCAACACCAGATTATGACTGCCCCGAATGGAGACAATTTATTGACTTTTATATTAACTTCAGAGGACAAAATGAAAAAGAAGACGAAGATAATAATAGTAGGGAAAATTCACCACAACCATACCGAACTGAATGGGTTGTTTTTCATGAAGAAGCACACATTGCTGGTTCCATTGATATGGTATTTGAAAATAATGATGGAACACTTTCTATATATGACTGGAAACGTGTAAAAGATATTAATAATAATCGTATTCCTAAAAAATGGACCAAGTACTCACATAATCCCATTTTAAAACATATTCCTGACACAAACTACTGGCATTATTCACTTCAATTAAATATATATAAATTCATTCTTGAAAACAAATACAATAAAAAAGTAACTAAATTAGTGCTTGTGCGATTTCATCCCAACTCCGAATCATATGAAGAAACAATTGTGCCGGATTTACAAAAAGAAGTAAGCGAACTAATAAAAACACGAATAACTAAAACACAATTATAAAAGAAACAAACAATTATTTCATACAACATTCAGTCTTAAGACGTGGAGTATCATACATATGATTATTTGGAAAACATGTATCCGTACATTGCGAATTATGAGAAATTGTAGCCGTATGTAAATGGCTGGTTACTGCTGATGTTTCGTAGTATTGTTTATTTGAACGTTTAACAACTGGGTCACAATCATCTGAAGGTTTGGGTAGAGGTGGGATAGGAATAATACCTTGCATGTATGTTTTATATTTTGTATGACGATATTTTGCTTTTCTTGGCTGATTAAAGCAAAATGTAGTTGGATAAGTTCCAATTACTCTTTTGGGGGGGTTATTTGAAATAAACGAAGGATTAGCAAAATAAGAAGATACCACTATATCCCCTCTACATAAATCACATTGATTAAGAATTGGGTCATTTGAAAATGAAACACAACCAGGTCTGTCCATTAAGTCTGCAATTGAACCTCTACCAACTCCTGAACGTACTTGTCTTTTTAAATGCGATGGAGTATTTTCAGTCAACATAATTCTACCCTTTCTATAATGTTTCATAGGACGTGCTAAACCATGTTTGTAAATAACGTTATTGGTGTAATCTTTGTTTGTTTGGGGGCGCATTCGTCCAGTCACAACACCCGTTTGAACTACTCCCTTCCATGGTACATATTCACTCGTATGTTGGAACCTTGAACGCATTCCTTGGGGGTGATAAGCACTTGACATATTATAATATATTACACAAAAAATATAAATTTGTACAAAATTAAATAATTTGCGTTATCAGTAGTACTTATGATTACCAACATGAATAAAATATACAACAAAATACGAAATGTATGCACTCTACCCCTAACCCTAACCTTATTTTTTTATTAACCCTATGCATTCTATTATAACCCTACTATATTTAATAAATAAGAAATGAGTGGCAAAATGAATAAATGAGTAGTAAAATAAAATAACCAATTTACAATAATTTTGAGCACTTATAATATTTGTATAAAATTAACCTTGTTTTACACCTTTGAACATTTAAAACGCCGATTTTTATTTCGTTTATATATTATATATATCATATATACTATATAATGGAATTTTCAAATCAAATAAAATACGGTTATTGGATGCAATTACCTGATTTACAAAATTTTGGTGATGTTTTAATAAAATATATATATTTTAAGAAAACAGGAAATACAATTATTTATAAAGATAGAGGATGTGATAAAAAATTAACGGTATTAATATCTATAGGTTCTATATTAAATCATTCCGATTCCTTTAAGTGTAATTTAATAATATGGGGAACTGGTGTTATTCCTAAGCCACATAAAAAATATGATATTAATTCTGATAATAATAAATTATTTTTAAATAATTATAAGATATTATCTATTCGTGGGCCGTTAACATACCAATTATTACAATCTTGGGGATATAATAAAGTTCCTAGAATATTTGGTGATCCTGGTTTATTAATTTCAAAATATTATAAACCTAATATAAAAAAAAAATATAAGATTGGTTTTATTCCTCATCATAGTTATTCGCTTGATATAATTAATAAATATTTACAAGAAATTAATAACAAAAATATTACTTTAATAAATTTTAATGTAAAAGACGATTTTAATAGTATTGAAGATACTATTAATCATATTTTATCTTGTGAATATATAATATCACATGCATTGCATGGATTAATAACTGCTCATTCTTATAATATAAAAGCTATGTTTGGATTAATTTGTCCCCCGAATACAGAATATGGATTTTTTAAATATATAGATTATTATAAATCAATTAATTTAGATGGACCAATTAGTTGTATCCCTATTTTAATGAAAGATATTGACATAAATAATTTTAATATAAATGAAACTATTCCAATAAATTTTTTTGAATATAAAAATTTTAATATTGATAATGTTATTCGAGTAATTGAGAAATATCCTATTCCAAAATTTCCTATAAACACTAATCATATCTTAGAATCTTGTCCGTTTTAAATAATATATATCTATAATATCTGCTATTCAAAAAAAATTAACAGGATATGAAATATCACCATAGTTTTTGAACATGCATTTATTGAATATAATATAAATATTGAGAGAAAAATGGGTATATCAGACCAGTAGTTAAACGAATTAATGCATAAACCAAGTTAAAAACAAAAATAAAAATAAATAAGTATATAGACTACCCCTAACCCTAACCTTATTTTTTTATTAACCCTATGCATTCTATTATAACCCTACTATATTTAATAAATAAGAAATGAGTGACAAAATGAATAAATGAGTAGTAAAATAAAATAATCAATTTACAATAATTTTGAGCACTTATAATATTTGTATAAAATTGACCTTGTTTTAAAAAAAAATGATTTATTTATAATTCATAATGAACATTATAAATTATATCAATTAATAATTGAAACAAAACGAGTACAACCCATTAAAATGAATAAGACTAAGAATTGCGGCGGTTGTGGAACTCTGTTACAAAATAATGAGTGTCCTTATGGACATTCTAAAGACTTAAAAAAATGCGGGTGTGGAACTCTGTTACGAAATAATAAGTGTCCTCATGGCCATTCTAAAGACTTAAAAGAATGCGGTTGTGGGACCCTGTTAGTACATGACCATTGTCCTCGTGGACATTCCAAAAAATTAACAACATGTAAACAATGTAGCAGTTATCTTGTTGATTTTAGATGTTTATCATGTATTGATAGAAGAATAAATGAAGCTAAGTTAGATGCAAATAGAGGGTGTCCATCAACTGGAGGAATAAGGAATTACAAGGTTAACAAACCATTTGTAACTGGTACATGGTAAATAAAATTGTATTTGTAGATAGATGATGTATGTGTGTATTTTGCGATGATGTAATGATGTAATGTACCTGTTATATGTGTATTACCTGTTATATGTGTATTAATTATAATTAATTATAATTATTTATTCTTTTTTTATATACACCCTACCATAACTTTAAATAAGAAATGAGTGACAAAATCGATAGTGTAATAAAATAAAATAAAACAATCAATAGTTTTTGAACATGCATTTATTGAATATAATATAAATATTGAGAGAAAAATGGGTATATCAGACCAGTAGTTAAACGAACTAATGCATAAAACCAAGTTAAAAAAAATAAAAATAAATAAGTATGAAGACTACCCTAACACTAACCTTATTTTTTATTACCCCTATGCATTCTATTATAACTCTACTATATTTATTTATTAATTAAGAAATGAGTGACAAAATGGATAAATGAGTAGTAAAATAATAACAACCAAACAAAATTTTTGGTGGCATGCACTTGTATCATATCGTAAGGCTTACCGATGTACCTTTTAATGCTTAGTAAATTCAGTTCTTATTTTTGTAAATTAGGCAATTGAAGTCATTCAATCTTAGTAATTTTATTAAATAATATTTATGAATGTTGTGAATTATACTTGTACATTTACAATCATTTTTTAAATATAAAATACATATTGAGAGAAAAATAATGATGAATAAATGAATAGTAAAATAACAAACACTATAATATAAAAGTAAAAAACGGCATTTTTAAATAAATTATACCCTATACAACCATAACTTTATTAATTAAGAAATGAGTGACAAAACCGATAAATAAGTAGTAAAATAAGAAATGAGTGTCAAAACCGATAAATGAGTAGTAAAATAAAATAAAATACAATCATAAAATAGTTTTTTATTACCCATTTATTAAATATAATACAAATATTGAGAGAAAAATAGGTTCTCTCAATATTTATATATTAAACCATAAAAACCATAACAAAAAAAACATACTTATTAAATTAATTTAGTTAGTTATCAAATACACTACATAGTTTAATACAATCAGTACATAATATAAACATACAACATATACACAACATTACTTTTTAAATTATTCTTTCACAACTAATCAATTGATTATTTGGCATCATATCGTCATATCATCTTCATCATCATCATCATCATCTTCATCTTCATCTTCATCTAAATCAAGGTCAAAATCAAAATCAAAATCATCTCCTAAGTCATCCAAATTATCCAAATTATTATTTTGTACAATATCACTGTCTGTCACAAGGTTGCGAATTGGAACATCATCGTCTTTATAAAACTTAATATTATTCCACTCCCTATTAAATACTCCAATTATACTTTTTAGATTATTTGGATTATATACATTATTTGTTTTAGGACAAAGCATATATGTTGGCCCAAAATAATCGGATGTAATCGGATGACCAGCTTCTGTAATAGTGATTAATTCAATAGTTTCTTTGTCGATTTCCCCCCCTTCTTCACAATTATCAGCCTTTTTTTGTTCCTTCTTTGTAAGCTTATCAGCCTTTCCTTGTTCCTTCTTTGCAAGCTTATCAGCCTTTTCTTGTTCCTTCTTTGCAAGCTTATCAGCCTTTTCTTGTTCCTTCTTTGCAAGCTTATCAGCCTTTTCTTGTTCCTTCTTTGCAATCTTGGTGGTAGCAGTATCTTCTTCTTCATTATTAACAATCTTGGCAGCCTTTTCTTGTTCCTTCTTGGAAATCTTATCAGCCTTTTCTTGTTCCTTCTTTGCAAGCTTATCAGCCTTTTCTTGTTCCTTCTTTGCAAGCTTATCAGCCTTTTCTTGTTCCTTCTTTGCAAGCTTATCAGCCTTTTCTTGTTCCTTCTTTGCAAGCTTATCGGCATTTTCTTGTTCCTTCTTGGAAATCTTGGTGGTAGCAGCAGCAACTTCTTCTTCATTATTAACAATCTTGGCAGCAACTTCTTCTTCATTATTAACAATCTTGGCAGCCTTTTCTTGTTCCTTCTTTGCAATCTTGGCAGCTTTTTCTTGTTCCTTCTTTGCAATCTTGGCAGCTTTTTCTTGTTCCTTCTTTGCAATCTTGGCAGCCTTTTCTTGTTCCTTCTTTGCAATCTTGGCAGCCTTTTCTTGTTCCTTCTTTGCAAGCTTATCAGCCTTTTCTTGTTCTTTATTTGCAATCTTAGTATCAGTATTAGTATCAGTATTAGTATCACTATCACTATCACTATCACTATCACTATCAGTATTAGTATCAGTATTAGTATCAGTATTAGTATCACTATCACTATTAACTTCAGTAATAAATATATTATCAGTTTCGGTAATAATAGTTGGGGTCTTTGTTGCAATAGTTGATTTGGCATTCCCATTTCCAACATGGTTTTTAATAAAGTGCTCTTGAGGAACTTGAACCGTATTACCAAAATGAGAATGCGCATATTCAACCACCTCTTTTATAGAATAACCGCGACTATCCATTACATTTCGGTATTGGGTTGGCTTTTTACCACACGGAGAAACATACAGATTGAAAGGAACTTTTAATCTATCATAAATTGTACCATTCTTTTCAGATAAATTCCCCTTCATACAATCACCACAAACAACTTCACCACTTACAGGCTCATTCATGCACTGAGCATACAACTGATACTTACTGGAAAGTACTTCACATTTACCAGCAAGTTTAATACCCATAAATGGTAAATACACTTGTTTGGACTTTGGCTTGGACTGGGGGGACGCTACATCTTCAGAAAATATTGAACACTCATTACCATTACCATTACACTTTTTTATAGCAATAAGCTCACTTTCAAGAAATTTACAACGGGACTCAACATTCAGTAACCTTTTGTGCAAATCATGACAAACATCTTCATTAAAAACAAAATTATTCATGATAAAATCAATAATTCAAAAAGAAAACGGACTCAAATTTAACAGTTAATTGATTACAATTATTTATATAATTCAAAATAATACATTCTAATTATAATCAATTTTTTTAAATTACATCCATAATACAATACAGAACAACATTTACTCAAAATTTACTCACAATAAAAACAATAAAAACAATAAAAACAATAAAAACAAACATACAATATACAAATTGAGAGAAAACATACATAACAAAAAAACAATTATACACTATTATACTAACAATAACATCATTCAATTTTTTTAATTAGACACCAAATAATCAACACAAAATAACAAAATACTCACAATTATAAACATTAAAAAATAAATTAACAAAAAAATATACATCAACAAATCAAACAAAATAACAATTAAAAAAACAATAAAACATACTTACTTAATTACTTATACTATTACACTATTACACATTATAACATTACACGAAACTAAAAACTACCACACAAATCATCATTAGCATACATAAAGATTCTTTTATTCTAATCCATTTTTATTCTTCAAGGTAGTTTTATTCAAGAATATATTCAGATAATTCAAATTCTAAAGATTCTAAAGATTCTTCTTCAATAAAATTTGATTCTCAATATTCTACTATAATCCGATTCTCAATAACGAACAAATTATCAATAGCATACCTATTACACATATTACAATCAAAGCCGAACCATCTCTTATTATATCAGCAGTTTGTCTTCCAGGTGAAATTATTTATTATATATTAAAATATTAAAATAATTACTTATAATAAACCATTTGAATATCTTTTTCATAAAAATCATTTTTTTCATAAACTTTTTTAATATTTTTATCACAATCTAAAATAATTTTATAGCAATTATTTTCTAATCCATAATCTTTTAAATATTTTACTATTTTTGTTGATAATCCTTTTCCTTGATGTTTTGGATGAACTACAATATCTTCAATATGTCCTACATTTTTTCCACTATGAATAATTTTTGGTTCTATAATTATTGTTCCAGAAGCAATAATTTCTATTTCATCATTTTTATAATAATAACAAACATAAATAGCTCCAATTTTATGAATTTTATTAATAATTTCAAAAAAATATTCATCATTTAAATTTTTAGTTGTTGTGAGATTAGATAAAAGTTCTATATATTTATTTTTAATTTTATAAATATTATTATTTAAAATAATATTTTGTAATTTATCAAAAAATAGTGCCATTATAATTTACTATAATAAAATTTAAACATAAAATTTAAACATATTTAAATCTTGTAGTAGCAGAGAAAGGACTTGAATAAACACCAGAGATACTTGTTCTAAAAATAATATTAGTTATACAACGACATTTACAATTATACGGATAATACAAATAATTATTATAATCAAAATAATAATTAAAAAAATACAAATACAAATACAAATACAAAAAACAAATTATTTAGTTAATTTAAACATTACACATTATAACAAACATACATAACACATTACATTACAGCAAACTAACACATTAAACATATATCATCATACATTAATACATTATTCAATAAAACTTACCCACTCAGATATTACTTCTTTACTAACATTTCGAGACTCTAATTCAACAATTACCATCTCGCGATGCTTATCCACCGAATACATATTCTGCTCTTCTAATTTTAACTTTTCAATATAAATTATATTTCCTATCTGCTCAGAATCGGAAATATGAATACTAACACACTCACTATAACCATTCAAACAATTTATTAACCGAGACATACGACCTGTATAACACTTACACTGAGAATCAACCATCTCATCATTCAAAATTTGTTTTATTTCACTACTTTCCACATGTGCGTCCGCGACCGACAACACACACCTTAGCAACTCTTCAAATGTTACATGAACAACTGAATGAACTGTTGTATCGTCCATGTATTCCATTAACAACTGCTTAACAGTTTCCGATAACACACCATCATTCACAATATAGTCACGAACATTTATTATAATTGGTTTTAATCCCATTAGTCGGACAATGGATGTTCGAACACACTCTTGTACATGATGATTATGAACATTTTGTGAATCTTTGTAAACGCCTTGACTTGTTTTAGACCTATTTAAAAATCGTTGGATATTTGGAGTAATATACTCAATTAAATTATCAGTGTACCATAAGTTTCGCAAAGTATTTGGTAACATAAATGCTAAAGTAGTAATTTTATTATTAGAGCAATTTAATGTTTGTAAATTAGGCAACTCAAGTCCTCCAATCTTCGTAATTTGATTATAACAACATTCTAATATTTGTAAATTAGGCAACTTAAGTCCTTCAATCTCTGTAATTTTATTATAAAAACAATTTAAATGTTGTAACTCAAACAACTCAAGTCCTCCAATCTCCGTAATTTTATTATCACTACAAAATAATGTTTGTAAATTGGGCAAGTCAAGTTCTTCAATCTCCGTAATTTGATTATGAGAACAATATAATTCTTGTAAATTGGATAACTCAAGTCCTTCAATTGTAGTAATTTTATTATCATTACAATATAATTTTTGTAAATTCAGTAAGTCAAGTCCTTCAATATTTGTAATTTGATTATGAGAACAATATAATATTTGTAAATTGAGCAACTGAAGTCCTTCAATATTTGTAATCTGATTATAATCACAATATAATGTTTGTAAATTGGGCAATCCAAGTTTTTTAATCTCCGTAATTTGATTACTGGAACAATCCAAATGTTGTAAATTAAACAAGTCAAGTCTAAGCCCTTCAATCTTAGTAATTTGATTATAAGAACAATATAATTCTTGTAAATTGGGCAAGTAAAGTCCTTCAATCTCCGTAATTCGATTATGAGAGCAATCTAATCTTTGTAAATTGGGCAACTCAAGTTTTTCAATCTTCGTAATTTGATTACCAGAACAATCCAAATATTGTAAATTAGGCAAGTTAAGTCTTTCAATCTCTGAAATTTGAGTACAAGAGCAATCCAAATATTGTAAATTGGGAAACTCAAGTCCTTCAATTGTAGTAATTTGATTATTAAAACAATTTAAAATTTGTAACTTGGGCAACTCAAGTTTAATCTCCGTAATTTGATTATTAGAGCAATCTAATCTTTGTAAATTAGGTAGATTATTTAACACTAATGGTCCTTTAATATTACTACGAGCAATATTTAAGTAAGTTACCTTTGTATTTTTAGGACTTCTTAATAAAACCCACTTTTTGTATTCATCTATTCCCCACTTTACGGTTTTAAGTTCGTTTGAAATGTTCATTGAATGTAATTTATAAAATTATGTAATTTATAAAATTATAGTAAATGAAAATAAAATCATTTTTTTTAAATAATACTTAAAATACTAATATAATATGATTTACTCAAAATATAATTGTAACAATATCATAATACATTAATACATATTACAATTAAATATTCTCTTATTTTCATCCGTTTTTGAAAAAGGGCAAATATATTAAAACGAAACATCTATCAAAAATATCATTTTTATACTGATAATACAAATAATTATTATAATTAAAATACAAAAAACAAAAAATACATACAAATAAAAATACAAAAAACAAATTAGTTAGTTATACAATTACACATTATAACAAACATACATAACACATTACATTACAGTAAACTAACACATTAAATAATAAAACTTACCCACTCATCTATTACTTTTTTACTAACATTTCGAGACTCTAATTCAACAATTACCATCTCCCGGTGCTTCTCCACTGAATACATATTCTGCTCTTCTAATTTTAACTTTTCAATATGAATTATGTTT
>Ga0233436_1000529_pt1 | contig 42211 bp, 48 predicted proteins | sample SI_122_August201_2_FD_182723 | JGI IMG/M metagenome (GOLD analysis project Ga0233436, IMG submission 182723) | Seawater microbial communities from Saanich Inlet, British Columbia, Canada - SI_122_August2016_150_MG | ecosystem: Environmental > Aquatic > Marine > Inlet | place: Canada: British... | reverse complement strand
TGTTGTTGCTATAATTAAATAGCTGTTAGATATGTGTGAAAAAAATGCTGCAACATTGAAATTGCAAACAAAAGTAGTGTGTTAATTTATCTGAGCATATGTGTATCAATTTTGAATAGCGCTATAGGGCGCTGTACTTTTAATATTTATCGATGCTTTAAAAAATTAAAACAAATCCATTATTTTTTTTGTTTTATTGAAATCTTTATTAATAGATATGGTATAACTTTGAATATCAGCTTCTATATCATTTTCGGAAACCAATTTATTTTTAGATATATTAACATTGCAAGTTACAACTATTGATGAATTTGATGATGAATTAATAAAATACTTTATGAAATTCTCAATGTCAGATTTTTTATATTTGAGTTCAAAGTCAATATAGGGGTCATCTCCTTGAAAGTACAATAATTTGCCAGCGAAATCTTTTTTGGGATATTCTCCGTCAGAATCTATTTCATATTCTTTTAATTGCAAAAAACATTCTAAACCATTAATTTTACTGTCAACTCTATTTGATATTTTTCCTGAAAGTTGAATATAATCAAGATACCCATACGGCATTTGTATTTTGAATTGAGTATTATTGATCAAGACATCAATAGCTGTTCTTGAAGAATCAATTTTTCTATCTGGACTTAATATGGTGCGTTTAGATTTTGGAACGATTTTGTATATAGAACTCTGAAGAGAAAAACTTGTTATGATATATTCCTTTGTAGTAGAAACATCAAGCTGATCGATGTTTGGGAAATGAAAACCTTTCTCACAAAATTCATTTGAGAATATATTAAAACTACCACTTATTTTACTATTCTGATCTATAGAATTTTTACAAACTCTTTCAATCGCATAGAAATCATTTTCTAAAAGCCAAATTGTTAGTTCTATTGGCGATTCCTGGAATTCGACACCATCTACATCAAATTTATCTGGTTCCACATTTTTTAAGATTCGAATTCCACCACATACCTTTTCCTCAAAACCTTCCTCTTTTGCAAATTTATCAAGGCGTTTGTTATGACCTTTTGAAAAGGTTACATGGCATTCTTTGTCACAAAAACGATGGTCCCCAGTATTCCAAATCGATCCAGTTATTGTAAAATTTTCACTTAAACCCTCATCCGCTGGATCATAAGTGGCATCTATTCCACTTTTGAAATCGAACATCGAACATATTCTGCAGGTTGGTTTTTCGGTCATTTGCCTGTAAATTCCATTTCAAATTTACTGGTTAATCAAATCAATTAGTTTCTCAGTCTTATTTCCTTGTCTTCTCTGGTGACTAACAGATGTAATTCATTTCTGGATATAACAGTGCTATGGAAATAGCAAGAGTTTTAAAATTCTAAAAACGAATTACTCTTTAGAAAACACAATTCCCCCCAGATCTCATCAAGAGAGATCCATTATAAAACAAAGTTCCATATATATTAATATACGATAGTTAATAATCACCCGTCCTTTAAAATTTTATCATAGGTGTTCTTGAGCAACAGGTGCGATTATTCTCCGAGTACTTTCTTTGTATCAATCATAAGATTCCAACCAGAAAAAAAGAAACCTGCTCATTTATACTTGTACCACTTAAAAGTATGTTTGATATCTTTTTTATCTTTGTAAAACACTGAGCGTCAAACTCATCCATAATATAGGTGAATTGGAAAGCACCCTGGGGTTTTATATTTTTCTCTGACCCTATTATAAAAATGGAAACAATCCCTGCCAAGCAACAATCCCACCTGAAATCTTAACAGTACACCCAACCACATTAATTTCTTTTTCCGTCTTCCATTAACTGGACCATCTTTAATGGAAGCTGTTTATAAAAGTATTTTTAAAATTAATTTACTACCAAAGGAGAACACCATGCTTGAAACAGCAACACCAGAAGTTAAAAGAGAAAAAGTATTTATGCCCAAGAATTTTTCAGTTGATCAAATACAAAAGAAATACTCTTTGAAAAGACCGGCAGCCCTGAAAGCAAAAAAAAAGGTTTCTTCGTAAAGAATTATTCTAAAAAACAGATCATCATCGATCGTGAAAATTTTAACCCAGCCATTGCGTATAACTTGGCCAAGCGTGTCTATTTTAAAAATTTCCGATTTAAATTCAACATAGCTGAAGAGATAAAGGAAGATTTGATACAAGAGGCAGCTGTCAGATTATTTGAATTATCGGGCAAGAAGAGCACAACCTCAAAATACGATGATAACTATTGCCGGTTCTGGGTAGCGCACAACGCCATGCTTGCCTTTATTAAAACCTGGGAAAAACAAGTGAGGTATAAGAAGATCTGGAAAAACGCTCAAGACGTTATCAGATGTTACCCGGACCTGACTTTTAATTCAAATTTCAAGACTTGTTGATCCTCAATTTAATGAACAAAATTGAAAAGGATGTTAATGGAAAGGATCAAATCATGACAGAACCAAAGATTAAGCCAACAGTGAAGCTTATTGATACCGATGGTAATGCGTTTGTTATTATCGGGCGTGTGAAAGATGCTTTATTTAAGGCTGGCGCCGATAAGGAATATATTTTTAAATATCAGGATGAAGCCATGGCGGGAGGTTATGATAATTTGCTGTGCGTGACCATGGATTATGTGGATATAGCGTGATTTTAAATTGGCTGAAAATTAAATCACTGTTCCAAGGAAAATAATAATGAAAACTGAAAAAGACTTTATAGAAGCAAATAGATACTTGTTTGACTTTTATTACTGCAGCACAAAAAAAGGATATGCCCAAGTGGATACCAATCAAGATGCCGCATATTATGGAATATGGACAAATCCATTTAAAAGAACTGTTTTTAGTTATTGTGAGGGGGATACGTGTTTAAAAATTGCTGGAACTGATGATGAATATGTACAAGAATTATTTCGTATGAAAGAATGGAATTTTGAACATGGATATGCCTTTAAGGAATTGACCCAGGATTCAACAAAGAACTGAAACAAAAATTTATTTCTTTGGGACTGATTGATCTGTTATATTAACTGGACAACGGTGAAAGAATAACCCCTTTGTAATGTGAGGGGGTTATTTTTTTGTATAGTTTTTTGGAATATTATTTGCTTTGAACCATTGTTTATATTACTGTGATTTTCAGTGTAGGGATATTAAAGGAGAGTGTTTTTTATCTTAAATACACTATAATGAGAGATTGCCTCATTTGATAGTGACGATTTTCCATATATTGGAATTAGTCTATTCCTGTATATCATATCATTGTTGGATGTCACTCAGAAAAAACGGGTGAACATTTTGTTGGGCGCCTTTGAGGAGAGAAACGATGAATAAATTGCTGTCATTTATCCGCAGACGTAGCCCACCATGTGAGGAGCTTATCTGTACGACCTGCGGTGGCTTGTGGGTGTTCAATCGAGATCTTGAAAAGTTAGCCTTACGTGACGGAGAGTTGGTTGAGTATCTTGTGCAGATCACCGGTCCCGAGGTTAAGCCACTTGAGCAGAAGGCTAACTCTTTCACTGCAACGCTCAACTTCTTGCCCAAAAGTGATCGAAGTCTGGTCCTACGTTATTGGATTCAACGGATAGGAAAAGATCCTGCTTTGGCAATAGGTGTGCTCCTCTGGACAGGCTATGGGAGGGATTTGCCACCTCAAAAACTCAGCTTGATTCTCGAAGCCGCTATGCCAGAGTTGCTTTCAAGGAAGGATCTTCGTGACAAACTCCGCTCAAGCTATAGTATTTTAGACCCCCTTCCACCTCAATTATCTGACGCGATCAGATCCGATGAGGAGAAGGAGAGACAACAGCATAATGAGCAATTGCAAAGGCAAAGGGCACGGCAAGACTACTTTCGGACACTGGCCGAATTACCCTTCGAAAAGCGTGTGTATGCGATTGTCGCTGATCAGAGTATTGATCCATACAAAAATTGGCAGGAGTGGAAAGGTTGGAAATCCGAATGGAGTCGATGTAGCGATGAAGAAATTGATGCACTGGACGCGAGAAGTACTCAATCACTAATTGATCTCTGTGAGGAGAATCTGCTCGTGCGGTTCTCCGATGTTCTTCCGAAGCTTTACGATAGGCGCCATCGGCTTAGGCAGTTGGAAATGGATGCCATTCGACGAAAGTACGTTTCAATGACTCATCGTGATCAACTCACCGAACTTGTGATCAACACATGTGTAACGATCGAAAACTTTCCTGTGGAGCTTGCTAAAGAAGTGACGAATGAATGGCTTAAAAGCATCCCGGACGGCTCGCGAACCAAATTTCTCTCTCAGATATGCGCTTGCAGGCTTCGTGTGTGGTCCAAGACACACAAAAGGCTATCTGAGAGTACTCCCTCCTAATTATAGATTTTGAATAGACCTTCAGCTTTTTTGTTAATAAATATAATTAAATATTTTTTGTGGAATAAGAAATCTTCTGGATTAAATACTTTACAAACTCAACCCCAGAAGAACCGGAGTTAGAATCTTTAAATTTTATAGTATCATCACCTTCTATTGTTATAGAAACTCGTTTTTTATTTGGGCGATCTCTAAAAAATTCATTATACGATGGGAATTCATTCGCTGGAATTTTGAATAAATAAATTGTTTTTTTGTCTTGATCATTCAGTGCTATGAAAAAATCTTCTTGGAATTTATCATAGCTGGGTTCGAACCAAAATTTATTATTAGATAGATTTTTTTTTGAATAGCTCAAATTTTTACTGGCAATAGGATAATTTAGTTTTTTGTTTAAAATAGAAATAACGTCTCGTTTTTTTAACAAATCAGCATCTTCATCCAACCTTTTATAGTGTTTTTTTATATCATTTTTTTGATCCCTTATATCATTTCGGTCAGATGCTTTCTTATACCAGTAACCCGCTTTTTCGTGATTTTGTGGTACTCCTTTCCCTTTGTCATATAAAATTCCAAGATTACGTTGAGCGTCAGGATTTCCTTTTTTGGCAGCTTTTTTGTACCAATGTGCTGCTAAACGAAAATCCTGTGTTACTTCTTCTCCAAATTCATACATTTCTCCAAGGCAGAATTGAGCAAATTCATTGCCTCGCTCGGCGGCTTTCTTGTACCAATAAACTACTTTTTGATAATCTATTGTGACTTCAGTACCAATGTAATATATACATCCAAGATGGTACTGAGCTTTAGGATGCCCTCCCTCAGCGGCTCTTTCATACCAATATAAGGATTGTGTAAAGCTCTGAGTTACATCTTTTCCATCCTCATATATCATCCCAAGACTATACTGAGCATCGATATCTCCATGATCAGCTAATTCTAAAAATTTGTTGAAACTTTGGGAATTATCTTGTTGATTTCTATCTCTTTTTTTATTTCCAATAATTTCGAAGTGGGAATCATAAGCCGTGCTTTCTTTTTCCTTATCCACAAGTTTTATTCCAAGTTCCTTAAGCTGCAGAACAATATCATCTAATTGATCCAATGATTTTAAATCATCATTAATTGTATCATTAATTTCGGCAAAGGACAGGAAACCCTTTTTTTCACCTTTTTTAATCAGTTTTTTTAATTCTTTTTTACTAATCACAATATTTTTTTTAGATTTTTCTATATCTAAATCATCTGGATCAGAAATTGGCATCGTTTTATTATCGTTTGTAACTAAATGTTCTTGACCAACAGCTGCTCTCTTATACCAATATGCTGCTTTTTTAAAATCTTGTTGTGCTTCTTTCTCTGTGTCATATAGTAATCCAAGTTCAAATTGACAAATTGATTGGTACCACGCACCTTCACTTTCAGCAGCTTTTTTATACCAATAAATTTTTTTTTGAATATTTTGTTGTACTCCTAATCCATAATCATATTTTTCCAAAAGATATTCCAGAGCATCCAAATGTCCTTGCTCGGCAGATTTCTCATACCACAGAACCGCTTTTGTAAAATCTGTTTTGAGTCCTCCATCACCATGTTCATACATGAGTCCAAGATTTTTCTGAGCGTCAGCATCTCCGTTATTTGCTGCTTTCTTGTACCAATATACAGCTTGTTTGCTATCCCGTGGTACTTTTTCACCAGAATAATATATCGCTCCTATTTTATTTTGAGCATTTGCATTCCCATTTTTAGCTAATTCTAAAAGATTGTTGAAACCTTGAGGATTAGCTTGTTGATCTTTGTCACCTTCAATATCAATAATTTTATCTTGGGAATCGCAAACCTTATCTTTTTTTTTATTCTCGACATTACCAGTGGTTTCATTAAAAATTATAATTTCGGGAGATTTTTTTGAGGATATAAGAATAGATAACTCTTTTAACACAAAACAAATAATAATAATTCCTATTAAAAAAAGCAATATGGAATCATATATATAGCCACCATAAATCATACCAATAACTGAGGCAAATACCATTATATATACAAACGCCGATGCCATAATTTCTGGGAAGCAATAAAATAGGACCGCGGCTATTACAAAAAATACAATTCCACCAAAGCTGACCGCAGGATTATCGAATGGATCGAGATCATCCTTATCCCATCTGTGCATACCCCAAGCGTTGCTATATGTGATAAAAAAAAAGAATAAATATATGTAAACTTTTTGTAATAGCTTCACAAATCTCCTGTCTTTATTTTTATATATGCTTTTCTCATTTTGATTTAATGATTTGTAACAAAAACCATAGAATGATAATTAGATTAAATCAATTTATAATTTACATATTAATCATTGGTAGTATCTTCCCATTCACACGATAAAACACCAAAAGCTGGGGGAGTGCATGGAACCTGATTTGGATCATCCGTAACAAGATATATGTGTAACCTTCTTGCCATTTCAACACAACCCTTATTAAATTGGTCACAATTTTCTTGATTTGCTTTAAAAATTTTAACATGTTCTCCAATGTTACGACCATCTTCCCAAACCAATTCATATTTGTAATAATCATTTTCTTTTGAGAGAGAAGCAATGCATTTCCCATCGCTGGTTGCTATTTTTGACACCTTGAGTTTGATAAGAAAATGCAGGTATTCAGAGGGACTATCAAAAAATTTGTCAATAAGCTCATATTTCATAATTTTTTTCCTCTTTCATAGAATATTTCTTTTAAGTCCAGCCATTACAATTACATTTACCTCCTGAAGGAAAATAAAGGATACAAGCTTTCATGGCTCCATAATATCTTTTTTTAAAAATAATGATTTTATAAAATTCTTCGGCGATAGCCACTCAATCTCAAATGTAATTTTTGTTCATTGCATTATATTGCTCACCCAGATACATTTTTTTTAATCAACAACTGGTTAATATAAATTGTAATTTTATTGAATATATTTCTTACAAAACCTTTCAGCAATCCCCAAAAGATCTGGTGTCAGAAGCTCTCGCACTTTAGTTTGAATGTCATAAGGTATATCCTGATAGAACGCTTCAGCAATTCCACCAGTTATACAGGCGAGTGTATCACTGTCTCCACCAAGAGAGATGGCATTCCGCAATGCATCTTCATAGGAGGTTGAATCCAGAAATGAAATAATTGCCTCTGGGACGGTTCCCTGACAGGAGATGTCGAACGAATAGGTGGGACGAATATTCTCTACGGTACGGTGCAAATCATATCCAAATTTTTGTCCAATTTGTTTTCTGATATCCTCCTTTGATTTACCGTTACGTGCCAGAAATATTGCAAGAGCAGTTGCCTGGGCTCCTTTGATCCCCTCTGGATGGTTATGTGAAATAATAGCAGTTTTTTTTGCTTCGCTGAGTACTTCATCTTCTGAATTGAAAGCAAACCCAACTGGGCTGACACGCATAGCAGAACCGTTGCCCCAGCTATTGTATGGCTCTGGATAGTCGGATTTGAGCCACTCAATAAATGAGCCACCATACCCGGCATCTGGATATTGACGTCCAATCTCGTGAACTGATTCCTCGTAAAAATTGCCTGTTAAAATTGCATCAGCAATTGCAACTGTCAGCACACTATCATCTGTAAAGCAACAATAAGGATCAAAAAGTGGAAAATCTTTAGTTTTGATCGGGGAACTCTCATATACTGATCCTATAATGTCCCCGGCGATTGCTCCTATCATGTTTTCCCCTTTATTGCAAAACGTTGGATTTAATACCTCGTTGCTTGCGACGTTAAAATTGCTTGAATCCTTTATTGATACCACGTCCGCTTGTGACAGGCAATTTATTTTTATGGATTTCAGAAAAATATATTTTTCAAGATTTGAACTACTAAAAAGTGTATCTCCAATTATTCAGAAAAATATTCTGGCAGGTTCACCTTTATTTAATTATATTTTCACCAAAATTGATTTTTGAATTTTCTTTACAAACAATAGAAATATTAATATAGGAATAATAATTCAAGTTTTTTTATCTGGTCGGGGATCATTCAAATTTGTAAGATAAACAGATCCATATAATTAATTGACAGAGGAATATGAATGACCAAGCTACCTTTAATATTTGAAGATGGTCACCTTTTCGTGGAACTGGAAGGAAACTTGTGGTTATTTGATACGGGTGCGCCAGAAAGCTTCGGTGAAGCAGATAATCTTACTATTGCAGGCAAACAGTTCAATGTCGACAACAGCTATATGGGGCTAACAGTTGAAAAGCTTTCCCAATTTGTCGGCGTTCAGTGTTTCGGTCTCCTTGGCAACGATGTTCTCGGACATTTCGATCACATTCTTGATTGCACTAAGGGCAAACTCACAGTGTCTACAGACGAACTTTCGCATATAGGGCAGAGCATTCCATTATCTGAATTCATGGGTATTCCGATTTTCACCGTACGAATTGCAAACTGCGAGTATAAGATGTTTTTGGATACCGGCGCTCAGATCTCCTATTTTCAGAACGATTCGCTCGTTGATTTCCCCGTTGCTGGAAGCGTCACCGATTTTTATCCTGGTGTTGGCCAATTTCAGACCGATACGCACCAAGTTCCGGTGGAGTTAGGAGATACTACCTTCAGACTCCGTTGCGGTACCCTTCCAAGCCTGCTGGGTGCAACCCTCATGATGGCTGACACTCAGGGGATTATAGGCAATCAAATATTGGCAAATCAAGTCATCGGTTATTTCCCACGTAGGAGTGCATTATGTCTGTGAATGTACGTCCCCATTCATAAAGCTGGATATAGACCATGTGGGTTTTGTAAACTTTAAAGAGGATATATAAACTTGCGATTATGAAAGTTTAAAAATTTGCCAGGAATTACAGTCAAAAGCAGGAGCAATGAGGTATGTATAGCGGTATTCACAGTAAATTACGCCAAAAGCAATATAAAGAAGCTGATAAGGAATTTAAAGAAGCTGAAAGTATATTATGCAGAAAAACATATCAAGATATGAAAAGTTATTATTTAAAAAACGAATTAAAAGAATTATTTGATAAAGATTTACCAATTGAAGCTAAGAATTTATTTGGTGATATTCAAACTCAAGAATTCCCTATTGAGGAATGCATATACAAACAATTAAAAAAAGAGTTTTTTACAAAAAAACAACAATTAATTGAACAACAGATTCAGGGTTTATTGGATGACTACCAATTTGAAGATGCAAAAAAACTCTATTTTAAAAATAAGGAATATATTTTAGAAAATAAGTTTACCAAAAAATATGAGCGATGCTTACAAAATCAACAAAATGATATTCACAAGCAGATTAACGATTTATTAGATCAGAATAATCTTGATGAGGCATTAATTTGTCTTAATAAAAATGAAAAATATTTGACCGAAAAAACAAGCACATATCTAAAAAGAAAAATAAATATCTTAAAGAAAATAAAAAAATTATTTCAGCAAAAAAAGTTTGATAAAGCTAATTTATTTTTTCTAAATCAAAAAATTGTATCCGATGATATTTTCAAATCGTTAAAAAAAGAATATAAAGATAAATTAGAGTGTTTAAGTTACAAAAAGGAAGAAATAAAAAAAGCAAATAAAAGGTTGGGCAAAGTTGAACCCCAATTATAGATTTTTAATCGCCTTTCTGATTGAATTTATTAATTATGAATAATACTGTTTATCTGATACCTGGAAGAGGGAAAAAATTAGATTGTTATATAGGAGATATCATCAACTCCTTAGGCTTTGATGTTTGTGGGCGAGAGATAATTTCACCTTTTTCTAATCGTCATTTTCCAGCGCAACTTGATACGATAAAAAAAGATTTGACCTCATTATTTTGGAATATTGAATCAAAATTGATTGGACATTCCTATGGAAGTTATTTATTAATGCACGCTTTAGCTGAATTAAAACCTTTTCCTGGTAAAATTTTACTTTTTTCTCCAGTTCTTGGAGCAGCAATTAACATACAAAGATTATATTCATCCCGTCCTCCAAGAGCTGATAAGTTACTTGAGTTAGCAAAAGCAAACAAATTCCCAACTCCTCAGTCTTTGGATATACATACTGGTGCTGATGATAATGGATGTGACCATAATTTAGCTGAAAGAATTGGTTCATCAATTTCTACTGCAAAAGTAAATATATTACAAAATCAAGGGCATAAACTATCTAATGCATATATTAAAAAAACTATACGTGAGTTTTTATAGGTTTGTTCATTCCCCAATGTTTCCAAAGGTCTTGAATTTCCCCATAATTAGTTCCATTCTGAATAACAAATTCTTCGATAACACCTTGAATTCACCAGAATACGCATTGAAGACCTTCTGGAGATAATTGGTCGTATGGGATTTTAAAGGGTGCCATTTTCGAACTTGAATGGTTTTTACCCAAACAAAATGCTAAGGAAGAATAGACTTGCAAATTTTCCTAATGCAATAACTGTTATCCAAAAAATTATTTTCTTGCCAAACCTATCCATAATATTCGGCAATTATTTTTTGTGCATTATCAATAATGTCATAAGAGAGGCGGGTTGATTCCGTTACAATTTCTAAAGCATGATACTCCATTATTGCCTCAAATATGAGTTTTGCGTTTCCACATCGTATGGCAGCTCCATTTGCGTTGCTAACTTTATTTGTCACTAATAATTCTATACAATTTTCTCTTGATAATTGTCCTTTGGCATAAGATTGAAAAGTGAAAAAATATTCTACAAAAATCTTTTTGCCTACAGAATTCAACTTTCTTATTAATTCTTGTTCATTCATGATGACTCCTAAATAATTTTAAATTATTCTAAATTTATAAATATACTAACGCTTCTATGATCAACTCATTTTGTTCTCCATTGAGCTTTTGTCTTCAGGCAGGTTCGTCATCAATTTCGTTTTCCTTACCATCGTTTTCCGCAGCTAAGTATTCCTCCATTTCAAGTTTCGTTGGTGCCCTTAATTCACCATAACAACAGCTGGTAATTTCAAACCAAAATTTTCTGATTAATCTCACCATTTTTTCTTGGCGTTTCTTCTCATACTCTAAGATATCAAAATCTGAATTTTCCCGTTCTAAATTCAACTCTTTCCAATCCTGTTCAAAAAAAGCTGTGATCTCAAATTGGAGACAATCAAAAGTTCGAACACCAGAAATTGGAAAGTCTCTAATGAAATACTGTTTTTTTAAATTCCAGGCGATACAACAGAATTTTTTCCCATCTGGTTGTGAAATGATCATTTCTTGATAGATTCGTTTTTCGATAAAGATACTCTCCCATTCGGCATGATCAAATGGAAGTTCCGGATCAATAGATGGATCATTTTTATCGATAATACATGCATCCTTTTGGGTATAACCCCATCCACCGCGTATAGGAATTTCACCTCTTAAAGATTTAAAATCAGCTGCAATTATTCCCCGGGGTATTTTGGATAATTTTATTTTTGGCAAATTAATTTCTGTTACCATTACAACTCCTTCATTTAAGTTCTGAGAATGGAAATTGTGGAAGTTTAATAACCTGCAATCTCAGTATTTAAAATAGATAATCGCAATTTTATAAATGGGATCATTCTCTTTTCCACTATCTTTCAGAAACCAAAAATTTTTTGACATTTTTAAATACCTCCAAAATATTTAAAAAACCGAACAGAAAAGATTCTATTTGAAATCCATATCCAGACTAAATGCTTCTAAAATAGACTCATTCCAATCTTCATTGGAATCATATTTTTTTTTAAAAGCGCCTCTTTGAACCTTAGCTTCTTTAGATCTGTCTAAAACTTCAGTAACTCTACCGTCTTCAAAAGTTATATCCAAAATTTTTTTAAAAGCAGATGCTTTCTGAAAACCCATATGAATATAAAAATCGTTAATAAAACCTTTTGCCAGTCTGAGTTTTCCATCAAATGGAATAATTAAATTTAAATCTTTGTAATTTGCTTCAAATTCTTGCTTGCCTGGGTCGATGCCATTAATGGGAGGGTAATTCCCATTTTTATCCCGAATAGTTAATCGCTGAAGATATAGCTTTTCATCTTTGATTTCGTAGGTAGAATAATATCCCTGATAGCAAGCTGTACTTAGCATCTCTGGTATCATACTATATTTAAAAGGAGAGAAGAGATCGCCACCCATCTTACCAATCATGGAATAGGTGTTTTTTTTATAAATAAATGTGTCTGAAATTTGAGCAGTCATGGCCAGTTCCTCTTCAATTATAAATATTCCATTTGATTAATGTGGTAGCCCGAGTATTTCTTTTGCCCTTTTTAAATGATTTGTTTTTGATACATCTTTAAATTCTTCAAAAACCCTTTTTGAAAGTTTTGCCGCATTACAAAAATTCCCTATTCCATTCAGATAGTTAAAATTTCCAACTCTTGCTCTCAAACTACCTGCTCCCATTCCAAGTTTACTCCCTATGGTATCAATATCAAATAACAATCCATTGTCCTCATAGTTAAGACCATATTTACAAAGGTAACAAGCGATCACATCATCGTCATATATCCAGTTGTGTGGCATAATTTCTCCCTCCATAGATTAAGTTAAAATGTTTATAATTTTTTCCTTAATAAAATTATAATCTTTGCTATCCCATTGTTCTTTTATTGTTTCAAAATCCGGTATCAGTTCTTTTTGATACCAACCCTTTCGATTACTCTTCTCTTGTTGAATATAGGGATCAAACGAATCTCGATAGTTCCTTAAAGTATTTGTTTTTACATTTAATTTATGTGACAAAAATTCAAATGCATCTGTTTGATTATAGCTATTTCCCATAATGTCATTTATGATGTGGTAATCGAATCTGGACATAACATAGGCAACTTTAATTAAGTTTTCTTTATCTACATCCTTGATTCTATTTCGCTCCCGGTAACTTTGAGGGTGAAACGTAGGATTATCAAAATCTTGGGCTTTAGTTTTTTCGAATAATTCAATTATCTGTTTTAAATTGTTATTTATTTCTTTAATTTGAGACGAAATCACATCTGATTGAAGCGTGTGATCCGTAATCTCTTGAAAGCATTTATAAATTAATTTTTGAATTTCATTATAGGTTTCTTCTCGCATTGTTCTTCTCCAAAAAAATGTGCTCGTGAATTAATAAACAATCCTAACATATAAAAACTCTATGTCAACATAAAAAAACATTACGTATAAATGTATTGAGAAATTATCAAGCATAGCGAGTTTACCCTACGATTTGATCAATGAATTAAATTCACTTTTCTTTTAGATCTGAGAGGAGGTTTATTTTAAGATTTTTTCGAGTTCTTTTTTAATATCATTCTCTGTTTTGTTATCATAATTCTCTTTAATTGCTTTGAATTCATGAGTTAATTTTTTTTGCCACCAACCCTTTCGATTGCTATTCTCTTGCTTTACATAAGGATCAAATGAATCACGATAGTTCTTTAACGTATTGCTTTTTACTTTCAATTTGTGTGCTAAAAATTCAAATATCTTGGTTTGATTATAGTTGTTTTTAGTGATGTCATTTATAATATGATAATCAAACCGGGACATAGCATACGCAACTTGCAACTGTTTTTTATCAATTTCCTTCTTAATTCCTCCACCATATGAAGATGGCGATATCGGTTTTTTGTTTGTCACTACAGGATTAGATAAAAGTGTTTGAACTTTTTTAAGAGTTTCCTCTGGTGCATTGAGAGCATCCAACAATAAAGATAGCATTTTTTTGTCTAAATCTAACATTTTGAGGTTCACCCCAAATGTATCTTTGTGCTTTTTTATTTCTTTCGTATTTTTATGAGACCAACGATTGCGTAGGTCTCTTACCCAATCCATAATTATTCTGTCTTGATTGGTGAAATCAAATCTTGAAAAATTTCTATTTAAAATTTGTAAAAGTTCCAGGAAATCGAATCCATCAAGGTTCTTTTTTTCTATTCTATTATTAATATATCTTAGCTTATCGGGACTGAAACTATTTAATACACAATTTTGCCACCAATCCGCATCTAATTTTGACAAATTTTTTGTCAGCCAATCACAAAGTGAAGCCTGAACAATATATTTAAAAATTTCAAATTTTCCTAAAATTTCATAAATTTCCATTTTTCCTCCAAGATGTCACTTTGAATATACTTAACAATTATCTGTTTATCTGATCCCTCAACTTTCCGCTACACCTAAACATCACAATCCTTCTTTTCTCCAATACCATAGTTTCCCCAGTAGCTGGGTTCCTTCCCTTCCGTGGTGCCTTTTCATTAACCTGGAATTTACCAAACCCTGAAATCATTATATCTTCTCCGGATGCCAGGGTTGATTTCATAATTTCAAGCAGGGTTTCTATTGTGTCTTTAGCTTGTGAAGGTGTCTGGTTATTATTTTCTGAGATTTTTTCAATGATTGTTTGTTTGGTGAGTGCCAATTTGGGTGCTCCTGTTTTTCGAGGTGACTGCTTTTATTGTTGAATTTATTGTGGTAGAGGTAAGTTGTCAAGGGAATGATTGTTATTGTTCATGCAATTGATTTTATAAATAGTTTTATAGAGGGAAGTCACTTGATGCATTTTTAAGATGGGATGCTCCAAAAACCGTTTTACAATAATATACAGGCGTATTCATATACGTGGATACCCTGTTCATATATTTTTCTATAAAATCAAATTTGAAATCAAAAACGGTTTTGGAAAAATAAAAATTTCAAATTTTTGAGTATGGGCTGAAACACCAGTCACTAATTCATTGAGTCCGCTTTAAGTATTTCTGCTTTACCAATAAATTTTCGTGCTACCATTCGTGCTACCATTTTTTTTATTTTGAATGTTATTTGGTGTTATTTGATGATTGTATGTATTTTGAAAGATGCTTATAAAATGGGTCTTTGCGCCTATTGCTGGAAATCAGAAAAATCCTTAACTTGCCTGCTAAGCGAGTATGGGTGTTGTTACCCATCTAGAGTTCGAATCTCTATTTCTCCGCCACCAGCAACGATTTTAGGAATTTTAAGCTTCTGCTTTCAATTCCTTTTTTTGTTTTGGTGGTGTCAAAACTTTTTTTTTGCCTTTGCTAATCTCCTTTTTTAAACACTTATACCCTAACGTTAGGGTATAAGCTCTAAGGGTTCACTAAAAAATTAAGGGGCTGCTCAAAAAAAACGTCCTTAGTTATTACAGTGAAGAACAAAGAACTATTTGGGGGAAATGTTAATGTTAACAAAATCCCCAAATAGAAATTTGCCTGCCTGTTATCGATTAAGCGGGCTCATTTTCAAAGAGGTTAAAAATATATAAAAATTTACAAATGACCGGCCATTTTGGTTTTATCAGCCCTTCCTTTAAACATACCAGGAATGAGGAAAATAGTTTGAAACAAGAAATGGAAATGATTCAATCTTATCTTGATATTAATAAAATCCGCATGGGAAATAGGCTCAATTATAACATTGAGATTCCTCAGAATTTAAGCAAGATCCCTTTCCCACCAATGCTTATTCAACCTCTATTTGAAAATGCAGTCAAACACGGAATTGAACCCAAAATTGATGGGGGCACAATATCATTGACAATATCTGGTATTGTTTCCGGCGATAAAGATGTTATAAAAATTGAGATTGCTGATACAGGCATAGGCTTTGATGCAAATTTACCATCTGGCATTGGTTTAGGAAATGTTAAAAACCGCCTTAAAGCCTTATATCCTGACAAAAGCTTTATAATATTTGAAGCAAACAAACCATCAGGATCAATTGTAACCATTGGAGTCCCGTATGAACGAGATAACAGCAATAATTGCTGATGACTCTTTTCCAGGCAGCAGACAAATATACAGCAGTAATCTCAAAGGGCAAAGAATATCTGATACAAAAGACAATAAAAGAGCTTGAGAAGACGCTTGACCCTGAGAAGTTCTGGAAAATTCATAGGAGCAGTATCGTAAAAGTCTCTGCAATCGACAAAGTAAGCCGCTCAATAACCGGGAGATACATAATTAAAATTGCAGAGCGCAAAGAACCATTGATTGTCAGCAGAAGCTATATACATCTATTTAAACAAATGTAGTAATCGAGACCTTTGCCATTCGGAAATCTTTGTCCTCTATAAAACAGCCATCAGAAACAATGGCATGAAGATGTGGATTAAAATGTGGACGATTGATGGATTTTGTCTGGTACTCTATTTATTTTGGCATCGTCACCTCATCCACCAGAAAAAGAATGGAGCCGTAGGGAATTTTTGAATAAAGGGACAGAGCGACTTCACAGGTTTTACTGGTGGAATACCCGGCATCACAGGTACAAACATGTTCATTGATCTTGCCGGATTTGGAGAATCCTCAATATCAATCTTAAGTATATCAATCTGATTGATTTTAAAATCCACCATAAGTTCATTTATGGATATTCCTTCAACAACGCCTGTTTCATGACTCAAACCTTTTGGCTGTACTTCAAAAGATTCTTTATTTGCTTCTGGATTTTTTATATAGAGATTTTTTTGTATACCCTAATGCTTTATTCAAGCAGCAAATATTTTTGTATTTTTTACTGCTTTTTATCAGGATATTAAAATTGGTTTTTTCCGGCTCAAGACTGATGATCCAGGCCTTTGGATATTTTAAAGCAAAATAATTTCCAAAGACCGCCTTGATGGATATTTCAGAAGTGTAAAACGACATAAAGGGTCGTGTACCGACTTCAGACTTTAGCATTTCAACATTGCAATTGTTGTTTCCCCTTTGCTGTCAATCTGAACCACATAATTTTTGATGGCCCTTGAAAATGATTCCCTGCAACCGGGTTTTTTCCTGTCATGAAACTCAATAAAAATTAATCCCACCCTTTTTAACCATTCAGTGTTGTGAGAAAAGACCTCTTTTTCCGAACCCTCAATATCAATCTTAAGTATATCAATTTGATTGATTTTAAAATCCACCATAAGTTCATTTATGGATATTCCTTCAACAAAGCCTGTTTCATTACTCAAACCTTTTGACTGTACTTCAAAAGATTCTTTATTTGCTTCTAAATTTTTTATGTATAAAGATTCTTTTGTATACCATAATGCTTTATTCAAGCAGCAAATATTTTTGTATTTTTTACTATTTTTTTTCAGGATATTGAAATTGGTTTTTTCCGGCTCAAGACTGATTATCGTGGCATCAGGATATTTTAAAGCAAAATATATTGATGCGGCTCCTATATTTGCACCGGCATCAATAATTAATTCAGGAGAAAGCTCAGGATCAAAATCATATTCATCTTCTAAAAAAATTTTATCAAAAGTCTTAACATCTGAAGTATTGTGGCGCAAATAGATTGGTTCTTTGAATTCCGGCAGCTGAAAGCTTATATATCTGGAAAAGATATTTTTTTTTTTTATATATAGCCCTAAACCGGCAAATCCCCATTTTTTTATATAATTTTTCAACCTTTTCATTTTCATTGCCTTGTATAAGTTTATTTAACTTGCTTTTTGTGTATTAAAACCCATAGATTAAAAAATAGCAAAAAGACTTATAAAATTAAAGAATCTGCTCAATATTTATTTTTTATCTTTGATGAGCTCCATGCCTATTCCAAATGCTTTTAAATTGGTTGCAATCTTGGCAGGCACAACTTTTTTTGAGATCACAGTTTTAAATATATTCAATGGCATAGGAAGATCACCTGTTGCAGCAAGGGCGCCCAATGCCATGATATTTCCAAAAATCGAATCCCCCAGATCCAGGGCCTGCTTTGTAGTATCAAAGAACCCTGCATTGGCGCAGAGTGATTCGATCCACTGAATTATATGTTTTTTTTCAGGATAAATCTGATCCCCGCAGATAACACCCACTGACTGGATGGGCCGGGTATTGCACAGCGCTTTTACTTTGGGATTTCCATAGGTGGCCAGCACACGGATTGCTTCCATGGGCTCCAATGCCACCACCATATGAGCCTTTCCCTTTGGCATCTGGGGAGAAAACCCGCCCCTGGCAGAGATTCTCAAATGGCTCATCACTGACCCCCCTCTCTGGGAGGCACCAAAGGTCTCTCCAATGGTAACCTTATACCCCTGATGAATCATCATATCACCTACAACACGGGAAGCCAGAACATTACCCTGCCCCCCGACTCCGGCAATTATCAAATTATATGGATCACAACTCAATTTTTTTCCCATGTATTACCTCTTCTTTTAAGCTTTGATGGCCTTGGCAGGACAGATATCCGCACATACGCCGCAGCCCGTGCAGAGAACCTCATCGATTCGGACTTTTTCTTTTTGTGTATCCCATATCAGCCCCGGGCATTTAAAAACACGGGTGCAAAGCTTGTTGCAGCCACAAAGGTCAGCCAGGCAAAGATTTGCATCAATGGCCATTTCATACATCTTCTGGCCCTTCTTTATGGGACTTAAGGCGCATGGCTGTTTCAAAATCAACACGCGTGGATTACCGCCATCTTCCAGAAGATCCAACATTGTTTCCCGGGTGCCTTTCAAGTCAAAGGGATCACCCATTTCCACCCGGACATTCAAGGAATTACAAAGCTTTTCAATATCCAGCACGGGCAGTCTGGTTCCTATTGCACCAGAAGGAGAACCAGGGTGTGGCTGGAATCCTGTCATTGCCGTTCCAGAGTTGTCCAGAACCACCAGAATCATGTCAGACCTGTTGTGGACTGCATTGACCAGGGCCGGTATCACAGCATGAAAAAAAGTAGAATCCCCGCAAACAGCCATAATGGGTTGGGTCATTCCGAACTTATCAAGTTTTCCGAATCCACTTGCCATTCCCATGCCTGAACCCATGGCCTGGAGGATTTTAATCGTGCTGAATCCACAAGGGCCTGCTCCAAGGCTGTAACACCCGATATCACCACAAAGAAAACCTGCTCGATTGTCCAGCTTGAGTGCGCTGTTAATAAGCCAGAACGATGCCCTGTGAGGGCAACCGGGACAAAATGTAAGCTCCCGGACCGGTGCACCTGCAGCAATAATCTCAAGCGCCTTTGCTTTATATTCGTCTGAAACAAATTGGTATGATTCTCCCAGGATAAAATTAATCCCTTTAATCAAAAGATCAGGATTTAACTCATTCACAGGTGGAAGTGTTCCATCTTTTCTTCCAAAAAAAGTTTTTATACCAACCTGTTTTGCCTTTTCAGCAGCCAGAGCCTTTATATTGTCCTCAAGAAAAGGAGTTCCCTCCTCCACGATGAATATTTTTTCACAGATGCCAAGGTGCTGTTCCAAAAGCTTTGAAGGCAAAGGCCAGGTGGTACCCAGCTTAAGAAGACCCACCCTTTCCCACAGACCGAGAATATCAAGGGCTTCTTGGACATAGAGCTTACAAACCGAACTTGTAATGATCAAAAGCTCTGGTTTTGCAGGTCCGGTATATTTGTTAAATGGGGATCCTTCAAAAATCTTTTCAGCCTTTGAAAGCTTTTCCAGTTGACGTCTTCGCAATGGATCAACCAGGGTAGGAAAAGCAAGTATAGGTCCTTTCATCTGATCCATGGGAATTGAGCTGAATTCAAAGGCCGCCTTTGGTCTATCTTTTGGAAGCTCACCCATAATCACATTTCCACTGGCATGGGACAAACGGGTGACTGATCTAAGCATAACAATATTGCGAATATCCTCGGAAAGCTCAAATGCCCACTTTGCCATATCTTTTGCTTCCTGAAAATCCCCGGGTTCCAGCAATGGAAATTCCATCATCTTGGCATAGGGGCGTGAATCCCCTTCATTAGTGCTTGAAAGCGCTCCCGGGTCCTCGCAGGAAACCAGCACCAATCCACCCCGGGTGCCATATTCTGCTATATGAAGAAGGGAATCAGCTGCCACATTCACCCCCACCTGTTTCATAACACACATGGACTTTAACCGGGCATAGGATCCAGCCGCTGCTACCTCCAGCGCTACTTTTTCATTGACCGACCATTCCACGTATAGATTGCTCTCTTCTGCCACTTTAGCAAGTTGTTCCACAATCTCTGAAGACGGTGTGCCAGGGTAGCCTGTTACAACATTCACACCTGCCTCCAGCGCTCCCCGGGCAATGGCATCATTTCCCATGAGGAGTGCCTCAAAGTCTTTTTTGGCTTCAAGCATAAGAACTGAACTATTACATTTATTGCTGTCCAAAATTCATACCCCTAATGTGCCTGACCACTGGATCTCCAGAATCAATATAAATAAGGTCATCCCAATTACCCGTCTTTTGCGCAAGATTCATAAGACAGGCATGCTTCTTTCTGGCAGATGCTTTTTTAAGTTTTTCAATATTGTTGTCTGGTACCTTCTTAAACTCCAGGACTCCCTTTTCCCGGGCCAGGGCCAGTAATTGAGCGCCCTTTGATGTTCGTACAATCAACTGATTCCAACCTTTGTCCACATCCCAGCCTTCCTTACTTCGTGCCGATCCCACGGAAATATCGGCAAATTCACAGGTCATATCAAAACAGTAGCTGCAATCATCTCGAACGCAATTGGAGATCTCTTCAATGGGCACTTTGATGGTTCCTTTTATTGTATAAACCTCCATGCAGGCATGATTACTGGGCGGGATATCCATACCCTTAATCTTAAAATCGCCTGCCTTTTCTTTCATCAATTTTTGAAATTTGCGCCAGTCAAGGGCCCAGCCGCAGAAAAGGCCTATAACAAGCTTAAGTTTTTCCATTCGCAGCTTGTCTTCCAAAACCGGGTTCACTTTCATCTTTGTCAAAGCCTGTGCCTGGCATGGTGTGGCCACAACACCAATTTTCCCTTCACCTGCACGGGAGATGCGGTTGAAAGCAGACACCGTCGGGGAAACCACAAATTTACTCCTGGCTTTCTCTAAAACCTCATCCTCATCTGCAATAGGTTGGGCACTGGGTAATAATAGATCATTGTTATCCGCCAGAACCGCCTCATCAATAATTCCCTGGGCAAGTGCCAATTGAATCAAAGCTGTCACAGTGCCTCCATGCTGGGCACCGGTCCGGATATTTTCATTGGTCGCCCGGGTCATATAAAGACCCTTAAAAGAGCCCAATTCTAAAACCATATCCTCTGGGTCGAACAACTCGCGCCTCAGCATCTCAAAATCCGTTGGTGCGCGTGGACAATACGTAAAACAACGGCCCTTGTCCAGATTGCAATCGTGAAGGAGGATAGTTTTATCCTTGTAATATTCCATGGAAGGACAAAGGTTAACACAGGCTGAACAGCCTGTACAAAGACCTTGTTTGAGAACATTTATATTGATTCCCTGCTGCCCCTTAGAGCTCTTGTCATTCTTATCCATATCAATATATCTTCCTTATCAACATATCTTCCTTTAAAAAAAAATAATAGAGCCAATATTGCTTTTTAAAATCAATCATTCAAATCAACAAACCTGATCGCAATTTTGCTCCATCCCTTTTTAATTGAACCCTCTTATTTATTCAATAAAAAAGAAAAAGAATATAATCCATAGCTGCAATTAACCGGGTTTCAGGGTATTCATGAAATTGGTTTTTAACTCGCATTAATCCTTGACATAAAATTATAGGAAGTTTATATCCTTTTAACAATTATACGAGGGTATTAATATTATTTTAAAAAAAAATATATAAACAAAATATGGATTTAAAACAGATACTTAAAAAAAATAGGGAATCGTTTATAAAAAAATGGTTCCAGGCAGCGATTGATACATATCCCTTGCAAACTGCAAAAGTACTGGGTAAAGACTCCAACCGGTTTGATAACCCCATTGGTGCAGTTACCCATGAAAGCATTGAGGATGTATTTGATCTTATCATGGAAAATTTCAGCCAGGAAACACTTGAAAAAGCGCTTGACCCTATAATACGAATAAGAGCGGTACAGGCTTTTTCTGCTTCCGAGGCAGTCAGCTTTGTTTTTGCTCTAAAACAAATTGGTGAGAACTTCATAGATGGAAGTCTGATCCGGGAATTTGATAAAATCGTTGACCAGATTGCTCTGGCTTCTTTTAACAAGTATATGAAATGTAAACAAGAAATATTCCTTTTAAAAGCCACTGAAAGCAAAAGAAGAATTCACAGGGCGTTTGAAAGGGCAGGATTAGTAGCTGAGCTTAAGGAAGAAGATCTCCTTGGCTCAAAAAACTCTTAACATGCACGACAAAATTTAGGTTTGTCCTGCGTAAAATAATGAGGTGGTTATAATATGAATCAAAAGTACTTGATCCCCCTGACAGCTGTTTTTCTACTTTTCATAGTAGCATACACAGGAGTTGAGGGAGCAGGGCTTCAGTGGTTCTTTGGAATTGTTTTTCCCTATGCAGCGATTATTGCCTTCCTTGCCGGATTTATTTACAAGGTTTTAGGATGGGCATCTTCTGCTGTTCCGTTCAGGATACCAACAACCTGCGGGCAACAAAAATCTCTGCCATGGATAAAGCAAAATTGCATTGACAACCCTGATACATCAACAGGTGTGTTTATTCGTATGATTCTTGAAATTTTCCTTTTCAGGTCTCTGTTTCGAAACACAAAAGCCGCATTTAACAAAAATGCATCAAACCGACTCTCCTACTCCTGGGAGATTTTTCTCTGGGTAGGCGCCCTTGCATTTCACTATTCCTTTTTAGTGGTTTTGTTAAGGCATTTCAGATTCTTTACCTCTCCTGTACCATCCTGTATCAAATTTTTAGAATATTTTGACGGCATTGTACAATTAGGACTTCCCGGAATATTTATATCCGGTGTTGTATTGCTTGCAGCAACATTATTCCTGCTTGCAAGAAGAATCTTTGATGCCAAAGTCACTTATATCTCACAGGCAGCTGACTACTTCCCTTTATTTCTTATCATCGGGATTGCAGCAACGGGTTTAGCAATGAGATATTTTACAAAGGTTGACATCATCGGCATTAAAACCCTTACCATGGGCCTTGCAACTTTAAGTCCGACAATTCCTGAAGGAGTTGGCGGTCTTTTTTATGGCCATATCTTTCTAGTGAGTATCCTTTTTGCATATTTCCCGGCCAGCAAACTCATGCATATGGGCGGAATCTTTTTAAGCCCAACAAGAAATATGGCAAACAATACCCGCGCAAAAAGACATGTTAACCCCTGGAACTATGATGTGAAAACACATACATATGAAGAGTATGAAGATCACTTCAGAGAAAAAATGATTGAAGCCGGCCTGCCGGTGGATAAAAAGGAGTAATTAATGTCTGACGAACTAAAACCGGATGAACTATTAGATAAAATAGATTATGGCCCCAGGTCAGGATCCAGGCCGGATTCGGCATCGGGCAATTGGATGGATACAACGGCATCGGTCCAGATCAGACCGGGCATGTATTGTTATGCGGCAAAGGCTGAAAGTGTCGAAACTCTGGGACTTCCCAATGCCAGGGAATGGAATCCTCTGGACAAGGACTGGAAACTTCCGGATAACTGGCAGGAAATTATTTTCCAGGGGTTAAAAGATCGCCTGGAAAAATTTCGAACTTTCAAAGTATTCATGGATATCTGTGTACGGTGCGGCGCATGTGCTGACAAGTGTCACTTTTTTCTTGGAACAGGTGATCCCAAAAACATGCCGGTCTTAAGGGCTGAACTCTTAAGATCCGTTTACAGAAATGATTTTTCAACTGCAGCAAAAATCCTGGGTAAAATACCGGGCGGAAAAGCATTGGCCGGAGCAAGACCAATGACCATTGATGTCTTGAAAGAGTGGTGGTACTACTTTTTCCAGTGCACAGAATGCAGACGTTGTTCTGTTTTCTGTCCCTATGGAATCGATACGGCAGAAATCACCATCATGGCAAGGGAGATTTTCAACCTTTTAGGTCTGAACATTGACTGGATTGCCACACCTGTTTCAAACTGTTTTAAAACAGGTAACCATCTTGGAATTCAGCCCCATGCCTTTAAAGACATGCTGGAGTTCTTTGTGGAAGATATTGAAGATGTAACAGGAGTTGACTGTACTCCCCAGTTTCAGAAAAAAGGGGCTGATATCCTTTTTATTACACCTTCAGGAGATGTGTTTGCCGACCCTGGAACTTACACCTGCGAGGGATACCTGATCCTGTTCAAATATCTTAAGGATAAATATGGTCTTGATGTAACCTGGAGTACCTATGCATCCGAAGGGGGAAACTTTGGTTTCTTTACCTCCCATGAGACCATGAAACGCTTGAATGCAAAGATGTATGCAGAAGCCAAACGGCTGGGCGTAAAATGGATACTGGGAGGCGAATGCGGCCATATGTGGCGGGTTCTCCACCAGTACATGGACACCATGAACGGGCCTGCGGATTTTCTTGAAGAACCGGTGAATCCTATTACCGGGACAAAATTTGAGAACGCGAGGTCCACAAAAATGGTTCACATCACAGAGTTCACTGCCGATCTTATCAAACATGGAAAACTTGAGCTTGATAAGAGTCGTAATGCAAATCGTATCATGACCTTCCATGATTCATGCAACCCGGCAAGGGGAATGGGTCTTTTGGATGAGCCGCGATACATCATAGAAAATGTCTGTGACAATTTCTATGAAATGCCGCCCAACACCATCCGGGAGCAGACCTTTTGCTGCGGTTCAGGTTCCGGTCTTAACGCCGGTGAAAACATGGAACTGAGAATGGCGGGCGCTCTTCCACGAGCCAACGCTGTGAAATATGTTCATGAAAAATTCGGTGTCAACACCCTTGGCACCATCTGTGCCATTGACAGGGCTACGCTCACCACCCTGTGCGAATACTGGGTACCCGATGTAGAAGTCTATGGTATCCATGAATTGGTTGGAAACGCTTTGATTCTTCCGGGTGAAAAGAAGAGGACCGAAGACTTGAGGTTTGAACCTTTACCTGGCGTAGAGGAGGAAGAAGATGAATAAAAATTACATCATCACAGGGTTGGTGATTTTTGCTCTGGCCGTACTCTCACCGTTCTGGTTTAATATTATTACAACAACCCAGGCAGCACCTGAACCTGAACTTCTGGGTAAAGCCAAGGCTGAAAAAAAGTGCGTGCTTGATAAATATGACATGAGAGCCAATCACATGTCACTCTTAGATGACTGGAGAGATTCAGTGGTCAGGGATGCGGATAGAATGTACAAATCTTCAAATGGTCATTCATTTAATATGAGTCTTTCCACAGGTGAAAATTCCTGTCTTGGATGCCATGAAGATAAGGCTAAATTTTGTGACGCATGTCATACCTATGCTTCAGTTACCCCCTATTGCTGGGATTGCCACACAAACCCCAAGGAGATTGAATGATGAAAAAAAGCAGAAGAAGCTTTCTTAAAGTAGCAGGTGTTGCTGCCGTCGGGTTGGGTGCTTCTCCGGCAATGAACTTTGCTTCATCAGACATTTCCCATCCGGTTAAAAGCAAAAATGAACATGGGCTTTCCGCCCACCGGTGGGGAATGGTGATTGATACAAATAAGATTACGGATGAAGTGGTTGAAGCCTGTGTTGAGGCTTGTCACAAAGCACATAATGTTCCTGATTTTAACCATGAAGTGGATGAGGAAAAATATCCCAAAACGCGTCCTGTTAATCACAAACAGGAAATTAAATGGCTCTGGGAAGAAGAATTTCATAATGCCTTTCCTGATAAGGAAGATGAATTCCTTGCAGAGAAATACCATGACCTTCCCTTTCTTGTGACCTGTAACCATTGCAAAAATGCACCCTGTGTCAAGGCCTGTCCCACACAGGCGACTTTCAAGAGAGAAGATGGGATTGTCCTTATGGACTATCACCGCTGTATTGGATGCCGTTTTTGTATGGCTGCCTGTCCTTTTGGAGCCAGAAGCTTTAACTTCAGGGATCCAAGACCCTTTATCGAAAAAAATGATCCAGCCTTCCCCACCCGCACCAAAGGGGTGGTGGAAAAATGCAATCTTTGCGCTGAGAGGCTGGCCAAAGGAGAACAACCCCATTGTGTGGAGGCAAGCGAAGGCGCCATTGTGGTGGGAGACCTTGAAGATCCTGAATCCGAGGTTCGGGCACTTTTAAATGAACATTATTCAATCAGACGTAAACAGTCCATGGGTACAGAACCCTCTGTTTACTATGTCATGTAAGGAGCGAGTATGCTTGAAATAGCTATTAAAGGAAGTAAAAATTACTGGTTATGGATAGTCTTTCTGCTCGCTGTAATAGGAGCAGGAGCGGTCGTTTATATTGACCAATTCATGAACGGCCTTATGATCACCAACATGAGCCGGGATGTGTCATTTGGCTTTTATATTGCCAACTTTACCTTTCTTGTGGGTGTTGCCGCAGGAGGTGTAATGGTTGTCATCCCCTATTATCTTCACAACTATGAAAAGTTTCACAGGATTACCATTTTAGGAGAATTCTTAGCAGTTGCCGCTCTTATTATGTGTCTTCTTTTCGTTCTTGTGGATGTAGGTCAGCCAACAAGGCTTTTAAATGTCTGGCTTTATCCATCTGTTAAATCAGTATTGTTCTGGGATACCCTTGTCCTTAACGGATATCTCGGGTTGAACATCATCATTGGCTGGAAGCTTCTTGAAGCGGAAAGAAATCAAGTGGAACCACCTTTATGGACAAAACCCCTGATTTATCTTTCCATCCCCTTTGCCATTGGTATCCATACTGTAACGGCCTATCTTTACTGCGGACTCCCAGGTCGCGGATACTGGCTGACGGCCATACTGGCACCCCGGTTTCTGGCATCGGCATTTGCTGCAGGACCCGCCTTTTTGATTATTCTCTGCTATATTATCAAAAAATTTACCAAGTTTGATCCGGGCTGGGAAGCGATTCAAACCTTGTCAAAAATTGTCTGCTGGGCCATTATCGCCAATCTGTTTTTCTTTTTCTGTGAGGTTTTTGTGGTCTTTTACTCCAATATCCCCGGACATCTGGCGCATATGCAATATCTGTTGTTTGGATATCATGGATATCATGCACTCGTCCCCTGGATGTGGACCGGAATCACCCTCATGATTTTGGGTGCAGTGTTTCTTGTAATTCCGCAGCTCAGAAATAATAAAACCCTGTTACCCTTTACCTGTGCCATGATTTTTATCGGTGCATGGATTGACAAAGGCCTGGGTATGATCTCAGGTGGATTTGTCCCTTCTCCTCTGCACCATGTAACAGAGTACGCACCATCAGGAAAAGAAATCATAATTACCCTGGCCGTTTATGCCACAGGCTTTCTGATTCTGACGATTCTTTTTAAAATTGCAACCCAGGTTAAAGAAGAAGTCCGAGGTTAATTTACAGACAGCAATAATTTGTAACCTTTATTCAGGGGAGTTTCTTATTAAATGAAACTCCCCTGTTTTTATATAGTGTTCGCCCAAACACGGGTTTTCGGTCAGGCACTATTTAGGACTGACTAAAAAATCTCAAATAATGGGCGGGGTCAGGCTTGTGGCAGAGTGCAAGCCAGATGATAATTTATCAAGCGATTAAATTTTTTATAACATTAATCAGGAATACAAATTTCTTTTATGACCGAGCAAGAGAAAAAAGACCTTTTACAACCAGTTGACCCTTTTTTAGAACAAAAAAAGAATGAACTCCTGGTTGCAGTGTACCATCGTCAGTATAAAACTTTCGAAAAGATCTACACAGACATTCTCAAATATGCTCAAGGAAAAACAGGCTTTGGTGAAAATACAGAAAAACGATTAAACCAGATACAAATCCTATTTAAAAAATTTATGCCCTCCCTTTTGAAACACTGCACCCAGGAAATTGAGAATGCCCATAACCAACTTCAAAATCTTATTTTATCTTCTCACAAACAATTTGCCAGACATATCAGGCATCTTGATTTTAAAACATGGGAAAAAACACTTGATTTAAACCCTTCACAGAAAAACCTTGTGTATAAAACAGCCATGACATTTCAATTGACTTCAGGGTGCAGCAACTATTGCAGACGTTGCAATGAATGGGCAATACCTGGAGTCAGGTCTCATTTTTCCCATAGGGCAGTGCTTAAAACACTTAAAAACATGGAAGATCAGGGCAATGATGAGATTTCTCTTTACGGGGCTTCCGATCCTCTTGACTGGAAACAGGAAGAAAAAACCATAACGGATATAATAGACTATCTGGATACATTAAAACTTGAATACAGCCTGCTTACAAAGGTGCCTAAAAAAAAGGAGATTTTATTAAAAACGCTCTTAAAAAAACAGTCAAACCTTTCCGTAAGTATCACTTCAAAAAATAAAGCCCGCATCAAAGAAATTGAACAGGACTTTGGAGGCCCCATAAGCAAGCAGCATGATCTGGACGAGTTGTTGATCCCGGCAGGTATGGATGAAGATTTTGTTACGATAAAGCCCTCTATCACGGATGGATATGGAGTGGAAATAACTTTGGATGGTGCATTTATAATTATTCCCACTTTTACCAGTGCACTCCACCCTTTTGGGCACAAAAAAATCCAGGTTACTTCAGAAACAAATTTTTTCCCCTTAAAAAAAACCGGCCGCAAAGCTCTTCTTGTGGACTATTTCAAACCCCTTGAAGGATATGACCTGAATCAAAACCGGTACACCCTGGATTTTCTTTTTGATGTGCAGATAGAGTCCATCATCCTTGACAACGGCAGAGACGAATTAACACCACCGGGAATGAGAAGTCTCAAAGAGTATCTTTATATATTTGAAGAAAAGCCTCGACTTCAAAGAAAAAAAATGACCCTGATAGTTTTGAAACGCTTAAAAAGAAAATTTCTTTTTAATACTGATTTTAAAAACCTGTCAAAATCAAACAGAGGATTATATTTAAAAAAGATCAATACTCACCTTAATTTGTGTAAAAAATCAGACTGTCAAACCTTAAAACTTTTTGCCGTCTCTTTTTTCCTTGAATCCATATCTCATTATGTACTGAAGAATCCTGATAAAACTAAATTAATGCAATTTCTTTTAAAAGACGAAACAAATCCTGTTTTAAATACCTTTATAGATAAAATTTCTCACACTCTTCTTGAAGATCTTTTAATTGCTCCAAATATTGATCCCTTCAATATTTTCAGATGCTGTGTTTCCTGCCTGCTTAATAAACCCAATGACTATGCCATACTTAAATTTATTAAAGCCTATCCTTCCGCATACGATCCTGTTGCAGATATCTTTAATGAGCTTTAACCTGCGGTTACCCAAAAAGGCAAAAGAATTGAATTTTTAATTTACTAAAACCATACAATCTGGTATATATATTGATTAAAATTTTCAAATATGTTTATCTTGACAATCCTGAGGATTAAGTATAATATTAAGAGTTTTTTAAATTGCGAAAGTATTGAAATAATAAGGAGAGTTTAAAAATGTACGCAGTGATCAGGACCGGAGGAAAACAATACAAGGTTCATGAAGAACAGATCCTGAAAGTTGAAAAACTTGAGGGCACCGAAGGTTCCCATGTTGAATTTGATGACGTCCTCATGTATTCAGATGGCGAAACCATAACCCTTGGAAGCCCAAAAGTTGAAAATGCCTCAGTCAAAGCCCATATTCTTGACCAGGCAAAAGACAAAAAAAAATTAGTCTTCAAGTATAAACGTCGCAAAGGCTTTAGAAGATTGAAAGGCCATAGACAGCATTATACTGAAATTAAAATAGATTCCATTGCAGTTTAGATAGTAAGGAGAGAGCTCATGTCACATAAAAAAGCAGCTGGTAGTACAAAAAATGGTCGCGATTCAAACGCACAGCGACGCGGTGTTAAAAAATTTGGCGGGCAAAACGTTCTTGCTGGCAATATTCTTGTAAGACAGGTTGGCACCAAGCTTCATCCAGGCAATAATGTTGGTATGGGTAAGGACTTTACTCTTTTTGCTTTGATTGATGGTGTTGTGACCTTTGAAAGAAAAGGCCGGGACAGAAAAAAAGTCAGTGTTTATGACGCGTGAAATTTGTAGATGAAGCAATTATCACTGTCAGGTCAGGTGATGGCGGTCGCGGATGCACAAGCTTTAGACGGGAACGCTACATTGAAAGAGGAGGGCCTGATGGTGGAGATGGCGGCGATGGCGGCCATGTAATTCTGAAAATCGATGAGAGTAAACGAACACTCTTTGATTATCGCCGCCAAAAACTTCTCAAAGCCAAAAATGGTGAGGGAGGTAAAGGCAAGCAAAAACATGGCAAAAACGGATCAAATTGTACCATCGCACTTCCCCCTGGAACCATTGTTTCCAATTCAGACACCAAAGAAATCATTGCCGATCTGACCAATAGCGAGGATAACTTTATAATTGCCCATGGTGGTATGGGAGGCCGAGGCAATAAACGCTTTGCATCTTCCACCAACCGGGCACCCAGATATTCCCAACCCGGGATTCCCGGGATCGAACTCAAACTTAAACTGGAACTCAAACTTCTTGCCGATGTCGGTCTTGTTGGTTTACCCAATGCCGGAAAATCAACCTTGATAAGCCATATATCGGCTGCCCGTCCAAAAATCGCCGATTACCCATTTACTACCCTTACTCCAATTTTAGGAATGGTGGAGCCGCCTTTTGGAGAACCCTTTGCCGTGGCAGATATCCCGGGATTAATCGAAGGTGCTCACGAAGGAGTCGGTTTGGGTATCAGTTTTTTAAAACATATTGAAAGGACAGGCATTTTAGTTCATCTGATTGATTCTTTCCAGATTGACCCTGATTCCCCGCTAAAGCCTTTTAATCTTATCAACAATGAGTTGTCCAAATACAGTCAAACACTGGCACAAAAAACCCAAATTGTCGTGCTTAACAAAATTGACCTGCCAGAGACTAAAGAAAAAATCAAGGCATTTAAACATGCCTTAAAGGATATTCAGGTATTAACCTTATCAGCTGCAACTGGTAAAGGGGTAAAGGAACTTATCAACCTTTTATCTTCCAAGCTTACAAAGAGTTAAAAATGAAAGCAGGTCTTTTTGGGGGAACATTTAATCCTGTCCACAATGGTCATATTGAAATCATTCAGTATGTAAAAAACAGATATGATTTTGAAAAAATTTTTTTGATTCCTTCTGCTACGCCTCCCCACAAACCAGACCTCAACCTTGCGCCTGCAATGGACAGGTATGAGATGGTAAAACAAAGCTTAAAACCACATGGAAATTTTTTTGTATCAGACAAAGAACTGAACAGGAACGGACCTTCCTTTACCATTGATACCATAAACGAATTTAAAAAAGAGTATGGCAATAATACAGTTTTTTCCCTTTTAATGGGATCTGATGCATTTTTAGACATAACAACATGGAAGAACAAAGACAAAATTTTTGAAACTATCCAAATTATCATCATGTTAAGAGGGCAGTGGGAAAATTATAACACCATTGTGTCTTTTATTGACGAGAATATATCAAAAGGGTACATCTTTAATGAACAGGACAATACGTTTTCCCATAATAAAAAACAAAAAATAATAATTTGCAGGGTACCTAAAATTAATATTTCATCCACCATGATCCGCGAAAGGGTAAAAAACAATAAATCCATAAAAGATCTTGTACCTGCAAATATTGAAAAAATTATCAGAACAAAGGAATTGTATAAATGAAAAATTGTGTCGCAATGAAAGATGATCTTAAAAAGTACCTCATTCCTGCATTTGAAAGAAAGGCAGCATCAATTGTTGCCATTGATGTAAAAAAATTCACCTCTTATACAGATACTCTTGTCATTATTGAAGGCAATTCCAAACGCCAGGTAACTTCCATTGCCCAGCATTTGATAAAGACCCTGAAAGGTCTTAAAATAAAAACCATTGGTGCTGAAGGCGTTAAAGAAGGGGAGTGGGCATTGCTTGATTATGGCGACGTCATTATTCATGTTTTTGAATCTGCAAAAAAATCTTTTTATGATGTAGAAGGCCTGTGGGCTGACGCACCGAGAATTGATCTTACCGCATTTAAAGACACCTTTAAAACAGAGGAGTAAAAGAATGGATTCTAAGCCCCTGCCCGTAAATATTTTAATGATTCTTGACGGCTGGGGTATTAATGATGAAACCCGGGGAAATGCATTTGCCCTTGCAGACACTCCCTTTTTAGACTCTCTGTTAAAAAATTTTCCCAGCTGCAAGCTTGAGTGTTCAGGAAGTTCAGTCGGCCTTCCTTCTGGAACCATGGGCAACTCAGAGGTCGGGCACATGAATATCGGTGCGGGCCGAAAAGTATTGCAGGATTTTGTAAGAATCAATAAAGCCATTGATGATAAAACTTTTTTTAAAAATCCTGCATTTTTAGATATTATGAAAAAAATTTCAAGTACTGGAAAAAGCCTTCACCTTATGGGGCTTGTATCAGACGGCGGTGTTCACAGCCATATCTCCCATTTGTTTGCATTAATTGACATGGCAAAACAAAATAATGTTAAACATCTTTTTATCCACCCCATACTGGATGGACGTGATACCCCGCCTAAAAGCGGAATTACTTATATAAAACAGCTGAACCTATATCTTGACAAACAGCAATATGGCAAAATCGCCACCCTTGTCGGCCGCTACTGGGCCATGGACAGGGATACAAGGTGGGACCGTGTTGAAAAAGCCTACACGCTTTTTACACAAGGCTGCTCAACTCTCGCCCATGATCCCTTAGCCGCCATCCAAAATGCCTATGAAAAAGGTCAAAATGATGAATTCATCAAACCCATTCTTATCCAAACCCCTGATGATAAATTAGAAAGTACACCAAATGGTATCATTCATAATGGAGACGGCATTATCTTTTTTAATTTCAGGGCGGACCGGGCCAAGGAAATAACAAAAGCTTTTACCAAAAAAGACTTTAATGCATTTCCCCGAAAAAAACAGATTAGCCTGGCAGGTTTTGTCTGCATGACCCGGTACGATGAATCCTTTAACCTGCCCGTGGCATTTGCCCCCCAGCGTTTGGATAAAATTCTCGGGCAGATATTAAGCCAAAACAACATTCCCCAGCTTCGAATAGCTGAAACTGAAAAATATGCCCATGTCACCTATTTTTTTAATGGTGGCGATGAAAAAATTTTTAACGGAGAAAAAAGGGTTTTGATTCCCTCTCCAAGAGATGTGGCAACCTATGATGAAAAGCCAGAGATGAGCGCTTTTGAAGTTGCCAAAGCAGGCTGTGCAAAGATCAAATCCGGCAAATTCCAGTTTGTCCTGCTGAATTTTGCCAATATGGACATGGTGGGGCACACAGGGGTTCTAAAAGCTGCTATAAAGGGATGCGAAACCGTTGACAAATGTGCACAAAAGGTTATTGAAGCTATTTGGAAAACAGGTGGAGTCGCCCTGGTAACTGCCGATCACGGAAATATAGAACAGATGATAGCAGATGACGGCTCTCCCCAGACTGCCCATACCACAAATCCTGTGAGACTTATACTGGCCGGAGATAATTATAAAAATATAAAGATAAAAGACGGTATTCTTGGAGATATAGCTCCAACTATTCTGACTATATTTAATATAGAACAACCCGTGGAAATGACAGGGACATCTTTAATATGACAATTGACTATATCATAATAGACTATATTACAGGCAAACCTTTAAGAAACATAGGATCTGAAGCCTGTCGACAGAAATTTGAAAAATTTCTGGTTGAGCAAAAAGGATATGCAAAACAAGATATTTTAGTGGATAAAAAATTAATTGTCCAGTTTAAAGGGGAAGATTATATCTCAGCCATTGACCTTATTGTTGGGTGCAGAGAAAAAGCATTGATGGCCATTACATGTGTGGCAGGGTCTATTGGATCATATGAAAGGGAAATCCTGGCCGGTGCCAGGCTGGTCTATGACTTTCAAATCCCTTTTGCTGTCTCAACTGATGCAAAGGATGCAGTGGTAATGGATACGATTTCAGGCAAAAAGAAAGGTCAGGGCCTTGATGCGATTCCATCGAAAGAAGAGGCACTCAAGCTGATTGAGACAATGGAATATATAAGTTTCGATAAAACCAGAAAGGAGCGGGAAATGATCATTTACCGCTCCTTTAACATGGAAAAAGTGAATATTTAATCAGGCCCGGGGTACCTCTTTATTGCAGTGCATGCAAAGTTTGGCCCGTTTTTTAATTATCTCTGCGCAATAGGGGCATTCACGGGTATAATGCCTTTGGTGAAGTTGCTCTATGGCCTTTTTTACCTCTGTCTGCAGAACGGGGGTTGGAAACTTATAATTGATCAAATGCTCTGTTGCTTCAGCATCTCCAAGTTCTCCAACCATTTGTGCTGCTTTAACCCTTGCTTTGGCTGGAATTTTGGGATCAAGACAGATCTTTAAAATTTCATCCCAGTCTTTTGACATATAATAATCCGTCAAAACAGAAAATGTCTGTTTCATCAATTGTTTTCTTGCTTCTTCCTTGATCAGGACTTCATCGTCCAGAATTCCACCGGTTGCTCCCACTGGGCTGAACACAGGCATGTACTCAAAATTATTCTGCCCCGGTTCAATATAGCACCGATAGGACGCACCCATTTCCATTGTTTCCTGAAGATGATCCCAGCCCTGTTTATAGCTTCCGCACCCATCGTTAAAACAGACAAACAGGTATGGAGTTCCCCAGCCAAGGCCATCACTGAAATTAATCGGGGGAACTTCCCACAATGTCATCTGGGTATCACAATCCGGACATTTTGGTTTGTCCATTTTTAAATATTTTTCAAGAAGTTCTTCTTTTGTTTCAAACGCCATGATATCAATCTCCTTTTGGAAGTCCCGGACTTTCACTGGACTATTCACTGAAATATTCAGCCCTCCAAAATAAGCATACCGTTTGATTTGTCAAACGGTATGCTTTAAGACCTGGAATATATTGAAAATAAAACTTTGATTTACTCAATCACTGCAAGTACCTCGCCCTTGGCAACAGAATCCCCGCTCTTATAATTTATAGATTTAATAACACCGCTTGTGGGCGCAGGCAGTGCATTTTCCATTTTCATGGCTTCAATTACCACAACGGTTTCACCCTCATTCACTGCATCACCCTCATTTTTTTCATATTTAATGACCATACCCGGCATGGGTGCTTTGACAGGTGTTCCGGCCGATTCTGCAGGAGCAGGGGTTTCTTTGGCAGCAGGCGCAGGTTTGGGCGCAGGGGCGGCCGGTTGTGCAGGAGCCGCTTGAACCACGGGTGCTGCCGGAGCGGCCACAGGCGCAGGAGCAGCAGCAGGAGCTGCGTAGGTGATAACAGGGGCACCACCTACTTCATCAACACCCACTTCAAAATAATCCCCTTCTACAAATACGTTAAAGGTGCGTGCATATTCACTCTTTTCAGGGATATCTTCCAATCTTGTTTTTTCAACCAGTTCGCCTTTTTTGGCTTTTTCAATTAAAGCATCTTGTTTTGCCACATCTTCAAGTGTGATGGGCTTTAAACTTTCAGGCACCTGTTCCTTACCATATTTCTGCATAAGAAATTTTTTGCCGGTAACAGGAAAAAGCGCATATAAAATAAGGTCTTCATCATCCACAGCAAGATCGCCGATCTCTTGTTTTGCCTTTTCAAGTTCAGGCTCAAGCACTTGGGCCGGTCGACAGGTAATGGGTTTTTCCCCTCTTTCATAGCCTTTGAGCGCTTTTTTCTGTACTTCAGGATCAATGGGAACACTTGTTTTACCATAAAGACCATAACAAAGATCTTTTACCTGGGCCGTTACCATTTTATATCGTTCCTCAGGTGTATCAAACAGTACATTGTTAACCGTCTGAATACCTACAATCTGGCTTGTTGGGGTTACCAGCGGAATCTGACCCAGCTCTTTTCTAACCCTTGGAAGTTCTTTAAGGACATCATCCATTTTATCCAAAGCATCCATATCCCTTAACTGGTTCACAAGGTTGGAAAGCATGCCTCCGGGTGTCTGGTGAAGCAGGACATTGATATCAATACCTGAAACTTTGGTATTATCCAGAAGATGCTTGTATTTTGGCATTATTTGTTTTTCCAGAATTTCATTGATATCTGCAAGGGCGTTAATATCAAATCCTGTATCCCTGTTGGTACCCAGAAGTGACATAACAAAAGGCTCTAAAGCCGCATGGGATGTTCTGTATGCATAGGGGGTCAAACAGGTATCAATGATGTCTACCCCGGCTTCAATGGCCTTGAAATGGCTCATGGGACTCATTCCGGAAGTAAAATGGCTGTGAAGATGAATCAAAGGCTTTACATTGTCTTTTAAGGCTTTAATAAGTTTATAAGCGTCATAAGGTGCTAAAAGCCCTGCCATATCCTTGACACAGATACTGTCTGCGCCCATGGCTTCCAAATCCTTTGCCTTCTGTATATAATACTCAAGGGTGTACACATCTCCGCCGATTCTCGGTTCGGTTAAGGTATAGCAGATGCATCCCTGGAAATGGGCACCGCATTCCTTGATCACAGGAACAACGGTTTCAAAATTTCGATAATCATTTAAGGCATCAAAGGTTCTGAAAACTTCCATCCCGTTATCAACTGTTTTTTTCACAAATAATTTTGCCACATCATCGGCATAATTTCTATACCCCACAAGATTCTGGCCCCTTAAAAGCATTGAAAAGGGAGTCTTTTTAAAATATCTTTTCAGGGTCCGAAGTCTTTCCCATGGATCTTCGCCTAAAAATCGATGCATGGCATCGAATGTTGCACCGCCCCAGACTTCAACAGCCCAGAAACCGATCTCATCCATTCTTTCAGCTACGGGGATCATATCTTCTGTTCTTCCCCTTGTGGCAAAAAGCGACTGGTGCCCGTCACGAAGAGAGATATCCTCAACCTTTAACTCGTGTTTAGCCTTTGGCCTGTCTTTATCATACTTCATCTCAGCCATTTTAACTTGAGTGTGCTCTGTCATTTATTTTCTCCTGAATAAATTATTTTTTATCAAAACTTTATATTTAATGCCTGTCCTAAAAACCTGCAAATTTTAAATTTAATGCCTACCCGAAAACCTGGGTCGAAGACGCGAAGCCAAATTTTTTATTTAAACATCCTCATCTGCATCATCGCATTGGCCTGCATATGGTTCCCTCTTCCCGACATTCCCCAGATATTGGCTGGCTGTATGATCTGCCGGGGATGGTCAAAAAGTTCCGGTATCTGTTCTAAAGCCTGGGAGCCATGGAAGGCAGCTGCTTCCTCTGATGTTTTAATGTAAGCAAATACTGCAGCCATGGCTGCAGATAATTTTTTTTTATCCATTTTTATCCCTTTATCTTATACAGGTATATTTCCATGTTTTTTTGCCGGTCTAAGTTCTCTTTTTGTTGCCATGGCCTCAAGGGCATCAATCAGTCGAGGCCTTGTTTCAGAAGGTTGGATCACGGCATCCACATAACCCCTTGCAGCAGCACAATAGGGGTTGGAAAATTTCTCATTATACTCTGCAATTTTTTCTGATCGTTTTGCTGCAGGATCATCTGCTCCTTTTATTTCTTTTGCATGGATAATGTTGGCTGCACCTTCGGCACCCATGACGGCAATCTCGGCACTTGGCCATGCAAAAGCCATATCTGCGCCAAGATGTCTTGAGCACATGGCAATATAGGAACCACCATAGTCTTTCCTTGTAATCAATAAAAGTTTTGGAACAGTGGCTTCAGAGTAGCACCATAAAAGTTTTGCGCCATGGCGGATAATGCCTCCCCACTCCTGGTTACTGCCGGGCAGATATCCCGGGACATCTGCAATAGTGAGCATGGGAACATTAAAAGCATCACAAAACCGGATAAACCGGGTAGCCTTATCTGATGCATCAATGTCCAGGCATCCTGCCAGAAAATTGGGCTGGTTAGCAATAATACCAATGACACGCCCATTAAGTCTTGCAAAACAGATCACCATATTTTTCGCATAATACTCATGTGGCTCAAAATACTGGCCGTCATCCACAATGGAGGTAATGACATCCTTTATATTATACGCCCTGTTGGGATTATCAGGTATGATTGAATTTAAGGATTCATCCATGCGGTTGGGATCATCCGTGGGCGGCACATAGGGAGGATCTTCCATATTATTGGATGGCAGATAGGATAAAAGTTTTCTGATCTGCATAAGGGCATCTTCATCAGACTCACAGGCAAATTGAGCAACACCTGATTTTTCGTTATGGGTCATGGCTCCGCCAAGGTCTTCAAAGCTGATCTCTTCACCTGTAACAGCCTTGATAACATTGGGCCCTGTAATAAACATATAGCTGGATTCTTTTACCATGAAAATAAAGTCAGTCATGGCAGGGGAATAAACCGCACCACCGGCAGTGGGCCCCATAATGGCTGAAATCTGGGGAATAACGCCGGATGCACCAGAATTTCTAAAGAAAATTTCACCATAGCCTGACAAGGCATCAATTCCTTCCTGAATTCTTGCACCGCCGGAATCGTTCATACCGATAATCGGCGCACCTGCCTTTAAAGCCATATCCATGACCTTACAGATTTTTTTGGCCTGCATTTCCCCCAGCGAGCCCGCCCTTGCAGTAAAATCCTGGGCATAGGCAAATACAATTCTGCCGTCCACTTTACCATGCCCAGTTACAACACCATCTGCCGGGATCTCCACATTTTCCATTCCAAAATTAGTGCTCCTGTGGGTGACAAACATGTCCAGTTCTCTGAAACTTCCCTTGTCAAAAAGAATATCAAGCCGTTCCCTGGCATTGAGTTTTCCATTTTCCCGTCGTTTTTCAAGGGCTTTTTCTCCGCCCATTCCCATGATGTGCTTCTCTTTTTGCTTCAACTCCTGGATCTTGTCAGATGTTGCTCCCATAATATAAACCCTTTCTTAAACTATTTATCCATTATTTTGATTTTTCATCGTAAAACGCCATGCACAAAACCATTCTTTTGGATGGTTATCCGGCGGACACCCGATACATTCGGTTTTAATTCTTTTATCAACAGCCTTTGCAAAATATTCATATTCAACCCGTCCTGCAGATTTACAAGGATAATCATCCAGTTTTTTTCTTTTCCTTGCAGATTGAACCCTGCAGTCATTCATTTGGAATACAAAACTTTGGGGGTCTTCGTCAACAAAAGATTGCTCATTGATTAATGAGTACATCCTGAAATTTAACGCTTTTTTTAAACCTGCAAGCCCACACTCATCATCCAGCTTTAAAAATTTTTTAATTGCAAAGGCTTCATAGGGGGAAAATTGAGCCCAACAAGAATCATTAACTCGCTTTGCATCATTCATTCCATTATCATTTTCAATGGACTGAAACCACAGGCCGTCATTCACCAGCCAGTTTTTAGCCACAGCACCCATCAAGGCTTGCCTTTTTTCGTCGTCCATATCCAGCAATGCTTTAGGCAAACCATCTTCAATCTCAAAATCTAAGACATCTGAAAATCTTTTTAACCCGATTGCAACGCTCTTTTGAGTTGCATTATCAAGAACCTCCAGAGCCTTTTCCATGCCCATCTGGTGCCTGACTTCAGTAAACCATAGACCATAGTGGACTACAATTCTAGTAAGCATGTCAACAATTAATCTTGATTTTGAATTTTTATCAAGACTTGAAGGTACATTTTTTTTAATTTCCATAAATTCAATTCCTTTTTAATAACCTTAAGATATTAATATAAACCATTGTAAAATCTTAATCCAAGGCCTGTTTCTTGTCAAGAATTGATTACAATATAGCTATATTGAAGCCAAAAAATCATTGCATTCAATACCAAGATATACTATTCTTAAAAATTAAAGATTGAATTTAAATAATTTCCAGGCCTGAACTTAGGAATAATTAAAATGAGTATAAAAATACATATACACCTAACCCATCGCCGGCACACCAATGGCCAGAAAACAATAGAAGTCCAGGGGAACTCTGTTGGTGAGGCGTTAAACAATTTTGTAACCCTTTATCCGGGCATGAGGAATGAAATATTTGATAAGAAAGGTGGCTTGCACCATTATATTGAAATTTATTTGAACAATGAAAGCGCATATCCCGGAGAGCTTAAAAAGCCAGTGAAAAAAGGCGATGAGATACAGATTATCGCATTTCTTGCCGGCGGTTGAACAAAAAAAATTCGATTTTTCATTAAAAAAAATGCAAGGGCCAAATAGGTCTAAACAGATTCTGCAAGCCCTAAATAGGATTCCCCTTCTTTGTTTTTCCCTCTTTTTATACAGCCGTTCCCATAAATGACACACTTTTTTTTCAAAACCTTTTTTGCTTTTTGTACCTGTTCCTGTGTCAGGCTGCCTGATTCTATAAGGGTGGATAAAGACTGGATTCTGAATTTATCCTGGGAATGAAAATTAGAAAGCTGATCTTTGTGGCCCCCTCTTTTTATGGTATAGGGTTTATCAATCAAAAAAACAGGCAGGGTTGAACTGACCCTGAGCCATAGATCATAATCTTCACAAACCAAGAAAGTTTCATTAAAATACCCTTTCATATCAAACAACTGCCTTTTCATCATAACAGAGGAAGGACTGACCAGGCAAAGATGCAATGACTGCTCAAATATCATTCCCGATGGTTTCTTATGTTTAACTTTAGGATTCACTTTTTTCCCGTTTCTTATCCATATCTCTTCAGTCTGACAAATCAAGGCTTCAGGATGATCATTGAAAAATTCCATCTGGCAGGATATCTTTCTTTTATCCCAGGCATCATCAGAATCCAGCAAGGCAATAAATTTACCCCTGCTAGCTTTTATCCCTTTGTTCCTTGCTGCGCTGACACCCTTGTTTTCCTGACACAAAACCGTGATTTTATTTTTATATACCCCAAGCAATTCTTGGGTATCATCATCTGAACCATCATCTATAATTATTAATTCTATATTTGGATAGTCCTGTAAAAGGACTGAGTCAACAGCATCTTTTAAGGTCCAGGCACGGTTATAGCTAGGCAGGATCACGCTGACAAGTGGATACTTTTTCATCCTTTTTATCTTTTCCTTTTCAGAATCTTTTAATTTAATCTTCAATATATTGAAAGGAGTTGAAACCGTTCAAAATTTAACAGTTGCTTCTTTTTATTCCCATGGATTAAATAGAACCACGCCACTTTCTTTCATATCTGACGTGTTGCGGGTTACAACTGTTAAATGGTGAGTAATGCCTGTGGCGGCAATGAGCGAATCTATCGCCGGCATCGGCTTACCAATACGTTCTGTCATTCCTTGAATTTTCCCCCATATTATCGCAACCTGCATATCGATACCGATGATTTTATTCAAAAATCTTTCTTTAAGGTCATTTTCTACCCAATTATGTAATTTTTCTTTTCTTTGTGATTCTGTTAATTTTTCAATTCCTTTGTGGAGTTCACCAATTGTCAAAACGCTAATAAAAAAGTTGGCTTCATCTTCTTTTTTAATCCATTTCGTTACTTTTACCGATGGCCTTTGTTTGATGATTTCCGAAATAACACATGTGTCTAATAAATATTTCATAGTTCAACATCTCTTGAAAAATTTTTGTCTCTTGTGGAAGAAAGATTTACGCCAAAGAGAGGGGAACTTTTAAAAAAAGATAATAAATCTGATTTTGGTTTGCTAAGTTTTTGGTAGTCTTCAATAGCAATGATTACGACAGATTCTTTGCCGTGTTTGGTAACAAATTGAGGACCTTCATGATGGGCTTTGTCCACTAAACTGCTAAATTTATTTTTCGCTTCTTGTAATTGCCAGATATTTCCCATAGCTGCCTCCCCTATAATAAATTTCATCTAGTCTGTCTGGATTATAATTTTTGCAAACATAGAAGTCAATGAGTTTAAATTTATAAAAACCGTTCGCCGGCCGGTGAATTTTTGTCGTTAGAATTTAGTATGCTGTTTGAATGAATAAGTTGGATGACATTATGATGCCTTTGATCGCTAAAAAATTAAAGGAAGTTTGCCCGATTATATTTGGGGCCAGCCCCAAACCCCGGGATTTAGCGCATTAAGGACAAAAGC
>Ga0233436_1000512_pt1 | contig 42896 bp, 37 predicted proteins | sample SI_122_August201_2_FD_182723 | JGI IMG/M metagenome (GOLD analysis project Ga0233436, IMG submission 182723) | Seawater microbial communities from Saanich Inlet, British Columbia, Canada - SI_122_August2016_150_MG | ecosystem: Environmental > Aquatic > Marine > Inlet | place: Canada: British... | reverse complement strand
GAATATGCCATCGTGAAGTGGGTTGACTGGTTTAACAACCGATGGCTACTGGAGTCAAGTATTTGAATTATGATTACAAGTGGTTTTAGCATTTACGCTATGACCGATATCGCCACGAACATGCCGGTCCCTACAACTCGTAGGGAATGACTGCTATCTGGATTTCTGAGTTTAGAGTCTGCTGATCCGATTGACTGCTTCTTTGACGCAGGAGACCTTCAGATTATTTTTACAGCAGTCAATTGCCGAACCCTTAATGCACATTCACCAGCGCTTAGATAAGCGGCGGGATGTATGAAAAATACGTAAGATCTCAACACGTTGTAGTCGGGGTCTGACTCGGTAGGGCACTATATAACGGGTATTTGGTACAACCAGTTCACGGGTGCCATGAATACGGCCAGGGTGGCCAAGGGCTGGGTTATCCGGTAGCAGGTTAATTGCCTCGACGATACGCTGTACGACGAGTCGAGCGGTTACCGGATCTTCCCTGGCAATGTATTCGGCCTCGTTGTCCAGATTCTGGAGTGCTTTTTGCAGCCATTTAACCTGCATTGACACCCCACCTTCCTAATGTCTTTTCGACAGCCTTGCCTGAGGCGAAATTGCTGTTATCCGCTTCCTTGATAGCGTCCGTAATCTCCCGGATCTGCCACTCATTAAGCTCCACGAAATCCCTCAGCGCTTCGGCTGCAAGAAATGATTTGGAGCGCTGTGTTACTTCAGCCAAGTGATCGAGTCGTTCTTTCAACTCGGGTTCAAGGCGAATGGTCATGGTTGTTGACATGGTCTTACCTCGCTGTATTCATATGTACACACTGTAACACAAGCATCAATAAGGAGGGTATTGGTATTATTAATACCCTCCTTATTGATACTGTGTCGACCATACTTCCTGGTTCTCTATACCAGTCATTGGATGGGAGTAGGGGCCATCTGGCAACTGTATAGTCAGCCAACTAGAATATTTGCATTCAGTCTTAATAATGGACTAAGCTGACTAATTTAATTGTATAATCTACAATTGATTTGCAGGATAAATCTAACTACGCATAAAATACGTTTATAGTTTAAAAATCCATTATACGACTCTATTAACGATGTACTGCGAAATTGAATAACTGAGGCGCTTGTTTTTGGGGTTTTAATTTTACGACTTTATTAGTAACAAATAGATTTATTTGACATATTCTGAATATTGGCAATAATTAAGGTATTACTCCCCGACAGAGGTCATTCTGTCACCCTTGCCTGGTTTTTTACCGGCACCCAAGCAACATTGAACAAGGTAGTGTTGCGAACCATTTTTTGGTTTTGTTCATTTCTTTAACCCTTCGGGAAACTTTTCCTGAACGGGACTCGGTTTCCTTAACTTTCTGCAGGAAACCATAATGACTCACTATAATTTTACAGCTCCTCTGGTTGATCAGTTTAACGAAATCATTGATAAAATTGCTTTTGCCGAAGTTAAATCCTGGGATCATCAAAAGCTCTTTGGTTATGCGGTCAGTCAATCAAGTCTCGACAAGCAAAATCTCTACGATCTGGAGACATTGGTCGAGGATTATGAAGATATATTTTCACAATCCATTACACATGAAATTAATAACTGGAATCTAGCACCTGTTCCCTGGAATGATTATGAATCCGTGATGTTTCGGGGCATGATCAGTGCGCAAAAAGGTCAATCTTCTAGCTTATACGCTTTAGAACCTGAACTTACAGAATCCAGGGAAGATATTTTATTCTGGTCCATTTTTTTGCAGGCCAGGGATAAAGAAGATCTTTGCATTTTAAATGTCGCTAACCAGGATGAAGCACAACTTATAAGTCATTCAATCTTTGACCACTATTATTATTCTGAATAAAAGAATAATTTCTTTCACCCCTTTGGGAATACTCTTCCCATCGCGGCTGTATTCCCTTTTTTTACTTCGAGGAAATACTATGCCTACTGTAACGCAACCTTACTTGAAAAACGGTCATTCCATCGACCGTAAAATCGTGGATAAAGCAAAACATTCACCCGATGAAATGATTCAATATATAGAGTCATTACCGGAAGGCATTCGTGATTCAAAAGATCCAGGTAATTTAATTACTTATCTTTATCAAACGGCTTTGAAAGCTCGTGCTGTGTTGTAAACGCGGAGCTACTGGTTGTCAGGTACTCTGCAATATCTTTCATCAGGTACTCAGGCAGGGCTTTTAACACTGCTTCATAAAACTTTTCGGGATCCGCTATATCTGCTTCTGTAATCACGAACCCATTTGCTGCGGCTTTTTGTCGTAACAGATTAAATTCTGATTTCGTCAGATGTAAATTACCGCTATCCAGATCTTCAAGCATAACTAACTTTTAAATTTTGATTCACAGTAGTGTATCAATGTTTTAAAACCCATTGGGAATATCGACCTCCCTTTGGGGGCGTGTTCCCTTTATTTTTAACTTCTTAAGGTGAATACAATGATAATTTTAGAAGGCAATATCACGAATAAGGTGATTAATGGTAAAAACGGCGACTTTTCTGTTGGAAATTTAAACACTGAAATCGGCCAGTTTAAAATCCGCAACCAATTGCTGGATCAATTTGATGAAGGCGAATACCGGGTACGCGTTTCCATTCAGCATCTGGATTTAAACAGCTACATGTTAAAACGCAACGGGATCACTATCACCGAAATTGAAGCGCACATTGATCATATTGAAGTCATTGATGCTGATATTAAGGCGGTTGAAACCGAGTCTGTTGAACCTGATGCCTCAATTGAGCCAGAAACTACAGACAAGTCAACGACTGATGAAAAGCTAGTGGACAATACCAGTGCTGATCAAACTGATACGGTTAAGCGTAATCCAGCGGATAAACAAGCATCAGTTGCAGCAGAATCGGATCAGACTGATCTGAAGAAACTGTTTGGTCTACTTTGGCCCTTGGGTGATGTCGTGCAACTGGATTCTACGACCCCGAGAAATCAATTCATTCGTCAAAAAGACTATCTTAAAGCCAAAGGCTATAAGTTCCATAGTCCGAATCAAAGCTGGCATAAGTAGAAGATGTCATGGAGTTATCAACGTTAGTTAAGGAGATCGAGCAGCATATTGATGAGGCTATCGCTCTAGCAGTTGATCATTTGAAATATGATGACGATCCCTGTGGTGATTCCCCCAGAATGGCTATTTTAACTCGATTACTCGATGTTAAAGCCGAAACCGGTCATTTACGGGATATTGATATCTTATAACCTTTAACCCCCCTTTCCCCTCTTATTGTTAGAGGGGTTTTTCCACTACCAACTCCTGGAGCCGGTACCGGAAAAACCGCATTACTCCCCGCTTGAGGTTATCAAGCACCCTTACCTGGTCTTTTTTTGTCAGGTCCCTTAGCAACTTTGAACAAGGTAGAGTTGCAAGCCAGGTCAACTGGTTTTGTTCATTTTAGCAGCCGCTCCTGCGCTGCCTAACTCGCCTATTTATGGGCATATCTTTTTAACTGTGGAGATTCTCGCTATGAAAATAGTGTCTTATGAAACCCGTGTAGCAAAAATGCATAAGCCTGGGGATGAAGACCAGCAATTGCGTTTAGCTAAAAACTATGTAAAAGCACTCAGACTAAGATTCAAGAAAGCTTCCCGTCTGGATGAAAAATTAGAAATCGGTCAAGCCGTGAAACAAGCGGAATCCGTACTGAGAAAATTGAGACTGAACATATTTGATTTAGAGGATATGTTGGTCCAACGTACTCACTAACCCCTTTTACATTTTAACTTTTTAACCCTGTCGGGAACTTGATCCCGTGTTGGGCTTACTGGTTCCAGGCATTTACTTTGAGGAACTACAATGGCTCTAATATTTCAACGCCTTGCGCGTAATTTTGTAAAAAACGGCTACTTTCCAACCGATAGTGAAACTATGAGCCGAGTGATTCAGGCACTTCATTTTAGCGGTCGGCAATGCCGTATTCTTGACCCCTGTTGCGGTGAAGGCACGGCACTCGCTGAAGTGAAGCATCATCTTAATGGAGCGAATACACCGGACTGGAATGTAAAATCCAGGGTGACTGCTTATGGCGTGGAATATCACGAAGAACGTGCATGGCATTCCAAGCAGATACTGGATCATTGTATTCACGGCGATTTACGCGACTGCATGATCGGTGCCCGTCAATTTGGTCTGCTGTTTTTAAACCCGCCCTATGGGGATGCTGTCAGTGATAAAGCCCAACTGTCCGACCCTAAAGCTGGAAAGCTCAGGCTTGAGAAGGAGTTTTATCGCCGTACCAACGGCCTTTTACAGTTTGGTGGCGTGATGGTCCTGATTATTCCGTATTACACCCTGGATAAAGAGTTTAGTACCTGGATCTCCCGACATTATCATGATGTGAAGGTGTTTATGGCTCCAGAACAACAATTTAAACAGTGTGTCATCTTTGGAGTACGTCATAAAGTCAGTGACCAATGGTCTGTCACTGATGAATATCAAAAAACCCGTTTACGGTTGATATCCGTGGGTGCTGGCGATATTCAAGCTGAAGAACTTCCTGAAATTTGGAATGAGCGCACCTTTAGTGGAGATGGTGACGGTATTTATCACATACCTAATGCAGACGCGCTGGGTAAATTTGAGCTAGTCAGTCTGGATGGTAAGCAATTATCAGCCACGTTAGGTTCTCATGCGGGTCTGTGGAAACAATACGGCCAGATGTTTGGTAAAAATCGTACGATGGAACATAAGCGACCGCTTTGTGATGTATCAAACTGGCATCTGGCTCTCATGCTTGCAGCTGGTCAGGTTTCTGGTGTGGTGAATAGTCGGGATGGTCGTACCTTTGTCGTTCGTGGTGATACCTATAAAGATAAACAGGTCTCCACTACGGAAGAAACAGGTGCCAAAGGACAGTTAAAAACAGTCCGGACGCATACCGATATATTTGTACCTGCAATCAGAGGTCTTGATATGACCCCTGGTAGTAACACTTTTGGTGACGTTTTTACGATCAAGTAAACCTTCACTTTAATTATTCCCCATTGGGAGATTCATCCCCTGGGGTGCTTCTCCCCTTTTATAAAAGGAGAAATTTACTATGAAATCTGTTCATTGGGAGAAGGTCTCTCATTCAGACATGAGTCTTTTGGATCAATGTATTGTTCGTGCTAAAACACATTTTCCGACCATCGAAAGTGGTGGTTTGCTCATGGATATTGGAGCCGTTCACAGTATGTTACCACTCAATTTGGAGGGGTTATTACAAGCGAATAATCTGTATTTTGGTCATGACATTATTGGCATACACAATCACTTTGATCGTGAGTCTAAAAAGTTAAACGATTCATTCTGTCCACGATTCGCTATCAATCGGCCTGTGGTGGAACGGAGGAATAGCTATGAGTAACCTTGATCAGCATCTTGATGCAAATAAATTGGCGACCCTGGAGGCCACAGCTTCGACTATGGCGTTAAGTTTAGCCATGTCTCGACACCCTTTACACAGTCCTTTTGAAGCCTATGATTCTGCTTACGAAGAATTCATGGATGCAAATCCCGACGATGACTGGCCTGAAGATTATTTAGCGTGGCAACCCTTCGAGAACTATACATTGGGTGATATGCAGGATCTGCTTGAAAACTTTAAAGATAGCCTGATGGTTTTTGCAAATCAGGTTTTAGTCGATTGTGAGGTCATCAAAGATGAGTAAGCAAATCGTCTATTGGGTAACTCGTGGACATCGTTTTACCGTCCCTGAAAACAGTCAATATTCAGTCGAAGAGTATAAGCAGATCATTGAAAATAATGGTTGTTCAGACAGTGGTGATTCGATCATGAGTCTTGAAGCACTGGAGGATCAATCGGAGTGCGTTCACTTTGAAGGTTGTGTTGTTGAGATCAATGACCACTAAATGCATTGAACTATATCATTAATCCCCTTTCCCCTCTTAGTATTTGAGGGGTTTTTCCATTACCGACTGCTGGAGCCGGTACCGGAAAAACCGCATTACTCCCCGCTTGAGGTTATCAAGCAACCCTTATCTGGTCTTTATGACAGATGCCCAAAGCAATGTTGAACAAGGTAGCGTTGCGAACCAGGTTGTCTGGTTTTGTTCATTTCTTTAACCCTTGAGGGACTTCACTCCCTTTCTGGGTCGTGACCCCTCTTTTCTTTACTCTTAGGAGATATCACGATGCAACAAGAAAATACTTTAGCTGATTTATTTGGTGAGCCTATTTATTCGTACACTCGTCAAAATGCGATAGATGATGGTGTGTTAATTGATGTGACTGAAGCCTCGAAAGAAGCTGGATTTAGTATTCCGGTCGCTGTCACCAGTACAGTTTGGGATCAGTATATCGAGTGGACTGAGGAAGATTCAGAGCGTCAAACGTATCAGGATCAATCCGGGCGTTTATGGGATGTACTCTGGATGGCCAGAATGGGCATATCGGGCGGTAATAAGGATAAAAGTCAGATTATGTTTCAGCTTGATTGTGTGCCCCGCGCTCCTGCCAGTACAGCAAGAATGGCGAGGCTTACCACATTAAAAATGCATATTGGAGCCGGTGATAATCACGAACCTGTTGTTACCATTATGTTACCGGACGAGGATTGAATGATGAATGTGATTCCTCAAGAGTTCGCCCAGTATCATGGTTTACAGTTTACAGATAGTGGCAAAACCACTTTTTTAATAGAAGCGGTTGAGTCTGATTCCAGTCAATTGTCATTGACAGAGCATGGCACGACACTTGATCCGTCAATACCACCGACCTTTGAATTACAGGTCTTTGAAATTGATGATGTCGGCTATAAAGGTTTATCCGGACAGTTTACCAGTCTGAATAAGATTGAAGCGTACTACGGGGTTAATTTAAAACCCGTTATTGATTCGACTCATTTTAATCAGTCATTTCTGAACATGGATGAGGTGTTTGGTATCTTTGTTGATTCGGTCTTAACCGATGAAGCAGATAACTTAATCTTTATCAGTTTGTGGGGTCGAGATACTGCAATTCGAGAGCTGCAAGGTCGATTAACCCTGAGTTCTGCGGAGAGTGGATTAACCAGTTTTAATCTTCGTAATGAAACGTCGAAGGTCTTTGTGAAAATTAGCAATATAAACGCTATGGATCAAATGACGGGACGTGTCCATACGGATATTTTAGGCGAGTTGGTTCATTGCTTTATTTTCCATAAAGACATCATGAAACCGGACCTGGCGAATCACCGAGCTATTTTGATTTCGCAGGAAGGAGAACCTGAATATTTGTGGAACGCTGTTAAATATACCTGCCCTGTGCCGTTACTGGATCACTGGGAGCAGGCTCTGTTACCCATCTTGAAACATACCGGCATGATCAAAAAACTGTCTGGTGTCAATCAAAGTGGTACGCAGATAAATATCGATGAAGAGCGAATGGCATTACTGGTCAAACAGGAATGCATCGATGGGCGGTTAACAGTAACACCTTAACTTTTAACATTAACCCGACGGGAGAAATTATCCCAAGGGGATGTTTCTCCCTTTTTTATTGGAGAAACTGATGAGTACTAAAAAAAGTTATGAGCAGTTAGATGCTGAAAGAGCGGCCTTTGTTCAGAAGCTGAAGACCGATATGAAAGCGGCCTATACGGCGAATGATCAGGAGGCGTTAGCTGATTTACATAAGCAGGCTAGAGCTATTCAACTGATACTGCTCAATAATATTGCTAATTTAGAAATGATTAGCGAACAATATGAAGGGAAAAACATGTACGGAAGGTTAGCCAGAAAAGCAGGATTTCTCTTACTTGAGCGTGTGTAGCTCTAATGCTGGTTATTATATTGGCACTATTGATAATGATGGGTTTCCTGTTTCTCGTGAAAGTGTTGAGTATTTTGATTCCTGGCGAAAAGCTGAATGGGCATTAACTCATGACCAGTTTACGCAGAGAAAAGAACTTTAGACAAAAATCTTAATTTAACCCCTCCCCTTGACGTTGATAAGGGGTTTTTCCACTACCGACTCCTGGAGCCGGTACCGGAAAAACCGCATTACTCCCCGCTTGAGGTTATCAAGCACCCTTACCTGGTCTTTATGACAGGTCCCCTAGCGACTTTGAACAATGAAAAGTTGCAAGCCAGATTGTCTGGTTTTGTTCATTTCCTTAACCCGGACGGGCATGATCCCGTTGGGATATCTCCGTCTTTTTCTTTTAGTGAGACCGTAAAATGGATAAAGACGATATACGAGGTTTTTTAAACTTTTTAGAAACTGCAGGCTGGCCTGAATTAATGAGCAGGCAACAAAAGTTACACAAGGCTTTACAGTTGGTTGTTCACGAGGACACCAAATCTGATATCAGGTTTTGTCTTCGACTGGTTGATGAAGAGATTGCGGCGCGAGTTGAGATTTCGACAGTTGTTGATCAGTAACCCGCTTTAATTGACCGGCAGGCTTGAGTCTCTCAAGTGCGCTATCAATAGTGGATTCGTCGGTATCGCTCATTAATAAACGAACGATATCTTTTTCGAGTTCTCTACGTTGACCCTTGATGACTTTCATACTGATCAGAGTATCAGGTAATGAAATGTTTTCAATTATTTAATCTGGATCTCCTGTTGACAGGATGATCTTTTCTTAACCTTGACGGGGCTATTATCCCGCTGGGGTATCTCCGTCTTTTTAACTTTGGAGATTCCTCATGGGATGGTTATTCACTCAAAATGCAACACGTAATGATGTAATCAATAATCTGATTGCTGCTGAAGAAAATGAGCACGGTATCTGGAAAACACTTCGTCATTGCACACGCGGTAACGTGCTTTGGTCGATTGTGGAATGGACAGATAACGCTAAAAACGTGACCCGGAAAATTATTGCCTGTCACTTACTGGATAAGACAGTAGAGACCTACGGTAACCGAAAAGTCACTTCGTGGGGTTATAAGAGCATGGATGAGAGTGTACATCCTGCCTATTATTCCTGCCCTTTACGTTATCTAAAAGAGGTCCCAGTGGTGACCTGTGAAGAATGGCGAGACCAGGTGCGACAATATCATCGTCCGTATCAATTGGGTGATCGATTGACGCTGTCAGGTTGCAAAATTCCGTATCTGTATGTAATTTCTGTCAAACCACTGCGAGGCCAGTATCAGGGGACTTACTATCGGGTACCCAGAAATCTGGTTAAAGATGTCGTGCCTGCTCAAACAGCAATTCAGGCGGCTTAATGTTAACCCTCTATCAAGGAAATTGAGATGGCAGTCAATAATTATATCAATGCTAAAGACCCAAAACGGCTCAATGAAGCATTGACCAAACGAGTCGATGCGGACTATCAATGTTTTATGGTTTTAATGAATCATGAAGACACGTTATTAAGTGCATTGGATTTAGCATTAAAGCACGGTGGTATCGATGAGGGATCTCATCAAATTATCACCCGTAATATTCGCAAAGTAGTACTTGACCGAATTGAAGCCAATGATGAATTTGTTAATGCTTTAATCGGTTAGGTCATTTCTTATCAACCTTTCCCCTCTTCTTTTTAGAGGGGTTTTTCCACTACCGACTCCCGGAGCCGGTACCGGAAAAGCCGCATTACTCCCCGCTTGAGGTTATCAAGCACCTTTACCTGGTCTTTTTTTGACAGGTCCCTTAGCAACTTTGAACAAGGTAGAGTTGCAAACCAGGTCACTGGTTTTGTTCTTTCCGGCAACTGCTCCTGCGATGCTCTAATACTGTCCATCCCTGGACATATCATTTAACCCGGACGGGCATGATTCCCGTTGGGAGTTCTCCGTCTTTTGTACATTTGGAGATATAACATGGTAAACACAGTCTGTGATTCAACCTGTGAAAAAGCGATATTAATCGTTTCTAAAACGAATGATGGATTTCAATTAGCACCTGCTGATTTAAAACTCACCGAAAGCGCAGTGAATGGCTTTCTCAATGAAAAAGGTGTGATGGCTTTTGAAAGCCTTTATCAATCTGTTTTGCACGATGAATATGTCCAACCCTGGTTACAGGGTATTGAGCACTTAACCGTCGATCATGAAGGCTATATTTACTGGAAAGGCATCGATGTTGAGCATTATGACTACCCGTATGCAGACGACTCCAGGCAGGATCTGGAAGCGTTAGCTCAACGGTGTATTCATCTTGAAAGTCTCGGGCTGACGCCTACGTCAACTTTGGCGATCTGGCACTGGAATCGATATAAAGCGTTAACCCCCGAACATCCGTGGTTAACTTTTTTTACACATTCCCAGGGTATCTGGTCTGATAACAGTTCATTGGTTATTTTTTCTAAAAGTCAGGTGATACATTTTATCGATGATGAAGCTATAAAACTGAATCGGTCTGATGATCTCCATGAATTTCTGGAATATCGAGGCGTTGAGTACACTCCGGAGGATTCATTTTTAACGAAGATGACCAAAGCAGGGTTTGAAATTCCGCAAGTAGGTCAGAGTAAGAATGAGTCATTTATGGACACCCCTCTTGATAATGTCATTGCCTTGTTGAGCAAGCACGGTGTACTACCGACTTTATTTGATGAGGTGCACTGACATGCAAGTAGCGATTGATTCTGGTATTAAAAAGCTGATCAATTATCTGGATCATGTGATTTTAGATAATGACCAGCCGACAACGTGTCCGAAATGTGGTTGCAGAACAGAAGGTGATCACCTGATGGGTAACAAGCAGGTCAATCATTGTAAGCACTGTCATTACACGTTTATTGGCATTTTTGAGTAAGTCAATTATTCGGTAAAACTTTTACCGATTTCATTCACCCTGACAGGGAAACTTCCCTGTTATGGGGTTTCTTTGTCTTTAATAACACGAACTTTTGGAGCAAAGAACATGACTATTTTACAACGGAGTTATTTAAAACTGGCTGATCATAAAAAAGGCAAGCGAGTCTGGTTGCAAGGTTTAAGGCTTGAAGAAGCTGGCTATGCTATCGGCTCGCTGTATTCACTCACTTATGATGATGACCAGCGTAAAGTGACCCTGTCCGTATCAAATACTGGTACGAACAAGGTTTGTCGTAAAAAGGTGGGGGATCATTACCTGCCGTTAATTGATATCGTCAATCAAAAACTGGCTGAGATATTCGTAGCCGTGGATCGGGTCCAGGTACTGGTTTGTGAAGGCACCATCACGATTGAATACCACCAGTTAGACTGGAAGCGATTTGAACGTGAACAGCGACTTGCACAAACCCTGCATGCTGGAATGGTCATTCCCATGGCTTCCATGGCTCATGGCGGCGGCATTATGGATTACTACATACACAAGGGGCTTGAAGATACGGGACTGCGTAGCGGTCTTATATGGGCCATTGAACCTGAAAATGTGTATTTAAACTCTAGCTGGTTGAACAATCCAACCTGGGCTTATGACAGTCAGGTGATTGAAGGCCGTATTGAGGATATTGATGCGAAGGACTTGAAATCGCCATTGATATTAGCAAGCGGTCTGCCGTGCTTGGGCGCTAGCTCCAGCGGCAAATCGCGCCTTAAATTGAAGTTTGCCGAACAGCACGAAACAGCAGGGACTGCGTTTATTGGCTGGTTAATGGCGATCAAAGAGTTATCGCCTGCGGTTTGTATTTTGGAAAATGTACCGGAGTATTTATCCTCTATTTCAATGCACATGATAAAAAAATCGCTTGAGGACTGGCAGTACGATGTGCATGTCATCATCGTGGATCGAGACCTCGGGGCATTTGAGGATAGGCGCAGAATGTGTATGGTCGGCGTCAGTTCCGGCATCGATTTTGAGTTTGATTTAAAGCCGGTCCGGGATCGAGAATTAACCCTGGGTGAAATGCTGGATGAGGTGCCTTTGGATGCGGATTGCTGGAATGCTTGCGAATACCTTCATCGAAAGGCCGAGCGCGATAAAAAATCGGGTAAAGGCTTTGCGATGCAGTTAGTTGATAAGGATTCAAATAAAATTGGAGTCGTAGGCCGTGGATACCATAAGTGGAGGTCAAGTGAGCCACTGGTGAAACACCCAACTGATCCTGCTTTGAAACGTTTGTTAACGGTTAATGAACTCAGTAAAGTTAAAACCATTGATAAAAACCTGGTTAAAGGTATGTCTCGCACCAAGCAGATAGAATTGATGGGCCAGAGTGTACTGGGTGTAGCGTTTCAGGCGGTCGGTCGTAATCTGGGGGAGTGCTTGAAAAAGCAGTTCCCCTGCCGAGTGATTGATGCAGCGTGAGGTGATTTCATGACAAAGCAATACGTTGAAGACGGCACTCATGTCGAGGCGACCTCCGTGGATTTTACGGTAGTCAATCAAGGCACTGCATTAAACGAGGCTCAACTGACTTGTGCGGCGGATCTCAAAGCTTGGGATGGCAGCGCAGAAGAATGGCGCGAAGTGAAGTGGGACTTTTCTGTAAAGCCTGCAAGACTTTATTATTTTGTGTAGTTTTTTTAATCCTTTCCCCTCTTAGTATTTGAGGGGGGGGGTTCCACTACCGACTGCTGGAGCCGGTACCGGAAAAACCGCATTACTCCCCGCTTGAGGTTATCAAGCAACCCTTATCTGGTCTTTATGACAGATGCCCAAAGCAATGTTGAACAAGGTAGCGTTGCGAACCAGGTTGTCTGGTTTTGTTCTTTCCGGCAACTGCTCCTGCGTTGCTCTAATACTGTCCATCCCTGGACATATCATTTAACCCTTGAGGGACTTCACTCCCTTTCTGGGTCGTGAACCCTCTTTTCTTTACTCTTAGGAGATATCACAATGCAACAAGAAAATACGGTGTGGATCAAAACGCACAAAGATGGAACCGCACAATGGGATGGTGTTGACGGTGATCAACACGCCGTTAAGGCTAAACTCAATGAATTGTGCGCCCTGGGTTATCACCCGGTGATCGATCATGAAATGAGTCATCCTAAACCGCAATTTTACACTTTACTTCGTGCCGAGGATGGGCTGTACAAAAAACCTCACGCAAACCGTGAAAACGCCTTACAGCACGTCAAATATCAAATGGGCGAGAATGCTGGGCGAGGTTTTTACGGTTGGTATGATGACTGGGGTCGTTCTATGTCGATCATTGATATTGAAACCGCCTGCTCTGAAACACTGCAGGAGCTGGATCGAGCCATGGTTGACAACACTGGTCTTCACCTTCATTCAAATTAAATGATAGCACTCAATTCTCGGTTAATCCTTTAACCGCTTTCTAAACCCAGACGGGGCTTTATCCCGTTGGGATATCTCCGTCTTTATTATTTGGAGATATTTTATTATGGCATCTAAAAAAGCAATACCTGTTAGCGCCGATGAAGATAAGACAGGTAAGATATTTACACTGACTTTAATTCAGCAACGCCTGTACAAGAAAGAACATAAAGATCGTGAAGCAGCTGTTGAACATGCTTTAAATCTCTTATACGAAAATTGTACTGAAATGCAAAACTTCGATGGCTTTACAGATCGATGTGGTCGGCATATTTATATTATTGACAGAGACAAAGCAACTGCGGAATCCTTGTTGATATTGGATCAAGCCATGGAGGAAGATAGTCATGTCCATTAATGCCCTGGCAATCACTTCCGAACCTAAAAAGCCATTGGATAAATATAAATATCCAATCAGAGTTAATAACAGAACCTATAAAGTTTTAACGACTGGAACAGTACGTGGCCATGAAATTTATTGCCATCTTCTAGAAGTGCCAGATGCCGGTCAACCGACTGGTTTTAGGGCAAGTCAGATAGTCGATTTCGTGTCGATGGACGACGTCTTTGAGTCAGACGACATTGAAATCATCAAACGCATTATTGATTTTAGAGTCCCGTCCTGTCATCTCCCTGAAATAGCCTCTGAAATTTGCATTAACTGGCTAATTCTGGAAAAGGATGGCTATTTTCAGACCGATGTTTGTCGAGCAATCCAGACCGGTATTGACCTGAGTATCTTGCATTATGGCTATGGCGGTATGTGGGTCGGTCGTACTTTACATGTCTATTAACTAACCTTTCACTTTTAACCTTATGGGAGTTTGAATCCCATAGGGGTTCTTTCTCCCTTTTTATCGGAGAATTATTTATTATGAAAATTGAACTTAAAAACTTAAAGCACTACCCTGCTTTTACTGAAGAAACAGAAGCGTTTACCGCGACCGTCTATGTCGATGGCAATCGCTTATGTACCGCCGAAAACACTGGTAAAGGAAGTTGTCATCAGCTGACCCCTGTTAAGGGTAAAACGTATGAGGATATTCAGCGTGTCGCACTGTGGGTCCGTTCACAACCAAAAGTTACAGTGGGTAATGGTATGCTACTTGATGATGATCTGGACTTTCACATTGCTAGATTAGTGGATGACGGGATACAAACCAAAGAGTTGAAAAAGCTATTGGGTAAAGGTGTCCTCATTTACAGTCCTAAAGTTGAAACTAATGGACTGTTTAAACTGTCCAGCAAGTTTAGACCATCGATATTGGACCAATATAGAAAAAATATTAAAGCTGTTTATCCTGATTGTGTCATTATCAACGATTTACCGTTTGATCAGGCTTTGGAGTTTTATAGAAACTCATCATCAATGGGTATGTTACAAAAGCTTTTTGACGAAAAGCATAAAGCCAATTAACCACAACTTGATTCGACCAGTTTCTGGTCGAATCACTCTCCTCCTTTATAACGAGCTTGCTATGCTGAAAATCTGTTGCTGCAGGTTTGGGGCTCACTATAATCTCTGGATTAAAATAATGAAAACATTGGAATTTCAATCATACAAGGGTTCCAGACTTACAGTATCGATGGGTTACTTTAATAATGGCTCTTTTGAGACCTATCGCATGTAAATGTGTTTTTTTTTGGATAGTTACATTTGAAAAAGATAGTAATATTTATACGTGTGTTGGTTTAGTTGAAACTTTGGAGTTACATTTTGGGCATGATATGGAATGCTGAATGTTAATATCAATTTTAGTTTTTGATTCCCAAAAATTTAGACAATGTTCACAAATAAACCATTTGTGATCTATATCATGAGAGTGGTTTTTATCGATAGTTATTAGCGATTTTTTATTTAGTTTGTTTAAGAAATATGTTTTTTGGCTTTTCCTTCGCTCCTCCTTTTTGTTTTGTTCTTCACGAGAGAGACTAGTGTTAATAGCAAGTATCTTCTTTCTATTTTTCTCTGTTAACCTCTTTTTGATTTCAGGTACTGTCACAAGTGAAATCCATTTTTTATTGTCTAATTTGTGAATAATTATATTTCTTAACTCTTCTTTTGTTATTGTATAATTAACACCCTTTAAATCAATTTCTATAGCATTTAAATTTAATCTTCGAATTTTCTGTTTTTTAATATTATCAATAAAGCTTGTTACGGCTATTTCAAAAATTATCTGTTGGTTATCGAATGTTCCGATAATGTCAGGTCTAATATCAGAAATATTTTTTTCCAAAGTAATATTCTTAACATCAATATATTTTTCACTAAAAGCAACTTTAGATACTTTATGCTCACGATGGTGCTGATCCTCGGATGTAATAGATATGTTTAAACTAGGTAAGTTTATTTTTTTTTCAATCTCTATTAAATGTTTTGCCATAAGGTGTATTGCGCTTTCAAAGCCACCTCTACACTCTTCAATATGAGACATTGGGTCGTGTGAAAAATGGTCAGTAAATTTATGTTTTTTTGATGAGTTATTTTGTCCCTTTTTAGCCTGAAGTCGACTGTTACACGAAGGGCAATAACAGTTGCATGCTAACCCAGAAACTACTTCGTCTACACCTACAGGTATACCGTTTTTAAGTCCGAATGGAATTTTGATTCCTATGTTTTTAATCATAATTTAAATTTTGACTTGAACCTTGGAGTTCTGTCAATAACTCTAAGGGGTTCTGCGGACATTCAACAAATGGTTGAGATACATCTGTATGTAACTCAAAATCACTGTGATACAGTTTTTCTTCATATGGAAAGTTATCTTTATTAGAGCGGGCTAAAAAATATCCTGCTGAATCTATCCAGTTAATACTATCTTCTGTAATTACGGGTATAACATGATATAGCCCTCGCTTACCTGTTGTTCCAGTTAATTCGACAGCAATACTTTTAACATTTTTTTCTTGGGCCTCATGGTGAGGTTATACCTATATCGGCATGAAATACTTCCCTTGCATCTAAGTGTGCTGACTCATAGTAAGGTCGTAATGATTCACATATGGTATCCAAATCAACATCTTTTTTCTGCATGAGCAAAAGATGGCCAAAATTACCATTAATTGTGGGATAATTTTCTAACCAATTTTCAAGAGCATTTATCGGAGGTGGGCAAGTATGCATTCGTATGTTTTACCTCAGCATTCCAGTACCACCGCACCTTGGACATGCACCCATTGGCTCTCCGGTACCCCTGCAAAGAGGACATTCTATTATGCCTCCTTCTGCGGGCTCTGTTCCAGTTTTAATATCATCAGGTACATAACTTTTTTTCCTAATCTCACCAATATCATAGGGATCAAATGACAGACCATATGCAACAGACAATCTATTATAACTATTATCTGGCAATTCAGGAGCATTTAGATCACTAGGTTTATCTAATTGCATTGGAATAATTTTATACGGCGGTCGTTTTAACTGGAATTCACTAAAGATATGTTGATAAAAATCAATCGATGCCCCTCCCCCACAAAAAAATGTTGGTATACCATTTTCCCACTGTGTCGCTTTTCTATAGCGTTTTTCTTTTGTGTATTTCAAAATGCCATTAATTAGAGAGTTAATGAGATTGGAAAACGGAATGTCATAATTCTGTAATTGTTCAATACTGATATTTACTGATTTGGCAAATGATTCATCAGTGGGTATTTTATCAAATGATGATGGTATTTTATTGCTCTCAATACCATTAGTTTTCTGTCGGTGAATCATTAAAAAGCGAGCACCCAATGGTTTCACATCTTGAGCAAAAATTGGGTATAAATCCTCTTCTTCCTGGTTTTTATAAATATTAAATGTAGTTATGTCTAGAGTACCAGCACCTACATCAATTAACATATGTAGTGATTCTTGTCGTCGTGGAGAGCGTACATATCCGACAAGTTGCACGGCAAATTCTGGAAACTGATTAATTAATCCCCGATCCAACAATCTGTATTTATAAGGAGGTGGTAGTTTAGCTTTTTTGATATCTACTTTATTAATATAATCGCGAACTCTCCCTAATGAAACTGGACCAGGTAATACACTCACTGTCCATGCGGTTTGGATTAAATCAGCATATAAGTCAGATAACTTTGTATTATCATAGCTATCAGTTGGTAAGCCAATATTTACATACCAAATTAGCAGTTTATCCTGATAAGTTTTCTTTTGAGTATCTAACAACCAGCCCCTGGAATATCTAAGAACAAGAGACAAATATGAAACGATATAAATTTTAGTATCATCACTAAAATCACCATTAATTAAACGCATTTTCAAATCATCTATTACAGTTTTTGCACCGATAGTTTCTCCAAGAATACATTCATCATTCTCATCTAATATGGAAAGAATTGAAGGTAATAAGTAGGGGTTATTTTTGTAAGAAAAAGAGGTGAAGGGGATTGCATACCGAATACGCTGTTCACCAATTACAACCTTAGTAAATGCGGTTCCAAAATCCAGTCCAATGACTAACTGTTGTTTATCATTAGATAAATTTTCCTCATCAAATTGAGTTCTGTCTGTCAAAATCCAGTCATTGGATTTACCCCATCCTAACTTTTCTTTGATACGCTCATATGTAATACGCCAAACCAAAATAATTCTCCTTATTTACATGATTTTAATTACACCATAAGCAACATCTGATGAAGAAGATGTCATTTTTGCTTTTTGTTTCAATTTTTCTACTTGAACATTAAATTTATTTTCAATTTTCTGGATCTTACCCTCAGTCATGGGTATTAAGCGCTTATTACTTTGAATTTTATACTTTTCTAAAAGAGTTCTTTGTGTAATAAGCAATCGGTCACGATGTTTTTGAGCTGTACGTATTTGAAAAGTTACACGATCAGAGTTTTCATTGATATGATCTTCTTTGGTGATAGAATAATCTTCAGTAAGTTTCATATCACAATCATCAAAAACTTTTGATACATTTTCAGTATTAACTTCATTTGGTGCTGATAACCAATCTTCACCTTCCACTCTTGCAGCATTTACCAACTCCCAGGAAGTATCAGAATCTAAAGAAGTAAATATAGAGTTTTCATCAATCCTTATTGCTCTAGCATGTATCTCCTCTTCAACTCTTATACCTATGAAAGACCATCGCTTTACAACAAATGCATAAACACCCTTGTTGATGGAAGGTAAACAATTATTATCTAATGACAAAGCAACAAGAGGATAAAATGCCTCATTAATTTCACTCAATTTTGAGCTAATTAATCTTATAAAAGGGTGGAACTGATTTATAGGTTCGACTCTATCTTTTCTACCTTTAATCTTATTTATAAATCTACATGTTACTGTGTCACCTGTGGCCAGCATGGTAAGCCCATGTAACTTGTTTTTCTTAATAAAGTCATCAAGAGTTGCGGCACTCTCTGCGGGAAGACGAATATCAAAAAGCATTTTGTCATTTTCATGCTCTTTAAAAATATGTCCATGGCAAAACCTATCCAGATAATCCTGTACGTATATTTTAAGGTCTAAGTCTGTAATACGTCGTTTGAATTCGTGAGCTGCCTTAACTTTCTCAAGAATATACCCCCCATGGGCAATTAAGTGTGCAGCATTTGATTCCAACTCTTCTTGTTGTTGCCGAATATTTTCAATGGCTATAAATGTATCATCTATTCTCTTTTTTTCTTGCTCTGGTGTAAGCGGTCGACTTAATAATTCACTTGTTAGTTCTCGTATTTGATCACCTAAAATTGCTTCCATGCCGCCTAAAGCTTTTTCAAAAATATTTAGCTTATTGAGAAGGCGAGTAAATATTCGTTCATCAATTGTATTGGCATAACAAAGGTTCCAGATAGATATTTTTTCAGCCTCTTGCCCTATCCTATCAATCCGTCCAATTCGTTGTTCAATACGCATTGGATTCCATGGAATATCATAATTTATTAATACGCGGCTAAATTGAAGATCAACACCTTCACTAGCTACCTCAGAAGTTAAAAGGACTTGAATAGATGAATCATCTCTAAATTTATCAATTATATCTTGCTTAGTTTCCCCTATACTTCCATGCAACAACTGAGTTGATACCCCTGACTCTCGTAACCTTTCATCAAGATAATGTAACGTTCCTTTAAAATAGGAAAACACAATAATTTTTTCATTTTTATTATCTTTAAGGTACTTTGTTACAACTGTTGAAAATGCCTCATACTTACTATCTGAATTTTTTAATTCTTCAATTTCAATATATGGGAATACTGAGCTTGCAATATGCTCAATTAATGGAGAATAAGCCGAAGTACCTTTACTATCTGCACCAAAATCTTCATATACTATGGTGCTAAAATCTGATGCTGCAATGTCAGTTCTATTCTTCCAAGATTTGGCTGCCGCATACATACAGCTTGAAATTTGCTTCTGCGGGGTAGCAAGCAGAAAACCATCACTTATATCGAGCTGTAATGCATACTGTCGAATAGCATTAGTAACTCGTATATAAAAATCCCATTCCGGGCCCTCTGGATCTAGTTCAATAAACTGACTAAAAGCTTCGCGAACAACTTTAAGTTCATGAACTTCTACTTTACGTGTTCTATTGACCGTATGCCGGAGAAGATTTATTCGTTCAATACGATTAGCCAGATCTACTCGATTAGACCTTTCTGACAAATAATCATCATCTAGATTTCGATTAATTAGTCCAATGAGCTGTTTATTATCAATTAACAAGGGGTGACAAATCGCTTGTGAGAGTGAGTCTTTAATTTCTGCACTTTTAGAATTAGGATTTAAAGCCTGGTTTCTAGCTTTTATTAGCGGCTCATTGGCATTGAGTACCTGAGGAAACACTTCTTCAACAGAAAAAGTATCAGGATCTACTAATTTTAGAAGCTGAAATAGGTCTCGTTCTTTATTATTGACAGGGGTAGCTGATAACAATACTACGCCTTCACTAACTTCTCTAATGAGTCGCCCTAATACTGCACTTTGTGTTTCTGGATTTCTTAAATAATGAGCTTCATCAATTATTAGAAGATCTATTACAGGCTCTTGCTCAGTAGAATCATCCAGAAATCTTGCCAACTTGGCACTACCACTTTTAGCTTCGGATTTATTTTTCCAATTCCTTGGAGGGCGAAGCCCTTGAAGACTACAAACTAGACCTTTACCATCTGGTACTATATGTTTATCATTCTTTAACTCAGATAATAACCCATCTGCAGAGACCTGTACGCCTTCAACTCCAAAGCGTAATCTTAATTCATCACACCACTTTTCTCTAAGCATTGCTGGGCATATGACTAATAATCTTCGCGCATCAAATCTAGCACGTAATTCAGTCCAAATGAGTCCAGCTTCAATTGTTTTACCTAGACCAACTTCATCAGCAATTAAAATCCCACTAGAAGGAGATTCGAGAAATGTCAGAACAGGCTTATATTGGTAAGCATAGAAATCAGTATTTGTTGTATCCATACTGTACACAATATTCGCTAAACGACCGCTCAACTGTATGTAGGTAATATTTCTTCTCAGATCATTGAGTCGTCCAAATCGTTTTTTATCAAGCAATGCAAAAACATCATCGGTGTCATTATTATCTTCAACAAAAACTAATTCGTATTCAGGTTTCCAGTTTGTTGAATTATCATTCCATTTCACCAGGTAAACTTTTCCATCAGGACGTTCTCGTACTTTTCCAGTAAGAAAACCTCTTAACCCAGGATCATCTCTTAAAAAAACTTCCATACGAATTATCAACCTTTTATTTAATTTAGGTACTCCACATTTGTTACTAAGCGGGTGACACGGCACTTTCAATATTAAGATTCACCAAAAGCAAATGCTCTCTTGCCCTGGTAGAAGCAACATAATCAGCAAATCGAGCTGTTTTACTATTCCTATCAGACTCGGTAATCAAAGCAACTGCTTTAAACTCTAATCCCTTAATTCGTTTTTTAGTCCCATATCTAACACCCTGCTCTTCAAGTCCTGGGTCTCGTTGTCTTGGTTTAAGCTCTAATGTTTTAATTCCTTTATTTTCTAAATTAGATAGCACTTTTTCATTTGCCGGTGTAATGCAAATCTCATGAGTTCCTATCCCCACATTATTAATTAAACCCTCTACCCAGGTAGAAATAGCATCAGCCATTTCTTCATCATTTTTACAATCAATTATCTTTGGTTCTGGACCCCTGAATACAGATCTATCTCCGATAGTTTCAGCAATGCCACCATCCAGGTCATCCACTTCTATGTTGTTTAAAATTCCATGTGCAAGTAATCGAATTTGCTCACTTGTACGATAGTTAATTTTTAATCTACGTGAACGGCCACGAATATCAATACCGGCGCGACTTAGTGCAATTGGGACATTGCCATACAAACGTTGATGTCCATCCCCAACTACACATAGTGGATTCGACAAATTTTCATTTATAGGAGATATTGCAGCAATAAGACGTAGAGCTTCTAATCCAAAATCTTGTAATTCATCAACTAGTACATGACGGTATTTAGGGAATTTACCTTGCTCTAAAGCCAGTCTTGCCTGATGGACGACTCCTTCAAACGTCAACATATTTCGTTTAGCTAGCTCACGTTGAAAGTCAGAAAAAATTATCCAAAGTTGCTTACGCTGCTTCCTACCAAGGCGCTTCCTCCCTGAACGTATAGTTGTTAGATACCCCTCTTCATTATCAATTCCCATTCGATCAACAATCTGCTCATACTCATCAATCAAAAAACTACGGCTAAATTCCAACCCTTCTTTAAGTGACTTTTCAAAAAGTTGTTCCCATATAACATTGCAATCATTCTCCTCTGCAATTTTCCCTCTCCATCCAGAGCGCTGACAAATAGTTCGAGCCAACTGATGAAGATTGGTTACTTCGATACGGTCATGTAAAGCTGGAGACATCTGTTCAATTAATCCTTTTATTGTCACAGATAAATTCGTTGTAAAGGTTGTTAAAAGTATTTTTTCATTAGCCTCTAAACGGTTAGCCAACCACACAGAACGGTGCATAACAGCCACGGTTTTCCCAGTCCCTGCTGCTCCATTAATCTTCATAGGGCCTTTAACCTCCCACTCAACTAATTTTCGTTGATAGGGGTGTAAAAATATGCGCCACTCTTCAATATCTTCACTAAGAATTTCCCTTAATGCATCCTCACCCTCGACAAGTACTAAATCTACATTTGATACTTCAGCTAAATGAGAGAAATCACCTGGACCTGATGGAACTATTGTAGTAGTATCTGTTGCACCAAGCATTTCATCCAATGATTGATCGAGAGACAAGCCCATCACTACTCCATATAGAACTTTTTCTGCTTCTCTGGGTAAATAGTCTGCTAATTGCTCAAAAGCTGAGTCATTTCTAACAGCTCTTATAGCTGGTATTAAAGCCTGAGGGGCACCGGCATGGAAGAGATCATCATCTGACAAATCATCCAACGCATAATGATCTTCTGTTAAGGTTGTTGAAGCTGGTTTAATCTCCTCATCAACTACTTTTGTAACTTCCTCAACATCAAAAACTTGAAAAGTACCCAGAGTGCCATGTGCTTCAAATTGTTTATTGGCACACCAACGATAAGCTTCATCATGATGATCCACATACATTAACAAAAAGGTATCACCTTGCTCAGGGGCAATAATAATAGCTCTATAATCTCTGTCTACTCTTGCACTCCTTACTTTTTTGTCTTTAACCATGGGCTCTAATGGTTCTAGATGGAGCTTAGCCGATTTACTGTCTTCTTCAAATTTACGGATCAATTCATATATTTTCTTTTGAACCTTTGAAGGCAGTTTTCCAAATTTTTTTAACACCTCTCGGTGCAGCATTAATTGCGCCATGTTTTTAACTCCTAAACTTTCGGCAGTTGATCAACAACTGCATTAATACCCAAAGCATGGATATCATTATCCGTGAATACTTTAAAACCTGCCTCTGCCCATTTATTGGCAAATGAAGTTTGATCCCCTATTAATAAAACAATATTTTTATCATCACTTACCCAGGCCATTTCTGCGAATGCATCATCAGGCACATCATTTGAGTAATATTCAACTTGTGGAACTGTGCATTTTGCTGAAGCCATAGCACGTACTAAAGGCTCCAAACTCGAAGCAGTTTCTTCTAGAATCTCAACCCAGTCTGCAGATAACCCGGCACCTAAATCAATTACGATTTCTGGTGCAGTACCATCAATGACCTCAGTTGTTGTAAACACAGAATAGTTATTGGCGAACTGGAAGAAGTTAAGCATTGCCAGGAATTGACGCCAACGTAATGAATATGTTTTAACTTTTTGCCGCTCAGCATGAGAGTCATCTAGTCTTAGATCTATACGTAAACGTTCATATTTTCCACCAGATAATTCCTCAGCTAGAGCATATGCAAGAACATCTTCAGATAAAGAGATACGAGATAACCAAAGCCAATCACCTGTTTCTTTATTTATAGGTACCGGGCTATCTCCTGACCTCCATGTTCCAACAGAATCAAGTAACTTATCAAGCTCAACTCCTTTTCCTTGTAGAGCAAAGCTACCTAAGAAAACACCCGCAGCACTTTCCGCCAATACTCTCCAACTATCCTCGACAGGGCAATTTAAATAGCTAATAAATTGTTCCCAGGCATTCGATGTCACTGTAGAAACATCAGGAACTGGCTTGCTTGCGGCTTTTAAAGTATTAACTGCATGAATTTTTAGAACATTGTCTACAACAGGCTTATGTAAAAAGGATAGTTTTGCATCTTCAGCATCAGCATCAGCCAAATCATTCCATGTAATACTCCATACCAGGTATCGACCACTTTCAAGAATTGATCGTCTCTTTTGTACATCGTCGGTCAAACGGCACTCTGACTTTTCAGGCTCAACGTGGAATTCAAAACCATCGGTAAAAATTGCAATTGGTTTAATATTTGAATCATCTGAACGCAACATAAAGTCAGGTTGACATGCTATTGATACACCTTGTGCACTACCCAGTTGGGGTTGCAACTCAAGCTCCCAGGATCGCTCAGGTTTTCCGATAACGAAACGAAATCCTCGTTTACCATTAATTAAAGACTCATGCCATTGGCCTTTTTGATCTTCTATCCACTGTCGTAAGCGATCAACAAACCGTTTTTCTAAAACACTGCCAAATAAAGCATCGACTTTTATTTCATCCAGGGCATCCTTAACCACTCTGTTATCTGCGGCATTAATTAAATCGCCGAGTAGCAAAATGCCTCGTTCTCGACTGATATTTTTCGCCCTATGTTGCATGTGGTAGGTTCTAATGCAACGATAACAACCATCGGTATCATCATCTGTTTGTTGTAAACGACGACAATCACAGGTTTCTAAGGCATTTTTTGCGAGGGTTAAGATTTCGACAATGCCTTCGCCCATTCGATTTTGGTTGTCAGTTTGCTGGTAAAGTGCCTTTAAAAATCCAGTTCCTCCAGGTACCGCATCCATTAGCACGAGATAATTACGGGTAACGCCATCATTGTGGTCAGGAATAATTTGAGGCTTCACCAATAAATGAGCTGGATCTCCTTGAAAACGTAACCGCATTCCAAGATAAATAGAGGCTTCCAGAGTATCCAGGTCGGCAGTTTCTACATCAGGCAATAACAAGCGAATAGCTTCAGAGCGTAACTCTCTATATAACCACACACGTTCCCATTGATAGCCTGTTCCAGATTTCCCTTCTCTCTGTAGAGACTCTGTTAACCTGCGGCCAGGACAACTTCTTCGATGTTTTATATCTGATCGTGATTTGCCCGGTAAAACAGCCACACCACAGCCATTACATAACTCAAAACCTTCTGGTACCTTAGTATCACCTCCAAATGCTACTTCAACAGATTGATCTGCATAACCGGTATTTAATTCGCGCATTATACTAGCTGAACGATACTCTATTCCGAATGGCAAAGAGTCATTACCCACAGCACCTGAAGACTGAGTGATCGAATGATCGAAGCTGGTCACTAAACGATAAAATTCATTTTCTCGCTCTTCACCTTTATCGCCGGAAAGGCTTTCGTAATATTCCATGTAGGAAACTGATTGGGAACGATGAAAAGGTAAACAGGCACAATGTTGTCCCTGATCAGTTTGTCCCTCAATACCGTCGTACCCGCATTGAGGACAGGCTGGTATCGAATCCGGCTTTATAACCTCATCCTTTGTTCGCATATGACCACACTGACCACAGACTGCCCATTCCTCCAATAAAGGTTGACTCTTACTGCCTAACTCTAATTGCTGTACATCGAAGACGTGGCTGTGGGTATAAAAATGATTGGAAGGAGCAAGTTCTCTAATAGCAGCTGCACCACTACGTACAATCTCATAAGTTTTTAAACGTTCTTCTTTTTTAGGAGTCGGTTGTCCTGGGGTAGACGCTTTATCATTTGCGTGTTGGTTATAAGTCGTACCAGAAAAGCGAACACCCCTTTCAGGAAAAGCATAATTTGGCAGCAACCCATGTTCAGTTAACACTTCTAAAGCGGAGATCTCTCCCAACTTACGTGTTCTGGCACTCAGTATTTTTTGCTCACGTTCAATTTCAGCTAAGGTTTCTTCATCTGTTGCAACATCCAGCTTTTTCTTTTGTTCATTTAATCGATTGCGAGCATTTGAAAGTAACTGCCTTTGAATATTAAACTCAGCTGCTGCTTGCTCAATACGTTCTTTTAATCGTTCACTACGAGTTTCAGTAATAAACTGATCAGGAGTATCACTTCCTTGAATAAAGTCCAGTTGAAACCGAGCCAGGAAACGTTGTTGTAAATCAGCTTCATTGGCTGTCATCCACTCAATTAATCCTGGAATATGACCAGCATGATTAATTAAAACTTCATCAATTAACTGTTTACCCGTTGCAGGTAAATCAAGTAACACACCGGCCCTAACCGCCTGATCAAAGCAAAATGCCAGATATTGCCTGACAATAACAGCGGTTGCATCGAGCCAGCACCCCGGTGGCTCTACATCACCGTTAAGCAATTCATTCGGACGAGCATAAAAAAACAGATCATGGGGTCTTTGATTAATCACGGATAAAACTAATGCAGTGCCTGTACTACGACCTGCTCTTCCTATCCGTTGTAAATAACTCGCCACCGTGGGTGGTACTGAACTGAGCATAGTTGTAGATAAGTCACCTATATCTATACCCATCTCTAATGTAGAAGTTGCGGTTAATACATTCGGTGAATCCGCATGATGGCTAGCATTAAATTGCATTTCCAGAGATTCACGTTCTTCCGTGGTTAATAAACCGGTATGTTCAAAAGCGAAGACTCGACGCAGTGCTCCTTTACGATAACGTCCTCCATAGTAATTTTCACGATCATTTAAAGGGGCATAGTTATATTGTCCATGTTGAACGCGGTAACCCATCGATGGCATCTGATGCCAAAACTCAACTTCCTGTATAGGTCTGAATAAAGTATCCCCTGACTGGGAACAACTTAGTTTTTTACCTGCACCATATAATCTGGCAGCATGTTGATTAAGTGCATAAAATAATTTGGTTCCATCATTGTGAACACAATGAAATAATCCTGCCTGATTACCAGCATCCAGCAACTCTCTAATCAAATCCAGTAACGTATTATCATCGACTCCAGGGACGACTAAAACACGACGGGCCCAGACCAGTTGCCAGGGTGCAGTACTACTTTTTCCACTGGGTGCTAAAACATGTTCATGATATTTATCACGCTCAGTCACCAGTAATCGAGGTTTGTAACGACCTGCCGGTGGAAATGTTTCCCTGCCAGCTACAGTTTTACCAAAAGGATATTTACTCCAATAATTTTGCCGCGCATAGGAATCTAGATAAGAGTGAAATAAAGCTCCGCGCAAACGGGCTCTATGAAGTATACCTAAAATCCAATGCGTGAAATGAGTATCAGAAATATCCTCAAGTGCAGGACTAATTCCTGATAAACGAGCGCGAAGTTGGGTTACTGTATCTGCAATAACCGACATATCCCAGCCCAAAGTTGCACTGGCCTGCCCTTCCATTGTCCGACCATGGGTCAACATTAAACTGAACTCGCTGGTTGCCTCCCAGTTTAATCGTTCAATAAAATCTTTACGTAAAGGTGAAGGCGCAGGAGATGAAATAGACAGTGTCTGATTATTTCTAAACTCAATATAAGGTCCATATTCACGCAAATCAGGAGGTATCAAGGTGGCAATAACTTCTCGTTCAGAACCAGGTCTTCCTGGTTCTGGTTGCGACCAATATTTAAATAGTCTGTCACCCACTTCGGTTAAAGGTAAACCAGTCTCACCTGCATCATCAATCACATGCTGTAAAGCTGTGCGAAAAGAGAAATGGTAAGTTCTTGAAGAAAAGAAACCAGCTCGGTGGCTGGCATCTTGAACACTGTCGGTAAAAACCAGAAGCTTAGGGTCACTATTTAACGTGCTACCAAAGACTTCATCAATTGCAACAGATGCTATCGTAGCTGCTCTGCTACCAATAAACATGAGACTGTCTTCGGCCTGGCAATGTGGACAGATTCGATGACAAAACCGATGATTATTTTTATCCGAATCAGGTTTATAGGAAAACTTAACGGGAAAAGTCGCTTCACCTGTTAATGGGCATTCACCAGCCCCTACTCTAACAACCAAAGAATTTGGGGCAAGGTAATGGCGTGTTCCTTCCAGTTCTAACTGACTACCACCCTCTTTCAGCATTGGGTCATCCTTTTCTTCCCAATGACTGAGTATGACCAGCTTATCAGAGGGTCTATGATCGAACCCCCAGGATTGGTATATTTTCTGAACATCGTCATCCAGAGCAAACCCCTGAACCTTTTGCTGAATTTTACTACCCTGATCTGGATCTATCAGTGCTACCCAGGCCACTTCTCCACACTCTGTACAATGAACCGCAGGTAACTGCTTTTTATCTGCTGAGGGTTGATCCAGCCAGTTAAAGTAAGGTACTTCAGAGACTAGAAGGCCAATACGTCTCAATTCGCGTAACCAGAGCTGAACCTGTGTAGGCACAAGTGGAAAAGCCTTTGCCGAACGTAACTCCCTTGCCTGTGCAACAAGGGATAGAAAAGCCATTAGTAACTGTGCTCGTTGTGTTAAATCGCCTGCAGCCCGAAACTCGAAATCATCTCTTGCTAACTGTCGTAATAGTTCATCCCAACGTACTACTCCGTGTTCAGTTAACTTTAAAATATGATGGAATAAGGGTTGCTCTCTGATCCATTTACCAAGAACTAAACCCCACTGAATTTCATTACTCAGCTTTGCAAGTTGCTCTGATGTAATCTGTCCACTATCCACCAGGTCGATTAAAGTGTCGTGATCCGTTGATACTGGAAAAACAGGTCCATCAAATAATGGTGATATTCTGGCGGCATAAGATGGAGCCGTTTCCTTAAGTAGAGCGATACAATCTTCAGCGTCAGGCAATACATCAACATTTTCAGCAGGACGAATAATTTCGTGGATATTAAAACGATCTTCTGTGATGACAGCATCAGTGCCAATATTTTCTTCAAACAAACTTTCAGCAAAACCGCATAACCGTTGAAGAGGATCATCTTTTGTTTCATCATCACCACCTGCAATGGTGGCACTGGTACCAACAACGCACAGCTTACCTTTAGGTAACGATAAACGTTCCTTTAAACGACGAATCAAACAGGCAACATCTGCTCCCTGCGCTCCATCATAAGTATGTAGTTCATCGAGTACGAGATATTTCAAACATTCAGGGTTTTTATTGTTGATTTCCCAAATAGCATGATCCTTTGGACGCATTAACAGATAGTCCAGCATTTTGTAGTTAGTGAGTAAAATATCCGGAGGGTTTTCCTGCAAAACCGTTCTATTAGTTATCGCGACATAAGCAGGTTTTCCACCTGTTTTTTCAGCCGGAATAATTTGAACTTCCCTGTAGGTGCTATCAGCATCTGTTGCTTTATCTTCTTTACCCGGTTGCATTCGACCGGTATATAAACCGACGCGTATTTTAGCTTTACGAACTTTTTTACCATTGAAGTCATGTGCATATGAAAGTTGATCAGAACGTAAAATCTCTTCAGCAAAACGTCCTGCCTGATCCGATGCCAGTGCATTCATGGGGTATAGCACGATAGCTTTTATCCCTTCCTTTTGACCTGCTTCATATTCACGTAAACAATGATCTAAAATAGGAAATAAAAAGCATTCGGTTTTACCGGACCCCGTCCCTGTTGTAACAATAGTGGGTTTAGGATGGTTATCTTTTGACGTTAAACGTCGCCATGAATCAAACTGATGCTTAAATGGTGTAAACGGAACTTGTAAATCGAAAAACTGGTTTCCATCGCCAGTAGATAAACGAAAGGGTCGTTTAAGCTGTAACCAGGGACCTTTGAAAATACCGTTTTCTGGATCATTAAAAAAATTAGCCAGCACCTGATCCATTTCAGGTTTTCGCATAGGGAAAGTGGCTTCCAGATAATGGCGTACCTGTTTTTTAACTTCCTGGGCTAGTGTGGCTGGAAGCATAATTATTCAGTTTCAATTGTGGGATAAGGCCATATTATCATGGCTAGTTTCAATAAGACCTCTCCACGATTAAATATCTCATCTTCATCCCATGTTTCATGATCATGAAAGTATCGATTTAGATTTAGCTTACTAAACTTGATCAGTTCGGGCTTTTTCATCACCCATGCACCATTTGATAATGATGGGTTCAGACTGCTTGTTATTAAGGTTAGGTTCCCTAAAGTATGAAGCATTTGTTGCCGTGTTTCTTTAGCCTTTATCTTTTCTTCTGGATCATCTGGATTTTTTAGATCCAGTGGCCAATTCTTTTCCCAGGAAACAGGCATAACGTGCTCGATAGTTAAACCATCAGGTAAACCTAATGACTCACTTTTAGATGTTTCCAGGGCTACATCTAACGCGCCCAGTACTGCACGCACTTTATATTGAGCTAAACGCTGATAGCTCGGATGCATTAACCAGGCTGCTTCAAACTCTTTGTCCGTTGGAAAGCGTGTACTATCTCCATCAGCCCTTAACAAAAATTTAATGACAGCCTGTTCCGTAATGCGATCTCCTGTCTGTACAGCCTTAATGAGATCAATAAACAGGCGGTTATAGTTTTTACCGGTCAATCCACATATCATGCGACGAATAAGAAACGATTCAAGCCAGACTAGTATGCGTTCAAGCTCATCCAGGTGCTCTTCCTGTAAGGTATAACAGGCTTCCAATAAAAAAGGATATACCGTAGCCGTATCTACTGCCGTCAGTCGCATAAGAAAAACACCTAATCGTGAACTCGAATCTGGCTTAAAAAATTTCCGATACACTTGCCCATATTCACTCAGTGCTTCAAGGTGTTCTCCTGGTGTAGCTGGCAGTATACGAGTATCACCCTCTTTGGCTTTATAGTGCTCAGCAAAATATTTAAACGTATTAAAAATATGCGTAACACGGACATCATCTTGAGTATGAAGCGTCAAGTAATGCTGCATAAACAGATCAATCCGTGGGCGTTTTAAACGACCTTGCTTAACTTCTTCTCGCCAAAACTTCCCATTGGGATCATCAAAATCCCGCCAGGAGAGATTGTACAGATCCTCTATTGCCTCACCCCCATTTTCAGCCTTATGGAATAGGTAATTCTTGATTAAGTCTCCCGGTAGTAATTGTGTACCACGGGCATTCAGGGTTTCAAAAATAACTTGTGATTCATCATCACTACCCAGGTCTATCACTACAATTTGAAGGTGCGAGCGAACCACCTGCCATAATGCTTCCAATCGCTCATCATCAGGATATGATGATTCGTCATCCGTATCACTTAACTTTCCAGCGAACCAAAGCTTAAGTTGCTCACTAAAATACAGGTAAGCATCGGGAATATTATTATTCACACGAGAAACGTCTTTCTTGCCGGCAAATTCCAATATGGTTCCTACTGGCGAGCCGGCACCATGTGTTCGGGAAAAAGCTTCACGATCACAATTAGTCGGCCAGACCTTATAAGCTTCTTCCTTAGTATCAATCCGAGATGCTTTATTTGATGTCAAATCTGTAAATCGTTCAAAATATTTATCGGCACCTATGTACTGGCATAAATCTTTTGCGGCTAATAAAAATAACTGTAAAGTGGTCAGTCGTTGCTGGCCATCAATCACCTGACGCGCTTCAATAGACCCTGTTGCATTGTTTACCTGCTCCAGAACAACCGCACCTAAAAAATGGGAATGTGCTCGTCCATCTATCAGGCTCTTATCCATTAATAATTGAATATCTTCCCAAAGCGGTTGCCAGTTATCTTCTTCATTCCAGACATAGGGTCGTTGAAACAGGGGGATTTGATAGGAAATAGTTTGATCGAAAATTCGTTCGAGGTTGCGCGTATTGGCTTCCATTAATGGATCTCCTTTTTATTATCATTTGGTTTCATTCCCAGTCGTTCGCTAAACACTCGATAGGCTGTCTTGTAGTCTTCGATACGGTCTACATGGTTAAACGGCGGGTAGAATGTTTTAGTGACAGTTTGATTGCCATTGTCGATTTTCCAACTGACAGTGACTGGACTGACACCATCATGGTTTTTTAGCACTTCTCGTAGTTCTTTGGCACCGGCATTCTTACGGGTTGTGTTTGGTAAGTGGCGTCCTTTACTATCATATAAGTCAGCTTCTTCATAAGTCTTCATCACTGGGAACTGTACAGAATATATCTGAACAACTTCATCAAACGATAAATTAAGATCCAATGCCACTAGAATATCAATTTCTAGTTGTGCTTGACGGCGACCTATATCGCTTCTTAAAGGGGTTAGACATGACCACTTACTTGTCACTTCAGAAAATGGAAGTTCATAATTTATATTTACTCTGTTTGGAATAACAAAATCATCATCCAATAAAGAAAAAGAATAATACTCCTCAAAAAGTTCACTATAAGACTTTATTAAACAAATTAGACGGAGATAACGATTTAATAATGGATCTAATATTTTTGGATTAGTTACAATCGGTAAGGCATCTACAACACCACCTATAATGTCACTTCTACCCGTTACCTTAACAAAAAAATCTAAAGCTACTGAAGACGCTGTGGCCGATAACCTTAATGCATCAAACTCATTAATAAGACAAACTGTATAACAAGCAGCATTAACATGTGTTGATCCTTTTAAAATTATAGAAGGCATTAGCGTTCGTTCATTCGCGGGTTGGGCTCTCTTCCTGTTTACATATCTAAACTTGGAAGTTAGAGGTTTTGGCAACCATTTAATTGCTTCACCTGGTAATGTTTGGATTATTTTTGCATTAGAAAATTTTGATGAAAAATTATCACTGTTAGTCTGATAGTTATTATTTAACAACCAATCTACAGCTTTAATTACATCACCTTGCCATTTATTAAAATAGCCAAACTTACGTGCAGTTTTTGCACCAGGTAAACTAGAGTTAACCCCATACCTTTTCAACGGCTCACCTAATAACGTTTCCCATGCTTGAGATTCATTATCTGCAATTGGCCAAAATCCACCTTGCCATTCCCCATTTTTATCCTTTTCGGGTTTTTTTGGCTTTGGCCATTCTGGAATTGCAGAATAGAAATTTTCCATATTCCCATTTTTATCTCCTGGACGATAAATAGCTTTAGGTAGGTAATTTTCAGGAATCTCAGTCAGGTCTATTTCAGAGTATGCACGTTGACTTGTCACATTAGTAAAAGGTGTTTTGTTAAATGGATTAGAAACATAAAAATGAGGCCCTGATATTACCCATTCATCAGCTGTTTTGGGTTGATAACTTGGAGAATCTTCTCGGGTAATAATCCCATCTCTTTGAGAATTAGACTCATGAAACATTTCTGTTGCGAGGTATTGACCATTTAAATCATTCAGTCGCTGTTGTGCTTTAGAAAATTTCTCCAATACTTTAAGTAATGGTTGACTGTGCACCTGTGGCAAACGAGCTTGATTTGAAGGTGTCCCATGATCTTCGAATAACATGGAAAATAGTTTTAATTCTATATTAGTGATCTCAAGAACCCTTAATGGGTGCCCGCTCAAATCCCAATTTCCTTCGTCATTTTTCATTAAAGGAATAGGTGCTGTCTCTACTTTATTTTCACACTCAGCAATAGTCTTAGGGTGATATAAATTAAATATTGCGTGAAATTGAATTTTAGATTTCTCAACTCCATAAATTGTCAGCGTAAATTTAGCAACATTACCTACATCAGAAAATAGATTCATTTCATTTCTAAAATGATATGTTTTAATCATACGCTGATAATACATGCTCCTAAAAATAGGTCCTGATGGATCATCAAATACACTCGGAGGATGTAATAATGAAGCCTTTCCACTTGTAGAAATAAGGTCCCAGCTTCGTTCAATAAAGTTCTTATAAAGATTAGTTTGTACTCCTGCCAGCGCTGGATAAAGAGTACGATCATTTAAGAACATGCTCGCCCCTTCAACGAGAACAAAAGCATTACGATAACTTATCTTGATGACTTCATCTGTAAGTAGTATTGGCCTTTCACTATTATATTTGGCCGATTTTGAATCCCTAACACCAAGCAGTGGTTCATATTCACTTAATAAAGGAGCATCATTCCAAGTCACCTTCATCCAAGGTGGATTACCAAACATCAAATCAAAACCATTTGGTTCATTTTTCTGTCCCTCAAACTTAGGCCCAAGTATTTCAGTAAATATCAACTCCCAATGATGAAAATTCTGAGTATTATCTACTGATCTTGCCACTTGATACCAAGGCACACTTTCGGCAAGTTTTCGGGTATCAGGTAATTGTTTCTGACTCTCAGAAAATAGCCCCTCTATATTTATCTCCACACCAAGTGTGAGATCTAGCATGGCGCGAGTATGTTTGTCATTTAGAGTATCACAACCTAATAGAACTTCTGCTGAGGCAAGCCATGCATCACGACTGGGCAGGCCGTTACTTTGATCAAGTGGCCAGAAATAAAAACTGCACCAGCTATCCATTAATAGTTTAAGTCTTTGGAAGGCACCCGACTGGGCTTCCAGGTTGGCTTTTAAATTTTCCTGAAAATCTAGTGTTGGCCCAGGTTTAAGTGCAGCAGTTGATCCTGCCGGAATCGGCCAAACCGAAGCAGTACATTCTGTTTGTTCAAGTCCTTTTGTCCGGGATTTAGCGTACTCATCCCAAAGTTCATCAACTCGTTTACAAATATCTCTTCCTTTAGCAAGATCTTCAGGCTTCCATTTTTGTTTTACCTGTTTTCTCTGCCAGTCATTTATAACATCACAGTCTTCTTTCCAGTGTGACTTCATTAGCCTGTCACGAGCTGCAGGTGCCATGTCTTCATCCCAGACCAGGAAGTGATAGATTTCTTTCTCACCCCGTTGCTCGCCCGGTTTAAGTTGACGAGGAGCCTGAGCTTTTTTCCCATAGTGGTTTCCAGTAGCAAGCTGGTCGTAAGTCCATACAGCACGTCTGGCACCTATTAAAGAATTACCCGCACGCAAACGTAATCCAAACCAGGGGGTTTGACCGGGGCGGTATATATCCGGTGACCCATTTTCACCATTTTTAATTTTCAGGCTATGAATACTGGCTAACCAGAGGGATAAGGCACCCAATTCAACGGCTGTTGAATTTAAATCGACACCGTAGACATTGTGTACGGCTATGTAGTGTTTAACTCGGCCTAGCTCTTCTTCAAAAGCGGATGGATCAATCGACTCTCCAAGCTGCTCTTGTTTTAAAGTCAGGTAGTGACGAGCTAGCTGATCGATGGCTTCGACCAGAAAAGCGGCTGAACCCATGGCCGGTTCACAGATCTTGAGTCTAAGGGTTTCATCTGCCTGTTCTGGCCCAAAATCTTTAAGACGTTCTTTGAGTGCTTCTTTTACTAGTGCTCGCGTTAAGACTTCTGGGGTATAATAGGATGCAGAATTAACTCGATCAACACCGTTAAGGTGTAAGATAAATTCACCGGTTTTATAGATACGCGCTTGTTGAGTGCGACTCTCAATGACGATTTCACCTTCATTGAAATCTTCTTCACGTGTTTTTGCGACAAACCAGCTTGGCTTTTTAGGGTCTACCGCATCATCGTAAACAAGAGGCTGAACCATCACTCCTTTTACTTTTTTCTTCTTCTCGGCCTGTACTACTTGAATAAGGTCTTCTTTGGCAAAAAATCCCTGATAAGAAAGCAACCCCTCATAAACACTGCCCAGTTGCACTATGCCCAGTTCTGCATAGTTTATTCGACCGATTTGACGACCTTGTTTGCCGGTTCCCAAACTTAAGCGGCGAATCACCTGATATAAAACCAGGTTACTTAAATGTACCCGGTTTAACAGGGGTGTTGCTTTAGGTGCGAACAGTGTTGCAGTGAGCGGCTGGATAACAAAGGTTTTTGCGTTACCTGTATCCAGTTGCTTACGCCCTGCACTATCTAGATTAAGTTGTTTTGCCCCACCACCGAATAGATCATTTTGTTCTGGAAAACTAAACGCCCAACTTGAAGAGTTATCATCAGTTGAACTATCAGTGTCAGCTTCTTCAGGGTGGAAGCCTTCGTGAACCAGCTGGAAGAGCCTGTTTAAATGTTCTGCATAATAACTACCGTCTTCAGTTTGTGTACCTGGTTGCCCTTTATCGGCAAGATCGCGTAGCGCTTCAAGGCTATAACCTAACCGGTAAACATCATCGGTTATTGGGAGTACACCCAGTTCACCACCACGAGCTTCTGCGTATAAACAAAATAGAATTCGGTAAACGAATACCAGTGCATCATGTTTTAGCTGATTGGCCGTGACTTCACGACTGCCATCTTCTAGCGGTGCTTCACGATCTGAAAGATTGCGGTAGCCCAATCCTTTTTGGCGGCGTTGTTCAATCCAGCCGTTGGCAATCAGTTCTATGGCTTCTCTTACAGCACTTTGTAACTGTTCAGAAACACCATGGGTACTTTTTATAGAACCTTCACGGAGCTTTTCATGGAGCACTTCTTCCGATTCGGTTTCTGGCGCGAGACTGTCGTGAGAAAGCAGAGCAGCGATAGCCTCAAAAGTTTTGTTATCTTTATTTGAATAGGCATTATCAAGGTCGATGTAAATGTATCGCCCCTGCGCATAAGTATGTGCATCAAATAAATAGATTTTGCTCCCTGCTAACAGCATAACCCAACGTGGCTGGTCTTCCTGTGTGAACAGCAGTGCAATAGCCTGTTCCCAACTGGTAATTAATGTGGGTAAATCATCTATGGTGTTATTAGTATCCTGCTGTTGGACTGGCTCGACAAATTCTTCAAGAGCCTCTTCGAGTAAATCTCCGCTATTAATACAGAATGGTGTCTGAAAAATGGTTAACCAGGGCTGACTATGCCGGTTAAGACGTAATAATGCCGGTATCTGTTTTTTCTCTGTTGCCAGTTCAATATTGACTGATTCAGTTTGATAACCTAAGGCTGACAGTAATAGAGGATGCCAGCGATCCAGCTCTTTCTCATTGGCTTTATTACGAAGTTCAGGTTGGGGATAATCTAACGCTTTACTCTTTGCGGCAAAAAAAGCATCACCCAATGCTTGCAGTTTTCTGGGTGAGGATTGTGAGCCCTGTTCCTTCCAGCGTTTTACCTGATCATTAATATCTTTACTAAAACCACTGGTATCGGCCAGGTAATGAGATGAGAAGTATTCACCAACATTTTGAATAGCAGTATTAATACTCATTACTTAACGCCCTCAACCACTAATACTAAGCGGGTACTAGGTTCATCAACTGCTAAAAAATGGGCATTACGCCAATTCTCTTCCCTGTCTCTAAGATACTTTTCCATTTCTTCACGTTGCTGACGGAGTTTGGTGGCGCGTTTACCTTCCGCAGGTATTCCGGTTAATTGTTCTTCTATACGTGTACCCCAACGATGAAACCAGCCTTCTAAACGTTTTTCTTCTTTGTCCAGGCGTGGTCGAATGAGGGCACGTCGTTCGTCTTTTAGTTTCTTTAAGTGCTGGATACTTAGCCCGACTGCAGCTGCTACAAAACCTTGAAGCACAGCGTCAGCTAGACTGCCTTCTTTTCCAGTATTAGAAAGATTATCGAAGCCGACATCAGTTAATGCTTCTTTTAGCGGTCTGATTTCCATATGGCCTCCTTTCCTAAATGACACGGCATGGGTATCAACAATTAAGGGGGTTCCGGCCCGAGAGCTTACCTGCCCAATAAAACAAAATAACAGTTCACCTTGTTCTAAATGAGGTGATGCGATCATTGGAGCTTCACCACGAGCCATCAGCATCATCAAGCGTTCATTAAGCCACTGCATGACTGGGTGTTGCTCGGTAATTAGCAATTCCTGAGACCACTGACCTTTCTGAGCCAGTGCAGCTTTGATAGCATCGTTGACTCTGTCTGCTTTGGTTGTAAGGTAAAGCTGTCCATCATCTGGCCACGCTTCTTCTGGTATGGCAGTGGCACCAAAGATTACATCATTACTTGCTTTAGGGGAGCCTAATCTTCGTAGTAAATCTTCTGGTGGATTGAGAATATATTGCTCATTGGTTTTCTGCATAGGAGGGTATTTAACACCGTTGCTTTCTTCCATCGCTGCGGAGAGCGTCTTATAACCTCGCTCCAGGTATTCGGCATCCGTTAACAAACGGGCACGAGAGTTATCCATCATTGAATTGTCACTCTCTTTTTCTACCGAAGGTGTTTCAGCTTCGCCTTGTAAAAATGCCATAAAGTCATCATGACCATCTGATGTTGCACTCAGTAAGGTATCTTCCAGATCTTTGCTTTCGTCTGACTCTGGATTGGCCTTATCTATAATGGATGTATCACCAGTGACAATACCTTTTGCGATGTACTCTTCTTCTTTTTTTGCATCGTATAACTTGAGTACACTTTCACCGGTTCGAGTTGTACGGTTAATTTCCTCAACTTTACCCACCAGGCGTTCAAATATCTCTGCATCACCGGTTAACAGGCCTTGCTCACTCTTAACCATCAGGTATCGAATGACGGGGTCATGTTCCTGACCAAAACGGTCTATTCGACCATTTCGTTGTATCAGTGTGATAATTGACCAGGGTAAATCATAATGAATGATGTTATGGCATTGGTGGTGTAAGTTAACACCCTCTGAGGCTACGTCGGTGGCTACCATCATACGAATTTTACTGCTTCCAGTACCGAATGCTTCTACGGTTTCAGCCAGTTGAACGTCAGACATGCCTCCATGAGTCATAGCTAATACCTGGTTCGCCTGGTCTTCTGTATTTCTACTAAACTTTAGTTTGAAATGACTGGCAAGCTCTTCACTTAATGCGCTCTGGGTTAAGCGACTTTCTGTAAAAATTAATATTCGTGGACTACTGGTTTTACCGTTCCAGCCCAACTCTTTAAGCTGTTGAAGGAGTATTTGAAATCGAGAACTGCTGTTAATATTGAAGCCATCTAATTCATCAATCAAATGCTGCAACTGAACTGTTTCCGGTGTACTCCCATCTTTATCAATTAAATTTTTCAACCGTTTCTGGGTTGTTGAACGGCAAGCTTCTGGACTGGATAAAAATGATTTGTACATCCCCCACAGAACAATGGCATTGGAGTGGATAGCCTTATCCAGAACCATGTTTCGGATATCAGCTAACCTTTTATAAACAACCTCTTCTTGTGGGTTTGCCTGGATAGTGGTTTGAGGCAACGGAATAACATGTCGTTCGGAAAAATTATCTCCGGCTTCTTCACGAACATCTTCTTTAAAGCGCATCATGAAGAATGGTTTTATATCAGATGCTTCATATTCCTGCAGCTTTGGATCTGGGATTGCAGATGGATCTAACAGGCTAATTAAACGGCCAAACGTTTCGCGCTTACCGTTATGCGGGGTTGCTGTGGTCAGAATCATACTGTTAGTACGACGAGACAAACGCCTGGCTAAACGATAACTCAGGTGTTTTTCAGGGTTAGTACCACCAGAAACATTGTGAGCTTCATCGATGACAACTGTATCCCATCTTGTATCTTCAAGAAAGTGACTATAACGTCCAATATCCTTAAGCGTATCAATAGACATAATAATGCGGTGATAAATTTCAAAAGGATTCTTGGACGCAGGAATTTTTAACTGTAATTTTGCGAGGCCTATAGAGTCTAATCGGGTCAAAGGTATGGCAAACCGATTCCATAATTCAGCCTGAAATTGTGCCAGCATTGATTTCTTTGCTAACACTAGAATCCGCTTTCCCTGCCCCCTTTTTATCAATTCAGAAAGGATCATTCCAACTTCTATTGTTTTTCCTAAACCCACCGCATCGGCAAGTAATAAGCGTGGTCTTAACTGTTTAATTGCCCTTTGCACACATTCCTTTTGGTAATCCATGGGCGTAAAGGCACCAATACCCTCTACGTGTGGATCGGGGTCAGTCAAAGGCATTTGACGAAGCTGGGCTTCAAGAAAAAGTTTAGATTTACGATAACTACCAGACTCGTCACGAACAAGTTTGGTCTTACGAGGATCAACCAAAGTAATTTTTTCTAATTGAGTAAGGAAAGCAGCTTCATGCCCGCTAGTTAAGTCATCTGCACCAACACAATAAACAATCTGATCTTGCTTGGTATTTGAAACTTCTACTCTTGTGACGAGCCATTCTGCATTCCGGCAATCAACCCTCATCCCGGGTGTAAATACTTTCAATGTGTATCCCCAAACTCTTAAATTCCTTAATTTATTGGGCTTACCAAAAGGAGCAATGGCTATTTACTGCCACTTCAGTCCAGAATTTTCTGGATATTAGTCCAAGACCCAATTCTTCTAATTATTTATTGCTATTAGTTTTTGTTATCGCATTGAACGATATGATTTATTGTAATTATTAGCAATAGCCATTATCTAAAAGATCAAGGTAAAACAAGCCAACCCCAATCTATGTCAAATTTAAATTTCTTTACGGCGGCAATTCGACACAAAATTTCAAATTTCTGATCATTGCTTAAATTAAGGTTCGCATACCACCCATTCTTTAATCGAGTAAAGTTATTAGTATCCTTAGCAAGATGTGGTGAACTAAAAAATACTTTTTCTGGAGATCTCGCGAAATACAGCCTTTTTACTCCTTTTGATACAAAAATAGTTTCCCAGTTTATTTCAGAAAACAATTCAGGGAATTTATTAATGAATTTCTCTACCATCCATATATATGCAGACTTTCCTGATGGGAAGCTGCGTTTATCATCCATGAAGTTTGCTGTAGTAGGCTTGGAACCACCTCTTCGAGTACTTTGATCATCCCATCCTGGATACTTTTTATTCAGTGCTTCTAGTGCTATATCTGCGAACTCAGGCTTCTTTTTGTTTAAAGCATTACGCATCATATTCTCAATTTCAATTTGAGTTCTGCAATTATCATTTGCTATTCGTTTGAAGTTATCTAAATCCATTACTTACTAACCTCATCTTTGTTTAGCCGCTACTCGAATTCCGCGACTAAAGCTTTTGGATACAAATTCAGATGAAAACTGTAACTGCTCATACAGAAATAAAGCTATTGCATAAGCTATGTCCTTATCGGAACTATTACCGATCAATAAATCATCGATTAGCCCTTCATATAAACCGCACTGTAATAATTCCAGTTTATTTATTGGCAGACGATTATGTTGGTAATAAAAATTTTCGACCTTACTTAAAACTAAATTTCTATCATCAGTCTCGCTAATTATCGGCTCCATATCATCAGCAATGACCGATCTATCGGGTTCTATATCAATGTTTTCATTCGACCTTCTTAAAAATGCTGGAGTTTCTAGATACTCCATACTTTCTTTTTGTACAGCAATATCAAAACTAGATAATGATTTTTCACAAAAATCATTACTCAATCCAGCATAACCACTCGCTAACATCCCTGGCACTTTTCTAATTTCGGGTTGACCATTACTTTGCTGGTTTTCAGCCAGCTTTACTTCAACATAACAGGCTGTTTTTTCTGAGAGCAACTGATAATCTACAGCAAGCTTCAATGATACATCCTTACCAGCTTTGGTCATTTGTCTAGATGCAATTGTTCTTGCTAAAACGGACACCCCATCTTCTGTGTCTTTTTCATAGGCTTTGTCACTAAGACTGCATGTCCAGGCAATTGTTCTACCATCGTCATAGGCAGCATTAATCGTTACTTTTCCCTCAGGTTTTTGATGGAACCTGGCACCAATATAAGCCGTATCACCACTAAATATAACGGGATATTCATCGACAAAATCTGGAAGTGTCGGCCAGTTAATATTCTGCAAATTTATTCTGGGTGCATACAACCGTTTGAAGTGCGACGTAATTCTGGCCGCCATTTTTTCATCTGGCGTGACCAGCTCGACTGAACCTCCTGTATCTTGTGCTAACTTGTTCAAAATATCGGTGGACACTGCGCGCCCTACTCCCACCGAAAATACACGCTGTTTATTGCCCAACACATCTATTAATTCGCTATAGGCGGAATCTTCATTCCAGACCTCACCATCGGTAATCAGAAAAATATCTGCATCTTTGACTGAAAATGTATTTCCCTGTTTTGCGATACTGCTCAAGGCTTTAAATAACTCAGTACCGCCTAAATCACCCTGTATTCGATGAAAAATATCGTCATCTACTTCATTTATGCCTACAGGCTTATTTTGTAACTTTTCAACACTGGAACCAAATTTCCACATCATGACTTTATCTTCAGGCCTTATCTCCTGCATGACTTGCCTTAGTGCAATGCGAGCCTGTTGTATAGATTCTCCTATCATGGAGCCTGAGCAATCTATCAGTATTTTGATGATTTTGGGTGCAGAAACATAGTCAGTTACATTTGGCGTGCAAAGCGATAACAACGCACAGTACTGATTATTAATATCCCGATCCCATAGCGCGGACAATACGTCTGCTTTTTTATCGTCATGCTGCTGGAAGTGTATAACCAGATCACGATTTAAAACATCCTGTTCATATCCTAAGGCCAGTTTGAGTGCATCACCATCGCGTACAAATTTGATTTGGTGAGAGGGTGACATACAGGGTAGTTCAGACAGAAAACCTTCCACATCAAGCTCAAACTTAAAGTCATGTTTTGTAAATAAATCAACTTCTGGCTGATGATGCGGGGCTAACCCAGACTGACCATAACGTGGTGCCAATACAGTCGGTAAGCGCCAACGTAACAAACCATCTCGCCATTCATGCAATACTGAATATTGATACTCAATTTTAACGTCTGACTGTGGCGGGATATTACCAATTTGCATGGAATACAGGTTTGATGAAACCACCTCTACTAAAATCGCAGCATTGCCATCTGTCACCGACTCTTCATAGGCATTAGTCGCCTCTTTTCGTTCCATGACTACGGTTTGATATACCTGACCTGCCATTTCAATCTTCAAGCCAAGAAATACCGCTCTATCCGGTACAGGGAAGGTATATACCGCCTCAATAGATTTTTCCTCTATATTCTCAAACACCATCTCTATAGTCATACAGGTCATCATTCCTTTTAACTGTCCTGTAAAAGAAGTTGATTTAAGTGGTATTGGATGCCCACCCGCAAATAAACCGAACTGCTCTATTTCATGTTGTTGAAATTGATTTTGAGGCTGAACACTAATCATTACTTTTCTCCTTTAATTTTTGAATGCTTTCAATACATTGTTTTGCTAATTCACGAAG
>Ga0233436_1000494_pt1 | contig 43918 bp, 43 predicted proteins | sample SI_122_August201_2_FD_182723 | JGI IMG/M metagenome (GOLD analysis project Ga0233436, IMG submission 182723) | Seawater microbial communities from Saanich Inlet, British Columbia, Canada - SI_122_August2016_150_MG | ecosystem: Environmental > Aquatic > Marine > Inlet | place: Canada: British... | reverse complement strand
CCAGTGTTTAACTTCGTAGCTACGCAGCTTGCTCGTTGCAGCGTATGGCTCACCGTTCTTTTTGATCTTCGTGATCAGTAGGGTGTAGTTATCCATCTCCTCATTGACATATCCCGGATTGATCTCTTCGATGATGGCTTTCTGCTTATCACTTTTGATGGTGTCGCCCACTTTGTATGGGCAGGCGATTTCTGCGAGTCGTACTGCCATTGCTCTGCGTAACACCTCCAGCCTTTGGATGGCCTCTTTCTTGGAGGCATGGTTCTTGATCAGCTCAACCCTGTTCATTCCATTGATGTCCTCTTCTGCTGTAGTTTCTTCGCTTCTCATTGCTTTTCTCCCTGATTGATTACTTAACTGTTTTGTTTATTATCTTCACAAATCAGTTAATGTCCAGCAAATACTTCGTTAATTTGTTAAGTTTGTTCTTTAACGGGTATTAATGAGGGGGGCCGGAGGTTTTCTCCGCTGGTAAAGTAGGAGCTACTGGCTTTACCAGTAGCTTTACCAGTTGGATCAGAGTGCAGTCGGGGGGATTACTTCAATCTGGTCTTGCGAAAGGGTTACCGATAAGGATCTTTTGATATCCCAGATTACGTCTACTGTCATACAGATTCCGTTGAAAACTGCCTTATCGACCGTTCCTTCAGAGCCAAATGGGATGGGGTCTGGATCGTTCCCTCCCATATTGATCATCTTGACTCTCGCGCCTTTCTCAATAATTCCACTATTGTTCATAAATGTGATGACTCCATTGCTGTAGGCAATGGTCTGGTCAGTGTTGTTTTCAGTGTCAGTTTTACCAACTTTCACACAAAGGCTATCTGGGTCAATTGAGGATGGGTGGATTGAAAACCACGAAACGCCATAGAAGAATGCTTCCGCTTCACTCTCATCATTAAAATAAATAATTTTCATTAAATTGTCCTTTTATTCATATCTTGATCGTTTTCTTCACTTCTAATTCACTATCCATCAATGGGTGTCTTCTTCAACTTGGTTCGCTTTTACGGGTTGGTGGTCTTTCTTTATTTAGCGTATTGCATAGTCTGGGTGTCTAGCTTTGTTTGACACACTTTCAATTAATGTCTGTATTCTCTTCTATGGTTCACTTAGCGCATTTGGTTCATTATTTCTATTGGGTGCCTAAATTGTCGTGGTTCACTCTATAAAATTGGGGGGGTATTTATATCTATTGGTTCACTGAAAACCTCTGGTTGTCTTTCATTCATTGGTTCACTCGCATGAGAGGGTGTCTCGGCACTAATGGTTCGCTTTCTGCTCTGGGCGTGTAACTTTGATTGGCTCACATTTTCATTCTGGGTGTCTAAAAAGCACTGGTTCACTTACATGATTTGGGTGTCTAATCAATATCGGTCAACTTAACCACTATGGTTGTCTAATAACCCATGATTCACTTCATGGTTTCGGGTTTCTTGATCATTTCGGCTCACTTCCACACGTTGGGTTATTGATTCTCTATGGTTCACTTCTTCCTAATGGTTGTCTGATATGAAAAGGTCGGTTTGAATCACTTAAAAACTATGGTTGTCTATTCTGTATTGGTTCATTTGTTTTTGCGGTTGTCTCTATATATTTGATTCACTTTATAGTTTTGGGTGTCTCCATCAAAATGGTTCACTTAGCAATTACGGTTGTCTATTCTGTATTGGTTCACTTGGCTATTTTGGGTGGATTGGGATGGATGGTTCTACTCGGAGGCCACCTTATGCAGCCTCGCCGTACTTTTTAGCCGAGCCATGGGTCATCCCGAGTTTCGCCTCGGAGTATTCCGGTGCCACAGGTAACTCTTCAAGCTCTCTCCATGCTTTGTAGAGGTCGGTTAAAAACCGCTTGATCATGTAGCGGACCGCCATATTGTGACGGTGCTTTAGGGATTTATCCTTATGCGCCGGCATGTGCTCTATGCGGTGTTTGTAGTTGTCATAGATCGTTCGATAGATACTCTTTTCTGCTGGCTGTTTGATGAAGCTTGGCCCGAGAACTCCAATCAATTTGGTTTTCAGGAAAGGGTTGAAGGTTATTCCCATCTTTTCCTTTTCTTCCCCGTTTTTGTCGGTGTAGCTGCTTTTGGAAAGGTGCTCTTTTTTGCGGCTTCTTCCAGCTCCATTCACCACATCGAGACCGGCATACTTGTGGATGGAGGAGGGGTATTCTGCTGCGTAGATATTAATTTCCGAGACGATCACTCCGGCAATTGTTGGCCCCACGCCCCTGATACCTTCTAGGAACTCAGTCCATACCCCAAAATCCTTTAGAATGTGCCCCAGCCGCTTGAATGAGTTTTTCTCTGCCTTCTCCAGTGCGAGATACTCATCCATAAGCGTGAGTTCCGTGTAGCTTGATATCAGCTCTGTTCCTTTGAAGGATGATGCTCTCGGAAAGATTGCGACTCCATCCGTTATCCTGTCGAATTCTTTGCGAAGATTTGCGAGGATATCTTTGGCTTCTTTATCCATCGTCTCCTCTTTCTCGCTTGGTGCTTGCCCTAACCTTGCCTTGAAGTTTGCAACAATCCGATTTCCAGTTTGGATGCGCAGGTTCTGTATGTCGTATGTTCCTCGGACGACCGTTCTCACCGCTTGCCTTTCTTCGTATTGGGGGTTATCCATGTTTGCTCCTGTTTGTTTTTAAATGGCGGCTATTGAATGTTACTTTTTATGCTCGGGGTACTCTCCGTAGTACGACTCCTCTGGTGTCATCTCTTCCCAATCCATAATCCACCCCTCACGATCTCTGACAGCGAAACTGTTGTCGTGACTTTCTGCGACCTCAACCAGTCTGTCATACCACTCTTGTTCTGTTTCGTAGTTGTGCGTTCCCATTCTATTTTTCCTTTTCTTTGTAGTATCTATTGCTGACACTGATCTCCCATAGCCCTGTAGGGACTAGGATAATCAGCATGACTATTGCGAATCCGGTCACGAACAGGATCCCATTGCCAGCATTGCCTCTATCGATCCTTCCACTCGGTCCATCGGCAAGTCGTGAATCATCTCTTTCTCTTCTACCTTGTAGAAGCGCGTCATAAAAGTGCCGTCTTCCATGGCGGTCACCTTGACCCGGTTGATCCCGTTTTCTGTCTCCGGGATATCGAATCGTGCTGACCGATGACTGACAACCCGGACGTTTTCACCATGCAGCTTCTTTATGAAGTTTGCTCCCAGAGCCTCGTTCACTCTTGCTACTGGCGGTATTCCTATATTGTCCACTGCTGCTCTCCTTTTATCAGTTAAGTTATGCAACTGTTTAATTACTATACTTCGTTAATTTGTTAAGTCAACTATTTTACGGGTATTCTTCACTAATTAGTGTTGATTGTGTGGATTGTCCTGATATACTGGATGCATGGATCACAAGGAATTTATACGGCAACTAGGCAAGGCGGGACTCACACAAGTTGAGTTCGCCAATCTGCTCTGTATGCACCCCGCAACTTTGTCCAGTTATAGAAAAAAAGAGAGAGTGCCTGATCACGCAGCTGTTATTGCCTCACTCGTTGGCGAGATGGCTGATCATGGGTTAGAATTCAGGCATGTGTTTGAAAGGATTGGTATACAACGAAACAAACCGAGAGGAATGGGTTTTGATAGTCAATCCGAAAGGGGGTAAGTATGAATGTGCCACAGTTATTGAAGTTAGAGGCCCAGACTACTGAGTCTGAGCAACGAATCATGGACCGCGCAATCGAGCGTGAGCATGAGGTTCTTTCACGTATGGCAAAAATTCGCCCTTATGCAATGGTTCGTGATGATCTAGCAGTTGAGTACAATGCTCTCGCTAAGGAGCGCGGTCTTCTGACTCAGGTTATTGAGCATGCCAAATTCAATATTAATGAACTACCGAAAATGGTGGCTTGATTAGGTCGTGATCTCATTATGGGTGAATGAGTCAATTCGCCCAGCTTGAGCAACAGCTATCCCACCTCGCCGGTTCCTCTCCCTCACTCGTTAAGTCTCTTGACGAGAGTGCGGGGGAGATTGATATCCTTCTGTATCGTCATTCTCATGAGCCTACTCAGGCCCAGATAGAGGCTGGCAATTATAAAAAACGTAAGCTCTCGTTTCATGGTCTCACGGTCTCAATTGAGAATGAGGCTGGTTCTGTGCGCCGTGGAGTTGATCCCGGTGGCAAGGTGTGGGAGACAAGGATGTACTTCCCATACGGGTACATTTTGGGGTCTGAGGGCGTTGACGGTGATCATGTAGATATCTATCTCGGCCCCGATGAGGATGCTCAGACGGTCTTTGTGGTCCACCAGCGGCAGTACGGTAACTGGTCTGAGTACGACGAGGATAAGTGTATGCTCGGGTTCTCCTCCAAGGAGGATGCTGTTCGTGCGTTCCTGCTGCACTACAACGACCTACGCTTTCTGGGTGATGTGACCCCGATGCCGCTTGATGAGTTCAAGGCAAAGGTCAGGGCCACTGCTGACAAGCCTCAGATGATCAAGTCAGAGCCGGTAGAGGGTGACGCGATCAAATTCAACAGTGACCACCTGTTTGATGGGGGGCCAGCCTCTGGTCATGTGGTTGATACGAAGATCACTGTTGATGGTATGTATTTTACGGTGAAGTTTTCCGACCGTCAGAAAATGTTTAGTTGGGAGGACGTTCGTGATTATGCGGACAAGAGAGGAAAGCTGTGGTTAATCAAGGGCGGCTCCAGTGAACCCGACTACGGTCAGGAGATGCTCAAGGCAGAGCAGTCTGGTATCCCTACGGGTGCTCGCTGGATAACTGTTCATCCAAATGGAGAGGGAAAGGGGCAGGCGATTCTAGTGCTCCCTCAGTCCGATGGTTCCATGAAGGTTATTGGCGGTGCTGGTGGTTCTCTAAACCATCTCACATTGACCGGTGTCGGCAAGGGTGGGGACTACAAACAAAAACTCAAGCAGAAGGCCAAGGATCGCCGCGATAAAAAGAAGGCTCAGATCAAGGCCGATAAAGCAGCGGGGGTCCACGAGTCCAAGGTTGGCGCAAAATCCAAAATATCCGAGAATTTGCGCAAGCATCGTGAGGATTTTGTTCGCACCGTTGCTGAGAGTGCGGGGTGGGATCCAAAGGATCTTGAATTTGATGAGGATAAGCACGCCGATCTTTCAGATTCTGCTCGCGCCAAGGCACGCAAAGACCATTCTGCCGGATTAATGAAGCGTGCTCGCGCCGAGGTGGACTTGAATCGCAAGTCTCTCGTGCTCGATCACTCTAAGCAGGCCATTGCTGGCCTCAATCAGTTGCCGTTGGAGTCAGATAATCACGAGACGCTCTCCGTTGATGATCTGAATCCTGTTCCCGAGAAGGCACCGTCTCTTGGGTTCGATCCTCAATATGCGGAGCGTGCCGAGAAAAAAGGACTCACTTCTACTTCGAAGCAGGAGATAAAAGAGTCATTTTCCGGCGGTAAGCCACCCACCCCAAGTCAGTCGATGGCAGCGGATGCCTCTGTGGAGCTACAGAAGTTCCAAGAGATTAATCCTGACACCATGCCTCCTGACCCCAAGGTGCTGGAGGATGCCCACAAAGCTGTCGATATGTTGCGAGCTGCCAAAAAGCTCAAGCTCGCAGAGGATGCGGCACGTAAATCAAAAAAGGAGATCGATAATGCGAGCGTGGTGGAACAGAAATCATACGTGCTCAACGTCTCAGAAGATGAAATTGACGAGTCCGTTAAGAAGTCTATTGAAGATGATGCTCGCACCCTTTCTGTGGTTGGTTTCATTAATCGTGTGGACCATAAATCCGGAGAGACGGGGTTGGGTGTGCACGTCAGTGCTGGTGGATTTAACTCTCTTAATAGTTTTGCTACTGCTGTTGCAGGAGGGTCTCTTATTGATCGTTCGGTGGTCGACGTTCTGGGGCTGAATGGTGCAGCTCAAGTGCTCGCCCGTCAGATTCACCAATCCCACGAGGGGGGTGATCTTGACCGAGTGCGTCATGCGCTTGAACGCTTTCATGCTGATACACAGGTTGAGAAACAGGATACCGCTGTTAAAAATTACAACAGCCTGATTTCGGCGGCTTCGGAGATCAAGCTTCCAGATGGCAAAACGGGGACCGACCTTGCTCATGCTCAGGCTTTAAATCAGCAGCGTAGAAAAATACTGCAGGAGGCGAAGCGCCTCATGGGGATTACTTCCGGAGAGCTTGAAGCGAACGCAGCTCTTGCAATGGCCTTAAAATCTTCTAAAGCCAGCCACACCGAAGTCTCATTGGGTGCAGCAGGTATGGGTTCTGCAATTACACAGCTCCATGCGATTGGCTTAGAGAAAGGGGATTACGCTCTTGATAAAGCCGGGGATAATCTGGTGGTCACCATCAATGGCCCCGGTCTTGATAAGTTGGCCCGTCCCGTTGATATTGAGGGTCTGAGGCGCATTCGCCGCAATCTTGATATCGCCTCTGGCAAGATGGACGAGGAGGGGTGGTTACCTAAAGGGTTTGCTGATCGTCCTGATCTTGCTATGCACGTAGAGCCGGGGGTGGCTGAGTCTCTTGCTGAGCCATTCTCCCCGAAGGCGCACGACTCTTTATCTGGTGCCATTCGTTCGTATATTGGTGGTAGGGCTGCTGATGGTGACCCACCGTCAAGTATCGTTGCTGATCTGCTCTCATCAAACTTTATTGAACGGTCTGGTGGTGATGGAAAGGCTTACATGAAAGCTCTTGATTCTGTTGTTCCTTTGCGTGATGGTGCGGGGAAGATCAGGGCCGCTGAATCTCATACAAACGTGTTTTCTGGCTTTGCGGATGAGTATGTTTCTGCTAAATATGGTGGTGACCGCTCTCCACTGCACTCCCAAGGGTTCTCGTTAGATCAAAAATCTGTAGATGCTCTGCATCGTTCCCTGTCGAGTAATCCCGAAGGTGTGGCTGCATTCAAGCCGGTCGGTGATCTTTCCGTGAAGGAGCGGAATGGTCTTCGTAAGTGGTTTATGTCGAACGTGGCCCCTAAATCTGGCGGTCAGGATGAGAAAGCTGCTCTTGATGCACACCTTGCCACTGAGCCGAAGAAAGAGAGTGTTGATCTGTTTAATGATACAGCCACCTCTTCGGAGTGGAAGGAGTGGTCTGGTCAGCGTGACGAACTCTCTGCAGCACACGACAAGGCTTCTTTTACATGGGGTAAGTTTGTGCAGACCATGGGTTCCCCGGAGCAGGCAATCAAATCTGTTCAGGATCTGGTTCGCTCGCGGGTAGTTCATGACTTTGCAGATCATCACAATAAGCTCACTCCCAGCTCGCCCTTGAAGGTCGGGAAAACGGTCATTGATGGCAATCTTGCTTATCTGGATGCGATTGACCCGGTAGCTCGGGAGAAGCGTCAGTCTGAGCGCAAATCTCTGATCGACTCTCTACGCGACCGGGTGGATGGAAAATACTCCTCTGGATCTGTTGCAGATAAGCTGCAGGCGCACGCACAGACCAAAGCGGCTTATGAGCAGACTCAAATGGGCCTGTTTTCCTCCGAAGAATTGACCCCGGACAACTCTATTCGCACCGATGAGAGGTACACGGTTGGACATGCTGCTGAACAGAAGATTGCCGGCATGATGTCCGTAGTGGGGCAGAACTTCAAATCTGGGGAGCCTACGAAATTGTGGGGAGCTTCAATGTCTGGGAAGTATGCCCCCCAGCAGCGAGCAATCAAAATGCTGGAGGCCAATAAGCGTATTGCTTTGGGATATGGTGCGGGCAGCGGAAAAACTGCAATTTACCTTGGGGGATTCTCCCATCTCCATGGTCAGGGTAAGGTCAAACGTGCACTAATGCTGGTCCCCTCGGCGGTGCAGGCGCAATTCTCTGGTGAGGCACTTCGGTATCTTGAACCGGGCAAGTTCAACACTCATATTCAGCCGGGAGCCTCTCGGGAGGAGCGTATTGCGGCCTATAAAAACCCGGACCACCACATTGCTGTAATGACCCACGAGGCTTTCCGGGGGGATATGATTGATCTTGGTGCTGGTCATGCCGGGATGACCGAGCAGGAGATGACCGCCGAGGTCAATTCAATGACTCCGCAAGAGCGAAAGAGTTGGGCGAAGGGGGTCATGGATCATGAAGGGATCAATTTCGATGCAACATTTGTCGACGAGGCACACCAACTACTGAACCGCCAAGGGAAGGAGAATTCCACTCGGGCCAATGTTATTGATGCTGTTTCTGATAACACGCCATATTTTATCTATGGCACCGGAGATCCCGCTAAAAATGATGCTAGTGAAATTCACGATGTGCTATCAAAAGTTGATCGTAATCGATACGGTGACCGGGGTGCCTTTATGCGAGCTTATGGTCAGAACACGATCGAGTCGAAGGCTGCGTTGAAGCGTGAGTTGGCTCGCAATGGAATAAGCAATACGATATCCCCTGACATTAAGGCTGATTATCGGAATGAGTCGGTTTCTCTCTCTGACCACCAGCGTGGCGAGATTGAGAAGGTTAATGGGCATTATAGCCGGGTCAAAATGGCTCGCCTGAAGGGTGAGGTTGATGTTGATGCTGCTCGCTCCCTGAGTCCCTCATCTTTTGAAGGAGTCGATCAAAAAGACCATAAGGAGTTGGCTCGCAGAATCCAGAACGCAGCCGGTGTGGTGCATAACGCCGCTGTGAGTCGAGTTATTCACTCCTCTGACCACAATGCCAAGATTGATAAGATTTCGTCTCTTGTCTCTGGGCACGATGGTAAGCCCGGCGTGGTGTTTGCCCGGAATCGTGATGCTGTGGAGAAGATTCGCAAGCGTCTGGAGTCTGAAGGTCACCGGGTAGTTACCCTGACCGGGTCGGACTCTGCCAAGGATAAGGATAAAAAGCGGCTCATGTTTCAGCCTGAGAACGGGGAGCCTCTTGCGGACATTATGGTTTCCTCCGATGCGGGTGCCGTTGGGTTGAATATGCAGCGGGGCAGTTGGGTGGTCCATCATGATATCCCTGCTACAGCCATGTTACATGGTCAAAGATCCGCACGTGTTCATAGATTGGGGCAGAAGAACGATGTAACGGTGCACACCCTTGTGGCTGACCATCCGTCCGAGCAGACCGCTCTCGATCGTCTCAAAAAGAAATATGCACTACGAGAGATGCTGCTGGATCCGATGGAGACCCTTGACGATACGGGGATTGCTTCATACCTATCAAACTCAAGGTAAGTCGTGACACCATGATTCATGCATGGATTCTGATTTTATTTGTATTGGCACTGAGTGCATGCTCAAAGCGCAACCTATCGAGGAAGATGGTCGCCGCATCCTATATTTTGAGGCTTCCAATGAGGGGGTTGATATTCAGGGTGAGAGAGTTATGGCGAAGGCTCTGTCTGAGTCGTCTGACCACTTCATCAAGTTTGGCAATATTGACATAGATCACTATACGATCATTGGACACAAGCTCGGGCTTCCTGAACCCTTCTCTTATGAAGTGGGTCGTCCGATTGAGGCGAAGTGCTCCGGTGAGAGAACTTTTGTGAAGGCTGAGATTTACCAAGGGGGCGGCCCTCTGGCAAAAAACGCCAATATGCTATGGGAGTCGGTCACTGCTCTCACGCCTCCTGCCCGCTGGTATCCGTCCGTTGGGGGGAAGGTTCTTTCCAAGTCTGTTGACGAGGATCCAGATACTGGTGAACCGATCACTATAGTTGATAAGGTTCGTTGGACGAATATTGGTCTTTCACGCACTCCAGTTAATCAACATCTGGGCACTGTATCCACGGCTCCTGTTGGTGTATTCCACAAGTCTCTGGGTGCACTGGTGATGGTGGGTGATATGTCTAAGGCTCTCACTGCCGGGTATGGCACTGACTCCTCTTCTTTGTCTGGTGGTGCGGCTCTTCGCACTGAATCTCTTCATGGTTCTGTAATTAATTATTACGACTACCGAGAGAAATTATCGGCCCTTCTAAATGGTCGTGACAACAGCATTCCTCATGATTTGATGCCACAAAGCCTTATCGCTTACAGCGTCCATCACTTTGGTTTGTCGTCTGATATGGCGACTGAATTTGTTACGAGATTCTTTAGTGATCTCTCGAAAAGAGGAAAAAGTTCAAATGAGTGAATTTGACAAACTTGCTAATGATCTGGGGACGCTCGTCAAGTCTCAGGCCAGCGACGATGGTATTGCCGCTGCTGCTGAGGAGGCTGGTGTTGACCCAGATAACTATGATAATTCTGAGGAAGGATCAGAAGAGGGGGTCGCTGCTGTAAGTGAAGGTGCAGACGGTGATGATGTTGCTGCTGCTGATGCTGATGGCGACGATAAAGAGAAGGAAGAAGAGGATGAAGAGGATATGGGTAAGTCCATGTATGCTGTCGATGCTAATGGTGAGGAGGTTGCTGTCTTTGATGCAACAGCATTCCTGAAGTCGTTAGATTCGCGTCTATCCGCTCTGGAGTCTGGATCATTGGCTGGTTCTGATAGTGATCCTGCTCTCGTTAAAAGTATGTCTCTGGTTGTTGACATGCTCAAGGGGCAAGACGCGCGTATTTCCGCTCTAACAACGAAGCTCGAGAAAGTTGCCGCGTCTGGCACAGGTCGCCGCACCGTTGTTACTACCACGGAAAATCTGACCAAATCAGAGGGTAGTGAGGCTATTGCTGTCACTTCACAAGATCTTATGCTGAAGGCTGAGACTGCTCTTGAGGGTGGGAAGATTGTCGCTTCTGACATCTCCCTGATTGAGTCTTGTATCAATAACAATTCGCCAGTACCTAGCGGTCTGATGACGAAGATTGGGTTTACTGGAGGAAAGTAATGGACCTTTTACAACAATTAAATAATGGTGGGTTTGGCGGTGGTTCTGTTAGTAGTGAAGTATCCATGGGGCAGGTTCAGGAGCTTCAAAAAGCACTGACGGCTGGTTATGGTTCTGATTCTGCTGGTCTTGAGGGTGGTGGTGCGTTACGCATTCAGTCTCTCGATAAAACTCTTATGGCTGTTGTGCAGGAAAACAAGCATTTTGCTCTGTTTAATGCGCTGCAGAAGCAGAGTGCCACAGCAACCGTAGATGAGTGGACTGAGCAGTCTGGTATCGGTGGCTTCATGGGTGGTTCAACCAATACTGAAATGGGGATTATTCGTGAGTCGACTGGTGATTATGCTCGCCGGGTTGGTTTCGTTAAGTTCCTGATGGCTAAGCGTCAGGTGTCTGTCGTGCAGTCCCTACAGGGTGCTATCGCGCAGTCTGAGGCAATCGAGCAGGTCAACGGTACCAAGCAGCTTCTAACTGATGCTGAGTTCTTGTGCTTTGAAGGCGACTCTCGCATTGTTCCTACCGAGTTTGATGGTATTGGTTCACAGCTCGAGACTCTGGATTCTGCTGACCATATCATTGATGCTGAGGGCCAGACCCTGACTTCTATCAATGCAATCGTACAGGCTGCAGCGGTAATTTCTGGTTACGGTAACTTTGGTACTCCTACGGACCTCTTCCTGAGTCCCGGTTGTGGTGCTGATCTTGATGCCAATCTTGATCCTGCTTACCGTGTTCCTCTGCCAAATGGTCAAGAGTCCAAGCGTGGCACTCCTGTTCGTGGCATCGTAACTGCTCAGGGTGATGTTTCTATAACTCGTGACGTATTTATTCGTGGCGAAGATATGCAGCTTCCGTTTGAGTTGATGCATGGAGATATCGCGAGCGAGAATAACTTCACGCCAACCGGTGTTGAGTGTAACGCTGATTCCAGTGATGTTGGTTCTAAGTTTGGTGCTCCACATGGTGGCAACTATTACTACTTGGTTTCCGGCATTAATGCTGAAGGTCAATCAATTGGTATTGTGAGTGCACAGGTTGCTGTTGCGGCTGGCAAGAAGGTCATGATCACCATTGATAAATCTGCTTCTGGCAAAGAGTCCGGTTATGTGATTTACCGCTCTCGCAAGAACGGCACCAATAATCGTAATGACTTCCGTGAAATGATGCGTGTTCCACGTACCGGAGAGCAGACTGTTGCCGTTGACCTTAATCGTGAGATTCCCGGTTCAAGTAGCGCATTCCTGCTCAATCTGAACGCTAGTGATCAGTCGATCACTTGGAGACAGCTTCTGCCGATGATGAAGTTCCCGCTTGCTGCAGTAAATCAGGCAACGATTCCTTGGGCACAGTTGCTGTTCGGATATCTTCGTCTTGCTAAGCGCCGTCACCATATTCTGATTAAGAATATCGTGCCTAGCGCGTCTGCATGGAAGCCTTTCGCTTAAAACTTTGGCTGGTTTCCCCCTTCTTCTTGGAGGGGGTTTTTTAGGAGTTTGTATGTCTCGTGTAATTTGTTCACTACCCAATGCCAGCACCAATATTAATGGTGTTGATTTTGTACCCCACTCTGGTGGGCAGATGATATCTGTCGAAGAGCTTTCAGATGATGTCATTAAATCATTCTGTGAGATCGAAGGATTCAAATCGTCTTCCGCTAAACCTCTTTCTTCTCAGGCTGCCATTGACAAGGCTGAGGCTAATAAGAAGGCTGCTGATAAGAAGGCTGAGGCTGATAAGAAGGCCGCTGAAGCTGCTGAGGCTGCTGAGGCTGGTAAGTAGAAAAGGGAATGTCTGTCGCACCGGTACAAGATGTCATTCAAGTGGTTCAGGGGGATACACGGTTTCCTCTTGAAATGCAGTTGATTGAGTATCGGTGTGCGGATCAATGCGAGGTAGAGGCTCCAATCAATCTGGGTGAGGTTGACCTAGTTCGACTTCTCATTTATTCGAATAAAGTGCTGCAGCAATCATTTGATTGCAACTTTATTGGGGCACCACAGAACGGACAAGTGGTGGTTGATTTCTGGAGTGATGTTTGGATGGAGCAGGGGGATTATATCGGTGAGGTGGAGATCACGTACTCGGCTGGAGGCTGTAAAACCATGGAGAACGTAATTCCATTTCATGTTCGCTCGAAAGGTGTAAAACGATGAGTATTCTTAAAAAGCGTGAGAAAAAAGCCTCCCGGTACAAAGTGAAGGTTGATCATATTAAGCGGATTGTTCGTGCTCGGATTGTCTCGGGTTTACCTGATATGTCGACCAGTGAGATTGGAAATGATCGTGTTGGCAACTTCAGGATAGGTGGATAACGGTATGGATATTCGCTTTGCCAATGATACCTACGGATACCTACAGCATGATATTGGCGCTGATGACGAAGATGTCCGTTTACTGGTTGGGGATGCTGTAAAGGGAGAGTTCCCTGAGCTGTCTGGTGATCACTATTGCTATCTGTCTCTTGTTCCACGTGGAATGCAGGACACCAAAGAGATCGTCATGGCTACGCTCTTTGAAGATGGTGTATTCACGGTCAAGCGTGGGGTGGATGGGACTGAACCCGTACCTCATATCAAAGATACAAAAGTTTCTGTACGTCTTGTTAGTGCATCGCTTTATGCGCTTCACAACGAGGCTGTTGCGAATGCGACAGTGCGAATGGAGGCGATGTTCAAGCTGCTTGGTGAGCAGTTGAACCACTACTCCGAGTTCCTGAATGCGGATCTTCCAATTCGAAGCGGTGAGGATGAATTAAATGAAGACACGCTTAACGAACAGGCGATTGTCTTGAGTAATAAGGTCGATGCGTTGACCTCTGCGCTCTCCACCGTGGCGACACAGGTGGCGCGGGCATAAAGAGTTTGGTGGGTGGAGTTGGGTTTGACACGTGGGGTTGGCTTTCCCGACTCCATCTGCCAACCCCAATGTTGTGCCCCGAGGGGGGTGATTTTTAACTTTAAATTTAAAGGATGTTTATTATGCCTACACAAGAAGAACTTGAAACCGCTGTTGCGGTATCCATCACTGCTGTTGCTCCAGTTGACGGTGCGGCTCTGGCGGCTCCTGCTCCTGCTGATATGGGTGCAGTTACTGTTGAAAACAAGCTGACAGCTAACGCTGTATCTGCTCCTGCTGCTGTTGGTTTCGGTGGTGGTGTTACAACTGCTGACGGTGTTACCGACGAGTCTTTGAACCGCAATGCTGACGCTTTGGCTGGTGATGTAAATACTCAGATGGCTGCTCTTGCAACAGCTCTGGATGCACTCTCCAATGACTTGAACTCTGATGCCTCTGCACAGGCTACTGAGATCAACAATAAGCTGGAAGCTCTGCGTGGCGGTTTGAACGCTGCTCTTGAAGACGTTCGTCTGCGTAACATTGCTCAGAACAACGACATCGCTGGTGCAATCAATACTCGCATGGGTACTGTTTCTGCAAATGAGGCTGCTCTGAAGGCTGCTATCGAAGCTGTTGATCAGAAGATCATCGACCTTGATTCTGTCTACAACACTGATGCCGATTTTGCTGCACGCGCTGCATCTATCGACGCACTGATTGCTGATATGGACTCTTCTGGCCTTGACGTTGCTGAGTTGTTGACCAGCACTACTACTGAGCTGGATTCTCTGATCCGTGTTCAGAAGAAGACCATTACTGTCAATTCTGGTAACGGAACTTACAGCTTCAATCTCGCTACTGAGCTGGGTCTGACTTTGAATGCTGAGGGTGACTTCACGGCTGCAATCGAAATCGTAGGACAGCCTAAAGCGTCTGCGTCTATGTCTGGTAAGACTGCTGCTGGTTTTGAGATTGGTCTGATGTCTCAGGGTGTTCATTATGTACCTCAGCCTTGGGCTGGTGATACTGATCCAGTAACTGTTGAAGTAACTGTTGCCCACGTTGCAACAGTACAGGTGTCTCTTTAACCAGAGCAGCTCAAACGGAAGCACCATAGGGGATGATGCCGTTGGTGATGACACCATGGGCTAATCGCCTTTGATAAGAGGGAGGAGCTTCGGTTTCTCCCTCTTTTACCAAATTTTTCAGGGTAGTGAATTACTGCCCTCGCTATACAAACCCCACTGATGGAGATACGGAAATGAGTTTAAATGGAACCACTGATACTGAGGAGACGGTAGTTGATCCAACTCCGCTTTCAGCCCCAGCCACAGAAGCAGAAATAGGCGCTGAGCACGCACTTAGTGTGACTGTCCCTGCAGCAGTGAATGCAGCCAATATTGGAGTACCTGCAGACATCAAGATTAACCTGAGCAACATCACCAATAAGGTTGAAGTTAATGGGGTTAGTTCAGAGTCTGTGAGCTACGACCCCATCTCTTCATCCGATGAGCTGTCGAATGCAACTCTGAATCAGACTGCTGAAACACTGAAGATTAGCGTCAATCAGAAATTAACCACTCTAGCCACATCTATCACCGCCTCGTTCAGCAAGGTTGGAACGGATATGGGTAGTCAGGTTGCTGAGATTAACAGCAAGATCACTGACTTTAAAAATGCAGTGGAGCAGTCTTTTGCTGCCTTAAAAGTTGTCGAAGGGACACAGAATGACAATATCGCAAGCGAGATCAACCGGGTTGCCGGGGTGTTGCTGCAGGACATTAAAGCGGTAGCAGAGGGGGTCGCTGACTCTCAGTCGAAGATTGCCGCGCTGGACGATATATACCAGTCTGATTCAGAGGTTGCCTCTCGTATTGCCGAAGTAAACGAGATGATCAGCACGCTGCGTGGCTCAGATTTGTCAGCTTTAGAGGCTATGGATGGTGTGATTGATGAGGTCAATAACCTCTCTCGAGTACAACAGAAAGAGGTCAAGATGGAGGTTGCTACTGGTCGATACAGTTATAACCTGCCGCTTGAAAATGGGATCACATTTGCAGATGAGAATCAGTATGTGATCACTGCCAATGTGGTGGGAAATCCGCAGGCTGTGGTCTTCATTGAGAACAAGACCGGTGACTCTTTCGAGATGCTGGTTAAATCATATGGTAAGCACTTCATCCCGCAGCCTGTTGATGGCTCTGTGACCCCTGTAGAGCTGGCGTTATGTCTGTCCTACTCACCGTCTGCCAAACTGTCCTACATCGTTCCTACGCTGCAGGAGGATCTCTCTGGCACTGATAATGTAACGGTTGGTGAGGAAGTCACGCCACCCGCCGAATAATCGAACCTTGAAAGGAGGCTAAGACAATGGCGTTTCAGCAACCAACTATTCCGTTGACTCAGGGGGATACGCTTCCTCCTGTACGCCTCTTTGTTTATGATGCGGCCCATCCTGCACCGGGTAAGGTGATCAATCCCAATGATCCCTCAACTTGGAGGAGGGTGGACCTACATCGTATTGATCATGCTGTTCTGCTATTCAAGCATACCGCTTCCTTTGCGGATCCTGCCGAGATCCCCTGCTCAGTAATCAACAGTGGATTGGGTGAGGTATCTGTTGACTGGCGTGATGGCGACTTAGCCATCGAGGGGAATTTTGTTGGAAAGGTCCGGCTCTACTATAAAGAGTTGGATGAGGCTCTTTCTATCATGCGTACTCTCAAGTGGACCTCGAAGGTTGAGATTCCATTTGTTATTGAGCCTTTATTCTGATGCCATTTGATGGCGATATTGATATTAAAGATATCGGCGTTTATGCGAAGAAAATTTCTGAACTTCGCGGATATGCTGATGCAGCCGAACTCAGGGTAACTGCTGCTCTTTGGAGTATTTCTGAGTGGGCCAAGGATCAGGGCTGGAATGAGGACCAGCTCTCCCTTGTTGAGTATGTTGAAAACTTAATACAGCTCAATAAAAATGATGGACTCACGATTCATGCAAATATGCTTGATGAGGTTCGCCGTTGGCTCGGGCGCAGCTTTGGTGAGAATCTTGGTTTAGATGATCATCCTGTTATTGAGCTGATCCGCTCTACATTGGAGTATGTGGAGCTTTCTGATCAGGTGAACGCTCTCGTTGGCTCTGCCATTGAAGATGGGATGCCGCTCTCTGAAGTGGTGGATGCTGCAGGTTTCCATCTTGTCTCTCATCGGGACAATGCCTCAACCGATGATCATATTGATTTGCACCCCTCGCTCTATAAGTGGGATGCGGTCGCTGTCACAGATGAAACTGTTCGTGCGATCTCTACCGATCATAGCGACCTCACCTCTTTTGATGATGACCGGTCCACCTACCTGCGTAGGTACGTGTTTGAAGCGATCCATTTGATCGAGTCGGTTGCTGAAACCTCGTACAAAGCTGCCAGAGATTTGGTGGGTTTTGATAATGAATTATTTGTGCTGGATAGAAAGCCGGTAAGAGAGGAGCTTAATCTCCAAGACCGACACTTGGTGAATGACCATCATGGCGTTGAGTCTGCCATTGGTCTTAGTGATTTGATGGTGCCTAGGGCCAACCCCGGAGCCATATCACTCGTTTCCATTGAAGATAAGAACTACAAGGCGGCTTCCAAGTCACATAGCGACCCAGTCTTTGTTGCCGACTCTTCTCGTATTGATTTGTTGGGTACTCATGCAGACGATGTGTTTCTGTCTGATGAGGGGGTGTTGCATGTAACCCATCCTTCAGTGTCTGGAGTAAGCCTTGGTGATTCCTACAGCCTGCGACCAGAGTCGTTCGCTGTTGATACAGCCGCTTTATCGGATGATATGTGGTGGATGTACCTACATGCTCGTAGCTTCCACGACACGCTCTCTTATCGCCATGTAACAGAGATAAAGTGGACAAAATCACTAATTGAACCCGTCACCTTCAAATGTACAGTTTCTTGGTCAATACCCAATAAGCAGATGTACCACACGCTGCCTATTCAGGATCCTGTAAGTCTTCACCCAGACAAGCAGACAAGTGATGATATTTTACCCTCTGAAGTTCTTAATTTCGTTTTTGATTCGGTTCACAGTGATCCTGTAACAGCTACAGATGTCGCCGCGCGTCATGCTCGGGTACCGCGCTTTGAGCATGTATCTCTGGGCGATGCAGCAGCACGATATCTGCTTAATGTCGTCAATGATAATCTGCCGATCGATGATGACCACGAGGTGTCTATTTCTGATCTGTCGGTTATGGCTGACAGCAAAAATATTCAAGATCCCATCCTGTTCGGGCACGTTTTCGATAAACGCTCAAAGCATGAGTGGATAGACCAAGAGCGGATAAGAGATGAGCAGTGGAGTCATACATTCGCCTCACATTTTGACTCTGCTGCCTTGATTGATGCGGTGGGTTCTCATGTACTGAATATCATCAATGATAACTTGCTGATTGATGATGATCATGAAATATCCGTCTCTGATCTATCCGTGTTCGCGGGTAGAAAAAATATCAGTGATTTTCTTCGCTTCCTGCATACCCATGACAGCTATTCCAAACATGCATTGATTGAGCATGACAGGGTAACCGATGAGCAGAGAGCACATACCTATGCTCCGCACTTCAATCGCGCCACCTTGTTAGATGCTGTGGGTTCTCACATAAAGAGTTCGATCAATGATTTCCTACCGATCGATGATGATCATGTCGTTTCAATCGATGACTTTTCCGAGTTCAAAGGGCAGAAGGGGGTGCGCGACCTTCTGATTGTTGCTGCATATATCGAGTGGCACACTGCCTCCGTTCGACATGATACGTTTTCTTTCGATGATGATCTCTGGTCCTTTGTTTATCAGGGCACCCATGAGACTGCGGAGCTAATTGATTCGGTTGGGCGTTATGTTTTAAGTAATATCAACGATACTTTACCGGTTAATGATGACCACATTGTATCGTTTGTGGATAGCTTGATGGTTGGTCAAAGCAAGTCATTCGTTGATGACCTTCCTTTTGCTGACAGCCATGCCTCGCACTCAATGCCAGATAGATCGAGTGCGGTATGCGTTACGGACGATCATTACCGGTTTACCAATAATAGCGAGCATGATCCTCTTCCAATCTCATCTCGGGTTGCATCTTATCTCAGGGACCATGTTTCCACCCATCTAGGGTTTGATTCTTCTGTCGGCAGTCATGTAAAACAAATTTCACGGTCTAAGCTGCCGTTCGGTCATGATATTTTTCAGTATTGGATGCTTTTGTCTCAGCTCTATACAGAGATGGGTCTTGGAGATGTTTTAAGTAGCCACTCTAGTCATGAAGAGCATGACACCCCAGTTCTGGATGACATTATTGCTCGCTACGATCGCCGCATTCATGGTCCTGATGTTGTGCCCATTAGTGATCAAGCTGTCTTGCATCCGGATAACAGGGTCGCTACAGGTATGGGGTTCGGGCATCGGGTCCACACGATTCCGTTGATTGATCATTTTATTTATGACTTGCTCAAGTTTGGTGGTGGGGTAGGGTTTGACCGTTCCCATATGGGTGAGTACATTTTCAATTTCATTGAGGATGCTGCCCACACAACCAGCCGGATTGTCAGCGATGAGTTGGGGCTTAGTTGTGATTTTCAGTTGATTGCCGGGAATGGGGTTAGTGATCCTTTGGGGCTGGGTGATTACTTCATGGCTATGCCTTTATTGAGGCACAGTATCGAGACCACGCTGCCGTTTAGTCACCAACTGTCTCTGCACCAAGGAGCTGACACCACCTCTGATCTGACTGGCTTCAAGAACGAGGCGAGTAAACACTCCTCATTCAATGGTAGCGATAGCATTTCATTCTCTGATCAGGCGATATTTTCTGCTGGTGTCGATTCTGTTGATAGCGTAAATCTTCACAATCGTGTTTTTCCGATGAACTTGGTTTGTCTTGACCTCTATAGTGAGGTTTCATTTTTGCATGAGTTCGCATATGCACGCTTGCCGCTCATAAGGCAAGTTCCAATAATATATGACCGCTCTCAGTTCCATGATGCTGTAGGTAAAAACTCCACTCTGCCTGTAAATATTGAGCCGGTAGCCCTTGGCGATGTTTCTGATTGTCATGCAAGACGGAGCATCATGGATCCTTTGTCTCTGAAAGAAGATATTGCGATCACTCGCTTTGTTCGTCGTACATTTGAAGATGGTTTTTCATTTAGTCACCATACAAAACCTTCAAACCGGATGTTTGGGATCACTGACTCTTTCTCGGTGACTGACTCTCTGTCTCTGCATGGGAAGCCGAGTCTTTCTGTTGATGGGATTAGCTTCTCTGAAGAAGTGTTAACGAAGCTATTTCCGACATTGATCAAGCTGCGTTTAGAAATCAATACCACCATGGGGTTCGACCACCGTGTTGCATACGAAATAGCGGCTCGGGGTGTTACTCATGAGCTGAACGCTCTGGATGAGATGTTGTTTGAGATGAAGTCTAGGGTTGAGGCAGCGATAGGGGAGTCTTCTGAGCTTGGCTTCTCATCCGAATTATCCGGCAGTTCCTCCATATCAGAAAAGGATGCTGTTGCCTTCTATCAAGATATTGCGAGTCAGTTCACTGGCTTGTCTCTGGATGATGTTGCGGTCTCTGATGCCGTCAATGCTGTGCGGCGTAGGTTTGGTGAGAGTGATGACGGGTTTTCTTTTTCTGATTTGAGCTACCGACTCATACTGAAGGCGATTGACGATGCAATTGATTTCGTCAGTACAACGATCATTGACTCTTCTGCATCTTCCCCGGTTGCATTGCTGGTCGACTTGCGCCACTCCATTGGATCGTTCCTTGATTCCAACAAGAGTGATTACCTCGTTTTTGATGAGAGAGTCCGGGAGATTCTGGTTCATCGCATCGAGGTTCGTGACCGCTTAACCCTAAATAGTTTGGTCACCAAGGATTTTGCCTCTTCAACCATAGATCAACTCAATACTGTTATCTCCATGGGGATTGCTCTGGGGGCCGGTGTATCTGAATCAATTTTCTTAAAGGACCGATTCTTCAACAACAGTTGGTATGTGAGGGAACTGCTTGATCTGTTGGATGCCGGGGCGGTTTCCTTTGCTCCCGGAGGGCTGGATGATGACTTTGGTCTTTCCGAGGATCTACTAATTGTTCGTGGTCGTGACATCAAGATGAATCCGGTCGATGTACTGGATTTGGCAAGTTTTGAGGGTTCATTCTCAAACTCTGACTCATTTTCTGTGCTCGACAAAGCGCATGTAATGATGGTTTCAGGTGGTGGTTCGGCTGATACACAGCCGCTTGTCGACGAGGCTTGTTTCTCGTTAAGCGGCTCCGCTGAGGATGCTATATCAATGTCTGATTCGGTTGTTGCACGCAGGGTGCGGACTGTGACGATTGATACTCGTTTGTCCGTTCCCGATCGGGTGCGGACTGAATCTGATAGTGATTCTATGGATGTTGGAGGTTCGCTTATGAATGAGGCTCGATTCAACGAGCGGATGTTTAATGTTTAGGAGATCAGTAAATGATCAAAGATTTGATGGGCCTCAAAGGTCACGTTGCCGTCGAAAAAAACGGCATTCTGGTTGTTGAGAAAAACAATCTTGTTGTTTTAACGGGTCGTGAGTGGGTTGCTGCTCGCTTCAACCTCGAAGGCAATGGCTCTAGTTCAAATGCGGCTTATGATCAGGATTTGGATGGAACAAATGGTATCGGTAACCGTACAAACGGTGATATTCACTATATGTCCATCGGCTCTGGTGATAAAGCTGGCAACAGCGCATTGCTTGATGCCAATGGTGCAGCCTTCCCTGTCGGGCGTGGCGTATACGCGGACACAGGCCAAGCGTATGCTGCTGTTGACCCCGAGGAGATCGATGTTGATCTTCAGAACGAGGTTGACCGTGTTGAGCTGGGAACCATGGATGCAGTTGGCCCAGACAGTAAATACTATGGCGGTTTCGTGATGGGAGACAAGGTTCAGTATGTAGCAGAGTTCTGGCCTGACACTCGCTTCGGCACGCCTATGGGCATGCAAGAGGGGCAGTTCCAGCCGATCGTTGAGGCTGGTCTACACTGTCATGGACTAGATCTGTCTGGGGCTGCTGATTATGAAACTGATACTGGTCGCTCTGCTGTTCTGGGTAATTCTTCATTCTCCCAACCTGTTGATGATCGCATGGTTGCACGCGTGATTTTCCCGGTGATCTCGAAGGGACCGCTGGATATGATTCGGATCACATGGACCATAACAGTCGGCGGCTAGACCGCTGCTCTATAAGAGGGGCGCATCACGCGCCCCTTTTTGATTTAACTGTAAAAAATTAAATACTCAGAGGAGTTACCATGAATCGATTACGATTTGAGAACTCGGTCAAGTCAAAGTTGGCTGCAGCGATTGAGTCTGATAGTCAGACAGAAATTGCTATTGAGGGGCCAGAGCTGTTTCCAGTTCTGGAGGAAGGAGACTTCTATTTCGTTACTGTAGTGGAGGGGAGCGCCCCCAATGAGGTTGTGGAGGTGATGAAGGTCACTGGACAATCTGGAGAGCTGCTGACCGTTGCACGTGGTCAGGATGGCACTGATGCTCGTTCTTTCAATGTAACTGCTCGTATTGAGATGCGCGTTAATGCAGGAATCATGCGTCACTTGATTGATGAGCGTCTGGCTCTCGAGGCCCGAACAATTGAGGCCGATGCTGTGTTGCAAGCCAATATCGACGAACAAGCGGCTAATGTCGGTGGAGCTACTGCTCAGATTGTCTCCTCGGCAATCCGCACACTACTGGTTGATGAAACTCAGGCTATTACTGCTGGTTCTTCCGTGGTGTTCAGCCATATTGCTGACCCCGCACTATTGCGTTCCATATTTGTTGAAAAATATGTGGATGGTCAAACTACTCCTGTCGTCCTTGAAGGTGCCGATGGCCCTATTTTGGCTGCAGGAGAAACAGAGTTACCTATGTCGGTGGGACTCAGTGTTGTTGAATCGATCACTCAAGCTGCAATTAATGGAGTGGGCGCAACTACAGCAATCTCATTCGATGGCGGTGCAACATATTCTGCATTCTCTAATAACCACGGAACAGTTATTGTTCCTGAAGGGGCTACCACCCTAAAAGTTAAAGCGAGTCTCGGGGAAGTTCCCGACCTCATGAGTCGTGGTACCACTCAAATAGTAGGCGCGGATGGTGTTATAGGTGCTTGGACTGCAACTTGGAATGCTTTATGTAGTGTCACTCTTGAGGAGGGCATGCACTTCGAGTTCGAGACACTGTCTATAGGTCAGGGGTGGATAGGTGTGGCAGATGGTATTGTTACTGGATATAGAGGCGGCGGGTCAGTTCTTGCTGGTGGATGGAATCACTGGTTTGGGAACATATTAACTACTGGAGACATCGCCACTATCGATATCGTTGGCACTTCCGCTGTTTGTAAGTTGAATGGTGTAGTTTCTAAAACAATGGATTTTAGTGCTTACGCTGATCCATGTGTGTTCGTGATGTCGGAAGTTGCGAACAGGTTTAAAATTATCCAATCAATACCGTCCTTCACCTCCGTCACGTTCGATAAAACCGACCGTCCTTCTTGGTTGATCGACAACGATAGCCATTGGTCTGCAGAGTTGGCCTCTGCAACAGTCACAACACTGACGAATATTTCCAGCGAAGATAAGAATGCCCGTATCCGTATCGGTGCTACCGGGTTCCTTCGTTACGGATTCGATAAGGCTCTTACTCCCGGCGGCTCCGCGTTGCTTCAACTTCCTGTGTCTCATGGGGGGCAGGCGAGTATTCGCATGAAGCAGTTTAAGGACAGTACCTCCTTAACTGACAATCGTTGGGACTTTGATGTTCAGGATTCCGATAACTGGAGTGGTGGACGTTTTACTGATGGCATGATTGGCTTGCCTGAAGCGGCTGCAGCAGTTCTGGCTACAGGTGTGCGTGCGGCAGCAGAGGTGTTCGCTTGGGATTATGGTGTGGCTAGTGCAGGATTTAACCCTATCGGTTTCTGGAAGGGTCAACTGTCAGATGCTATTGGTGGCCTAATGCTTAGTATTGCCCCCAATAACTTCATGTACCTCGACGCTGGTGTTGGTAAGACTTTTGTTGTCGGCGATATGCAGGTATGTGGATATGGTCTTGGTGGTTTGGGTACCGGCCCGTTCACAGTCGATGTATCAGACGATTTCGAGGAGTGGACTCGTGTTGGTGAGCTGACAGATCATATTGATACTGTAGAGGATGCAACTCGCCATACCGTTGTCCCGATGAATGGTTCTGGTAGACACATCCGTATTGCTATTACTGCAGCTCGTCGATATGACGGCGTGACAGGCAATATCATGATGGGTAATAGCAATAATACCTACAGTGTCCCTGCACCTTGGGATCTGGATATCATTGAGGTCACATACGATCCTTCTGCGATTGTTCAGTCCGTATCGTCTATACCAACATCGTTCGCGGATACGCTCAACTCTATTGCTGTAACGGACAATAAGCCTACGGGTACAGATGTTCGCTACGCTCTCAGCTTTGACGGCAAAGCCACGTGGAAAACTAACGGTAATGCGGTCCTTAGCGAGAATGAGATCCCTACATCTGGAATGACTACCGAGGAACTTGCTGCATTTGACTTCTCTGGGGTATCAATTGGTGACACATTAGATGTTGCTATTGGTATGTCTACGAGCAATTTGTCTGCTTCTCCTTCTGTTGACCATATCTCGCTGAGTATGACGACTCGTGGTGCCTATATGTACACGTCGATCAATCCAGAGACGATCATGATGTTTGATGAGGGCGATACAGCTATTCGGGTTGTTAATAACTTGGATACTGATCAGACGTTGAAAATCATTGTAGAGGTATAGGGGGATGGGTGCTGCCTCGATGTATTGTGTGGCAGCACCCATTTATATAGATGCAACAGATAGTAATACCTGAAAGATTTTCAGAAGAGGGGCAGCATAGACTTAACGGTACTATTGCTGGGAATATTGATTGCTTAAACGAGCGTCAAAATCGTTCTGACAAAGACCTTGAATGTGAGAAAACTACACGTATCGATAGTGTCACGAAATTAACTGCTGATCTCAATAGGGGCTTATGCTCTGTCAGGGTGGAGATAAAAGAAGAGCACGAGGATTCTCGTCAAAAATACGAGGCAACCAATCATCGTATTGGTAAACGCATCAAATGGGATGACTTCAGAGTCTTTGAAGGTATGCTTTCAACCCATACTGAGTACATCACTAAAAACAAGACAGCTTGGGCTGTCAGCAAAGCGTTTGTTGTTGCTGCGTGGGCGGTGTTTACAGTGATATTCGCCACTCTTTTATTCGACACGAAAAGTGATGCACTAACGGAAAAGTCTATTATGAACAAAAGGATTAAGCAGCTCGAAACCTTGATGGATGGTCGATATAACGAGTTCATATCGGTCAAATCAGAGGTTAACGGCCTTCGTCGTCATGTCATTAAAAAGGAACATGATCTACATTCCGATAAGTAATTTCTGTGGATTTTAATATTTAACCTAAAAATGGAGAAATGTCATGCTTGATTTTGATTTAGAAGCAATATTTTCGGTGGTCACTGCGGTTATTGCCGCAGCTTCTGCTATAACCGCGTTGACCAAGACCCCTAGTGATGACAGGTTGGTTGGTAAGATTTACAGGGTTGTTGAGATGTTTGCTCTGGTCACAGGGCGTGCTAAAGAAACCGCTAAAAAGAGTGATTGAGCAGAGTCGTGACCTTAGATTTGTCCTCTGAAACGGAGGACGTATGTCTATTTTTTCGACTGTAAATATTGCTGAAGAGATTTCAAGAGAGCGGCTTTCTCTGTTGTCTCAGAATTATGTAGATGTATCCAAGATTGATGCTGGCTACTTGGAGGAGATCGTTCTTTCGAGTGAGGCAGAGGTAGAGCACCGATTGATGGTACCGTTGTCTCCGGTGGAGATATTTCCGCACAACCCCACCGCTGAAGAGCTGGAGGATATTGGCGATAAACCGTGGAAAGTAGAACCCGGATACGATCTTCCTCCGGGGCACTTTACTCCGGGCCGTTGGGGAATGTTGAGATTGCGGATACGCCCGATTATCAGCGTGCACAGCATGTCTCTGGTTCATCCCACGACTCGTTCAACGGTCTATGAGGTTCCGGAGTCATGGATTATTCCTGATCATGCTGCGGGGACTGTTACCGTTCTGCCATCAACGGATATTGCGAACGGTCATCTATCCATGTTTTTACTGCAGGCCATTTCATCTGGATATGAAATCCCTCACATTATCCGGGTCCGTTATACGGCGGGCCTCAAGGATGTGCATGGGGATTATCCTCAGATACCGAGCTTGATTAAGCAGCTGGCTGTTGCTCGCTTGATTGAGGGTTCGATTCTCCCACAGTCTGGCTCTATTTCAGGTGATGGCTTATCAGAATCATTCTCTACTGACATATCTAAGACCATTGAAACCATTGAAGCCCGGATTGATCGTTTACGTGATCGTATTCTTGGGCCTAGAATTGTTTTTGCCTGATGCAGTTTTCACCTGACCGTTTCAACAAACTGATCAATGGTCGCGCCCAAAGCATGGAGTGGCGCAAGGGTTACGCATGTCCATGTGTCAGCCGGTCGTCTGGTGCAGCAGCCCCAAACTGCCCACACTGCCATGGAAAGGGAACCCTCTGGGATGATGCTATTCCGGGGTTGGCAGCTCTCACCGAGCGTGACACGCTGCGTCAGTGGAAAGATTTCGGCATGTTGGACTCGGGCGATGTGGTGATGATCATATCGTCTGATTCTGTACTTTACGATATTGGTCAAAATGACCGAGTTATCATGAAGAACCGTACCGTACCGTTTTCCCTGAATTTGGTTTCAGGTGTTCGAGATACGCTACGTCTGCCTGTTGTCTCTCTGGACCGAATTTTTTGGTTTCTCGAGGATGGAAGTCTTAGTGATGGAGAGATTCCCGACATCACTCCTGATGGTGTTATGGATTTCAGATATCCACCGCCACCAGACACCACCTATTCGGTTACGGGTCGTCAGAATCCAGAGTATTTTGTTTGGACCTCTCTGCCCGCTGATCGGCCTCACCACCAAGGGGCACGATTACCCCGGCGAGTAGTATTGAGAAAGTGGGATCTGTACGGGCGTTAATAGAAAACGTGTGATGCTATTGAGGCTGCAGCCTCTTCAAAATTTGGCTTCATATCTCTAGCGACACCTTGTGCGATATATTTCCCCGGCTTTGGCGAGGTGATCCATTTATCTGTCTGCCATTCGCCCATAATTCTGAATGTCATGTACTGTGTGTGACCACCAATCCCCATCTTCACCATATTGGAGTATATGTCAGTGGTGTGGTGTGGCTTCATCTTGGGTACCGTTCCTGATGGCAGTCGTCCTCCCCACTTGTATTGGCTTTGATTGACCGTCAGGTGTTTCTTGGTGTGGATATCCATTGCCCCGGTCCCGCTGAGCCTTTTACCTTGTCCTGCAACCCGGCTTCTCGTTAAACCTTTCGCCATTTGGTATACATGCTTCGGCATTGCCGGGGCGTGTGCAGAGTTTCCCGGAGTGTTGTGCCTAAATGGAATGATCAGATATCTCTGGCCTGCGTGTTGACCGCCTTTGGCTACCCGTACTTTTAGGCTTGTATCCAGCATCCTCTTCATATCTTTTGCTGGACGGCCTTTCTCTATCTCTCCTGCATACCGGTACTCTGTAGACACCTCATGATATAGGTTGTGGACCTTTGCGATCTCGAGAGAGTGCACGTAGTCATGTTTCTCTTTGGCCCAGATACCATTGGCGTGCATGACTTTCTGCCCCCAGCGGTTGTGGACCTCTACAGCGGTTTCGGCAACTAGCATCTCGATATGCGTGGTCACCTGAAGGCCAATTGAATCTAGGCCTGCATAGAGGTGCGTGAAGTCAACGTGTAGATTGTGATGTGCCATATGCGAATGATAATCTCACGACAAGTCGTGACGGCACAGTTCACTCCATGCCACTATCTCTAGTTAAATCATATCCTGTAGGCAATGCCATACAGATTATATTTCGTCCTGTTTTGGGGGCTTCAAAATCCAGACTTCTGAGAAAACAGGGTTTTGCTGCTGCCGCATGGAATGATCCGTCTGCCACTCTGATTCACGAGGGCACTGGTCCGGTTGTTATTGATACCGATGGAATTGTTAATGGGGATACTTACATTTACCGCCTGTTTTCTCTGGTCAGAGGAGATTGGGTTGAGGATGGTTCCTCCCTTAACGGTACTGCTGAATGTCTGTTCGATGATGAAAGTGCAGATGTGCTCACTATTATTCGTGATCGGTTGTTTCTGGGGTTTGCTTCTCTTATTTCCAATGGTGTACTCACCCCAGACAGTGGGGCCATTTCAGTTCTGACAGCACCCCCTATATTCACTGAGGTGCAGATGCCGGTTGTTACAGTGCACGTTCGCAGTGACTCCTCTGACGAATTCGGTATTGGTGATGAATTTCTTGCTGATTCACGTATGGAGGATGGCTCATGGGTAGAGTACCCCGGCTTTCTGTCTCGCTACTCGATTGAGATCGTGTGTTGGTCTCTAAATCCTGACGAGCGTATTCAGATGCGCCAGTTAATCAAGGCTTTACTGCTCTCTAATTTTTCGATTTTTGATAACTACGGGATCGTTGAAATAAATATGTCCCATAGTGACAGTGAAGATTTTGAGAGCTATTCGTCTCCTGTATATCAGGTCGTGACAACACTATCTTGCTTGGCTCCTGCATTGATAGCGGGTTACGTGTCTCAAGTCAGTAAGGTTGAAATGATTCCAAACTGTTCAGAGACTGCTTACGAGATTGAGGTTACAGATGGCTAGTCAAAGTTCAGTGAAAGAAGGGGTTAGGGTCGACTCGGAGGTTCGTGCTTCGAAACGTCAAGTTTCTAAAAAGAATGTCTCTCTAAAAGATTTTTGTATGGGGCTTTCTGCTCGTGATAGTCGTGTTGAGTTGATCGGTGCCTTTGAATCGCAAGAGCGTAACTTGGGCCATGAAAAGGATGAAGCGCTGCTGTTCGAGCAGCGTTTTAATAAATTCTGCAATATGCCGGTATAGGAGGCTAAGGTATGTCTGTATTTTTTAATGGAAGACAGTGGGTATCCCCTGCGACGATGAGCAAAGTCGATGATTCGGCTATGTACAATCGCAATCCATCGGTTGGTAATATTGCTGCATTGATTGGTAAATCTACGGGTGGTGCACCCGCCAGCCCTCTGCGGTTTGGTTCTGCTTCTGAGGCTCGTTCAGTGCTTCGCTCTGGAGACTTGCTGACTGCGGTTGAGAAGGCTTTTGATGCCTCTAATGATACTGCTGGTCCTGCAGAGGTCGTTGCTTTTCGCGCTGATCCTGCTACCCAAGGAACCTATACCTTCGCTGGTCAGGGTGGTGCGAATAACTTGATGGTGGTTTCATCTTCTGATTATGGTGCGTGGGTTAACAATATCGCCATCAAAATTGAAGACGGCACCTCTCGTGGCAAAAAGATTACTACTCAATTTGGCAACGATTTTCATGTTGGCGACAATTTAGCCAGAGACGTTGCTGTTGTTAGCTACACGGGTAGTGGCACCAATCCGGGCATCTCTGTCTCTCCTGAGATTATTAATCTGTATGCAAATAATGCAACAGCCTCAATGATTGATCTCAGCACTATCGAGAATGTGGCGCAGTTGGTTGAGCGCATTAATTCTGTAACTGATTTTTCAGCTACACTGCAGGATGGGTCTGGAGATCTTCCTGTATTGCGAGTATTTGAGACGACAGGCAACAACGGAGCCTCAACCTCTTCTCTGGATGCTGGCGCAACTTACACTGTCACGGCTAACAGCTATGAGGCGGTCCGGTGGCTGAATAGCAATGCAGAAGGGTTTGTTGATGCGCTATTGGTTGACCCGTCAAGCGCAATTGAGAATCTCGCTAACACCACTGGTTTTGTCTACCTGACCGGCGGCTCAGACGGTGCTGCAGTGACAGCCGATTGGCAGACTTGCTTCGATGCTATGCAGCTTATTGATGTCCAGTTTGTGGCCCCAATCTCTGCGAGTCCAGCCGTCCATTCTATGGCTGATACACATTGTCAGTTTATGAGTGATGTAATGCGCATGGAACGCCGCTGCATTGTGGGTACAGATGTCAGCACAACGGATGATGATGCGATTGCTGCTGCACTTGCTCTAAACTCAGATCGTTGCTCTCTGGTTCATTTGGGCTTCTATGACTACGATTCGACCGGGGTGCTGGTGCTTCGTCCTCCCTACATTATGGCGGGTCTTCTGGCGGGCATGTTCTCCGGCGTAAACCCCGGAACTGCGTTGACCAACAAATCTATCAATGTGAATGGTTTGGAGCGTAGTCTCCGGAACCCTGTTGATACCGACCGACTGATTAACGGTGGTGTTCTTGCCGTTGAGAGTACGCGCACCGGTTATCGTGTTGTGAAGTCGATAACTACATGGCTCACCAACAGCAACTACAATCGTGTTGAGGTGTCTGTTGGATTTGCAGCCGACTTTGTTTCGCGCTCTGTTCGTGATGCGCTGGATCCGTTACGTGGCATGAAGGCGAATGCTGAGACGTTGTCCGAGGCAGAGATTCGCGTCACTTCGGCCCTTGGAGTTTTAGCTCTATCTGAACCATACGGTCCCGGAGTTCTTGCTGGTGATGCTGATAATCCTGCCTATCGAAACATTTATGTATCGATCGATGGTGATGTTTTGAGGGTCGAATTTGAGTGCTCTCCCGTTATTCCGATTAATTACATTCCGATCGTGGTGTTTGCTGCACCATACTCGAGCACGTCATAGGAGTATAAGTCATGTCTGCAAATAATAACTCTAGATCAGGTAATTCCATCCGGGTGTCTCTCGGTGGCCTTCCTGTTGGTGTCATTCAGTCTGTTGATATGCGAGATGATTATTCGCCTGAAGCCTTGTCTGGTATTGGTGATATTCATGCTCAAGAGCATGTTCCTTCGATGGCCCGCCATACGCTTAATGTTGAGGAAATGGTACTTAAAACAGCCAGTCTTCTTAAAGCGGGTGTGGCTGTAGAGAACGGGGATGATGTTTTGAAGGGGAATGTCTTTGATTTTTCTGTTGTCGATAAAGACTCCGGAACGGTGTTGCGTTCATACACTGGATGCTCGTATGCCTCTGGGTCAGTTACTGTGCGTAAGCATGCGATCGTTGTCTCGAGTGCGATGTTCAATGCCCTTAATGTTACCGGTGTTCTGTAATGCCTGAAAAGCGTACTGCGAAAGAGTCAGATGTAACTTTCAATCTTGAAGGGGTTGGTGATTTTCGCTTAGCTCAGATGACTGTGCGTGATGTTCTGAACGTCAGTATTGAGCGTGCACGTTTATCGAGCGGGATGGGTGATGATCAAGAGGTCGGCTTACTTGCTTCTGCTATTGCCAGAATTACAGTGCCTCTTGTCAATGGTCCGGATGGTTGGTGCACAGCGGATGAGCTGCAAGATCTTGATCGTGAGAATATTGGAAAAATCATCAAACTCTATTTTTTGATAGTGGATGAAGAAGATTCCTTTCGCATCGGGGTCGATACCCCGAACGAAGAAGACAGCGAAAAAACTTTATAAGACATTCGGTTATTGGTTTAGGAATCATTACAGGTTACCGCCCACTGACCCTCGTTATCTGGATATGACTCCAGAAGAGATTGAGATAGAGTATTGGGCGTGGAATTACCTTCAGAATGGTGTTGGTGATGAGATCGAGACAGATGGGTATAATACCGATGATGTTCTTGCTGCGATGGAATCTGACGATTGGGAGGATGTTCTCTGATGACTGAGAAGCTAACCATTGGTGTCGGCGCGGATCTGAGCGGTGTCGACGATGCCGTTGGTAAAACCAAACAGAAAATAACCGAGGCGCACACTGAGCTGAATAAGCTCGGTGATTCATCCGGTAAACCTTCCATAGCTGATTATCCGTCAGCAACGGGTCTCCTTGATGGGCTGTCTGGCTCTGATAAACAGAAGGCCTACTCTGAAATTACCGACCTTAGCAAGCACATACGTGGCGAGTTCAAGGATGTATTTGGTGTTGAGCTTACTGATCACCATGTATCAAGTCTCTCAAAGGCTTTCTCAGAGCTAAAACGATCGAAGTCATCTCGGTGGAGCTACCTCGACCATTACACTTCTGTCTCTGATTTTCTTGGTGATGATCAAGAAGAGATGATGGGGTCGAAGAAGGCGGGGGGCGAGTATCGCAAACGAGTGTTATCTGAGATGGCTCGGCGTTCCAGCATTCATACCCACATCCCTGAACAAGATAACAATGATGAAGATCCTAGGCATCCAAGGCGGGGATGGTTTCAGTCTGCTGCCGCACAAGCCGGATCTGTAGGTGCCAATGCGGTTGCTGGAGGCGGCGGGTCAGTTCTTGCTGGTGGGGCGGGTGCTATAGGCCGATCAATGCTCACCAATCCATGGACCGCAATACCGGGCCTTGCAATGATGGTGGGTGGTGCAGCTATCGCCAAGAATTTACCGCAGGCTCAGGAGGAGGCGACACAGGTTGCGGATCTGCGTTCTATTCTGGGTGCTACCGTGACTGATTTTGATGGTCTGCGGGACACTTTACGGCTCGGTGCCGAGGAGATGAAACTCACCTATGGTGAGACCGGAAAATTAGCACGAGAATTCGCCACTCTATCCTACGAGACGGATGGGATAAAAATAGCGGAAGAACTTCGCACAGCGGTTGGTATGTCCCGCTCATACGGTGAAGACCCTGCATTGATGACTCGACTGTTTGGCACGCTGCGTAGGACCGAGGCTACAGAGTCTCCAGAGGATGATCGCCGTCTTTCTTTCTCGCTTGCTGAGGCTATAGACCGCTCTGGGTTGGCTTCGGCTGGTGATATATCCAAGGCGGTTGAACAGTTTTCAATCCAGACAGCTAGGTCATCTCTAAATGCTCCGAATGTGCCCGGCTTCCTTTCTATGCTTTCCTCGATAGCTGGGGAGAATATTCCCGGTCTTCGCGCTGGTGACGCAGCCGGTATGCTGATGAGTGCGGACGCCTCCTTTCGTGGTGGTGGTCGTGTTGGTGAGGCTTCTGAGAACTTCCGTCTTGCGGCCTATCAGAAGTCTTTCGGTGAGGAGTTCTCCGGACTGATGCAGCCTTTTCTGAACGAGCAAGGGTTGTTTGGTACGTTCTCCGGGATGAGTAAGCGTGTCATGGGTTCTTTGTCTCCTGACCAACAGACTCAATTACAAGGAATGATGGGGAAGGAAGATGGCAATACACCATTAATTGATATCTACATGCGAGAGGTTAACCAGCAATATGGTGATAATGGCTGGCTTAAAAATCTGGCTCTATCCAGTGATCTCGGCATCTCATCAATGGATGCTTCAGTGCTCTCTCAGTACGCTCAAAAATCGGGGGGGTTAGGTGGTCTTCACCAGCGTGTCACCTCGGTGTTGGGTGATGAGAAGTTTAATCCCCGATCATTGGCCTCTTTTGCACAGATTGCCTCTGGTGGCCAAGACGAATTGGATCTATTGAGTGACAAGTTACGTACCGGTGATGGGTACAGTAAAATTTCCAAGCAAGAGTCTGCTGATTTATTAAAGGCAGAGAGCGGGGGGATTGAGACTCATCGTGACGAACTATTCCGTCTGGTAGCCGGTCATACCTCAAAGGATCAGGGGCAAAATATTCGTGACCTGTCTGCTAACATGGAAAATCTATTTACCTCCATCTCAACTAAGGCTATCCCCGCACTAGAGGGCATTAAGGCGGGTGTACTTAAAATGGCGGGTCTATCTGATTCTGACATTGCTGAGCGTGAATATGACACCTATTCCGGCCTTGATACTGATGAGAAGCGGCGTATGTTTGATCGTTTTTCAACTCAAAAACAAGAGTTATTTCAGGACATTTCAGAAAAGCGTGCCTCTGTCGTTGATGGGATCAATAATATGCATTTCATGGGGATGGGTGGTATCCAAAAAGAGATACCTGCAGACTCAAAGGGCATGTTTGATGGTAATGGTCCCTCTCGTATTGAGCCGCTGGATATCAGGGTCAGCTCGGATCCGTTTGTACTGCAGGACACTAACGGCAGACCACGCTCAGTGACGACCCCAAAGACCCGAGTATCACAGCCTGCAATAGCTCGCTAGGATGACAGTAGCGACACAAAACCCATCGATCCGGGTGCTTCTGTATAAAGCTCGGGACCGTATGGAAGCCGCTCCGGGACTGTCTGTCAGCAATAGAGTTGATGGTGCACGGTGGTATGACCTTACGGATTATCTTGGTGAGCATGGTGGGGTGCGTACCTCAAAGTCGATCTCTGAGCCTGCAGGCGGTTTTGTAATCACCTTTTCTGATCAGATGCACCGTGAGCGGATGGACTCCATCTATGGTCTGGTAGAGCCGATGGACCGAGTGGAGATTTACATGACGGGCAATGCCATCACTCCCTCCTTGGTGATGCGTGGCTTTGTCTCCGATATCTCTCGTAACACGGGGGTTGATGGTGAGGGTCGCCCAACTCGGACGGTTACAATCTCTGGCCAAGACTATGGAAAGATCCTCCAAATCCTGCAGATAATTTATCTTAACAATAGCGTCATTGGCGACAACATACTTTCTGGGTTCAAACTGCTTGAGAAATATTCGATCAATGTCTCCAATAACCCGCCTGTTGCTGTTTTCATGTCGATAGTGCTTGATTCGATCGTTAACCCGTTTTTGGCTGATATTACCAATGGTGGGAAAATAGTATCAAACATTTCTATTGAAGGGCGTGTCTCATCAAGTTCGGTGAATACGTGGGACGGTGGAAACATCTGGGGACTCCTGAATTTGGTGTCTGATGTGCAGACAGGTTTTAACGAGATGTTTATTCGTGATCTGGATGATGTGGTGGAGTTGGTTTTGCGACCACGACCTTGGCGAATGCCTGACGGATCATTTTTGCGTGGTAATGCCCCCTTTGATACGGTGAAGATCCCGCTATCTGATGTGATGTCGCAGCATGTCACACGCAGTGACTCAGGTGTTGCTAATCTCTTCTGGATGCGTGCTCCTCATCTCCATCTTCTGTCTAATAATAGTTTACGTTTACAGGCTCAAGTTGCCCCTGTCTATGATTACGAGAACATAGACCCGAAGCTCTATGGCATTCGCCAGATGGATGTGACTACCATGTTGATTCCTCCGGATGGGGATATCGCTCCCGGAGCCAAAGAGGATAGTCAGTCGACATTCACATCTCATGTAGTTGATTGGCAGAAAGATCGTCTCTCTCTTTTGCAGTCAGCGTCTCAGGATGCGGTGATATTTGAGCGCGGAACACTCAGTTTACGCGGAAATGAGAATATTCAGATTGGTATGGACCTGCAGATTGATGATCTCTCGATTCAGTATGTGACCGCTGTAGATCATGATTACCAGCCTTTCCGGTCATTCACTACCTCTGTCAGTTTTGAGAGGGGAGATGGCTACATTCGCCGTCTACAATCAGATGCTTCCCCATATTTACAGGAGCTGGTCCGATGATATTTATCGGTCGAGTAATGGCGGTGAACCATGAGTCTCATTCAGTAGATGTAGTTCTGATTGATGATGGACGCAGGATACCCGGCGTACAGGTCATGGCCTCTTCAGCATCGAGTAGAACAGGCTTGTCGGATCTACCCGCCATGGAGCCTCTGGAAGATCCTACTGCAGATATTCGTGATCAGGAGATGATGGCTATTGTCGCCATAATGCCTGTAGGGGCCGTCTGCCTCGGTTTTCTGCATCCTCATGTGTCTCAGTTGATGTTCGACGCTGTACGGGGCGTGTGGCGGCATACGTCCGATGTTTATGTGTCCGTTGATGATGATGGCAATTTTGAGTTGAGCCATCCGTCCGGCACCTTTATTCGCATCGGCATGACTCCTGAACATGAGGATTTGACTGAAAAGGATTTCGATAAAAAATGGAAGATCGATCGTAATACGGATAAGCCGGTCCATGTCCGTATGCAGGTCGAAAATAACGGGGTACAGAAGGCTACCGTCTCTGTGGATCCTGAAGGAAATATTGCGGTCGACTCCAGAGCCACGATATTGCTGCATGCTGATGGTGAACTCACGCTCTCGAGTGATGTCGCTATCGGGCTTTCTGCTCCTCGAATCTTTGAGAACTGATATGCCTGCAGCAGCTCGGTTGGGGGATCTCTGCACAGGTCATGGCTGTTGGCCTGCTCGACCCAATATTGAGGCTTCACCGGATGTATTTATCGATGGTATTGCCGCGCATAGACAGGGGGATGGGTGGGCTACTCATGTTTGTCCTCCCAGCCCACCACACGGTGGAACCACCTCTTCCGGATCTCCGACAGTATTTGTAAATGGAAGCCCGAAGGCTCGAGTGGGGGATCCTGTTAGTTGCGGCTCATCAATTGCCGATGGGTCACCGACCGTAGTTGTTGATAGTGGGATGGGGAGGACTATGGCTTTGCGGGCTAAACTGCTTCATCAATTGCCGATGGGTCACCGACCGTAGTTGCTGAATCCCACCTCTATCCACAGTTACGAGAACTGTATCAATACATACATGGGTTAAATGGTCGTGATGCCATCATGTTTGAATGGCAATTTCCCCACCTTCGCAGTCCGGCAAAAATATCAGTTTACTTCTCAGTGATCGTGAATCTGGTAGGATCATCAAGTCAGTAACGCTACCGATACGCCCCGAGGATCTGTCATTTAATGCGCCCTCGAGAACCAGCGTAAATCATACGATTGGCGGTAGTTGGGTGGATGATTTCGGTCCCGGTATAGTGCGTATCAGTATCTCTGGTACTACTGGATGGAGAGGCGGGGAGGTTTCTGCGCCAGAGCTGATGGGCGACCTTGCTGCTGTAGTCAGGGACCGGTGGCATGAACTCAGGCAGTGGAATGTTTCGGTGGGTAAAAACCCCGATTTTATTCAGCTGCTCTATACCGATGATCTGAATATAGGGGGACTCTCGTATGTTGTCACTCCTGAAAATGTTGTAATAAGGCGAAACAAGCAAAGGCCGCTGCTTTATCAGTACCAGATCAGTTTGGTGGTGGTTAGTAGTGTGAGTATTTTTGAGTCGAAATTCAACTACACTTATTCATCTCCTGTTAACAGCTATTCGCGCCTCTCTGTGTCAGGTGGGTCTGGTTATTCCAGCTATGGTGGATCAAATGATAGTGGTGCAAGCACATTCGCCAAGGAAGCCACGCAGTCGGAAGAGTACAGCCTCAATACCTCCATCAATGATGCGGTTGCGGATCTTTACGAAGCTGTAAATGATGGATTATGTTCTTCTCTCGAGGAGCATGGTGTTGTTGGTGTTACATCGTTTGTTCAGGGCAGCGCTGAATTCTTTGAAGTGGTTGCAGAGAAGGGGCTTACTAATGAGCTTGCAGATGAAACCTTGTATGAGGTTGTTGCTGTCTCTGAGACTGGCGTGAATCTATTTCGCACAATTGACCATCTTGTTGATCTGGCTGTATCAGAGATTCCGGGCAGGATTCACAAGATCATTTCCGTGTATCGGAACGTGTTGTGTTCGTATGTAAAAATCTTGAGTCAACTTCAGTCTGCGTGGCGTGACGGCGCATGGTTCTTGAAGTCTTCTGGGTGTGCGCAACACAGCAGGAGCGCATTCAGTGAAGATAATCCGTTTTTCTGGAATGACTCTATAAGCGGCAGTGCTGTAATTATCAGTCTTGCTGCAATTGATCTATCCAGTGTCTCACTGGATGATCTGGGAAATTACATCGAGCATGCGAACTCCTCGATAGACTTCATATCTTCCAGTGGCTCTTCTTCTGGTGATGCACCTAATGCTCGTACTCTATCTGGTTTCCGGCATGCAGAGACGCTTCATGGTGAGACCATTCAAGAGTTTGCATTGCGTGAAACAGGGGATGCAAATAACTGGACTTTAATTGCAGATATTAATGGATTGCGACCTCCATACTTTACGTCAGAATCTGCTCTTACAGGTGATGGTGTCGTACTTTATGGAGCTTCTATTATTGTCCCTGCTGCTACTCAGATGGCAACATCAACTGATCCTAACCGTCTGTTTGAGGCTGACCTATTGTTGACCGATGGGTTGTTGAGTTTTGATGATAATGATTTGAGCACCGTCTCCGGCGTTGCCAATCTCACTCAATCATTGCGGCACGCGCTAGACACTAGAAGCAGTGAGATCATTCGTCATCCGGAGTACGGCTGTCGTGTGTATGAGTTGCTTGGTGTGAAAGGTATCGATGTCAGTAGCGCACTTGGGCGGGAGTTCGTGTCTGGCACCCTGCTTAGGGACGAGCGAGTTGAGCGTGTCTCCGATGCCTCTGCTTCTCTTTCTGGTGACACATTGAGAATTGTAGCCAAAGCGAATCCGATTACTGGACGACCAATTAACCTTGATACTGGAGTTGCATAAAATGCCTTTTGTCACAAAAGATTTTATAAGCATTACTGAATCGATGATTTCTCAGATGCAGGTTTCTCAGAATCAGGTGAGTGATTTCTATGTTGGCTCTGTTGCCCGTTCTCTGCTTGAGGCTCCTGCTGCAGAGCTGGAAGAATTCTACCGGCAGATGTTGTTTGGTCTGCTTGATTCGATACCTGTTGCGGTGTTTGAGTCGTTTGGTTTCGATGCAATATCGGCTGTATCTGCCTCTGGGCCGGTTACCTTCACCTCATTACCAACCAGGGATGACGATGTCTTTGTTGCAGCTGGTACGCGCCTCACATCAATCTCGAGCAGCCTTATTTATGTAACCTCGCTAGATATCGTAGTACCACCGTCCGGTGGATCTGTTGAGGTTTTATCCAGTTGTGAAACCCATGGCAGTGTTGGGAATGTTGGAGCGGGGAATATCTCCGATATGGTGGATCCTATAAATGGAATTGCCTTAGTTTCTAATGTCTCTCCATTTTTCAATGGTACCGACGAGGAAGGCATTAACGATCGTCGCATCCGGTTTAGAAAGTATATTGCTAATCTTGCTCGCTCTACCCAGCACTCTCTTGAGTATGGTGCGGGAACAGTATTTATTACCGATGAGGTTGACCGGGTTACTGAGCGGGCCGTTCATGTTGTGCTGGATGAACCATGGCGCGATGATCCAGAGATTCCAGCAGGTATTGTGAATCTGTATATTCATAACGGCTCGGGCAACACCTCTGGCGATCTCCTGCAGGCTGTGACCCGCAATGTAAATGGTTGGCGTGATTCAGATGGAACCTCTCATCCGGGTTGGAAGGCTGCTGGCGTGATTTGTAATGTCTACGCTGCTGCGGATGAGTCCATTGATGTTACGGGGTCTATTTTGATCCATTCTGATTATGATAGTAGTGTGGTGATCGACTCTGCAGTTTTTCAGACCAACACTGTTATTTGGTCAAAAGGCGTTGGTCAGTCTGTGTTTTTGGCTGAGATCATTGACCGTGTGATGTCGATCCCCGGCGTTCTAAATGTTCAGATTGAAAATCATAGTGAGGACATTGCTGTTGGTCAGTTTTCTAAAGCCATTCCAGAATTGATTAGCTGGGGTCAAGCATAGTGTCTGTTTCTCCCTCCAAGTTGCTGGGTTCCCTTCACAGTATTTTCGATAAAACGGAGGAGTCATCTAGTCTAGTTTGGGCATTAATGAATGCCTATGGGGATGAGTTGAGTGTGGCTCTTGAGCAGATCACAGAGTCACTGGATCAGATGAGAATCACAACAGCCAGTGGCGAGTGGTTGGATTATCTGGGGCGAGAGTGGTACGCATGTGCTCGCGTGACGGGGGAAAGTGACGAGGATTACTCTATCCGTGTCATTGCCAGTATATTGCGCCCCAGAGTAAATAACATTGCTCTGGAGGATCGGATTTTAGAAGTTACCGGTCTTGAGGTTGAGATCGTGGATGCCCCCGTCTCTGAGGGGCGAAAGTTGCGGCAGATGGCATGGTTTACTCAGCAGTCCGATGGTTCTATTGGTCTCCCTCGCAACGGTTCTATTCGTTATGGTGGAGAGCGTAATCCGAGTGGTTTCATACATCGAGTGCTACGTGTCACCAATTCAAATGATGGGAGTGGCAACATTATTGTTGATGGCACTTCTGGCTCTGGATTTGGTGAGTTTGATGTCTATATGGATTACGACATTGAGAATGGGGGTAGAATTGACGAAGTCTTTTCCGATGTGATCAACTCTATTGAAGAGTTTCGCGCAGCTGGCGTTCGTGCCCGGTACTTGGTGACTGGTGGAACCGTTGTGGATTCCGCTCCTTCGATGAGTGATGGGGATGCGCAGCAGTACCTGACTGTCTCAGTCGATGGTTACTCGGATACCAATCTTCGTAATTTGCCTATACATGATGGCTCTCATAACCGTAGTAGTGGCCTCCGCTATGCTGGCCCCGTAGACGTGATGAGCATCCAGCTCAATAATGTCGCTGATGCTCTATGGTCGTGACGCTATATTCCTGATCCATGAGCAAATTCATCGAACACTTACCACGCCCCACTGGAGTGGTCTCTATGCGTGCTTGGAGAGGTAAAACTCTGGTTGAGGCATGGCGTGAACATAATCTTGTTGTTGATTCTGGGCGACAGATATTAACAAGGGCGTTGCGTGGTGATGCAGGTTCTGAGGTTACGAAGATTGGATTTGGTACTTCTGATCTTGCTGCGGATGTTGGGGACACAGTGCTTGTCGATGCCTTTATCAAAAGGATGGATTCGGGGACATATCGCCACCCGAGCAACCGGAGTGTTGAGTTCTCGTTCAATCTCACTAATTTGCAAGCAAATGGACTGGCAATTATGGAGATTGGACTCTTCTCGGAAGATGAGAATTTGTTTGCCCGCAAGGTTCGGTCTGAACCTCTAAATAAAACCGCTGACCTCTATATCGAAGGTACGTGGACGATCACTTATTAAGGATAGAGAATGGCTGCAATCACTGAAAATGCCGTTGATTATGGCGAGTGGACCGATGAGGTTTACCTGATTGATCAAGATGATCCTTTAGAGGGAGGAGAGTCTGGCGTTGATAACCGTCCTCACAAAAATTTAGCCGCTCGCACGCAATGGCTTCGCATAAAGGTGGCAGAGTTAGACGAAGCCATTAAGGATGAAATTGCAGACTTAGTTGATTCTTCTCCGGGCACACTCGATACGCTTAATGAGCTGGCTGCTGCGATCAATGATGATGAGAACTTTGCTGCAACTATCGCTGCCAGATTGACAGAGATAGAGGGTAGTTTAGGTACAACGAATACGGCGTTGGGTAATTACGCCTTGCTTAATACCAATAATGTTTGGTCAAAAGCACAGCCAGCGGCTAATCAAAATCTTGCTCTGGATGGTGGCACAGAATTGCTAAATATGACCAATCTCAGTGTATTTATGTGCAATCTAACCGAGGACACATTTATTAATGCGAGCGGAGCACTGGTGGGTGCTTCTTATATTGTCGAGATTGTTAACAATTCTACTGATGGAGCTAAGGTTGCAACCTTTAGTGGTAACTTCAACTTTCCTGATGGCGATGCCATGCTGACTCAGGAGTCTGGTGCTCGTGATGTGGTGAGTTGTATTTGTACAGCAGCAGATCAGTTGATGTGTACTACTGCCCCAAATTTAAAGTAGGTTCCTTCGATGTTTCCAATTCTTCTCAATGGGTCTAAGCGTGAACTTGAGGGGGGGATCATTTCAGAGGATGGAGATTATATCTACCACACTTTTATTTCCTCTGGCTCTCTCATTGTTCCTGATAATTATGTTGTTCGTGATGCCGATTATCTGATTGTTGGCGGCGGTGGTGGCGGTGGTGGAACTGTTGGAGGTGGTGGTGGTGCTGGAGGTTACTTATCTGGAGTGACGGATATTTTCGGTGGCCTTAATCCCATTGCTGTTGGGGCGGGTGGTGCTGGTCATGGGGGCCGCAATTATGGTTCTGCCGGTAGTTTCTCTGCTGCATTTGGGATTTCTGCATCTGGTGGTGGTGGCGGTGCCCCTGATGACTATAGTGGTAAAAACGGAGCTTCTGGTGGTGGTGGTTCTGACTCTTGGACTACTGGTGGTGTGGGGACGTCAGGGCAAGGGCGCAACGGTGGCGGCACTGGAGTGTGTACTGAGGACGATGGAAATCAATATAGCTCTTGTTATGGTGATGGTTGTGGCGGTGGCGGTGGCGGTGGTGCAGGGGGAGATGGTGCTTTTGCCGACTACACGAGCAGTAGAAATGAATCTGGACATAAGGGTGGACCGGGTAAAATATGGGTGAATGGTGTTCGTTACGCGGGTGGCGGGTCTGGTGGCTATAAGGAGTCTGCTACCTTATGTCCCGGCGGTCTTGGTGGTGGTGGGATAGGTGGTGGGTCAGCTGCGGGTATTGGTAATGGTGATCCCAATACTGGCGGTGGCGGTGGTGGCGGTGGTGGAGCTAATAATTGGGCTGGAGTGGGGCAGAACGGTGGCTCGGGGGTTGTGATTATGCGGTACCTTAAAAGGAATCTTGAGAGAATTTGATATGGCCCACTACGCAAAAGTAGAAAATGGCGTGGTTGCTCAGGTAATCGTTGCCGATCATAATTTCATTAATACCCTCGACGGTGAGTGGATTAAGACTAGCTTCAACACTATGGGTGGTGTCCATTATGGCCCTAGTGGTGTTCCAGATGATGAGCTGGTGTTACGTAAAAATTTCGCAGAGATTGGTGGTACGTATAGCCGGGAAAGAGATGCTTTTATCCCTCCCAAGCCTTACGAGAGCTGTCTCCTAAATGAAGATACTTGCACTTGGGAATATCCTGAACCTCTACCAGATGTATCTGGTATTGCCAGATGGGATGAGGCAAGCTACCAAGCAGGAAATGGTGGCTGGCATGAGAAAAAGAAACATCCTGAAGGTAGTCCGGTCGACTAATTTCGTAGCCCGGAGTTCTTGAGCTTTTGGACGAGGTCCATTGGCTTTGGTGCATAGTAGACGTTCTGCAGAATCCTTATGTCTCGGTGCCCACTGATTTTTGCCAGCTCCATAACATCGTATATTTCTGAGAGTCTTGATAGAGCCTCTCTCCGCGTGTCATGGAAATGTAGGTCCGTCACCAGTGCTCTATCTCGGATTCTACGGAATAGAGCATCTCTATTTGCAGAGTTAATCCCGAAAACTGGATCAAAGCCAAGTTCCATCATGTTATCAAGGATATTTTTAGCTACGTCAGTGAGAGGAATGTCCCTTGCTCTGTTGCTTTTAGTGATCTCCTTGGGTAGATGCACATAGTCTTCAAATACGTTCTCACGCTTGATTTGGAGCATTTCACCTGACCGAACGGCTGTTTCTATAGCGAACAGGAATGCTGCTCCCACACGCTCTGTGTTTGTTTCCGGGGGGGTGTTTGCGTCATATCCGCTGGCGTAGACGATGGCCCCTATTTCTTCATCGGTTATACGTCTATCTCTCTCTGGCAGTGCTTGTGGGCGTTTTGCTTTGCTGAACGGGTTGTCTCGCAGCCATTTCCACTCACGGATTGCGTGCCTGCAGGCTGACGAGAATATTCCCCATTCCCTCCTGACCGTATCTGCGGAGACCGTCTGTAACCGCTCATCTCTCCATTGTGCGATGTGGGTCTCATTTACCTCCCGGCAGGACACTTTGCCGAGTTCGTAGTGTTCTTCGAGAAATGCGATTCGATCATATTCCCATTTCTGGTATTTAGTGCCCGACTTAACCTCTTTGTTGTATCTGTAGAGCAGCTCCACAAAGGGTTTGTCTGGCAGCAACCCAGCACCGTCGAGAATTAGTCTCTCTTCATCTGAAACCCAATTTTTTGCGGCCTGCTTTGTTCTGAATGTTTTTGACTTTCGGACCCCTTTCAGATTGATCTCAGCTGCCCAGTTTTTACCACGCTTCCTGAATGTCGCCATGCTTGTTGGTTTCCTCGTTTTTTTGCCGTTCGGTTGACGTCTATTTGCCGTCTGGACTATACAGGATACTGTGGTTTTGTGTGGTGTTGTGTTGTGTTCTACTGCATCAAAAAACCCCCTAAACCGTTGAAAGTGTAGGGGGTTGTTGCTTAATGTTGCGTTGTGTTGTACTAGTACGTGGTACTCCCTAGGGGAATCGAACCCCTGTTACCGGCGTGAGAGGCCAGCGTCCTTACCGCTAGACGAAGAGAGCATTAGGTCGGTATTTATACCGGACGCGTATTCTGCCACGCACAGAAAACAAG
>Ga0233436_1000483_pt1 | contig 44830 bp, 53 predicted proteins | sample SI_122_August201_2_FD_182723 | JGI IMG/M metagenome (GOLD analysis project Ga0233436, IMG submission 182723) | Seawater microbial communities from Saanich Inlet, British Columbia, Canada - SI_122_August2016_150_MG | ecosystem: Environmental > Aquatic > Marine > Inlet | place: Canada: British... | reverse complement strand
GTTGCAAAAAGACAATCTCACTGATTTAAATTAAAAGATATGTATATTAGAAAATTAACTGCTAAATTTTGTCATAAAAATCTTCAAATTTATACTTAATTTTTCCCCATACATGAAAAAGAGCCATCTAGTTCTTTAAAAATCCCAACTTCAATTCATAGCACTTGATTGTGAATAATTTGTTACTGTTGATTCAAAGAAATTACCTTTTTCTCAATTTTGATCTTGTAATCTATCTAGATGTTTATATGGATTTGTTACAACATGATCATAAAGAGGTTTTATTCCAAGCATATTAAGTCTTTCATTAGCTAGCCATTTAGTATAGTTTTCTATATTTTCATGACTCATACCTATAATCTTTTTTCAAAGAATATGTTTTGACCATTTTATTTCTTGTTTCACTGCTACATCCATCATTTCAAGAAGTACATCTTCTTTATACATTTCAGGAAATTCTTTTTTAATTTCTTTTATTAAGTTAGCAAAAATAGTTACATGAGTTAACTCATCTCTTCTTATAAAATTTATCATTCTATCTGTTGCAACCATTTTCCCTTGATCAGCAAGTGTATCAAAAAAAGCAAAACCATTATAGAAATATATACTTTCAAGTAAAAAGTTTCAAATAATACCTCTGAAATAATTCTCATCACTAGGATCATCTATAAAATCTTGATATATTCAACCTATAAATTCATTTCTTTCAAGTAAATGTTTATCTGTTCTCCAGAAATAATATATTTCATCTCTTTCATGTGAAGCTACTATAGTTTCAAGCATTGTAGCATATGATTGTGAATGTATTGCTTCTTGATAAGCTTGTATTGATAATATTAAGTTTACTTCAGGAGCTGTAATATAATCATTAAAATTTGGTAAATTTACTGTTTGAATTGAATCCAAAAATATTAAAAATGATAATATTCATTTATAAGCTCTTCTTTCATCTTCAGTTAATGCTTCTTTAAATTGTACAGCATCATCTCATAATCCTGATACCTTTTCAGGTACCCAAAAATTTCAAATCATCACTTGATAAAGAGATTTAGCCCAAGAATATTTTGTAGCATTTAATTGAAATAATCATGTTGTATTTCATTTTATTATTGTTCTATTAGCAACTTCATCATTTCCTTTTGGATTAAATATCAAATTTGCTTTCATTGTTTTTGTCATTTTTGTATCTAGTTAAAAATAAATTTTTATAGAGTTTAGTTGTTTTTTTAATAAAGTCTAGTTATTTTTTATATTATGTTAAGATTCTTTATTAATAAAACTTATAAAATCACTAGATTTTTCAAATCTTAAATGCACAGAAGCATATCTTACATATGATACTTCATCAAGCATAGACAAACCTTTCATAACATCTGTTCAAATTTGTTTTGATGTAATTTCTGTTTTTGTAGACCATTTTAATTCCAAATTTCTTATAAGTTGATTTATTTTTAATATACTTACATTTCTTTTATTCGTAGCTTTTAATATTGAGTCTTCTAATTTAAGTCTCTCATATCTTTCTTTTTTATCTCCTTTTTTTTCTACCATCAAAGCTAGTGCCTCTCTTTTTTCATAAGTAGTAAATCTATTATGACAAACACCACATTCTCTTCTTCTTCTTATTGATTTTCCATCTTCAGAAGTTCTTGAATCTATTACTCTAGTATCATCATTTCAACAGTTTATACAGTACATAAAATAATATTTATAATCTAAATTTCCATTATTATACTTATTTTAACTTCTTATTCAAACTTTTTTTATATACTTACTTGCCATTATTTTAAATTTTCCTAATTCATTTTCAGAAAAACTATTTCATTCAAAATCTTTCTCTAAAGTATTTCATTGTCTATAATTTTGTATAAAATAATTATTTGCTCAATTTATTATTTTTACAATGTTTTCAATAATTTTTAAATTATGGAATCATTTTATAACTGTTGTTCTAAACTCATAATCTATATCTGAATCTATTATTATATTTATTGATTCTAAATATTTTTTACTACTCTCTTTTGATTTGGATAATTTTCAAAAATTCTCAAAATCTTCTTTTATATCCATAGCTATATAATCAATTATTTTTTCATCTATCAATTTTTGTATTAACTCTGAGTCTCTTCAATTTGTATCAAGTTTTACTAAAAATCACATGTTTTTTATTTTTCTACAAAACTCAAGTAAATCTTTTTGTAAACTAGGTTCTCATCAACAAATAGACACTGCCGTTAGAAGTCATTTTCTTTTTTCCAAAAAATTAAAAAAAAGTTTTTCTTTTAATATTTCTATATTTTTAATTTTTTCAGGTAATACAAACTCACTATTATGACAATACCCACATCTAAAATTACATCCAGGAGTAAATACTATACAACATATTTCTCCTGGATAATCTATTAAAGAAAATTTATTTAATCATGATATATTCATAATCTAACAGTTATTTTCTTTAAAGTAAGTTCTTGAATAAAATTCAGATTTTTTACCTATATTAAAACTAGAGACTGGTCTATGATATCACATAACTCTAGTATATATTTGACATCTAGTTCTTTCTAAATTAGTATTTTGCATTTTTAAATTTGGTTAATTAATAATCCCATCCCTCCCCTGCTAGGGGGAGGTTAGGAGGGGGGTTATTTTTCTGTATAAATTTCTCTTGTTTCTAAATCATATTTTTCTCAAGTATATCAGATCTCGGCATCACATTTTGGACAATAATCATGCTCTCACTGTATATATCCATGTTTTGGACATATAGAAAAAGTTGGCGATATTGTTATATATGGTAGTTGATACTTCCCTATAACTGTTTTTACAAACTGTTTACAAGAATCACTATCAGTTAATCTTTCTCACATATATAAATGTAATACTGTACCTCATGTATATTTACACTGAAGTTCATTTTGTTCTTCTAAAGCTTCAAAAGCATCATCTGTGAATCAAACAGGTAATTGTGAAGAATTTGTATAATATGGTGCATCATTAGTACCAGCTTGAATTATTCCTTTTAATTGTTTTTTATCCTCTTTTGCAAACCTGTAAGTTGTTCCCTCCGCTGGTGTTGCTTCTAAATTATACAAATTTCAAGTTTCTTCTTGATACTGCTTTAATTTATCTCTCATAAAATCAATCATCTCTGTTGCAAACTCTTTTCACCAATCACTTGAAATATCTTCTTTTCAGTTTGTAAAATTAAGTATTGCTTCATTCATTCAATTTAATCAAATGGTCGAAAAATGATTTCTAAAACTTCTTAAATATCTATAGGTATAAGGATACAATCAAGACTCTAACCATTTACTAATAGTTTTTCTTTTTAATTCTAAAGAAATTTTAGCTTGTTCCATCAAATAATCTACTTGTTTTATAAATCACTCTTTATCTCATTTAAAATTATAACCTAATCTTGCCATATTTAGAGTAACAACTCATATACTTCAAGTCATCTCTGCTGATCAGAAAAGTCATCATCACCTCTTTTCAAGTTGAGATAAATCAAGTTGTAATCTACAACACATAGATCTAACTGCTCCTGGTTTATAAGCATCTGGATTTTCAACTGTTTGATAACTACCATCATCTTTTTTTTCTCTTTTGAACTGACTTCAAACAAAATTTTGAAAGTATGGTAATCCATATTTAGCTGTCATTTCAAAAAGTGAATCAATATCAGGATCCTCCCAAGGAAAATCATCAGTAATATTATATGTAGGTATTGGAAATGTAAAAACTCTTCAATTATTATCTCACTTAACATAAACATCTATCAAAGCTCTATTTATTATCCTCATTTCATCTTCTAATTCACTATATTTTTTCTCATAATATCCGTTATCTATTCCTCATAAAAACAAAGCCTTATCTTTTAAATCTTCAGGACATACCCAATCAAGTGTTATATTTGTAAAAGGAGTTTGAGTTCCCCATCTACTTGGAACATTTAAACCAAATATAAAATTTTGCATTTGTTGATACACATAAGTATATGTTTTTTTATAGATATAATTATCTCTATCTTTTTTAGTTTTAAATTCTACATTTAAATCTTTTAATTCTTTTTTAATTTCTTTTTTATATTTATGAACATATGGAGCTAAATATGTATCAAAACTTGAAAATGCTTGAGCTCAAGCCCATTCATTTTGCAGAGTTCAAAGAAAATTTATCATCTGATTAACTGCTGCCTGTAAATTTTTTGCTGGTGCTGAATCTATTCTATTATCAGATCAATTAAATCATTCTTCAAGTAAAGCTCTCAGACTCCAACCTGCACAATAGCCGCAAAACATATCTAAATCATGTATATGAAAATCTGCTTTCCTATGTAAGTTTCATATTTCAGTTGGATATACATGAGATAACCAATAATTAGCTGTAACTTTTCATGATATGTTTAATATCATTCCTCATAGAGAATATCCTGAGTTAGCATTAGCATTTACTCTCCAATCAGATTTCTCTAAATATTCGTCCATAGATTTCCCTACTTCTACAACTACATCTTTATCACTTCTAGTTTCTGATCTTTTTTCTCTATATATAATAAATGCTTTAGCTACTTCATCATGACCTTCTTTTATAAGAACCTCCTCTATTTCATCTTGTATTTGTTCAACTGTAGGAATATTATCTTTTATTTTTGCCTGAATAATAGTTATCACCATATTTACTATATTTTGAACATGAGAAAAGTCTTCTCATCATGTTGCTTTTATAGTTTTTTTAATGGCTTCCTCTATTTTTACTCTATCAAAAGTAACTATAGCTCAATTTCTTTTTTGTATCTTATATAACGACATTTTCTAAAATATTTATAAATTATTTATAACCACTATATGTAGTAGTTATAAATAATAATATATACAATATCTAGTGTTTTGCAAACTTTTTTATTATTTCCTTTATTTTTATTATACTATATGTAGTATAGATACAAAAAAACAACCACTATATATAGTAGTTGTTTTTAATTGTTTTCCATTTTTTAAATTAAGTTTTACCATCATGTGATACTAGAAACTTTACTACAAATTTTATCATGACAAAATTTTACCTTACAAACTATAAATAATACATCATCAACTATTTGTGTATTACCTGTTTCAGGATTTATTCAAATATTTTTCATTAATTCATCTCTTGATAAAGACTCTCTTGGTCATCAAGTTGATTCATTCATTTCAAAATTATCCATAGTCATTGCTATATTCATAAAATATTAAAAGTTAAAAATTAATCTTACAAAAAGTTTTGCATTTTTAATTAAATAGTATATAATAAAGTTAACAACTATGTTGTTTAGGGATTTATCCCACCACCCTTATTCTTTTGAATAAGGGATATTTTTTTATAAAAATAAACTCTTAAAATTACTAATAATATTATTTAATTCTATAATAGAAATTAAAGGAATTTTATTTCTGTCATTAATCTTTTTAACTAACCTTTTTAATGAAATAGTTTTATATTGATTTAATAAAATATAACTTTCTTTTTTTAATCAATATTTACTATAATCTTTTAATTTATATAAAAACTTATTATCATAAGTAGTTCATCAATAAATAGGAAATATTCAAACTAAACCTGTTCCCATATTATTATTTATAATAATGCATGGCCTTAAAAAAGGCTCTGTTTTTCATATTTCCTTTCAAATATTTATTCAAACATTATACCACCATAATTGTCACAGTTTTAATCAAATTTCTTTTTTATAAATTTTTTTCTCAATAGTAGATGAATTATGTATTTTTTCCTTACAGATAGTCCATTCATAAACTTCAGAAAAATATTCTTGTTTAGTAAATTTTTCAAAATCTTTATCAATCATATATACATCTTAATTATCAACTACAACTATCACAACTCTTTACTTCCAAACTCATAGATCTAACATAATAAACAGTCTTAATTCAACTTTTATGGGCTTTCATATAATATTCATATAATTCTCTTGGTGAAGTGTTTTCTGGATTAATCATCCATTCAAATGATATAGATTGATCTATCCGTTTATAAACAGTAGAAATCATATCTATTACATCATTCATATTCATATTTACATATTCTTTATAGTACCAAAAATTTTCTTCATTTAAATTTGGTGCAACATTCACAGAAGGTGCTATTGCATTTGTTTCTACAAAATATTTTTTGTAAATAGGAAGAATTGACGCTGTTGTACCTATTACCAATGCTGTTGAAGTATTAGGTGCCGGTGCTAGGTGATAAGCAAATCTTACTCAATGTTTTTTAATATTATCTATAAGTTTTACCCATTTATCACTCATATCAGAATTAGCCTTAAACCAATCTGCATCTTTTCAAATAAGTATTCATTTAGACCATTCTGATCATTCATATACTTCATAAGTTCATTTTTCTTTTGCTAATTTATTTGAAGCTTTAAGTGTTGTATAAGTATATTTCTCAAATAATTTATCTGTTATATCTATAGCTTCTTTTGAATCATATGCGACCTTATTTACAGCTAAATATTCTGCTAATCATAAAAATCACAATCATACAGATCTATATTTTTTTGCTGTTTTTTCAGCTTCTTTTATTGGATAAAAATTTAAATCTATAACATTATCTAAAACTCTCATAGCAACAGGTATAACTTTTTTTATTTCTTCATCTGTATTTACTTTAGCTACATTAATAGAAGCTAAATTACAAACTACTGAATCACCTGGTTCATATTTTATAACTATATTACCATCCTCTAATTCTTCTTCTACAAATTTAGATGTAGATGTATTTTGACATATCTCGACACATAATTGAGTTGAATAAACATTACCAGCATGTTTATTTGGGTTTAATGCATTTACTGTATCTCTAAAGAACGCATAAGGCATACCTGTCTCTACTGTAGCCTTCAAATACATTTTAAATAATTCTCTGGCTTCTACTGTTTCTTTTAATTCAAGTTCATTGTTATTTTCACATTCAACATAAAATTTTTCAAAATCCTCTCAGAAGTGATCTTGTAATTTTTTTCCTGTTTTATCTGAAATTTCTTTTGGATCAAATAAACTCCATTTTTCACCATTAGCTACTCTTTCCATAAATAAATCTGGAAAACTTACAGCTGGGAATATATCAAATGCTTTTGACCTAATATCTCATGTTTCTGTTTGTAAATCTAGAAAACTGAATATATCTCTATGAAAAGCATCAAGAGTTACTGATATAGCTCATGCCCTTGCTCATAGTTGATTAACTGCAATAGCTGTATCATTAATTACTTTAATCCAAGGATTAACTCAACCTGCAGCTCATTTTACTCATCTAATATAAGCTCATTTTGATCTAATATTTCAAAGATATACTCAAATACCTCATCCATACTTTGATACTTGTGCCATATTTTCTATAGAATGATAAATTGCTCTTAAATCATCATCTACGTTAAACTTAAAACAACTAGATAGTTGATGAAAGTTTGTTCTTGCATTTAATAGTGTTGGTGTTGGTAAAGAAATTTTACCTGTAGAACAATAATCATATATTTTTTTTGCTGTAGATAGTCTAGTTTCTTTTGATTCAGGCATAGCTAAAAATAAAGCTACACTCATATACATTTCTTGTGGTAATTCTTTTATTACTCAATTTGGATTTAATAAATATCTTTTTCTATACATCATCATAGTTGTATAGTTATAATCAAAATCATTTTCTTTTTTAAGATAACTCCCTACTTCTAATATATCTTCAGCACTATAATAATCATAAAAGTCTTTCGAGTATAATCATAATTCTACATATTCATCAAATAATGCTTTATAGTGTTTAGCTTCATAAATCTTTTTTATATCCATTCATCTATTATTTGATGCTTCTTTATAAAGATCTATTAATGCAAGTCTACCAGCAATAAATTGCCAAGAAGTATTTTCTACAGTTATTAAATCAATAGCTGATTTGATAAGCATTTTAGTTATATCTGAAGTTTTCATTCACTCAACTATATATTTTTTTAAACTATCAGCTATTTCTTCAAATCTACATTTTCTAGCAAGACGATAAGATACTATTTTGTATGTTTTTCTTACTTTTTCTATATCAAAATTTTCTTTTACTCAATCTGATTTTTTTATTTTGAAAATCTTTTTTTCTAATTTTTTTTCTACTTTTTCTTTTGCTATTTCTCTTTTCTTAATTCTTTCACTTCTATATATAATAAAATTTTTCATTACTTCAAAATGACCTGATTCCATTAATTCTCTTTCTACTTGATCTTGTACAGTTTCAACTGTTATAAATTCAGTTCCATCAGAGTTTATAATTATTTCTTTTAATCTTTCTTCTACTCTATCAGTTACCTCTTCTATAAAATGAATATCAAATGCTCCTACAGATTCAGAAGCTTTTTCTATTACTCTTTCTATTCTTGTTCTATCAAAATTTATTAAATCTCCTTCTCTTGTTTTTATTACTTTTAATTCCATAAAATTTTTCTTAATTAAACTAATGTAAATATTTTTATTCCATTTTTAAAATATGTATTTATAATACTATATAATAAAACTTATAACAATCTAATGATTTTTTCCATTTTTGCTACAAATTTTAGAACAGTTGTGTTAAAAAAAGTTTTTAAATTGTTAAAAAAGTTTTTTTTTTATCTATAAATAGATTTTATTATTTATTTATTTTTAATTAAAAACTATTTAGTTGATTTAGCAAATATCAAAAAACGCTTAACATAATATTTCTAACATATATTATAATTTAATCCATATCTGGTTTATCTAATTGTATCGTTGTTTGATCTTTATTATCAGTTTTTCATACTATTTTAACAATATCTTTTTCTACCATGTTAAACTTTTTATATGCTGTATTGTAATGATTAACTGTAGTTCATAATGTTGATCCTAATTTTTGTAAATATTCTTCATAGGCCTTTAAGTGTCTTCATAATTTTTCTACTTGTTTTTGTATATCTTGAGCCTTTTCTTCTATTTGTAATGCTCTAAGTCATTGCAATACAGTTTGAAGGTATGCATAAAAACTAGTGGGACTTACTATTATTACCTTTCTTTCTTTAAATGCATATTCTATAAGATCTACAGTGTTTACCTTTAATGTTCATACTTTATTTACAAGTAAATCATAATATATTCACTCACTTGGAATAAACATAAAAGCAAATTCCATAGTTCATTCATCTGGCTTTATATACTTACTTGTTTCATCTATCCTTTTTTTTATATCATTTCTAAAATCTTTTATTAGTAATGCTTTAGTTGCTTCATTTTCTTCTGTAACTATTTTATTATAATTTTCTAATGAAAATTTAGAATCTATTGGTATTATTTTATCTTTTACAAATATTACACCGTCTACTATATCTCAATTTTTAAAACTGTATTGTAATTCAAAATTTCATGGTGGTAATATATTTTTTAATACATTTTCTAAAAAATATTCTCATAATATTCATCTTTGCTTTGGACTTTTAAGCACTCTTTCTAATCCTTCTAATTGTCATCATATATCTTTTATTTGTTTATTTGTTTCTTCTAGACTAGTAAGTTTTTTTGTTATTTCTTCTATACTTTTATTTGCTTGCAAGTTTATTTTTGAATTTGTATCAAAATTTTTCTGCGTATTTCTATTTGATTCACTTAATTTATAATCCAAATTTTTATTAAGTGCTATTATTTGCTCTTGTAGCATTTTTACACTTGTATTGTCTGTATTATTTCATCAGCCTTTTATTACTAAATAAAATATTACTGCCAACAAAAATGATACTATTATTATTAAAATTATTTCTAAACTCATGTTTTTATTTTTAAAAAATTAATAATCCCTCAGTCCTCTGGACAGCTCCTGAAAAGTGATATATTTCTAACTCAATTCCTTAATAACATAAGGTATTATTTCTCCTGCATTATTAATTCATTCTGGTAATTCAAATATTACTCTATCTATATCACGTGGATTATATCACATATTAGTTAATGTAGATTTAATTGAACTATGTAAATCAGCTGGAATTGTGTTTGCCTTTTTTACTGTATCAGAATTAGTTATAACTATACCAAAATCTTTATCTTTTAGTTCTAGTATTATTTTTTCTGCCATTTTTTTTCAAATTCATTTTGTTGATTCAATTGTTTTATTATCTTCTCACTCTATAGCAATAATTAATCTTTCTATTCACATTGATAATATTTGCATAGCTACTTTTCATCATACTCATGATATTTTTATCAGTTCTGTAAATACCTTTTTTTCTTCTTTATCTAAAAATCAAAATAAACTTTGGTTATTTTCAGTTATATGATGATAAATATACATAGACTCATCAGTATCAAAAGCTATTTTTGAATATGTTAGTTCGTTTATACCTATATCATATCAAACTCATCATTGAGTTAATATAGTTACACTATTAAAATCTAAGTTTATTATTTTTCATGTTATATAAGATATCATTGTTTTTTTGTTAATTTTTAAATTTTTCTACATATCTCCTACACTATATCCACAATTTATTTTTTAGCAAATCTTTTATATACTTTTTATATAAAATAAAATAAAATAATCTAGAAAAATTAAATTTCTAGATTATTTTATTTTTTTATACTATATTTTTAATTTTTTATTTGATGATAATTCTAAAGACGAGTGTGTTCAAATATTTAATAATTTTATTTCATTTTCTAAAACTATAACCTCTATTAAAACTCTCCAATCTCATCAAAACTCTAATTCTGTTATTTTTCTACCTAAATAGAAAAAATTTTTTCTAAAATATTCTGAATCATATAATTTATTTTCAAAGTCAAAAATAACTTTTTCTATTTTTTCCTTCATTTTAGGATGTCTTGATACAATATTCTTAAATGAGTTTTTAAATTTTTTTGAATATAATATTTTCATAATTTAAGATAATAATTCACTAAAATCTAATTTTCAATTTTTCTTTTTTATTTCTTTATAATTTTCTTCATCTGAAAAAACTCAATCAAGCATTTTTAAATAAAATTCTTTTTCTTTTATTTCTTTTAATTTATGAATTGAATAATTCCTTGCAAAACTACTAAAGACTTTCTTATATTCTTTAGCATTTTTTGTTGGAACATCAAGTGTTATTGTTGTCATAGTTTATAATTATTTTATAAATTAATATCATTATATTCATAAATATTTTTTTAGCAAATCTTTTTATACACCTTTTATATTAAAATCAAAACACCATACCTTTGTATGCTAGTTTACCTGTGTTTGTTAATATTGTTTTCATAATTTGGCAGTTATAAAATAGTAAATAATTAAAATATCTTTTTAACTCTGATAAACTTATTTTCTTATAATTTATTTATTTTTCAAATATTGTTGTAGTAATAGATCACCGATCAGATCAACAAAATGATGTATTATTATAACTATTTCTAACAGATACTATATGTTCTCATGCTTCTAAAGTTCCTCACTATGTCATACTTACTGGATTCCGTGATGTATTATCTGTAGAAGTTAAGTGTTGTTTCATTTGTACTCAATCTATATAAATATAAGTATCTATTCTTCATGTATTCTGAACTATTGTTGATAAATTAACTACAAAATTAGCTTCATTATCTATACTAAAAGTCTGAGTCCATAAATCTGTATTTTCTGTTGCTGTACAGTACATCACTCTCTTGGATCTTTTGTAAAAATTATTCTAGATGATTTATAAGATTTATTTTAAAAATTTATTAAATATAAAAAAAGGGCGAACACAAGGTTCACCACTACTAGAATTCTTTTGCTTCAAAATCTTTTGAATTAATTATTTTTGTATCTTCTCATTTTCTTATAAATACATATAATCACATTTCTTTTGCATATTCCTCCACCTTATCATCTAATATAAATGTTGCTACTCATCAATATAATTTATGCTTACTTCATACTCATTTTAGAAATCTTTTTAATTTATGAACTTCTCTATTTATAAAATCATCTACATTAGCTATTGTTAATCTATATTTAACTGATATCAATGCTGAACTTTTTCCATTTATCATTACTATATCATGTTCTTGATTATCTGTTGTTATTCTTCATCTATCTACTTGATCAAACTTTATTCATCAATGTTTCCTTGCTGGTAACATTTTATGTTTTTTAAAATATCTAAAAAAATAATCCTCTACTTCTGCTCACTTATTATTTTCACTATTTCAATATAATTCTCAAAGATGATCAATTTTATCAGATATCTTTTGCCACTTTTTATCAGATTTTTTAAACTGTTCATCTGTTTTCTTCATCTGTTCATCTGTTTTCTTCATCTGTTCATCTGTTTTCTTCTGAGCTTTCCTTAGTTCTTTTATTCATATAATATTACTAGCAACCATATCTTTTAATTCTTTATCTGTCATAATATTTTTATTATTTTTATAAATTATACCCTCATTATATTCAATAATATTTTCTTGTCAAAACTTTTATATATTTTTTATACTCAACTGTAAATTTAACAAAAAATTCTAAAACATTTTTACAAAACAAAGTTTTTAATTATACTCTATACACTTTAAAATTAATACAAAAAAAATCATGCTAGAAAATTTTATAAAATCTATTTTTTGAGACCCTAGTGAAAAAAAGGTAAAAGAGATAACAAAGCTAATTAATGATATAAAAGAAATAGAAAAAAATCAAAAAAACTTTAGTTTGGAAGATGTGAAAAATAAAACTGAAGAATTCAAGAAAATGTTTGAATGACTAGATTTTACAAAAGAAGATGATTCAAAAAAAATATTAAAAATATTAAATAATATTCGTTTGGAAGCATTTGCTTTAGTAAGAACAACATGTAAATTAATAAACTGAAAAGGTTTTCTACTAAGCAATTGAGATATGCTTACATGGAATATGATACCTTATGATGTACAATTAGTATGAGGTTTAGCTATACATGAAGGTAATATATCTGAAATGAAAACTTGAGAATGAAAGACATTAGTAGCTACTATGCCATCATATTTAAATGCATTAACATGAAACACTGTGCATATAGTAACTGTTAATGATTACTTAGCAAAAAGAGATGCAAGAGAAATGTGAGTATTATATAATGCTCTTGGTTTAACTTGTTCTGTAATATACAATGCTCAAGATATATCAGATAAGAAAAATGCATATGAATCAGATATAATATATGCAACAAATAATGAACTAGGTTTTGATTATCTAAGAGATAATATGGTAATTACAAAAGAAAATAAAGTTCAAAGTAAATTATTTTTTGCTATAATAGATGAAGTAGATTCTATTCTAATAGATGAAGCAAGAACTCCTTTAATAATATCAGCTCCTGATAATGAACCAACAAGTAAATATATAAAATTTTCTAATTTTGTAAAAAATCTTGAAAATGAAGTTCATTATAAAATAGATGAAAAACAGAAAACTGCAGTATTAACAGAAGAATGAATTAAAAAAGTAGAAGAAATATTAGGAATAGAAAATATCTATATAACAAATAATTATAATGATCTACATCATATAGAAAATTCTATAAAAGCTAACTCCGTATACATAAAAGATAGAGATTATCTTGTATCTGAATGAGAAATAATGATTATAGATGAACATACATGAAGAATGTTAAAAGGAAGAAGATATTCTGATTGATTGCACCAAGCATTAGAAGCAAAAGAATGAGTTGAAATACAACAAGAAAGTAAAACTCTAGCTTCAATCACATTTCAAAACTATTTTAGAATGTATTGGAAACTTGCTTGAATGACAGGTACTGCACAAACAGAAGCTGAAGAATTCTATAAAGTATATGCTCTAGATACTCTTGTAATACCTACAAATAGAACAATTGCTAGAGATGATAGACCTGACTTACTTTTTAAAAATGAAAAAGGTAAGTTTGAATATGTAATTAAATTAATTCAAGAATTAAATAAAACAGGTCAACCTATACTTGTAGGTACTGTCTCAGTTGAGAAATCTGAATACTTAAGTCAAAGATTAACTACAATTTGAATTCATCATAGTATATTAAATGCAAAACACCATTCTGCTGAAGCCGAAATTATAGCTAAAGCTGGACAGAAATGAGCTATAACTATAGCTACTAATATGGCTTGAAGAGGTACTGATATCAAATTATGAGAATGAGTAGTTGATTTAGGTTGATTAATAATTCTTGGTACTGAAAAACATGAAACTAGAAGAATAGATAACCAATTAAGATGAAGAGCTTGAAGACAAGGTGATCCTTGAATGACACAATACTTAATTTCACCAAATGATGATATAATGAGAATATTTGGTTGAGATAAATTATTTTCGGCTTTTAATTCTCCAATCTTTGCTTCTCTACCAGATGATGAACCTATTACTCAAAGTGGATTATTAACAAGAAAAGTTACATGAGTACAAAAACAAGTAGAATGACATAATTTTGATGCTAGAAAGCATGTTTTAGAATATGATGATGTTATAAATAAACATAGAATGATTATTTATATAAGAAGAAATAAAATACTTGATGCTGAAAATATTGACAATGATATCAAAAAAATGGTTTCAAATCAAATTAAAACTATAGTTCTAGCTGAAGCTTGAAAGGCAACACTAGAAGAACCTATAGATAAATCAGCTATAATACTTAAGATAAATACATTTTTAGATGTTAAAGCTATAGATGATACTATAGAGAATGATGATATCAATGGTATAGATGAGCCTATGAAATTAGCTGAATATATAAAAGATATTGCGTTAGAAGAATTTGAAAAAATCAAACAAAAAATACCAAATATAGATGAATTTTATAACTTAGAGAGAAGAATTGTTCTTCAATCTATAGATAGGTTATGGATGAGACATATAGATGCTATGAGTGGTCTTAGAGAAGAAGTTGCTTTTGAATGATATGCCCAAAGACAACCTATTGTTGTTTACAAACAAAAAGCTTATGAAAAATTCGAAGCTTTGATGCATGAGCTTGAACATATGGTTGTAAAAACTATTTTCTCTGTCAAAAAAGCTATGGAAATAGAACAAATTGATATGACTAATAGAGATCTAGAAATGCATGATGTTTCTCTTCAAGAGAATACAAGTATAAAAAGAAAAGCACCTAAGGTACAATATGCTGAAAATCCTTTAATGAATAATCCTAATAGTGATAGTTCAGGTAAAGTAAAAATCAGAGTGTAAAAAAAAATCAGTTTTTAAAAACTGTTTTTTTTTGTTTATCTAACAAAAGCTTCAAAATCTGTAAAACTACTAGATGATCAAGAATATAAACCATAATATTTCCCAATTTTATTATCTGTTCAACCTCTATGTAAAAGTAGTCCTCATCAATATCACCGGGAAGCACAAGTTGCTGAACTATTGCTTTCAGAAAATCACCAATACCAGGCATCTGAATCTGAATAAGTTCTATTACACGTTACCCAAGTTGATCAATTAAAATCTCTAAGTTGTGGTTTAACTCTAACTGTTTTAGAAGAATCTCAAGCAGGCCTATATGCAAAAGCATTTTGTATATCTATATTTTTATAAGCTTTTCATCTTGCTACTCAATCAATTTTAAATATCATTTCTAAATCTGTTCACATTGTTGTTGATGAAAATTGTTTCATATTAATACCATAAGCATTTTGATTTGTAATATCTGAATAATTATCATCCCAAGCATTCCATATAATTACAGAATCTTTTTTATAATAAACTGTCCTAGTCCATCCTCATCAATCAGTTGTCATATCACAATATACTTGAAATGTATTTCATCCTGATATTATCCAATAATTACCATCTCAAGTGCTTCATCATTTATCAAGTATATCCTGACAAGATAATCATGGTTTGATAGAATCTGATCAAATAAGAATATTTAATTCATCTCTTAAATTAGAAATTAATGTATCAACCTGTGTTTGCGAATAAGTATTTACTAACTTATCATTTACACTTTGATACCACCCTGCTCATATACTATCTCATGAACTAATTGTTTGAGTTGTTACTGATATAATAGTATTAGCAGCAAAAACTACTCATGCTATTGTTATTCAGAATACAAAAGCTGATAAAAAAGATCTTCATAACAATTTTGATAAAGCTTTTTGTTTTTTCATAATATATTATTAAAATGTAATTTTTTATATTGCTATTATATATATATATTACTTTGCAAATCTTTTTTATTTTTTTCAGAAAGCAGCATATTATAATATGTTAATATATTGCTTTTCAAATATGTATATATTTATTTAATGCATATATAAAATGAAAATTTTTGTATAATAAAAGGCAAACACACGGTTCCCCCTTAAGTGAAATTTTTTACTGTTTTTAAACTTTCTTTTAATACTCTTGCATTACCATTATGATACTCTTTTACAATATATAATCCTTTATCCTTTGCATATTTTTTAACACTCTCTGGTACCACTCTTGCTCATATCACTCAAAATATTTCTAATCATTTATGTCTCCTATCATATTTCTTAAAATTTGGTATTATCTCTGTTAAAAATTTATCTATATGATCCTCATGTAATTTTGTCTTTGTCTCTCATATAAATATCTTAGTTCCATTTACTCATATTACATCTATTTCTGACTTCACTTTATTTTTGTTAAAGATTTTTATATTTCTTTCTACACTACTTATCTCTTCTCAAATATTTTTAAACATTTTTTCAAAATTTTCATATACTATATCCTCACTTATTGCTCACTGTGTTAATCACATTCAATCTAGTTTTTTCCCCATTTCTTGTGTTTGTATTCTTGATTCTTTTATACTTTTGAATAATTTATCTATTTTTCTATTTTGCTCCCTATTTGTTTTTCATAAAGATCATTTTAAATTCTTTGTATCCTCTTTCATTCTTTTTGTATCTTCTTCTGCTTGTTCCTGTAATTTTTTTAATCTATTTGTATCTTCTATAGATTTTTCCATTAATTTTTCTAACCTATCTAATCTTTCACTCATAATTATTTAAAATTAACTATTAAACTACTAATAATATATTCAATAAAATTTTCTTGTCAAAACTTTTATATATTTTTTATATTCTTTATCTTAATATAGATTAAATTATTAATATTGTAACAAAAACAATCCAAAAATTAGCTTTTTATAAAACTTTGTGATAAAATTATATAAATTATATTAATAATATTATATATACTATGTTTGATCCATCAAAACTTGATTTAGAATTAAATAAAAATAACTCTTGAGAAAATAATCCAGAGCCTATTAAACAAGCAAAAAAAGTGGAAGCTGATACTTTAAAAGACAATTCTGATAAAGAAAGTAATGTTAATACTGATATATTAGAAAATATTTCAATTGGTGAAGAAATAAATGAAGCTACTGAAGAGTTAATTAATCAAGAAATCACTACAGAAGTAGTTGAAGAAGAAAAAATTATAAAAAAAGAGTTAGATGAAAAAAATTTATGAAGAACTGAATATGAAAAATCTATAAAAAAAGAGATAATTCAAGAATCAAATAATGAAGAAGAAGAAACTACAATAGAAGAAAAAAATAAAATAATATTTGATATTAATTTAAGATCTATTGATATACTTTTAAAATTACTTGTAGATAATGAATATGATTTTGCTATATTTGAACCTAGTGAAGATTCTGTAAAAGTAACTTTTACTAAAGAAAAAACTATAGTTGATACAAAATACATCAAATACCCTACATACTCAAACATATTAGTTAAAGCAAAAGCATTAACTAAACTAACAATAGAAGAAACTGAAAATGAACAAGAATGAAACTGAGAAGCTACTATTAGTAACAAAGCATTTAAGATACTTACAAAAGTAGTACCAACCGAACTATGATCTAAGTTATTTATAAAAACAAAACAAATAGAAAAAAAAGTAGCTAAAAAACAAACAAATACAACATCTACTAATCAAATTTTTTGATTTCTATGAGCTCTTGCATTTATAGCATTAATTGTGTGATGAGGTTTTATATGATTTATAGTAGTAAATGCTAAAACAGTTGAAGATGTTAAATTTTTTCAATCTCTTTGAATTAGTTTAAATGACATAAACAACTTCATATCTCAAGCAATTTCAATAATATTTTCTATACTAGTTTTTATAGAAACTATATTCTTAATTACATTTTTATTTAAATTTTCACTAACAAAAAAAGAATTTAAACAAAAAAAGATTAGATATTGAATTATATCAACAATAATTTTTATAGTTACTTTTGCTACTGCATCTACTTGGATGATTATAGATCAAAAAGTGAAAAATTTACCAGACTGGTATAGTGAATCAAAATGAGAAATACAACTATATGATAATTCAAAATTACTAAGTGATGACTTTAATGAAAACTGATCGATTATTAATGATACGTCAAACCTAATATGACCTGTATCAATAAAATTTGATTTAGATATATATAAAAAACATCAGGAAAGAAAAGGATTAACAGTAAAAAAATATATATGGAATTTTTGAAATGAAAAAGAAATAATAGAAACACCTAATGATTTTACAATACATACATTTAAAGAAAAATGAATATATGAAATATCTCTGACTACAGTAAAAGTAGACCCTAGCTGAGAAATAACAGAAGAATTAGTTACATGAATACCAAATATAAATATATCTTATGTAATAGATATAGATGAACAAAATCTAAATAGTTGATGAAAGCTTGTTAGTTTTGATGCTAGTAATATAAGTGAGCTAGGTAAAATAGAATGGTACTTTATGGATAATCTAAGTAAACCAGTATGGAAATGAGAAAAATTTAAAGTATGAAAACCCATTTTTGAAGAAACTCTTATTTGAATGTATATAAGAAGTGATGATAAAAAATCTGAAACTATAGATAAAATATTTGTAATAACAGCAGAAGAAGAAAATAATCTTGATTGAAAAATAAGTTATGAGAGATGATTAATTAAAGATCTAGAATTTGAATTATGGGTTGATGATTTAAATAATGATTTTTGAAATTGATTTATTGAAGAATTTAAATGGATAATTTGAACTAAAGAAATAACAAAAACCTGAGACATAAATAACTCAAGTGATTCTAGTAAAATAAAACATACTTTTAAAACTTATTGAAAATATAATGTAACAGTAATTCTAAAAAACTCTTCTTGAAATACAAAGGAAATTAAAACTGAAATAGATATACCAAAAGTATTAAAACTATTAAAACCTCTTAGAGTTTTTAATAATAGTGAATTAATAGAAAATATTAACTATGATAAAAATGTTTCTGAATATTATATTAATGAAGTATGAATTCCTACTAGCTTAAAATTTGATGCTAGATTTGTAAAATCAAATAATCTTCTATATAATTTAAAAAGTGTAAGTTGGGATGTTAATTCTGATTGAGATATTGATGATACTTGAAAAACTTTTAATTATAATATTAATAAAGAAGGTAATCATAATCTAACTGTTAATTATGAATTTGTACATAGGAAAATACCTGATGATACTATAAAAATATCTGAACAAATATTTATAGAATGAGTTAAAAAAGAAGCTATAATAGATTTTAAAATAAATAAAGATAGTAATTATGTTCCTGTTGTAGTAGGTTTTGATGCATCAAAGAGCCAGGTAAAAGATGAAAATATTGAAAAGTTTATTTGGGATTATTGAGATGGTCAAAACGAAGAAAGAGATGCTGTTGTTCGTGGACATAGGTATACAACTCCTTGAAATTATGACATAGTTCTAAAAGTTGTAACAGATACTTGAAAATCATTTACTACAACCAAAAAACTTATATTAAAACCTAAACCTCAGGCTGCAAAAATAACAGCTAGTATGAAAAAAGCTCCTATATGACAAGCTATTGATTTTTCTTCTGATAAATCAGAATGACAAATCATATGATATTTCTGGGAGTTCGGAAACTGAAAAACATCAACAGATCCAAATCCGACAAATCTTTATAAAAAAGCTTGAACTTATACAATCAAATTGACTCTAGATTTTGCTAATAAAAGTATTGAAGTTGATACTATGGAAATAGTTATTGAATAATAAATTGTATAAAACAAAAAAAGAACTAATAAGAAATTATTAGTTCTTTTTTTATAACCTTACACAACATTTTAAATCAGTAGGCCGCCAGTCACCATTCCGAGTCCAATTATCAGATGAAGCAGTTCAATTTATCATTAAAGAATTTCCCCCATGTACTCCAGCTTTTCATCTTGTCCTAATATGAACTTTTCAAAATCATGTAGGACATTCAAAAGTAGCATCATTATCAGCATTATCTTTATATGTTGCTTCTGATACACAAAAATGATCATTATAATTCATTCATCAACCTGAGCTAGTAACAGCACTGGCAGGTATTATATCTGTGGGTAATTTTCATCATGAATCTAATCATACTAATTTATTCTATACTTTTGGATCTTCATATGTTATTGCCTCAAATCATTTGGAAAGATTTGAGTATATTTTTGTTGCAAATGATGTATTAAATAATAAACTTGCAAGCAATACTCATACTAACATGTATCACATGTTTTTCATTTCTATTTTCATAACTATTTTTAATTAATATATAAAATTTATTATATTTTTATAATTCAGGAACACAACACTGAGTTAATACATACCGATTACCTTGTCATTCCCGTACACTTGTATTAAAATTAGATCAACCTGGTGTTCATATACCTGTTGGATGAGCCCGTCAATAAGCAGATAATTTTATAGAAGTCCGTCCAGTTCAACATTCTATAGTAGCATTAGATAATTCATTTTTCTGAATCATTGTAGTTTGACAATATCATTCAGGAACTGATCATCAAGTAGTTCATAATGCACTAGCAGGTATTATATCTGTAGGTAATTTTCATCATGAATCTAATCATACTAATTTATTCTGTACTTTTGGATCTTCATATGTTATTGCCTCAAATCATTTGGAAAGATTTGAGTATATTTTTGTTGCAAATGATGTATTAAATAATAAACTTGCAAGCAATACTCATACTAACATGTATCACATGTTTTTCATTTCTATTTTCATAACTATTTTTAATTAATATATAAAATTTATTATTATTGTATTTTTCATTCACACTCTTCCTTTCTTAAACTATCATTATACAGGCTACAATAAGAAGTTGTGTTTTCATCCTCATTTAGAATATCTATAATTTGACTTATACAAAAACTTTTTTCCATCTGATCTGCAAAATTATCTTCACAATATTTTAAAGATTTTTCTAATACTCATTTTGATACACTATACTCTTTCCTACATTCTCATTTTAACATTATGTCATCTGTTAAATAACACTTATTAATTCATTTTTTTGCATTTTTTATAATAAAATCTCTTCTACAATCATTTTTTTTCATTGAATCATCAAGTTTATTACATATTTCTATAGATGAAGAATTTTTTATTAAATTTTTTGTTACTTTATATATACAGTTTTTTTCATTCATTTGATTAGAAAATATTTTACAATACTCTGTATTTGAAATATTTTCTAAATTTGCCTCAAAAACTTTATCTTTACAAATTGTTTTTATCATTACATCTTTTATTTCGTCACATAGTTTTATATTTAATGATTTTAATGCTTGTTCTAATTTTTTATTATCTTCTTTATTTATTTCTCAAATAGCAGTTTCTGTGTTTATAGGTATTTTTTCAATATCATCATCTTTTTTTTGTATTATATTTTTTTTAATATCTTTTTCTTTATTTATTATTTGGTTACTTCCTAAAGTATTCTGTGTGATTTTATTATCTATAATCTGTTCATTTTTAGAATAATAATAAAATATTAATACCAAAATTAGTAATAATACAAATATTATAGTTCATAATATCCTAAATTTATTTATTTTAATTTTATTTATCATAATTTTTAGTTGTAATAATTAATTATTTTTATTTTTTGACCTCATTCATTATTAAAACACTCATCATATCAAGTATTATTTTCTAACCACTGCATACCAACTATATAATTCTCGCTATTTATACAATATGCAATACAAGCTAATCAACTACATTTATTTCAAATTGTGTCCCACTCAAATATATTACTAGTAATAGAGTTCTTTTTTATAACTCTTGATGTTACTGAATCACTCTGAAGATCATCTTCTACAATAGTCCAATCCTTTATATCTATACTTTTAACTTCTCAATTTTTTATTTTTCAACTGGTTATAATATTACTTGCTAAATCAGAACTACCTATCGTAAAATCTTTTATTTTTGCTCATGTAACTGCAGCTGATTTTATATCTATCGTATTAATTGAATTATTTTCTATATCTATACTTTTTATTTCTCAATCTTTTATTTTTTCGCTTGTTATACTATCAAGTGATAAATCTGAGTTAGAGATTGTCTCATTCTTTATCTTTGTACTTGTTATTGAATTATCAGCTAAATCTATTGTTTGTATTGTTCAATTTTTTATTTTTGTACCTATAATTAAATTATTAGCTAAATCCTCAGTTTTGATTGTAAGATTTTCTATTTTACTACTATCAACAGTTCAATCCTTAATATTATCTCATAACAAAACCCATTTTGAACCTATTTTTTCAAATAATTCTCATATTGAACCATTATCTGCAGCATAAGTAACGGTTCATACAAAAAATAATCATATTATAAATCATATCAAATATTTTTTTATTTCTTTCATAAAAGTAAATTTAAATTTTAAAATATTATTTTCTTAAAATAAAGTGTGGATTTCTTTGTATAACAGGGTTATATTCGATAACTAAAGATGATATTTTTTCTGTTCATCTAAGATAATCTTGTGGAGAATCAGTTAAATAACATTCTTTTTTTCAAGCAAAAGCATAAGTTAAAGCTATATTATCATCATTATTTCTTGCTACAATTCCTGAATTATCTCAAATTAATGCACAACTTCATTCTATATCATTATTCAATTCAACTTGGAAACTCCTCAATTTTGCTAAATTATATGTATTTATATCTATCTCTTCTTTTCATCAATTACTTATATAATGATCTGTTCCATAAATTGTTTTATCTTCTCAATAAGTATTCTTTGTATAAATAGATCAATATATAAGTAGCTGTTTTCTTAATTTATTTTGATATGTATCCGTATTTAATATGTTAGTTCAATCATAAGATATTATACTTCCATCAGCTATCAATATAGCATCTATATTGGTCACTTCTGGATTTATATATATATTTCATCCATTTTTTTTATTATTAGAATCTCTTTTTACAACTATAACTAATTGATTATCATCCTCTATGTTATAAATATCAGAATTTATATATATATTTCATCATTTTACATATAAAAGTTTTTGTCATGCAACTCACATTTTATAATAACTACTTCATTCTCATCAATCTCATATGGTTAATATTTTTCATTTATTATCTTTGTTTGATGAAGATAATTCTTCTTGTCACTCAAAGTTATAATAATGTATTTTTTTAGAGAATCAGTTTAAATTAGAATAATTATCTATTGAAGGATCTAGTCAATTAGTATATTTAACTAAGTTTTTATTTATTAATTTGTTAACATTTGTTAACATTCATTGTGTTTCTATATCAATACTTTGTTTTTGAGAAAAGTCAGATTCTAACACTTCGGTATTTTCTAGATTTGTTATTCAGCTTACTGAAATTTTTTTATCATCATAAATAGTTGTATCAGATACTGTTTTTTCCTCTCATCTTGCATTTAATATTTGTTCTGTATTAATAATATTTTCTCATGATATATTAATTTCTCATAATAAATCTGATTTTAAAATTATACTTGATTTTCAAGATAATGGACAGAAATAACTTCCACTTTGTATATTGAGTTTTCAAAAAGAAGGAGAATATAATGATCAATTATAAGAATAACTTACTGTATCACAACTTGAATTTACTATTTGATCATTTTTAAAATTAATAGGTCAATCTTTTAAATAAAAACTTCAATATAACTCTGAAACTAAAACTCAAGTTCAAACTGAGGAATAAGAATTGTGTCAATTATTCATTTCATCATAAACTTGGAATATATCTATTCTATTTCATTGTTCATAATATTCTGAGAGTTTATCTGCTAATACTAGATAAATATTCGTATTTCATAATGTATTAAAAGTATATTTATCAGTATAATTACCTCCTTCATCATTACTATTAATGGTAATTTCTAATGCTGTTACTGATCAAATTAATATAAAAAATAATGTAGATAATAAAAATATTTTTTTCATATATAATTAATTATTAGTAATAACTATATTAATAATAACTATATTAATAATATATGCAACTTATTTAATAATTTTATGTGTTATCTTATTGCATCATATAAATCAATATTCAAATGTATCTACTGAATTAGATATATTATCTCAAAAAACTCAACATTGAGGTGCTTTTACCCATCATTTATTAGTATTATTTGACCATAATAATAAAGTATTATAAAATTTAGTATTTCTATAATTATTAAATTTTAATTTAAATTCATTATTAATAGTTAATATTAAAGTACTTCAATTATTTTCATAACTTAGTTCAAATTTATCATTTGCTAGTATTTTTAGTCTTTTTATGTATTTTATATCAGTTCAATAAATATTAAAAACAACTATATCATCTTTTACAAGTGTTTTTATATTATTAACTTTTTCTATTTCATATAATTCATTATTTTTTAATGTTGGATACATACTATTTCAATATACTTTTACATATTTTTTTTCAATATTATCTCAAATAATATATATTAATACTAAAAATAATACAATAAAAACAAACATAAATGTCAATATTTGTATTTTTTTATTTTTCATGTTTTTATTTTAATTTATTTAAATTAATTAATTATATTCAAAAAAGAACTAATAAGAAATTATTAGTTCTTTTTCTTCTCATATAAATCAAATCTGATTTAAATTAAACTTTAGTACTTTAGCTAAAGTTAAAGAAAGTATTTTTTCTTCTCTAATACAATTAGATAAAAATTCTTTAATTCCCTCCTCTAACTCCCTCCTATCAGAGGGAGAAGATAAATGTATTCAAGCTATAACTCATCTATTTATTCATTTAAACATTGCTTTTGTTTGTCATGATTCTCTGATTGGAGGATTAAAGAATATATTTTCTCTCTGAGCTTTATAATCAGATCCTTTCCAAATAAGATTTTCTATATTTACTGAAACCGTTACAAGTGCTAAAGAAAAATCAGGAGCAAAACAGTTAATATCCTCTCTTAAAAATCATAACTCTTCATAATACTTTTCAAGTATTTTTATTTCTTCATCAAGTGTAACTCAAACTATATGTATTTTCTTATTATTTTTTATAGCATCTTCAAATAATTCTTTAAAAATCTCTAATTCATCTTCTGGGGAATATACATTTGAATACATTGCAGGTTTTTGTTTTACTTTTTCAAGTATTTCAATATTCTTTTTTTCTTCTAATAAATCAGACATAAATATAACTTCAAGTCAGGACTCTATAGAGTCCTGACTTAAGTACTCAAATAAAAACTGATTATCATATAAATCAGTTTTTTCTGTATTTATTATTTTATCAAACAATACTTTTTTCATGTTTTTATATATTACTTTCAGCGTCTAAAATCTTTTGTATTTCTCTTGGTGTTTTTCAATTTCTTCTTAACTCTAATACTCTATCTGAATCTTTTTCCTTTAACTCAGATAATAATTTATTTCATTTTTTTCAACGACTAAGTAGTTCAAGAACATCATTATCTTCTCAGCATCACAATAATTCATCACTCATTTTTTTTATTTTTATTAAATATTATTTCTTATTTGGATAAGTTTCACTAAAAACACATCAACAATAGTTCTGTCTATATATTTTGTGTTTTTTTGTATATTCAACACTCCTTTCAAAACCTTTGTTTTTTCTAAAAGCTATTTTTAAAAAATTTAGTTTATTTTTTAGAGAATAATCATCCCCTATTTTAAATATTTTTTCTAAGCTTTTATGTGGAGATATATTCAATGTAGTTGTCCAATTTTCTATACCTAATTCTAAAGCCAATTCTGCTGTTTTTTTAAGTCTTAAATCATAACATTTACTACATTTTTCTCCTTGTTCAGGTGTATCCTCTAATCATTGTATGGTTTTTAAAAAATTATCCACATCATAAGGTCATTCAATGTAATCAACTTTTTCTATTTTGCAAACTTTTTTAAATTCTTTTAGCCTTTTGTTATATTCTTTCTTTGGTTGTATATTTGGGTCATACCAATAACAAGTAATATCATACTTATCTTTTAGGTCCATAATTGGTACTGATGCATCTGGTCAACAACATATATGAAGAAGTAATTTTGGTTTTGCTTCTAATATTTTTTTTACTGGCTTGTATGACAATCTATGTATTCCTGTTACCTTTGATTTATCAGTTAAGTATTCTCTATGCTTTTTTGTTCAATATCATTTATGTTTTTCTACTGCTAAATCTGGATATAAACTTGAATATGTTTTCATTAATTTATCTCTAAATACTTTTGCTATTATACTTGCTGCTCATATTTCTACTACCTTTCCATCTCATCATATTATAAATATAGGATCTTTTTTTAGCTCTTTAAATTTATAATTATCATTTCAATCTATTACTACTTCAATCTTCTGTCCATCCCCCTTACTAGAGGTTAGGTTAGGAGGGGGGCTTATTTTTCTTAGTAATTCTACTAAAGCCCTTCTCATTCCTTCCCTATTTGCTTGTTTTATATTTATTTCATCTATTATATAATTATCAACAACTCATACTCAAAAAAATAATTGTGGACTCCCCCTGTCTTTCAGACATCCCCCTCCATAAGGGGGAACATTAATACTCATTTTTATCAACTCTCTATATAATTCTTCTCTTTTTTTCTCTGATATTTTTTTTGAATCATTTATTTTTTCTAAAAATTGTTTACTTGGTTTATTCTCTGGATTAAAACATAAAGCACATGCTACCACAGCTCAAAGCCATGGTCATCTTCATGCTTCATCTATTCAAATTTTTATTTTTTTCATTTTTAACTTTTAAAATTAAATATTTTATGTATAATATACAAAATAAAAAAATATTCAATAAAAAATAAAAATAATGGAATATAAAATTTTTTGATGTAAAGTAAATAAATACTATACAGATAAATGGTTAAACTCTAAAGAACTAGAATGAAAAACTGGTATCTTTATTGCTAGTTGTGTAGTTACAGATAATGCAAAAAGAAAATGGATAAAATTTGTAAAAGATTCTGCTAAAGAATTAGCTTCACCCCCTACATCCCTCAATAGTAAGGATGGGAAATATATTGAACCTAAAATATATATAAGTTGATGTTGAGCATTTAAAGACTGAAAAGCTCAGAATGATTTCTTTGAACTATACCCTGAAATAGATTATCTAAAAGATAAAATAGTTATTTTGTGAGAAGATCCTGAAAGCTCCCCATCCCAACCTTCCCCCCCAAGGGAGGAAGGAGTTATAATTAAAGAAAAACTAAAGAAAATACCTGAGCTTTATACTAAAAAATTTGTTTTAATTCAATGAGGTTGTGATAGTTTTTGTACATACTGTTTAACTGTAAAAAAAAGATGAAAACATTTTTCTAGAAAAAAAGAAGATATATTAGCTGAGATTCTTGATTTTGAACAGAATTGATGAAAAGAAGTTGTTCTTACTTGAATTAATCTATCAGCATGGTGACTTGAATCTACAAACCCACCCACTACCCACCTCCCTTGTAAGGAGGGGGAATACAAAACTCCATCTAGATTTGCTAAACTTTTAAAATATATCTTAGATAATACAAAAATTTCCAGAATAAGAATAAGTTCCCTATGACCTGAATTTATAAATGATGAAGTTTTAAAATTATTTGAAAATACTAGAATTTATCCTCATTTTCATTATTCAGTACAATCTGGTTCAACACATGTTCTTAAATCTATGGCTAGACATTATGATTGAGATTATATTAAGAATTTATTAATAAGAACTAGAAAACTAAAAAGAAAAGACTGAGTACAAATAAGTTTATGAGCTGATATAATTGTATGATTTCCTTGAGAATCAGAATCTGATTTCAATGATACTTTAAATTTAATAAAAGATTGTAATATAACTAAAGTTCATGCTTTCCCATTTTCATGACACAATTTATGAGAAAATGTTCCTGCCTGAAGTTTTCCTAATCAAATAGATGATAAAACAAAAAAAGATAGAATGTGGCAGACTATGGCTTTAGCTGATGAGATAAGAGATGAATTTATAGAAAATAATATTTGAAAAGAATTAGAAGTGTTGATTGAATCTGTAAAAGATTGAAAATGGAAAGGCTGGACTCAAAACTATATAGAAGCTGATGGGAGTAATTTTAAAATAATATCATGAGAAGTAAAAAGAAATAGTATTGTCACTTGAAAACTAATCAAGTAAAAAAGGGACACAGTGTGTCCCCCTTTTATTAAAGCTTCATCTCAATAGATTAATTCCCCTTTAGGGACTCCATGAATTTCAGCTAATGTATTTTCCAATCTTCTATTTTTACCCCAGGCCTGTGCAGCGTAATAATTATCAGTTACAACTTTTTTATATTGACCTGAATACCAGATATTACAATCTCCACAACACTCTGAATCAGTCAATACGTCAATCATAGTTGCAAATTCATCTCTATCTGACATTTTTATTAATTCAGCGTCAACAAGCTCATAAAGAGCTCCTGTTTTCCCAGGTGTAAAAAGATTTCCAAGACTTTCCATTTTTTAAAACTCCCTTTTTTATTATTTGTCATAATTGACATTATCACTATACTTATATTTTAATAAATGTCAAATGTTTTTTTATATAATTTTATTTATTGCAATTAGTCTAGACTTGTTAACTAAGTATATAGCAGAATTATATTTAGATAATAAAATAAATATTTTCTGAGATTTTTTGTATCTAGAATTTGTGAAAAATCCTGGAATAGCTTTTGGTGTAAATGTACCTTTTTTAAAAATAATAACTATTTGTTTGATTATTTTTATTTTTTCTTATTATATAAAAGAGAAAGATATTTTAAATAAAAAAAAGTCTCACCTAATAAGTAGAAAGACAGAGGGGTTATTATTCGATCTAGCTTTTGCTTTAATATTAGCCTGAGCTATATGAAATGGTATAGAAAGGGTTCTATATTCTGAGGTAATTGATTTTGTATGAGTTAAATATTTTGCAATATTTAACCTAGCTGACAGCTTTATAAGTATTTGAGCTATAATATATATATATTTAATTTTTAAAAATAAATAATTATGTCATTTGAACTAAAAAAATTAACATTTACTGAAATACTTATTAATTCGCTTTGAAGCCTAATTGCTTGAATTGTAGGTAGTGTATTAATACTTATAATAACTTTTTTATTAAACAATTCTGTAAATATTCCAGCAACATTTGATACAGCTAAAGCTGGGTTAGAAACAAGTGCTATATTCCCTTTAATACTATCAATTATAACACTTATATGAACAACATTAACTATATATTTAACATATAGGATATTAAATGTTACATCTGAAAATATTTATAAAAAAAATATAATAATATCATGACAGATAGCTTTTTTTGCATTTATAGTATATCTCTTTATTACCCCAGTATATATATATTTATGATTGATTAGTTATGAATATATAATGTATGTCTTTTTATTACATACAATTATTGTTATATTTTGAACTAATATTATTATTGAAGTATTAAATAATTACAGACATATTTTGATCTGAATATATTGAAGTTTTGTATGATTATTTTTAAGTCTAATATTAACATGATTAATATTTACATCATTTTCTACTTGAACAGCAAAACTTATTTCTTTGATTCTTTTATTACCTATAATAAATTTTAGTGTAACTTTTTTCAAACAAGTATTCGCAATGATGTATATATATTACAATAAGTATACAAATCAAGATCAGCTATGAGATATCTTTTATCAAATAGAGATGGAAGAGAAAGAGCTTCTTAAAGAAGAAGAAGAAAAAAATAGTATTTAATTAACCAAAACAAATTATGATAAATTTAGCTAAACAAACTATCGATTATTATTTAAAAAATTTTAAAATACCAAAAATTGAATATCTTGATATTCAAGATTCTTCTTTATTGGAAAATATTTGATCTATTTTTGTAAGTATTTACAAAAATGGTGAAATTAGGTGAGCTTCTTGAAATATAAAAGAGATAAAAAATACTATAGCTGAAGAAATTATAATAAATACTGTACAAGCTATAAGTAAAGATTCTAGATTTGAAGCTGTGAAATTAGATGAAGTTAATAGTCTAAAAATAAGAATAGATAAAATTACTTCTAGAGAAATTCTTCAAGATAAAGAAATTTTTAAAATTGATCCTGTAAAATACTGAATTATTGCTCTTAAAAAAGACTACTCTGCAATGGCTTGTATTCTACCAAATATACATGCAAGCTTACTTACTTGAGAAGATTTTATTCCTATACTTAAAACAAAATTTAACACAAAAGATTTTCAAGAGAAAGATTATATATTATACAAAATAGAAACTCAAATATATGATAATTTTGAAACAAAATAAAAAAACAACTAATTAATTAGTTGTTTTTTTGATTATTTTATTAATATACATATACTGTACCTTTAGTAATATCAATAGTATCACTATCAGCTCAAGCAAAGACCTCATACATATCTTTATGACTTCATCAATCTGTTTTTTTTCAATCACCATGGGCTATATTGTTATGATTATCTTTTTTTTCAAATGATACTCACAATTTAAATGACCCATTTTCTAAACCATATCCATCATCTGATACTTTATAGATTCATTTGCAAGTTGCTTTTACAGTTGCCTTGTCAGCTCATGTTGTATTTGATGTTGCTCAAGCATAGCACAATGTTTTTCAATTTTTTGGATCTTTTAAAGTCTTTGACATATAAGGTTCTACTGCTCAAGAAAAAGCATTATTAGCCGGATAAGCATCATTTGCAGCAAAATATTGATGTAAAGCAGTTTCAAATAATTTCATATCATTGATTCTTGTTGAATCTCTTGCTCATTGTAATTGAGTTGTAAATACAGCAACTCATGATGTAGCTAATATTCCTATAATAGTAATAACTACTAATAATTCAACAAGAGTAAAACCTAATTGTGTTTTTATAGTTTTCATATTTTTTTAAAATTTTTAATAAATTAATGTACTAGTATCTTCTTCTATAGTAATATCACTACTTCAAGCTCATGCGAAAACCTCATACATATCATTTTTATTTCAACCATCTGTTTTTTTTCATGCAGTATTAGCAATAAAATCATAATTATCTTTCTTTTCAAAATATACTCATAATTTAAAAGATCAATTATCTAAATTATAGTCATCACTAGATACTATATAATGTCAATTACATTTATGATTAGATAATGGTACTGCTGCTGATGCTCAAGTTCCATTCTCTCCCCAACAAATTGTTGATCATTTTTTAGGATCTTTTAAAATTTTTGACATATATGGTTCTACTGCTCAAGAAAAGGCATTTTTATCAGGATAAGCATCATTTGCAGCAAAATATTGGTGTAAGGCTGTTTCAAATAGTTTCATATCATTGATTCTTGTTGAATCTCTTGCTCATTGTAGCTGAGTTGTAAATACAGCAACTCATGATGTAGCTAATATACCTATAATAGTAATAACTACTAGTAACTCAACAAGTGTAAAACCTTGTTTTATTTTTTTAATTTGCATATAATAGTATTATTAAATAATTAAAATAACAATTAATATAATTACTAGTCTAATAAAAAAATAAAAAAACACAAGTTTTTTTTATTTTTTAATCTTGATAATCAATTGCTTCCACTGGACAAGCTCAAATAGCATCATCTATTCCCTCAGCATTTGAAGTATTCATACCATCAATAGTAAAAGCTTTTCATTCATCATTTAAATCAAAAACATTAGAACATATTGCAACACATGCTCAACATCAAATACAATTATCATTTACATAAGGAACTTTTTTTTCATCTTGTGTAGACATTTAAATTTAATTTAAAAAATAATATACATGCTTAAGTTTATTCAATATAAAAAAAAATTCAAATTTAATTGTAAAAATTAAGTTTGAATTTTAAAATTTATTTTTTTAGTCCATCTAGAAAGGTCAGTCAAAGTATTTTGTATTCCTTAATAAGGAAATTATTTTAAGAAGCCTGTTTTTCAATATTTGAAAGAATTAACACTCAGCAGAAAAACTCCTAGAACCTCTTAGGTGTTTATACTAGTGTAAGGAAAATTGAGATTGACCTGCCACCTAACTAAAAGACACAATAATTATAATAAAAGTTGATTTATTATCAAATTAAATTAAAATAAAGTATGTAAATTTTAATAATAACGAAAAAACATGTTTAATTATTCTCTCTTAAGTAAGCCTAAAATCAGTATAGATAGGATTACTATTGACACTATACTAAAAACTATATCTAAAACTATAGAAAAAAAGCAATATTGAACTATCAATTTGATCTTTTTGGCCCCTGTTAGTATAAAAAATTTGAACAACAAATATAGAAAAATAAATAAAAATACAGATGTATTAAGTTTTGCATATTATGATAACTTTAATAACTTAAATAATAATGATATAGCTTGAGAGTTAATATTTTCAGAAGAAAAAATAAAAATTCAAGCACTGGAATATGGTTTAGGTGAAGAAAAAGAATTTTATAAATTACTGATACACTCGATGCTACATTTACTATGATATGATCATGAAAAAGATGATGAATATAAAGTAATGAAAAATCAAGAAGAAAAAATATGGAAACAAATATTTGAAAAATAATAAAAAGCAAGTATATTAATAGTAATAATAATAATTCATTAATTTAATATGCAATATAAAATACCAATCCAGATAGAAAATGAAGATCATATAATATTAGGATTAAGCTTAAGACAATTAGCTATTATTATGATAGGTTGAGGTTTATGATATTCTCTTTTTACATCTCTTGCACCTGGTCTATGAGTTGAAATAGCATTAATTCCCTCATGATTTATATTTTGATTAAGTGTTTTAATTGCTGTATTTAAATATTCTGAAATGACATTTATGCAATTTGTTCTATCTTTAATAAGACAAAAAGTAAACATGGAAGAAAGAAAATGGATTAAATGAACAGATAGTTATCAAGCTATTGATATATGATACATAACAAATTCTGAAAATAAAAAGGAAGATAACATAGATTTTAGCAACAAAATAGATAAAATAAAAAAATTAGAAGAAAAATTAAATAAAATTTAACCTAAAAAATATGACAGTAAAAAATACAAAAAAAGAACACCCAGATAGTTCAACTCAAAGGTATTTACCATTCTCCCAAATAAGAGAAAATATAATAATAATGAAAGATGATAGTGCTAGATTGGTAATGAAATGTAGCACTATAAACTTTTTATTAAAAAATACTGATGAACAGGACTCTATAATAATTAGTTTCCAAAGATTCCTAAATTCTATTGATTTCCCTATACAAATACTTGTTCGTTCAAAAAAACTTGATATTGACTCTTACCTAAATAACCTTGGAGACAAAGCTTTAAAACAAAAAAATTCTTTATTGCAAAATCAAACTTATGAATATATTGAATACCTACGTAAACTTATAGAGGTTGCACAAATAATGAAAAAAGAATTTTATATAATTTTACCGTTTGATAATGATGAAAATAAAAGTGTAAAAGATTCCAGTTTTATGGGAATGTTTACTAATTTTTGGCAATCGATAAACTCATGAATAGATGTGTTAAAAATAAAAACTCAAATAAAAAACTTTAATAAAGTGAAAAAATGATTATCATCTAGATCGAATAGTATAAAAACATGATTAGAAAATATTTGAATAAAAGCTGAACCATTAAGCAAACAAGAACTTGTAAAATTTTTAACAGATTATTATAACCCTAGTCTAGATAGTTTGGTAAAAATAAAAAAAGATATTTGAGAATATAATCTAACTAATAATTAAAATGAAAAAAATAATATATACTATAATATGATATATCTTAAGTAGTAATATAATTTTCGCTGCAGCAGATGACTCTTGAACAGATTGAGGTATTTTATGAAGTTTTGCTTGAGATGAAACTGAAGAAAAATTAAAAACATGAGATATTCATTTGAGTGATATCCCAATTATGTTAAAATGAGCTATTGATTTTTTAATGTGAATTGCTTGAACTATTGCAATTATATTTATAATAATATGAGCATACAAAATATTATTTGGATCTTTAGAACATAATAAAACAAAATGAAAAGACACTATTATAATGGCTATATTTTGATTTGCTATAGCATCTTTAGCCTGGTTTATAATAAAATTTATAATTGATAATCTTTCTTAAATATGTCTAATAATAATTATTCTTGGAAGTTTGATGATTCGAAAAACAGATCTACATCATGGTATATAATTGCGTTAGCTTTTGTTTTGTGAATTAGTATATGGGGATTTTTCACAAAACAATATTGAATGAGTTTTATATTTCTTTTAATAGCTTGATTGTTTTATTTTACAGAGAATAATTCGCCTAAATATATATGAGTAAATATAAATGAGTCTTGAATAAAAATAGCTGAAACTTTCTACAACTACAATTCAATTAACTATTATCAATTTATAAATAAAGACAATAAAACTTATATATTAAGATTTAATTTAAATAATAGAGGTTTAAAATACATAGATGTAAAAGTAGAAAATATGAATGAAAATGAAATAAGAGAGATATTATCTAGTTATATTGAAGAAGAAGATGAAAGAGAATTAAATCTTTCAGAAAAATTTATATATTTATTAAAATTATAGTTATGAAAGTACTATTTTCTATTATTTTTAATGCATTAATTTTATATGTTATAGCTTTTTTATTAAATACTCCCTGATGAGAATGAGTTATTATTGAATGATGAAAAAAAACATATATTATTTGAGGTATTATTTTATGACTTATAAATGTAACTATAAGACCTGTATTAAAAATAGTTACACTTCCTTTATTTTTCTTATTTTTATGATTAGTTAGTTTTTTAATTAACTGAATTATTCTTAAGTTTTTTACTGAGATTATAGCCATTTTGAATATACCTTGAGTGGTTTATGATATAAAAGATTGGATAAATTTAGTAATTGCTGTTGCAATTTTTACTTTTTTGAATATGTTTTATTCTACTTTAACTTCTAAAAAATAAAATTATGTTAGATTTATTGAAATTTGTTGAGATTTTTGTAGCTGTGGTGTTAATCTTTTTTGTATTAATACAAAATAAGAATGTAAGCCTGAACTTAAGTAGTATGAGTTGATGAATGGGGGAAGTTAATAAAAGATGACCTGAAAAAGCTATGCATAATATAACTATTGCTCTATGAACAATTTTTATACTTAATTCAGTTGCTTTGTTTCTTTTTAATAAATAATAAAAGTTTCAACTTTTTATGATTACAGATAAAATTATAAAACTAAAAAAATACTTATTTTTAATAAGTATTCTATTTTTAGTTGTGTCTTTGAGTCACTTGGTTTATGTTTTTCTTTATGATGATTCTGAAGTCCTTCCTGAAAAAGGATGAACTATTTCTGAGTGAATAATAGGAACGTTTCCTAGTTTAAATCCTCTTGTAGCTTTAGATTGAAATAATAAATATATAGTAAATTTACTATATAGATCTTTATTAAAATATGATTTAAAAGAAAATAAAATAGTTTCTGATATTGCTAATTGTGATATAAGTAATCTACTAAATATTGAATGTTTTTTAAATGATAATATATATTGGTCTAACTGAGAAGAAATTACATCAAAAGATATAATTGAAACATATACACTATTAAAAAATACTGAAGTTAATAAAGTATTAAATTCTTTATTGGAAGATACTGAAATTATTTCAAAAAATAATTCTATTGTCTTTAAAAATAGTAATAAGGATATAAATTTTTTAAATATCTTTTTTCAACCAATTTTATCAACAAAAACTATAAACTCATTATCTGAAGAAAATATATTTTGAGATTTTCCTACACATGAACAAATTTATTCATGAAATTATAAAATAGCAAGTATATCTTCTGATAAAACTATTTGAGTTACGAGTATTAGTTTAGATAAAAATGAATATAATAAATCATGAAATATTTCTAAATTAGTAATTAAATTATTTCCAAATATTAGTAGTTTATTACAAAATAAACAATTAATAAATGTATTTAATGATAATGATAATTTAATATGAGAAAGTATCCCTAGATTTAATAATTATACATATACTTTACCTCAATTTGTTTCTTTGTTTATAAATAAAGAAAAAATAGATAGTTTGGAATTAAGAAATTATATTTTAAATAAGATTAAAAGAAAAAATTTATTAAAAATACTATGAGAAGATAATTTTATTGAAATTTCTAATCCTTTTTTAACATGAGAAAGCTTAGAGAGAGAATTAGAAAATAAAAATTTTGAAGAAATGATATCATGACTTGGTTATACTAAAAAATCAAGAATAATTGAAAATTATTTACCTAAAAAGAAAAAAGTTTTTTCAGATGAGGTTGAAATAAGAAAAAAAGAAGAAAAAAAATTGGAAGAAAAACTAAATGACTATTCAGATAAATTAGATGAAACAGAAAAATTGACAATTAATGACTTTCAAAAAAAATCAAAATATATAACTTACCCAGATTTTGTAGAAAAATATAACTTTATAACAAAAGACAATATATTACTTAGATGAAATGCATGAAAAAATGTTGAAGAAATTTATATAAATGATTATAAATTAAATAATTACAATAGTTGAGATGAATATTTTTATTATAGGATTAAAGAATCATATGAAACTATTAAACAGTGAAAAAATAATTATAAACTATATTTTGTAGAAAATTGAAAAAAAGAATTAAAAGAAGAAATAACATTTCTTTATTATAATAATAAGGAAGTAATAGAAAAAGAAAAACAAGATTTTATTAAAAATCTTTATATGATAAAAAAGAAGGTAGAATTAGACAAAGAATTAAAAATTGAATTAGAAAATAAAATAAAAAATAATACTGAAGATAAGGTTGAAATAAATAAAGATCTACTAAAAAAATTAAGTGGTCTTGATGAAAAACTATATTATAATAAAAATTTAGAAGAAATAAGTTTTGATCTATATTATATATCTTGACAAAAAGAAATTGAAACAACAGCATTTTTCATAAAAGACTCTCTGCTTGAAATCTGAATAAAAATTGATCTATTCCCTATTCCTATAAAACAATTAACTTCAGTTGTAACAAATAAAGATAAATATGATTTATTATTAACAGGTATAAATTTATGATACTTTAAACACAACATCTTTCCATATTTTCATTCTAGCCAAGTAAAAAATTGATATAATTTTTGAAATTTGAAAAAAACATGACTAGATATACTTTTAGAAGAAAATAAATCAAGTTTACTAAACAATAAAAATATAAAAACAAATAAGAAAAAAATATTTGAAACATTAAAAGATGAACAAATAATAAAAACTCTTTATTCTCCAAAAATTAATCTACTTATTGATAAAAATATAAAGAATATAAATTTACCTAATAAGTTTTCTAATAAAATTGATAGAAACAATATATATAAGGATATATATATTAAAGAAAAAAGAATTATAAATACAGAAGATAAAGGTGTTATGAATTTCTTTAAATTTTTATTACAAAAATTAAATGACTAAACTACTGAAAGAAAATATAATAATTCCTGCTTGGGATAGTGTAAAAAATGATACGAGAATAAAGAAGTTTTACTTGTTTCCATGATTATTATCTATAATATTCTTAACAGTTTTACTTGTTTATCAATCTATTTATACATATGTAGAGATCTTCTGAAAAAAAGAAGAAGCTTTAGTTATAATATTAAAGTTTTTTCATTCAGATTATGCTTTAGAGATAATAACTTGATCTATTATTTTTATTTTAATATACTTTTTGTGCACACCTATATTTGAGTGAGGTTTAATAAAGTACATTAATAAAAAAGATACTTGAGAAAATTTAACTTCAAGCGAAGCTCTTTGAGAATGATTATATAGATTTTTACCTATATTTGAATATAATAATATATTTTCAGAATTTAAAATTATAAGTATATTAAACTGATATTTATTTACTATTAGATTTATATGAGTTGATTATATAAATATTATAAGTTATATATTTTTAGTTTTACTTTTCTTATGAATTTTTATAAATATAATATTGTCATATTCGAAATATATAATTATTATTGAAAATAAATGAGTCTTTGAAGCTATATGAGCTTCTGCAAAAATAACTATTTTAAACCTTAAAAGAACAGTAAAATTATATTTTCTAATGTTTTTTCTAAATATAAGAGTAATATTTAATTTTATAATATTTCTAATATTCCCTATTATAATAGTTGTTGTTGTATGATTAATATCTTCTAAAATATTTTTGATACTAGCTATGACTATACTTATATGATTGTTTATTCTTTTTATATTTGCTCTGGGATATCTAACTGCTGTTTTAGAAGTATTTAAAACAACTATATGGTACTTTGCTTACAAAGAATGAAAAAAGAAAATAGAAGACAAATAAAAAATACTTCAATTGAAGTATTTTTTATTTGTAGTTTAAAAAATGTTTTTTATAATAAGATATAGAGTATTCTAAGTTTTGAAATACTTTTTCTTCAGTTCAAACACCTAATTCTGAAGGTTTTACTTTTAATGTAATAAATCAATTATATCATGAAACTTTTAATTTCATAAAAAAACTTTCTAATGGTAAATATGAAACTCATCATCATGCTCATCATGGTAATATTCATATTTTTGTACCATGTTTATCACTTAAAAATATATTTTTAACTGAACTTCAAAGCATTTTTTGTGCTTTTAATATATCCATTCATGAAGAACTATCAATAGCAGATAAATCTAAAGTAGCATCTCATGTTACTTTTTTTATTTCATATAATGTTGAATTTTTATATTCTGGTATTATAAAAAATAAAAATTTTGGTTCTATATTCTGAACTGCTATGCTTATATGAGTATCTCTTTTTACTTTTAATAAATATTTAGTAAACCACGTTGTATTTTTATCACTTATATGTGGTGGTGAAAATGTTATTAATTGGCTTTTTAATTTTCCGGCTATTTTTACTATTTTATCAACTTTTTTTTCATTAAGTCCTCTTGCTGGAGCACTTATAGATAAAACAGGTAAATCAAAACTATCACTTAATTCTTTTAGATAATCTTCATCCCAACAATCATAATTCATTTTTCATAAAGATATATCTAAACCATCATATCATGACGTTTTTGCAAATTTAAATATTCTATGTAAACCATATCAGTTTAACGAAGATGTAGATAATAAAATCACGTTTTAATTAGTTAATTTTTAAATATGTTTATATATTAACATATTTGTTAAATAATTACAAATAAATTGTTAAAAAAAAATTATTTTAAAAATAACAAAGATAGTAGAGTTAAAACTATCGCTATAGATTTTTTAAAATCAAAATGTTCTTTATAAATTATTATTGATAAAATTATAGGAATAAGTATAGAAAAGGAATTTATAGTATAAACTACTCATAAGTTTCAAATAGTAGAACTAGTAAAAAAATATATAGAAAAAAATAATATTACACCTGATAGAATTCAGGTTCTTTTTAATTTATTTATTCAAAATTCTCTATCAATATTTTTATGATTTCTTCTATATAAATAATATGAAGTAATTGTTCATGTAATACTAGTTAAAAACATAAATAAATATATATTCATATTATTTATCATAATTATCTTTCAAGAAGCAGAAGATAAAACTGCAAATAATGTAGAAATAACAAGTAAAATCAAACCTTTTGTTAAATTATTTTGCTTCTTTTTATCATCTTTTCAAATTAACAATAATGGAACAGTTATTCACAAAAATATTCAAAAAAGTTCAAAATATGTTAATTTTTCTGAAAAAAATAATATTCATATAATAAGTATTAATACTGGTCAAAGCATTTTATATATAGGAAAATACATAATAGATGTTATATTTTTTAAACTTTCTATCCTAAGTATTATTGCAATAAAGTAAAAAAGACCATTTATAACTGATACTAAAAATAATAACATAAAATTAGTCTCTGTTGAATATGTTAATAAATAAACAATTAATGATATGGTAGCACAACTTAACATAGAATAAGTAGTAACTAAAAAAGAGCTATGATTTTTTTCAGCAGAAATCTTACTTGAAAAAGAATAAAATCAAGCAAAAATTCCGGATAACAAAGCATGTATAAACCAGGTCTCCATGTTTTATATTTTACGTTCTAATTTTTTTATAAACAATAATAATCCAGATATTTTTAAAAAATCATACACTTAAAGTAGATAATAAAAATCATATAGTTGGTACTATAGCATTTACAAATGGTTTTTGTAATTCTGCAAAATAAAAAAATAATACAATTACAAAATAAGTTAAAATTGCTATAATTGCCTTTCTTGAAAAACTAGTTTCCCAAGCTTTATCTATTTCTACTTTTTGATTCCTTTCTTTTATTTTTATAATTTCGTGCTCTAAATTAATTTTATTATTCATGTAATGTAATTTATTTTATATAATATTATTAAACTACTTCTTCTTTTTTCTAGCTAATTTCTTTTGTTTATTAGCTAACTTTTTCTTCTTCTTATTTTTTAACTTAACTTTCTTACTAACACTACTAGATTCTATATCAATAAATGGATTTAAATCATCAAAAAAAACTATTTCATCATTCGTAAACGTATCCTCAAATAAAGATACCGACTCTTTCATCATTTTATAATGTTTTTTTAGTCTATCTATATATTTTTTATCATTTAATACATATTCCATTATTTCCATAAATAAAGCTGATTGGCTTGGTTCTCACTCAAAATCATTTATAGTTAATCAAGACATTTCTTCTGCTAAGTCCATATCTCATACTCACCAATTCATATAAAAATTAGGATTTTCAAATCAATAATTAAAATAGTAAATTTCTTCATTTGGTCACATAACATTAAGAGAAACTTTAGCACAATCACACTTAGGATCTGTACAATATAATTCATTAATAGCATAAATTCATCTTGGTACTTTTCTATCATCTGATGTTATTTCTATCATTCTTGTTTCTATATCTGCTACATCTGGATACTTGTAACTAAAACTTGTTAATATCATTTTTTTATTAGTTAATTGTTAAATTTTTATTTAATTTAAGTTTTTTCATAATACTTTAAGATAATATAATCAAAAATATTCAAATTACAATTATTATTCAAGATAAAAACTTCTTTTTCAAGTCTTTTTCTTTGAAAAACAATCATCAAATAATAATAGCAAAAAGAGCTGATGATGCTTTAAATGCTGAGGTATATGACGCTAATATGTTTTGGATTATATACATCTGTCATACATAAATACTTGTGTGTAATATTATTAATCCTGATAATACTTTATAACTTCAAATAATCAACTCTTTTGATTTTTTCTTATTTTTTATTAAATGAGGTAAAGTAACAAAAAACAAAAACATATTCATACAAAATCACCAAAAAAATGGAGAGGTTTCAAGTACTCATATTTTATCTATAGTTACAGTAAATCAATAAGCTACGGCAGTAATTAAATAAAATCTAGATCATTTATCTGTCAGTAAATGTTTTAATGGATCAAGAAATTTAACATGTCATTTTTGTATACTAAGTAGATATATTCAAAAAACTACAAAAAATATTCAAAACGTTCATATTATACTAGGTACTTCTCATAACAGTAACCAAGAAGTAAAAATAACATTTACAACTACTAGTCATTTTAATGGAGAAATAAATGAAATTTCTCAATATTTCAAAGACTGAAAATAAAAATATTTTCAAATAAAATATAAAATACCTCAAAATAAAAAAGCTAAAAAAAATTTTAATGAAAAATCTGGTAATCATTCCCTAATTATAAAAGGTAACATTAAAATTGATGAAAATAAAGATACTATTCCTATAAGTAACTTACTATCTACTGTTTTCAAACTATGTTTTATAAATATTTCTTTCAATGCATTAACAAAAGAAAGAACTATTCAAGCAAAAAGAAATATCATAAACTTTTTAATTATTTTATAAATCTCAAATATATCTAAACCTTGGAAGCTCTTCTCAATCTACAATTTCATTTCAACAAAACATAGATTTTGGTCTTACCCATAAAGCATTATCTCAAAATTCTTCTGAATTATATAAAGCTCTATAAAAAACTAATTCTTCTAATGTTTCAGTATGTCTACCTACTCAAATAACCTCATAATCTTTATTTTTGTAATGTCTATAAATTCAAGTTTTCATAAATATTTATATTTAAATTATATTAACTCTCCTCAAAAATTATCTTGTTCTCAACTCAAAATATGTACTTGTTTATCATTTATCATTAATCTATTATCTGATTTTCTATGATTATGTCAATGTAAAACAACCAAACCATTTTTTAATTCATCTTGTTTTCATGTAAGTATATCACTCCCCATAGTTAAAGATCTTTTATTCCACTCTATAGAATCTTCTTTAAAAGTAGTTAATGATGGATGAGGCAAACTATGAACAGCCAATATATCTATTTCACTATTTAATTCTTTTCTACACTTACTAGCCATTTGTTTAAATACTTCTGTATCTCATCACAACAAATATTCTCCATCTTTTGTTGTAGCATAAAAATCTAATAAATCCTGTTCAGACATTCAAAGTTTGCTAGGATCAATTAACTTCATATCATAAAACAAGTTAGCAACCAGAATATTATTCCCATGAATTCTAGGAATATTTATATCTAAAGCAGTCTTAGGATAACAAACATTTTCAGGTAAATCAAAAGAAATCCAAGGATTATCTCTTCATCTCAAATCATGATTTCAAGGGGTAAAAATTATTTGTTCAAATAATTCTGCTGTTTCAATAATTAGATTATTGATTTGTTTACTTGAATCTTCTCAATTAACAGTTTGAAAAATGTCTCACAATAAAAACAAAACTTCAGTTTGTTTATCTTTTTTAAACTGAGATACAATAGTACTTATTCCCTGTTCTAGGGAAAAGTGAAAATCAGATCAAATCTGACATTTAAGATTATTTCATATTGATAGTTCATTTGTAAGTAAACTTTGCATAAGGTTTTTATTAATATTATTGTATATATAATAAGTTTAAAATGTATTTTGTCAATTTATGATATTATAATAAAAGATTTGATATTTTTAAATTACACAATAAAATATGATAAATAATACTTTGATTACATATATAGAACAATGATTATACTTTGAATAGATCCATGAACAACAACAACTGGCTTTGCATTTATAGACAAAATAAACAATCAGTTTAAGCTACTTGATTACGGAATACTATCTACTACACCAAAAATCCATATAGATGATAAACTTTTAGAGCTTTGATCTGATTTTAAGTTTCTATTAGATAAATATAATCCAGATGTTGTTGCTATAGAAAAACTTTTCTTTCAAAACAATTCAAAAACAGCAATTGATGTAGCACAGGCTAGATGAGTAATTGTTTATGAATCAAAAAAATTAAATAAAAAAATAGAACACTATACCCCCTTACAAGTAAAAAAAGCCATTACCTGAAGTGGTAAGGCTAATAAAATACAATTACAAAACGCAATCAAAATATTATTCGGTCTTGATTCCATAATAAAACCTGATGATGCTGCTGATGCTGTAGGATTAGCTTATATGTGAGGATTGAATAATTAGAAGCAAAATTTTATCATTTATCAATCTATTATACTCTCCACATTCTTCTTCTTATATTAACTTGATTATTTAAAACAAATGAATATTATACATAAAATTATTAAAATAAAAAATATAAAATATAAAATATGAATGGAAATGTTTGAACTATTACTGAGAAAGCAAGCTTTAAAAATATTAAAGTTAGTGAAATTCTATCATATACTCTATTAAAAAAAGAAATCAATGAAGTCATAGAACATAAGAAAGATAAAGAAATTATTTTTGAAAATAATCAAGAAAATAGGGAATCAAATATTTATGCATTACTTACAATTATTGACATTTCTAAAAATTATCTTCATATATTAGTTGAGTCTATTGAATCATCTATATATTCTGATCCTGATATTATAAATGCACTTGCTAATTGGATGAATGAAGATAATAATAGAACAATAACATTAATATTAAAAGAAAAATCAACGGAAGAAAAATTACTATTTGAGTGTTTATTTTATTTAGTAAATATTAATCCTTTTAAGAGAATAAAAGTAAAATTAACAAAAGACAAAACTCTAAAAAATTGTAATATTAATTGCCTCATTGGTGATAATCATATTTATAAGATAGATAAAAATAATAAATCAGATAATAAATCAAATGAAAAATATATTGTCATAAACTACTTTAATAAGAATAAATCTACTGATATACTTAATACTTTAGGTTTTTCAAAAAATATGTCAAGAGAGGTAAAAAATTAAAAATAAACAAAAAATAAAGCACAAAAAAAGTAACTAATATATTATAAATTAGCATAAAACTAGCAAAAATATAGTT